>JACCDW010852791.1_pt1 | contig 24116 bp, 22 predicted proteins | sample 7449781 | NCBI WGS metagenome assembly JACCDW01 (sample SAMN15323449, study PRJNA562643) | freshwater metagenome | isolation source: river surface water | place: USA:Blue River Watershed | collected 2017-08-18
GCTTTGCCGATTTGGGCTCGCTTATAAAAGCCGCCGGTTTGAGCTTGAGGATCGGTTTCTGACAGCACGAGGTCGTACTTAGCCTCCGCATGATCCCACTCTCCCGAGCGATAAAGACGCTCCGCCAGGTCTAGCACCTCGTTTAAACGAAAGGTGAGTTCCCTTCTTCGATCGATCTCTCGCTGCATCATCTCCGCCGAGCTCGATTCCCGGGGCAAGACTATCGCGCTCTCCTCAGCTTGAGGATTAGCCTCTTGGGAGAAAACTACCGCAGGCCCCAACAGTAGAAGAGTTAAGAAAAATGCCTGCATACCTTTGAGGTATACTTCTATGAGTCCCTTCTAGGTCAACGGCTCTTGCCCTAGCTGTTGAAGAACTTGGGAATCGTTGCGAACAGCTTGCCACCTGCTTCTTAGGGCTTCGCGGAATCTCCGGTTAAGGCAGCCTCAGCCGGAACCCAAAATGGGCCTTTACCTGGCTCGCTTCGGTTGAGTAGGTGGATCTTTTTACCTTCCCGACCCACCACAGCGAACTCCTTGCCTTCATAGGTAAAAATCTCGCCGACCCGGAAGGGCCCCACCTCCGTTCCTCCGGAGGCAGGCGTAAAAAATCGAATTTCGCCCACATCCCACTGTGACACCTGTGGGCGCTGGGGAGTGCTGAAAATCAGCTTTTGCGGACCCTCCAAAGCATCCTTCCTTTCCAGCACAATCACCGAATTGTCAACTTCCACCTCCACACCCCCGGCTTTCTCGTCCTTGATCTTTTCGACCTTTTCTTCGTAACTCCGGAATTTCAAGGGAATCGCATGGCTGCCGCGACCAGCCTCCTTGGCTTTATTGCGGGCCATAGCCAGCTTGGGCTCATCGCCCAGCACCTCGACCCCGTCAGACCAAGCCAAGACCCAAAAAGAGTCCCCTGGCTTACCCTTAAACTGCGCCCGTTTCGTGCCGACCTGAAAACGGATCGTGAAAAGACCCCCACTCTTCTCGGCAAAACTGACCCCCATCGGCACTGGCTCACCGGACCGGGATTTTAGTTTGCTCTCCTTGGCTGGACTGTCCTCCTTCTTGGTGGGATCGGTCGGAGGTTGGGCGGCATACTCCTCAAAATTAGTGAAGCCGTCCCCGTCTGGATCTTCGTCCTTCACCTGGGGATCCGCTGGATCCAGAGCATATTTCATTTTCCATCCCACCTCGATGCCATCTTCGGTTTTCATTTTTCGGTCAAGCGGTTGGACGGGTTCAGAATTTTCCGGGAGATACACCAACTGGGCGGAAACAAAAACCCGATGCTCCCCCTCTTTCCCCGCAAGTCCGGTTAAGGCTTTAATTTCCTCTGCGATCTTCTCCCCTTGTATCCGTACAGCCTCTGACTTTTTCTTGGCCTCAGCGAGCCACGGCTTGCCCACTCCCCCGCTATTTTCAGGCGGAGAAATCTGTCCAGGCTTAAGAAGGCCAACCCCTAAGAACACGAGCCCCGCTAGGCCTGCCATGGCCATCCCTACGACGAACAGAGGAGACGTCTTCATGGTGCCTGCGTCGGTGGCGACACCGCCTTCGCCTCTTTCGGGTTTTTCCAAGCCACAAAGTCCACCTCCAGCGTGGCGGAGAGGCTTTCCTCTCCCGCCAGGATCTCCAACAGCTTCTTTTCTTTTTTCTCTGATGTGCCTGAACCGCCGGCTCCCCCTTCAGAACTCGTGAATTTCTTCGCAATTTCAGAACGAAGCGGGAATGTCTGCCGTTCGTTTGCCACAGAGAGATCAGTGATGATCAAAAGCCAAGGATCACGTGTCAGCCGTTGTACATAGTCGTACAAAACCTCTGGAGAACACCGGATTTCCGCCCGAAAACTTTTCCGTTCAGGGCCCGCCGAGGAAGTTCCCGCTTTGGTCGTTGCCGCGCCCGCACCGGCCCCGGGCGGCTTTTCTGTGACCAAGTCCGGAGCTGAGAAGGAAAGGAATTCACAGACCGTTGGATACTGCTCCGACACCCCCCGAGCCTCTATCAATCTCTCCACGAAACGCTCAGCCACGGAGAGATGCATCGCCAAGGCTGGGACCTCTTCCGCGGTAGGGCTTTTTTGACGGAAAGCCTCCAGTCCTAAATAAAAATCCGGCCCAAGCTTCACCTTGTTGGCCAATGCCTCTTTTTGAAGTCGGCTCTGGACTTCAATCAACCGGTCCTTCCACGCTCCCGGATCCTTGGCCCATGCCTGCCCTTCCCCGGCCGCCTCCTGCGTGCCTTTGGACCATGCTTCCAAGGAACCCCCATGCTTTTCTCGAAGTTCTTTCTCAAGCTTTCGGAGCTCTGCCGTCTCCCGCCCGGCACGGGCAGATCCGGCGGGATCCGACAGCAAAGCCGCCAGGGCTGGGTTGCCCATTCGCTCCGCCAACGCTTGGGCCTCGGCCTGCTTTTCCCCCAATGCCCCCAACCCCAACCAAGCCAGACCCCCAGCGACAAGCAACAAACCACCCCCCAAAACTAAACTCACGACCTGGCCTCGATCCAACGCGGCTTTCATTTGGCTCCTCCTGCGACCGGGGATTCCTCAGGACTGACCAAAGGCCAATCCGCTTTTAGGCGGAACTTTAAAGCCACCTGATCGGTCTTGCCGTCGACATATTGGGGCGTCTCCCGCTCCAACACAGAAACCTGAGTCAGCACCCCGCCGGCTTCCAAGGCTTTCTGAAAATTCGCAACTCCCTCAGCATCGGCCTTTTCCGATCTTGTTTCAAACATGCCCTCAATCTCCACCGTGGCCGCAGAAGGCGCCACGGGTTTACCTGGGCCCGCCGCTCCACTTTCGCTCGCACCAGCCGGTGTGACTTTGAGACCCGTAATCCAGAGGCCCTTCGTGCTATGTTTTTTCAGCTCATGGAGCAGCCGTGGCCAGCGCAGTCTTTCCCCCTCCAAGGCCAAGGCCATCTCGATCTGCTGAAGGGTAGCGTTGAACTTTTTGTTCTCAGCCTCCAGTTTTTGTAGCCCCAAGCTGGCCTCTTCCACCCGCTGAGTTTCTTCGGCTAACTGCCCTCCCAACTTGGCCGCCTGCCAGAAACCATGCGTGCCGGGCAGCAAAAGGAGCGCACCCCCAGTCATCGCTCCAACGACCAGGGCTGGAAAATTTCGCCCCTTTTGGGCCTCGGCCCTCCCCAAGGCCCCAAGAACGTTGATGCGCACAGGCACCTCCGGCAGAGCTTGGAGCGCAGTTCCAACCGCGACACCCCAAGCCGGGAAATTTCGGGCCGCCGACTGCGCCTCCATGACGGGGGGAAGGGTGAATCTCCGGAAAGGCTGAAAAAACTCCACCGGAATCTTCAATTTTTCGCGAAAAAAAAGATCCGTATACCCCAAAACTGCACCCCCACCGCCCAACCCGGTCTGAGTTGGCTCCCCCCCCCCTGCTGGCTACGGAAAAAAGTAATCGATCTCTCCACCTCCGCATGCAGACGGGTCATAACCCCTCGAGCTAACTTTGAAATTCTTGCGGTCGCAGCATCGGGCGGATCTTCATAGGCCCCTCCGGGATGGACGAAACCCTTGGCTCTCTTCAGGACCTCCGCCCCCGCGAAGGATTCTTGCAGATCCGTGGCGACAGCTTGAGTCATGGTTCCTCCGCCCAAAGGCACCACCCGGACAAAAAGACGAGACCCCTCCACCAACAAGATCGTGGTGGCCCGGGCGCCAATTTCCAAAATAAGGCTACAACCAGATGCGTCAGGATAATTAAAATAAAAAGCGTTCAGGAGGGCTGCCGGGGCGAGGGTGACTAACTGGGGACGCAAACCGGCGGCGGAAGCGGCGGCGGACATCTCTTCCACCGTGTCCTTTTTGATCGCTAAAATCAGGGCCTCGACCTCAGCCGGTTGGGATGAGGGCAGGAGTTGATAATCCCAAAGAGCCTGCTCAATCGCGGGCACGGTTTGCTGGGCCTCAAACCCAACCATGGAGCCAACCTTACCCGGATCAGCAGCGGGCACCTTAAGAATCCGGGAAAAGACCGCGGGACCTCCCAAACTCAGGTGACAGTGCCGGGTTTTTGTCGGCATCCTTGCCAGGACTGACGTAATGGCTTGCAGATAAATCGGGAGAAAGTCCGAAGTCTTGGCAGGATCGTACGCAATTTCCTCTTCCCCCAAAGAGAGAACTGCTGGACGTCCTTTAGAGTCCGGCCCCACTTCAATGAGGCGAACGGCAGTCGCCCCTAAGTCGATGGCCAAAGTACGGGGAAAAGAAGCCATGCCGCCGGTGCGTTTCCCTTAAGGCTTTTTCAACTGGGGATAGCGTTTAAAATCCTTGGGCCAAAAAGGAGTTTCCGTGATCGGCAGAAGGGCTCCGGATATTTCTTGGGCATCCGCAGCTTTATGCCAATCCGGATCTTTTTTTCCACCTCGGCCGCTCAACCCTTTATCCTTATCTCCCTGCAGGTCAAAAACTTCTTCCACCGGAGCCCCCCCATCGGTTGCCTCCACGCGCAGATTCATTTTTCGCCCGCTCCAATCGGTCTCCCCGTTGGCCTTTAAACCAGCGAAACGAAGACTGGAGGATGGAGGCAGAAACATGCCCGCATAGTGCTTGGCTCCTTTGGGGACGTCCCGATAGGAGACCTCACCGGTCAGGACTACGAATTTTTCCGAGTCCTTAACTCCCCCCACTCCCTCCATCCCCTCATAGCCCTCAAGATAAAAACGAAACTTAAGATCCGGAGTGATTTTTTTTTCAGTGGAAAAAGGCACGTCAATCCGCAACCAACGCCCATCCTGAGATGACTTCGCCTCGGCTCCCGTGGGAACCGGTTTGCCCCCCGAGCCGACGGAATCAGGCACCGGCACCAACTCAATTTCCAAATCTTGAACCTTCCCGAAAGCGAAGTTGGGCTTTTGTTTTTCTTCACCCATCGCATCCGAAAAACCAAAACCAAATGCGCAGGCCAAGAGTACGATCCAAAAACGAATCATACCGCAATCTAGAATCCACCCCGAAAGGGTCAATGGAATAGGGCCTTAGGATGGGAAAACTAGGGAAAAACCGGGCCCATCTCCGCTAGGGGGAGGGCACATAGGCCAGGTTGGGCTGCAACCACTTTTCTATTTCTGCCTGGGAGGCGCCCTTGCGAGTCGCGTAGTCCTCCACCTGGTCTTTCCCAATGGCTCCGACCGCAAAATAACGAGCTTCCGGATGCCCAAAATAGAGTCCGCTCACCGAACTCGCCGGAGCCATGGCGCAACTCTCCGTCAACCGGATCCCTGTATTTTTTTCTGCCTCGAGTAGGGCCATCAGTCCCCGCTTTTCGGTGTGGTCGGGACAAGCCGGATAACCGGCTGCCGGCCGGATCCCCCGGTATTTCTCCTCAATCAGATCCTCCTTGGAAAGATTCTCCTTCTTGCCAAATCCCCACGCCTGACGGGCGATCTCATGCATCTTTTCCGCAAAAGCCTCGGCACAACGATCCGCCAACGCCTTCAGGAGGATGGCCTGGTAATCGTCATGGCTCTTTTCCAGTTCCCGGGCCCATTCCTCCACCCCATGCCCCGCGGTCACCGCAAAAGCCCCGACATAATCTTTCTTTCCGCTGGAGGCAGGAGCCACGAAATCGGCAAGACAACGGTTGGGTTGACCATCGGTTCGGGCGGTCTGTTGCCGCAAGGCGTGAAGCCGCGCTTTTACTTTTTTCCGGCTATCATCCTCATAGAGCAAAATATCATCCCCTTCCGCGTTGGCGGGAAAGAAAGCCAACACTCCCCTCGCTCGGATCCTCTTTTCCCGCAGGACCTTTTTCAGAAGGACCTGAGCATCCTCATAAAGTTTGCGTGCCTCCGTTCCCACGACGGGGTCTTCAAAGATTTTGGGAAACCGCCCCCGCAATTCCCAAGCATGGAAAAACGGCGACCAATCGATGTACTCGACCAACTCCGCCAAGGGGAAGTCCTCATAAACCTGTAGCCCTAAAAATTCCGGCTTCTCTGGATCTCGGGACCAGTCGAACCGAGCGGCGTTTTTACGCGCCTCGGCGATGGGCAGAAGCTTTTGTGCCGCCCGCCGGCTTGCAAAATCCTTCCGCGCCTTTTCCTGATCCTGCCGAACTTGCCGGACAAAACCCTGGCCTTTTTCTTTAGACAACAGCTGCTGGGCCACTCCGACCACCCGAGACGCATCGATGACGTGGACCACCGGTCCGGTGTACGCCGGGGCAATTTTCACGGCCGTGTGAGCGGCACTCGTCGTCGCCCCGCCAATGAGCAGCGGCAAGCCCATCTTTTCCCGCTCCATCTCTGCCGCCACCGTGACCATCTCATCCAGGGAGGGCGTGATGAGCCCGCTGAGCACAATCACATCCACCCCATGGGTCTTGGCCTCAGCCAAAATCTTTTCGCACGGCACCATCACGCCCAGGTCGATCACCTCATAACCGTTGCAGGCCAACACCACCCCCACAATGTTCTTCCCGATGTCGTGCACATCCCCCTTCACGGTCGCCATGAGAATCTTACCCGCCCGGGACTTTGCTCCCGCGGCTTTTTCCTTTTCCATGTAAGGCGTCAGGTAGGCGACCGCTTTTTTCATGACCCGGGCACTTTTCACCACCTGAGGGAGGAACATTTTGCCTTCCCCGAAAAGATCGCCCACGTGCCGCATTCCGCCCATCAGTGGCCCCTCAATCACTTCCAAAGGGCGGCCGTACTTTTTGCGCGCCTCCTCCGTATCCTCGTCGATATGATCCGTAATGCCTTTGAGTAAGGCATGCAAAAGCCGGTCCTCCACCGTCCCCCTTCTCCACGCCTCGTCCTTGACCACGGCTTTCCCCCCGGCCTTCACCGTCTCGGCAAACTCCAGCATACGCTCGGTGGCATCGGGACGCCGGTTCAGCAGTACATCCTCTACCCTTTCCTTAAGGTCTTTGGGGATTTCTTCATACACTGCCAACTGGCCAGCGTTGACGATGGCCATGTCCAACCCCGCCTGAATGGCGTGATAAAGGAAACAGGAGTGCATCGCCTCCCGCACCGGATTGTTCCCGCGGAAAGAGAAAGAAATGTTGCTGACCCCCCCGCTCGTTTTACATCCGGGCAACGTCTGCTTGATCTCCCGGACCGCCTCAATGAACTCCACCGCATAACCGTTGTGCTCCTCGATCCCCGTGGCCACGGTTAGAATATTCACGTCGAAGATAATGTCCTCCGGTGCAAACCCCGCCTTCTCCGTCAAAAGCTGATAGGCCCGCCGACAGATCTCCACTTTCCTTTTCCGATCTGCGGCTTGCCCCTGTTCATCGAAGGCCATCACGATCACGGCCGCTCCGTAACGCCGGACTTTCCGGGCCTGCTCCAAAAAAGCCGCCTCGCCCTCCTTGAGACTGATGGAATTCACCACCGCTTTGCCCTGCACGCACTGGAGTCCGGCTTCGAGCACGGACCACTTCGAACTGTCTAGGACCAGGGGAACCCGGGAAATCTCCGGCTCGCTCCCGACAAGGTTGAGGAATCGGGTCATGCTGGCCTCTCCATCCAGCAGCGCCTCGTCGAAATTGATGTCGATCAAGTTGGCGCCCGCCTCCACCTGTTGCCGGGCTACGGCGACCGCTTCGTCAAATTTTTCCTCCTTGATTAAGGAGGCAAATTTTGGGGATCCCGTGACGTTGGTCCGCTCCCCGATCGAAGTGAAGGATCCTCCCGTCCCGATGGTATAGGGCTCCAAACCGCTCAGCACGGTAGCCGGAGGCGGAGGTTGGGCCACCCGGGGCGGCAAACCGCGTACGCTTTGACCAATGGCCGCGATGTGCTCGGGAGTGGTTCCGCAACAACCGCCGACCAAATTGAGAAATCCGGCTTGGCCGAATTCCCGTAACACTTCCGCCATCTGTTCCGGAGTCTCATCGTACCCGCCGAAGGCGTTGGGGAGGCCGGCATTCGGATAACAGCTGACAAAGCAGTCCGCCACTTTGGCTAGGGCCGCCATGTAGGGCCGCATCTCCTTGGGACCAAGAGCACAGTTGATCCCCACGCTGAAAGGGCGGGCGTGCCGGATGGAATGCCAGAAGGCCTCCGTGGTCTGACCGGAGAGTGTTCGGCCCGAAGCATCCGTGATCGTCACTGAGATCATGACCGGCAGACGAAAGCCGATCTCATCAAAAATCTCCTCCATGGCCCAGAGGGCAGCCTTAAGGTTGAGGGTGTCAAAGGTGGTTTCGGGCAGAAGTAAATCAACCCCTCCCTCAATCAGCGCCCGCACTTGTTCCCCATAGGAATCCGCCAACTGCCGGAAGGTCACCGCACGGAATTCCGGCCGGTTTACATCCGGGGACATCGAGGCCGTGCGATTCGTCGGCCCCACGGCCCCGGCGACCCAAGCCTGCCGGCCGGGGTTTGCCGCCAGGAATTCGTCTGCCGTCTGCCGAGCCAGCCGCGCTGCCGCCAAGTTGATCTCCCGTACCGCATTTTCCAGTCCGTAGTCTGCCTGTGAGATCGAAGTGGTGTTGAAGGTGTTGGTTTCAATGATTTCCGCCCCGGCATCGAGGTAGGCACGGTGAATCCCTCCAATCACATCCGGCCGGGTGATCGCGAGAATGTCATTGTTGCCCTTGAGATCCTTGCCGTGGGAAGCAAAGCGTTCTCCCCGGAAATCCTTTTCCGTCAAATTGTGTCGCTGAACCATCGTGCCCATCGCCCCATCCATCACGACAATCCTCTGCCCTAACGCCTGTTCGAGCTGCCGCCGCCTCAGCAGAATTCTTTCTCTCGCTTCCATCCGAAAATCCTAAAAGAAGGTCCCGTTTTGTCGAGTTTTATATCATTATATCATGATATATAAATATGTTATTGGCTTAGGGTCAGAGGTCATCCAAACCACTGGGATTCATCCCTTTAAGACCTGCTTGTTTAAGCCTTGGGGTCAGAGGTCAAAATCAACTTTGGGATGGAGACATCCTCGGGTAGGGTGTCCCGCTCTTGGCGCTGTCGTCTAGAGGCCTAGGACAGGTCCCTTTCAAGGACCATACACGGGTTCGAATCCCGTCAGCGCCACTGCTTCAGCCAGACCTCGGACAGGGCCCAGTCGGAAGGAACCGTGATCTTTAAGTTCGGCTCACCCGACTCTACCAACACTCCCTGGACCCCTGCTAACTCCGCCGCCGCCAAGCAGTCCGTCACCAGAACCTTCTTTTCGCGGGCCACCTGCAGTCCCCTGCGCAACACCTCCGTCTTTACCACCTGCGGCGTCTCCATCCGCCAAAGACCCTCTCGATCCACCAACCGGAGAATTCTCCCAGAACTGTCCGTGGCCCGCACCGTATCGGACATTTTAGATGCCGCCGCCGCCGCCCCCGTGGTCTGCGCTCCCTGGATCACCTTTTCAATCAGCGTACGGGTCGTTAAAACCCGAGCCGCATCGTGCACCACCGCCCAATCCACTGAATTCCCCAAAGCCTCCAAACCCTCCCAGACAGAATCCTGCCGTTCTTTGCCCCCCGGAATAAAACGCACTTGCGCCGCCGGCAGATCCGTCGTGGCGAGCCACTTTTGGGCTAGTTCGACCACGTCTTTCCGCACTGTCACCACCACCATTCCAATCTGAGGACATTGCAGGAGGGCGCGCAGCGGGTGCGCGAGTACCGGCTTTCCCGCAATCTCGGTGATCGATTTATCGTGGCCCAAACGCCGGCCCTGACCGGCGGCAAGGAGGATGGCTCCGACAGAGCCGCTCACCGCACCGCACGGTTGGGGGAACTACTTTTCTCCGTTTTCTTGGGCTTGGCCTCGTCCGTCTTCCCCGCGTCATCACTATAAAAAAGAACTCCATGTTTCCGTAAATTGGCCATCAGGGCTTTCATGTCGCTGGCCATTTTCTCGTCCTTCATCAGGGTGTAGAGGGGGCCCTTGCCTTTCTCCGCTTCCTGCACCAACCCGGTTGCCGCCTTGGCAAACTCGTCCACCCTCCGGGCCGCCGAACGAATCTCCTCCAAGGCCGGACCCGCCGAAGCCAGCATCGCATTCAGCCCGGCCTCCTGCTCGCCTTGCACCCGGGCGCCGGGAGCGAGAAAGGTTCCATCCAGTTTTTCGGGAGGCACCACCCGGACAAACCGATCCCCCAACATGCCGTACTGGTCGATCCGGAATCTCGAGCCGGTGGGAATTTCTATTCCCGCGTTGATTTTCAAAGTTAGCTCCACAAAATTTTGCCCTGCCTGATAGAGAGGTGTGTCCGCCACCACCCCAATCTGGGCTCCTCGCCACAAGACCTTGGAGTTTTTCAGGATATCGCGGGCATCCTGAAATTCCACCACCAACGGATAGGTCTTTTTCAAATAGTTGCCGAATTTACCAAAGGCCATGATCAACATTCCCATCGCCGCCAGTCCAGCGAGGACAAAAAGGCCCACTTTCACTTCCAGGTTACTCTCTTTCATTTCCTTGGTTCTCCTTCCTAGCCAATGACGTCCATGCCAGAAGCATGCCCGCGGACGAAGTCCCGTACCAGCGGATCTTCGCAGCGATCCACCTGCTCCGGCGTTCCTTCAAAGTAAATTTTCCCGTCATGCAGGTAGGCAATGCGATCGCCCACCATCCGCGCACTCGTCATATCGTGGGTCACCACAATCGACGCCATCCCGAACATCTTCCCCAAATGGAGAATCAGCCGGTTAATGCTGTCCCCCACCACTGGGTCCAGCCCGGTGGTCGGTTCATCATAAAGCATCAGGTCGGGACGACGAATCACCGCGCGGGCCAAGGCGACCCGTTTTTTCATCCCGCCGCTCAACTCTGCCGGCATCTTGGATTCCGTACCGGAAAGCGAAACAATCTTAAGGGACTCCGCCACCTTGTCCCGCAGCACCTTCTCGTCTTTTTCCCCCTCTTCCCGAAGCGGAAAAGCCAGATTCTCGAAAACCGAAAGGGAATCAAACAGCGCCGCCCCCTGAAACAGCATGCCAATTTTTCGGCGGTAAGGATTCCAGGCCTCTTCCCCCAGACCAGTCAGCTTCTTGCCCTCAAAAAAGACCTCTCCGCCGTCGGGCTGCAGGAGCCCCATCACATGGCGGAGCATCACACTCTTGCCGCAGCCGCTGCGCCCAATCACCACCACCTTTTCCGCCGGCGCGACTTTCAGATTAACGCCCCGCAAAACCTCCTGCCCGCCCAATCGCTTCCGGATGTCTTTGAGCTCGAGCATGGTAAAGTCAGTTGGAGTACAGCACCGCGTTCAGCAAAACCGTTAGGAAAAAGTTGCAAATCAGCAAAGCCAACGAGGCATTCACCACCGCCTCCGTCGTCGTCTTCCCCACCCCCGCCGTCCCGGGCGGACAGTTCATCCCTTTATAGCAGGAGATGGAAGCGATAATGATGGCAAAGATGAAGGATTTGATCAGGGCAATCATCACATCCTTTCGATCCGTGTACTTGATCGTATTGTCCCAATAGTACGCCCCGTCCACGCCGAAAATCTGCACCGCCACGAAATACCCCACCCCGATCCCAGTCACCAGGGCGAGTGCCGTCAGAACCGGTGCAGAAATCACCAAGGCCAAGAAACGAGGCACCACCAGATATTCTGTGGGATAAACCCCCAGCGCCCGCAGGGCGTCCACCTGCTCGGTGATCTTCATCGAACTCAGCTCGGCCGCCATCGCGGCCCCCACCCGCCCGGCGAGCAGCAAACAGGCCAGCACGGGACCAAGTTCCCGGCACATGGCAATCGAAACGGTCGGCCCGATCGCCGACTCCATCCCAAACCGCTTAAACTGGAACCAGACCTGGGCGGCAAACACCGCTCCGGTAAACGCCCCCGTGGTCAGCACCACCACCTGGGAGCGGATTCCAATAAAGTACATCTGTTCCAGCAACTGATCCCACCGGATCCGGTAGCGAAAAAGACTCCGCAAAGTGTCGGCGAGGAGAAGAAAAATGCCTCCGGCAGTCTGACAGGAACGGACGATTAACCCGCCAAAACCTCCCACCAGCGCATGGATCCTCTGCATCTTCATCGTTCTAGGGAGAGCCCCCACCGCCATCAAGCAGCCACCGAAAACCAGTTGTGTACTTCCGCAACCGTCAATTCGTCCAATCGGGCTACCTCCCGAAACACCCCCTTCAGATGACCGCCAGGATGGGTAGTCGTGACCCCCACGACTTTCATGCCCGCGGCTCTTCCCGCCTCCACTCCGGCTGGGGCGTCCTCAAAGACCACACACCGGCTGGGTCCGACCTCTAATTTCCGGGCAACTTCCAAAAAGACATCGGGAGCAGGCTTCCCGCGCTGCACATGTTCTGCCGTGACCGCTGTTTGGAAGAGCCCAGACATTCCCAGTTTCTCAAGACCCAGCAGGACATTTTTTTGTTCGGTGGAGGAGCCGATCCCGCAAGGGATCTTACATTTCGCCAACTGCTCTAGCCAAGGTCGCACCCCGGGCAGAGGCTCGATCCCCCGCTCCTTCACCACCTCACGGTATAACTCCTCCTTTCGGCGACTGAGCTGGTCAATTTCCCCCAAATCCTGGGACCAACCCAACATGTCCCGCATGATCTCAATATTCCTCCGCCCAAATCCTTTTCGGAAGTGGTCTGCCGGAAGGTGTTTGCCCGTCTCCCGCGCCAGCCTTTCCCAACTTTCCTCGTGGTGCCGCGAACTGTCCAAAATTACCCCGTCCCAATCAAAGACCGCAGCCCAAGACGACTTCATGAAACGGGAAACTAGGACAACCGGAGACCTTCGTCCCCTCCAAAAGCCACACCTTGCGCTTTAAAAGCCCGCTTTTTCGGCCCATTGTTTCCCATGCCCGCGAAGGCCACTGACAAGCTGAACGCCGAAGCCCACCCGGGGGATACCGTCGACCAGTCCCTTCGCCCCGGTCGTCTCGCCGATTTCGCCGGCCAGCCCAAACTCCGCGAACGGCTCTCCATCCTCCTCGATTCCGCCCGCTCCCGCTCCCAACCCCTCGACCATCTTCTTCTCAGCGGCCCGCCCGGCCTCGGCAAGACCACCCTCGCCCACATTCTCGGGGCGGAAATGAACGCCACCGTCCGGACCACTTCCGGACCGGCGATTGAAAAAGCCGGTGACCTGGCCGGACTCCTCACCGGCTTACAGGAAGGCGATATCCTGTTTATCGACGAAATTCACCGCCTCTCCAAGGTCATCGAGGAGTACCTTTATCCCGCACTCGAGGATTTCCGGATCGATATCGTCATCGACCAAGGGCCCGCCGCCCGTTCCGTCCGCCTGAATCTCCCGCGCTTCACCCTGATCGGCGCCACCACCCGGGCCGGACTGCTCAGCGCCCCGCTCCGTTCTCGTTTCGGCGTTGCTCACCGCCTCGACTACTACTCCGCCGAGGATCTTACCCGCATCGTCCGCCGCTCTGCCCAGCTACTGGAAACCCAACTCGAGGATGCCGCCGCCCCAGAGATCGCCCGCCGTAGCCGCGGCACCCCGCGCATCGCCAACAATCTTCTGCGCTGGGTCCGAGACTACGCTCTCGCCCGCTCCGGCGGAAAAGCCGGCCTCGATTCCGTGGTGGCCGCCCTGGAGATGCTGGAAATTGACCAGCACGGCCTCGACGAGATGGACAAGCGGCTGCTGCAGGCCCTGACCGGGAAGTTCAAGGGTGGTCCGACCGGACTTCACTCGCTCGCCGCCGCCGTGGGCGAAGAGTCCGGCACCCTCGAGGAGGTACACGAACCTTATCTCATTCTGGAAGGATACCTTCAGCGCACTCCCCAAGGCCGTACCGCTCTTCCGCGGGCCTACGAGGTTCTCGGCCTGAAGCCCCCCACCTCGCAAGGCAACCTCCTCTGACCTTTTTTTCTATGAGGCAAACCCGGCTGTGGGCCTCTTTTTTGGCCGGGCTGCTTGCGTTGGGAAGTATCCGGGCGGAGGATTCGGAAAACTCGACTCAGAATTTATGGCCCCCGCGGGAAGGCGGGAAGCGAGCCGTGGTGGCGGCCAGCCAAGCCCTGTGGTGGAACAAAGACAATCCCGAGGCCCGTAAACTGAAAGCCCGCGCCCTCGATTTTTCCGGCCGCTATGTGGAGGCCGAGCAGGCCGCTCTTTCCGCCTTGGAGGTCGCCCCTCGGGATCCGGAGGTGCAACGTATTCTCGGCCGCAGCCTCTTGCACCAAAACAAACTCGCCGCCGCCAAAGCCGCCTTGGAAAAAGCCGGCCAAGAGGGGGATGCTCTTTCGGGCTCGCTGGCCGCCATGCTTCGCCCCGACCGCATGAGCGTCGGTACCCCGGCTCCCCATGTCTCCCTGGCTCTCGCCCAAATTCTCGATGACCGGGAAAACTGTATTGGTTCGGGATGTTTTCTCACCGAGGACGGCCTCGTCCTGACCGCCGCCCACGTCGTCGCCGGACGCGACCGGGTTTCCGTGCGCAACGCCCGCGGAAAGATTTTTTCCGTGAAGGAGATTTGCCCGGGGGATTTTTCTGCGGATGCCGTCATTTTGCGCACCGAGGCGGAAGAGCAGATGTTTCTGCGTTTGGCGGACGAGGAGCCACGTTCCGGAGATTCGCTGCAGGTATCGGGCTTTCCACTCTCCATGAATCTGCCGGTCACCTCCCGGGGCAAGGTCCGCTCCCTTCCCTCCTCTCCCGGCCGGCCCATGCTCACCACCGTTCCGATGATGCCGGGCCAATCCGGTTCCCCCGTCCTGAATGACCAAGGACGCCTCGTTGGGGTGGCCTCCCGCGGATCCTTGGCTGTCAAAGGCGGTGGCGCCCCGGCGCGGTCTGAATCTGTGCCTTTCTCCGCCCTTGTCCGGCTGCGGGAGGCTTCCCTCGAGCCCAACGCGTTCGTTCGTATCCGGGATTTGGAAAAGTGGACCGGCCGGAGTCCGCTCTTTGACCCCGCCGTGGCCACAGCGGAACAGACCGTCCTCAATCAGGATTTTGCCCAGACAGAAAAGGCCATCTCCGCCGCGATCGAACGCCACCCCAACGATCCGGGCCTGCTTCTCCGCCGGGCTATGGTTCGCATCGCCTGGGGCCATCCCTCGGAAGCGGAGGCGGATGCCCGGCTGGCTGCCGCCTACGGCCCCCGCGACCCGGAACCCCGCCGCTTTCTCTGCTCCCTGATGCTTTCCATGGGGCGCAAGGATGAAGCCATCCAAGCCTTGGAGGAGGCCTTTCGTCTCGACCCGGAAGACGGCGATACGGCGGAAGGCCTCGGGGAGCTTTTTATTTCCACGGGAAAATTCAAGGAAGCGATCCGCCCGGCCGAGCAGGCCGCCAAGCTAAATCCCGACTCGGTGCGCGCCTGGTCGGTGCTGGCGGCCGCACGCCTCGCCACCGGCCAAGTTGAAAAAGCTCGGGAGGCGGCCGAGCAGGCCACCGCCAAAGGCCCCGAAGATCCCCGCGCTTGGGTGCAGTTGGCTGCCTGTGCCAACGCCGGGAAGGATTTCGCCACCGCCGCGGTCGCGGCGGAAAAGGCCACTCGTCTTTCGCCGTCGGATGCACGGGCCTGGCTCAACCTCGCCACCGCCAAAACCGGCGCCAATCAGTTCGAGCAAGCCGTGCCATTTGCCGAGCGGGCCACCCAGCTGGAGCCCCATAACCGCGCCGGCTGGAACCTTCTCGCCGCTCTCTATGCGGAGTTAAAACGACCCGATGAGGCCGCCGCCGCCCTGGAAAAAGCCAGACAACCTCCCGTTGCCCGTTGACGGGGCCGTTCCCCACGCAATAATAACTCACGTGAAGAGAATCTTCTGTGTCCTTCTCCTAACCTGCGCCACCTGGATCCAGGCCGGTTCCTGCCCCGAGGCCTGCAAGGATGTCTGCGGGACGAACAAGTCTTGCTGCCCCTCTAAAGGAAAAAGCTGTGGCTCCGTTCAGTTGGAGCGCGGTGGTCAGCCGGCCTCCGCGTATGCTTCCAAGGGTGGGTTGCGCCTCCATTAGATGATGGATGGAGATTCGCCGCTTCCTTTGGCCCTCCCCTCCTCCTCCGTGTCATAAATTCCCGCTACCCTTGACGGGATCGGCGGATTTCTTAGGATAGTTCCACGCATTCCGAGATCTCCGGTCGCAAGACCGGAGGCCGCCAACCGGGGGTGGAGATCCCACGGTGGCTGGCGGAGAGCCCTCAGCTCCCTGCCGATGTGCGATCCCCTCTGGGATCGAACAAACTTCTCCGCGAGGCCACCGCCCGCACAGGAATGTGTTGGCGGTATTTTTGTGCCTCGCTTCGGGATGCGTCACCGAAAGGAGACGCATCAACATGAGCACCGCAACCCTACAGGCCCCTTGGGCCTCCCTCCGCATCAAGATCGATTCGGAGAATCCGGATCACCACCTCTGGAACAACCACGGCACCTGGTGGATCCATTACACGGTCCACCAGTCCGACTACACGAAACGCCGGATCCGGGTTTCCCTAGAGACCCGGAACCTGCGCGAGGCCCGGCAACGGCGCGACTCCCTTTTTGCCCATTTGGAGGCCGAGGGAATCGAAGCGACCTGAAATGGTGGACGGCGGTTGGTTCAATCCCTCCGCCGCTCCCTTAGCTCAGGTCTGCTGGAAATTGGCCCGCCACAGCAGAAAGAAGCCCAGGATTTGCAGACTCAGATTCGGCAACCAGACAATCAGTTCCGGATAGGCTCCTCCCCGACCCTTCAATCCTTCGGCCAGCAGAATCAGGGCATAGTAAGCCATGACTACGAAAAAACTGATCACCACGCCGACCGAGGTTTCCTTGCGCTGCACCCGAATTCCCAGGGGAATCCCTACCAGCAACAACGTGAAGGGGGCCAAAGCAAAGCTGATCCGCTTCTGCATTTCCGTCAGCATGGGATAAACCTGTTTCGGATCAATGTAGCCCTCCATCGGTGCAAACACCCGCCCCACCAAATCGCCCATGGCGGCAATCCGGATGTCCTTAAGATCCTCCGGGTTGATCAGGTTTTTCAGGGAGATTTTGAGGGGCAACTGATCCGCGCTGAGTCCCGCCCGGATGGAGTTTAAATCCGCCGCATTCTCCCCCCTCTCCTCCTGACGCGCTTTTTGCAGGGTGATGGTTAGACTGAGGTCATCCAGATCCGCGGAAATAGTCCCCTTTTCCGCCCGGATATTCCGCCGCGGGATCCCGCTAGGATCCAATTCCCAAATATGGATATCCGTCAGATCCGTTCCTTTTTTTTCACCGATATAGATCCGGTAACCCGGAAACCGATCCATCGGCTCCCCCGCCCGGACCAGAAACGCCGGATTGTCCCGGCCGATATCAAGCAGAACCGAATGAAACTTCTGCAGGGTCATCGGTACGAGCACGGCATTGTTGTAAAAACAGATTCCCGAAACAAAAAGCCCGAACAGAATCACCGGTGCCACCAGCGGAATGAGTCCGATTCCCGCCGCCCGAATCGCCTGCAGTTCCAGATCCTGGGACATCCGGCCAAAAACAATCAACGCGGCCACCAAAATACCCCACGGCATCGTGAAGGTCAGTGCCTGCGGCACCAGTAGGCCGACCATTTTAAAAATCAAGGTGATCGGCATCTCATCATTCACCAGCAGTTCAAAAATCTGTTTGAAGGCGTTCCCCAGCACAATGACCAGGGAAAGCACCGCCACCGAACCGGCGGTGGCCGCCATCATCTGACTGGTTAAATATCGGTAGAGGATCGTCATGGCTTTTGGGCTCGGCGGGTGTAATCGAGCCTGTCCTTCCAGGTGGTGGGTTGTCCAACCTTCAGGCCCCGGCATTCGTAAAAATGGAAAGTGGGCCCCATGGGCTGACCCCAGCTGGTCCGCCGGTAGGTGCCCACAATCCGCACAGACTCAAAATCTCGGGCGATCGGCGGGAGCGGGTTGGGCTGCTCCGCCACATAGAGCCCGGTGCTTCCTTCCGGATAAGTCTCGCGGTAGCTAGGCCAAAGCGAATATTGGGTCATCACCTGCGGCCAGTCCGGGGTGTAAGCCCGGGGTCGATCGGGAAGATAAAAGGAAAGCAGACTCGCGGTCTGATATTCGTCTGCGACCACGAAGTCTGCCCCGATCTGCTCCCTCACTTTCTGGGCCTCCCCCGCCAAATCTTTCCAGCCCTTCGCCCGATCCAAAGGGTTGTTTTTCAAACGGAGGGGAAAAATATCGTGCAGCAGGGCCGTCAGAATCAGACCCACCCCCAGGGCCAGAGACAAAGCCACCCGCCAGCCTATCTTCCCCGAATCCCACCGGACCATCGCCCATCCCGCCCCCAAGACCAACCCCGCCACCAGGGCCGGAGCCGTCCAATTTCCATTCGCCGTTTTATTGAGGCTGACCCAGGCGTAGGCCAGAAACAGCGGCCAAAAGAGGCACTGCAAATAGAGCGATCCCTGCGGGATGCGGGTCGCGGCGGGCCGGATCGCCCCAGCCAACATGACCAAAAATAAGAAAGGCGAAACCACGATCGCCTGGAGCAGCCAGAAACCGAAAAACTTTCCGAAATCCGCGCGGAACCCGCGGTTAAAATCGCCGCCCTCAAAAACGTGCAACGCGCCGATCCACTCCCGGAAAGCGTTCCACAGCAGAATGGGCAACATCAGCAGGAGTACAGTGCCCAACATCCAAAAGGTCCCCCGGGAAAAAATCAGCCGGCGCCGGGAGGGAACCAAAAGAAGAAAGAGGAGAAAAGAAATGATCACGGCCGCGTTGGTGTATTTGGCCTGAAAACCAAACCCAACCCAGAGACCGGTCAGCACCCAAAACCGTTTCTGCTCCGGCTGGGACAACGCTTGCCAGAAAGTCAGCGCCGATGCCGCCCAGAAAAAAACGCTCAAGGGATCGATCGTCATCAGGATGCTCCCCACGGCAAACAGCGGCATCACCGAGGCGGCCACCACGGCCGCCAAGCCCACGCGGTCGCTGTAAAACATCCGCCCCAAAAGAAAAATCAACCAACCGGTCCCCGCCGCCAGCAGCACGGCCGGCAGGCGCACCACCCAGACCGCATCCCCCAGCAAACTCGTGAAGAGCCGGATCACCAGGGCGGCCCCGGGCCCCTTTCCGTAATGGCTCCAGTCCAGAAACCGTCCGCACTCCCAGTAGTGGGCCTCGTCTCCCACCAGATCCAGCCGGGGCGCGAACCAAAGTCGCAACGCCGTCACCAGACCAATCCAGATCAGTGCCCAACGGGCCTCGTGGCTGTCCAAAATCCTGGTCACAAACCCAAGTTAAGCGAAAAGATGTCTTGGTCGCAAAGAATGGTTGGTTTGACCCCGTCGGTCTTCGGGGGTTGAGTGGGAATATGAGTTTAGCCGCCCAAGTCGACGAACAGATCAAGGAAGCCATGAAAGCCAAGGATGCCGACCGCCTCAGCGTCCTCCGGATGTTGAAATCCGCCATCAAATACTCGGTCATCGAAAAGTACGGCGCGGAAGGCGCCGCCAAGGACGAGGATGTGATTGCGGCCGTGCGCAAGGAGATCAAAAAGCGCCACGACTCCATCGAGGCCTTCACCAAGGGTGGTCGGGCCGACCAGGCCGCCAAGGAGCAGGCCGAAGTGAAAATTCTCGAATCCTACCTCCCTCAGGCCATGCCCGAGGCAGAGCTGGAAGCCTTGGTGAAAAGCGTCATCGCCGAGCTCAAGGCCACCGACAAGAAAGCCATGGGTGCCGTGATGAAGGCCTGCCAAGCCAAAGCCGCGGGTCGCGCCGACAACCGTGCCCTCAGCGCCCTCGTGGGAAAACTTCTGCCCTAATTCGGCGGCGGTCCACCTTGGCCGGGGCGGGGAAGGGCTTGGGCCTCATCCGCATCGATAAAGCCGTCACCGTTGGCATCGTGCCGGGAGAAGTTCTTCTGCATGGGTGGAGGTGCTTCCTCTTGGGAAATTTTGCCGTCCCCGTTTTTATCAAATCTTTGGATGGGATCACCGCTTCCCGTTTTGGCGTTCGGCCCGCTTACCCCTGATCCTCGGCTTTGACTCGCCCCTCCCGGCCCTCCCCCGGGCGGTCCCCGACGAAAACTCGCATCGGGTGTTCCCTTCAGCATCCTCGGATAAAAGGGAAACTCCGCGGTCGCCACATAATAATAGGTTCCCTGGGGATATTCCGGCGTAACTCCCGTACGCCCATTCGCCTCGTCGAGATTCCCATGCCCGTTGACGTATTCATAATCCGCGGTGTATGTGCCATCATAGGTTCCGCCCGGACCGGCGGCCCCACCCGGCCGGGCGCCATTCTTGAGCCGATAGCTCGACCGATTCTCGGGAGTCTGGGCGTAGATCGGAAATCCGTCAGCCGCATAGCCCAGCAAGGTGGGATCCTTTTCTCCCAGTTGGGCCAAGAGACCCGCGGGAATTCCATGATAGTGGTAGGCTCCGCTGGGCTGGACGTGGGCCTGGTTCTGATCCAGCCCCAAACTTTTCCCTCCTCCAATCGCCTCAATATGCCAACCGGAATTCCGGTCGTTTTTCCAATATTCAGCCGTGCCCGGATCAAAGGGTACGCCGTTCAGCGCCACGCCCATCGCCTGCTGTTTTAAGGACGTGAATGCCGCGTTGGTTTGGGGATACCGAGGGACACGGAAAAGATAACTCTGGGCCGAGATGGCGTTCGGACACCCCGGACCGGGAAACTTCCCGGTCTCATGATTCGGAATCCCGTTGGCGCGGATAACCCGAAAAGAGCCCTCCTCCGTGATCGTGACCTTGGACTCCGGCAATCCTCCTGTCGCCGTCTCCAGATCCCCTTCATGGCCGGGATGGGCCCTGGCCCAGGAAAGGGCCAGAATCAGAAACAAACCACCAGTGAGGTGACACCCCATATAGGATTAGACCACGGTTTGGGGAAAAAGATGCGGTCGGAATTAATTTATTTTCTGCACCGGCAGGTGCACTTCGGACCGCTTGAAGGGGGCAAGGGTAAAAGGCCCGTTCCAGTAGACCGCGTAAGGCTCCCCCGCCACCCGCCATTTCTTCTGGGTTTGAAGCCAGCCGCGCAGTTTGGCCAGATTCTCCTCGTAACTTTCCCGGGTGTAGCCCCCCCGAATCCCTACCGAGGCCACCGTGCGCGAGGGCAGACTCTGCCGGGTCACGCCGGCTGGCAGCTGGAGGTCCCCCCGCTTGGCCGAAGCCTGATCCAAATAAAAAATCATCGTTCCCGGCTTCATCTTGGCCTCCACCGGAACGGTCATCGGAACCTTGTTCTGGTTGATCGCTTGGAAGAGACGCCGGAAAAGGCCGTTGTTCTCCTGAAAATACTCGCCCCGGGTCGAGGCCCGCAGCACCGTTCCCACGGGCAGGGTTTTCACCTCACAGAAACCAGCCGCCGTCATCGGGTAGGCCGATTCGTACGCCCAAACCGAGCTGCGCAGAAAAATCATCGTCCCAAGAATCAAAAAGGAAATTCGGTTCATGAGGCTTGGCCCGGCTCAAGAATCCTCCCGTTGATAGGCCAGGGCAAGGGCCCTTCCAAAGGCCGGTGGGCCTCGAGCAGCCCGGTTGTCTCCTCTTTGCCGCGGGCATAGCTCAAACGCAGCATTTCGATCTTCGCATCCATGTTGTCGATGTGGTGCAGCAGGAAAGCCTCGGGCGTCTTCGGGGCCACGGGAGAACCAAACTCCTTGGTGCCATGGTGAGAGGCGATCAGATGGAGCAGATGATCCCGCAACTCCTCGGAGGCCGGCTTCAAATCCGCCCAACTCTTTCCCTCCGCCGCCTCCCCCTCGCGCCAGAGGCTGTTGGCCACCTCGATGCCCAGGGAAATGTGCCCGAGCAGCTCCCCTTTTCGGCTAGGCACCGACCCAAACCCCTTCTCCCCCGTGTCGTTTTCCCAAAGTTTGCCCAGGTCATGGAAAATCACCCCGGCCACGAGGAGATCGCCGTCCACCTCGGGATAAAGCGGCGCCAAGGAACGGGCCACCCGGATCATCTTGCCCGTGTGGTCCAGGAGTCCGCCGCGCCGCGCGTGGTGATTCCTCCGTGCCGCCGCCGCCCGCTTCCACTTTTCCGGAAACTTCTCGAACGCCCGCATGCTGATCCAGCGCAGACGCGGGTCCTTCATCGCCTTGGCCGCCGCCAGACACTCCTGCCAGCGCTCTTCCAGTTGTTTCCGTCGCTCTTCCCCGCCCAAGAAAAACTCCTCCTCCTCGATCGGCTTGAGTTTTCGCGCCGCTGGACCGTCCACATTCGGGCCGTAGTCGCTGGGACCAAACACACCCGTAAGTTCGAGACACTCCCCCGGTTGCGCCCCGGCAAAATATTCAAACGCCGGGGAACCGGAAAAGATGTTCAGCGAAACCCGCTCACTCTCATCCGCCAACTCCACCCGCAGGAACGGTTTGCCGTTTCGGGCCTGCTGTTCCCGGCGCCCGACAAACTGTGCCCGAACCGACCCTTTAGCCGGCGTCGTCAGTTTGAGAAAATCCCGCAGGGTCATGCCGTCGCCCCGCAGGTGCGGATCAGGAAATCTTACCTTGGGAAGCTTCGTTCCCGTTTTTCACCACGAGCCAGACCAGACCGCCCGCCACCGAAGCCGGCGCCGCCAGCATGAAAATCACACTCCAGCCGAAACCCAACCCCACCGCGTTTAACTTGTCCGAAACCATCGCCGGACCTCCCGCATCGTCCTTTTTCATGAAGCTATCTTTGCAGGTCGGACAGGCCCAGAGGGCGGATCCCCCCAGCAGAAGAACCAAAGCGAACGAAGAAATCCAACGCATAGAGAATATTTACGCCGGGACTTCGCCCTCGGCAAGGATGGTTGCCTCGACTCGACTCCCGCTCCCTCTTAGGATCCACTTCTTATGGACAAGGCCCTGGCGCAAAAGGTGATCGATCGTCTCGCGTCGGCCCAAACCCCCGCCCTCTTCACCCACCTTCGCCCGGATGGAGATGCCTTTGGCAGTCTGCTGGGTCTTGCTCACACTCTCCGGGATCGCGGCCAAAGCCCCAGCCTCCATGTCGAAGGCGGAATGATCCCCATGTACCGCTTTCTTCCTGGCCAGGAACTCATTCAGGACATTCCGGATCAACTCCCGGCCAAGGCGGATGTGTTCGTTGTGCTCGACACCTCAACTCGGGAACGGGTCGGAAAAAAAACGGTCGGATGGAAACAGCCCGTCGACGTGGTCATTGATCATCATATCAGCAACCCCGGCTTTGCCGCTCTCAGCCTAATTGTCCCTGAAATTCCCGCGACCACCGGAGTGCTTTTTCGGCTTTTTGAAATGGCCGGATGGAAAATCTCTCCCGCCGCCGCCACCTGCCTTTATACGGGCTTGTCGACCGATACCGGCTCTTTTCGCTACCGTGGAACCGATGCCCAAACTCTCCGGATCGCTGCCAGTCTGGTCGAACTCGGCGCAGACCCATCCGAAATCGCGAAGCAATGCTACCTGTCCATAACTCAGGAAAGATACCAACTTAAAAAGCTAACAGTTGAAACTTTATCATTAAAGGATAATAAAAAATCAGGATTTTTGACTATTTTTCCTGAATTTTATAATAAAAGTGGCGCAAAAAGCGAGGACACTGAGGGAATTATTGAGGAAGTAACTTCTATTCAAGGACTTGAGGTAGCTACCCTATTTGAATTCAGCCCGGATGGTGGATTAAGGGTCAGCCTCAGATCCAAGGGCCGGGTGGACGTTAACGAAATCGCCAGTTCTTTCGGTGGCGGGGGTCACCGGGCCGCCGCCGGTATCCGGTTTACCAAAGACGGTGAAAAGAGCCGCGACCTCGTCCTCGCGGCCATCTCCCAAGCCATCGCAAAACTGGAAGCCTGACACTTACCCGCAACCCTTTACCCAATACAAGCAACCTGCTGACCTTGCTTTTTCCCCAATCGTTCTGCACTTTGAACTCTTAATTGGTTCCACCCCAATCGTCATGAATTCAACCATTCAGGTTTTTCCGTAACCGCAGACGAAAGTTCATCCCGGTGATCCCTCAACTGGACGGTTTATTGCTCGTCGACAAACCCCCCGGCAAAACTTCCCACGATATCGTCGACTTTGTCCGACGCCGCTTCAACCAGCGTAAGGTGGGCCACTGCGGGACGCTCGACCCTATTGCCACCGGACTTCTGATGCTCGTCATTGGGAAAGCTACCCGGGTTCAGGATCTGCTTATGGCCGAGGACAAAGAGTACGAGGGGACCCTCAAGCTTGGCGAAACCACCGATACCCAGGACGCCGCCGGCAAGGTCCTCGAA
>JACCDW010087964.1_pt1 | contig 24107 bp, 21 predicted proteins | sample 7449781 | NCBI WGS metagenome assembly JACCDW01 (sample SAMN15323449, study PRJNA562643) | freshwater metagenome | isolation source: river surface water | place: USA:Blue River Watershed | collected 2017-08-18
CACTGGCGCTTGATGTAGGCTGTGGCCAGCTTCTTAAGCATACGGTCATTATAAATCTGTGGATATGTGTCTGGATCGATAATGATCCAACCTTCGATGACTGCCCATTCACCAGCAGAAATCATAGCCCAATTCATATCAATATAAAGCTTGTCTGTATGACGGTTAAAACGAACTGGTGTTTCACCAGAGAATAGCATATCAAGAGTGCGGATGTGCTGCATAGTCAGAGCATAGTTAACATATGATGTGCTGGTAAAGTCATAAAGTTCATGAAGACGCAACTGATAACGCAGATCAAACATATTGATGGTTGCATTTGATGAAGAAATAGGAAAAATGCGTGTAACACCGATAATGTTATCAGTGATAGGAATCCATCCATTGTCGATATTTTCTTGAGTAAACTGATGTTTTAGATACCAACGCTCTACACCATCAAAGTGGAACTGTTGAATATACTGAAAAGCTTCGTCAATACGGTCTTCAACCTGGTCGTCGTCCACATTGATTTCGATGACCGGATGACCCAATTGGCGAAGACACCAATCTTTTAACTGCTCTCTAGATGCTGGAACTGCCATTTTTGCGCTTTCCTATAGGTTTTCATATATATTTATAATATTTGTGTGGAGTTAGATGATGGTCGAGGATTTTATAAAAACAGGTAAGCTTTCGGTTAGAGAACTATCAATTGTTCTTAGAGAAGCTGAAAATTACAAAAAGAATGTTTTTGCTGCCTCTTTAGGTGGCTTAAACGAAAAAAAAGAACTTGTAGGATATCATGATGAGAATATCAGAAAGTCTCAAATATATTTTCCAGCACCTCAAGAAGCATATGGAACATTTAACGTTATTCAATCACTTATAATTCAAGAATATGCTGGAAAAAACCTAGATGTTACTAACATTTCGGAAGTACAGTTCGTACATTATCCTATTGGTGGTAAATTTAACTGGCATCATGATATTTTAGGATTTAGACCTGGCGATTTAAGAACCAGAGGATTAACTTTTTCTATGAATTTGAGTAATTCTGATAATTATGAAGGTGGTAATTTAACACTAAAACTTTCAGAAGATAGAATGATATCTCTGGGTCGAGAAATAGGATCCTGGATTGTTTTTCCTTCTTTTATTAGACATAAAGTTGATGAAGTTACTAAAGGATTCAGAGACGCTATTGTTGTTTGGTCTCACTTAACTAAAGAAGAAATAAAGTCCATGCAATGAAATTAACTTTAGGTACAACATATTATAATTGTCCAGACTTACTAACAAGTTTTATTGATCATCACAAGGAATATTTTGATGAGATTATAGTTGTTGATGATGGTTCAAATATACTAGCAGAAGATCATATCAAAAATAAAGAAAAAGTTAAACTTTACCGGGTTCCAATTGATTATGGATTTAATAGTCATGGTTGTCGTAATCTTATAATGAAAGAAACAGAAAGTGATTGGACAGTATTACTAGACGTTGATCGTCTTTTTATAGATCCTAAATTTGCAACAAGTATTATAAAAAATAAAAAACTTAGAGAAGATACGTTATATCTTTTCGAAATGTTTTCCGACTATGAAAAAATAGAAACATGTCATGAGTCTGTAAATGATTTCCTTGTGCATAAAAATCATTTTTGGAAAGCGGGCGGATATGACGAAGAAATAATAGGAATAAGATCAGGCGATAGACAATTTAGAAAACAATTGTTAAATTTTGGTTATGAAAAACTAATACATGGTGTTCAAGTTAAATTTACAAGAAAACCTAGCGTACTATTAAATTTTGTTTCTCCTAACGACAAAGCAGTTTTTGATAGAAAATTAGAAAAAATTATTCATAATAGAACGTTTAAACCTAATCCAAATAAACCAACTTTAACTTTTGATTGGTATAGAGTATTTTAACGTTTGATAATAATTAAATTTTGATCTATTGTTATAGAAGTTTTTCTTTTAGTTTTAAAGATTGCAGCTTCAGGCACTTTTATATTTGATTGTATGCTTTTGTAAAAAGAAACGTTAAAAAAACCATATTTGTTAATAAATTTTTTAGCCATATTTAAATCATAATACCAATCTTCTATTATATAATACTTATTAAACTTTGTGTGTAAGTTTTTAAATGTTTTGGCTATATCTTTGTAGTAATGTGATCCATCATCGATTATAACATCGTAGCTTTTGTCTAATTTTTCCAATATTTCAGGTTCTGTGGAATTTCCTATTATCACTTGCATTTTTGAAAATTCAATCAAATCTTTCTGAAAACTTTTATCGGTTATGTCTATGCCTGTCAACATACACTCAGGAAACATCAATCTCCATGCAGCAATAGAGTTTCCTCTTTTTATTCCTACCTCTAGTAAAGATTCTGGCTTATAATCATTAAATATTAGATCATAAAATCTATCATATCCATGTGAGAATCCTTTATCTGTGTCTGTCTGCAAAAAAGCTTCTTTGCATTTCATTTTTTGTAATCTTTCAAGTTAAAATTAGTGCCCTTCATCTTATTGATATGCACCAAGTCATTATTTTTCCATACCAGAACTTCGTTGTCTTCGTATAGGAAGTCGCAGTCTTTGCAGAATGACACTTCATCAAATCTTTTTTCTGTATGCATCTGACGAAGCCAACGATACCTCTCGCCGTTCCAAACACTTTCAATAGATTGATTATCGATTGAACCTAGATCCGCTTCATCATCTCTGCCTAATGTTTGACAGCAAGGCGCAATAGATAATTTTCCGCCAGAACTGCTTCCTGCTCTTATGGTTAAGTCAGGCGAAAAAGGTCGACCACAAGTTCTCTTTTTACCCTTGCGCTTATAGTCAGGATCATATACACCAGACCAGTTGTGCATTTTCCATATCTCGGCGTATGTATTGGCAGGATAAATAAAGTTCTTCTTATACTGTTCAACTTCATAATCAACATTGTCATTGTCTAGAATCAAATGATATGACGCAACAATTGTTTCCGCTTCTGTGCCTTCAACATATCGCTGCATCTCTGTAGCATTCTTGAGAAGTAAGTCAAAAGTATCTCTGGCCATCCACTCTTTGTACTTTTCACGATTGTATCCAATGATAGAAAACCGAGCAAGAGCCAAACCTGCATCCACACATTTCTTCATAAAGTCGCCGCGCAGATTATATCCATTGGTATAGATAAATGGCTTTGCATTATATTTGCGAACGATACGAATATAATCTGGAAGATTAGCGTTTAGTGTAGGTTCGCCTGATCCTTCTAGATTAACAACATTGAGACCATACTCAGCGCACTCTGCAACAATACGTTCAAAATCAACTAATGATATCTTTTTAAGCCAATTTTTACCACGACCAGATGTTTGCGGACACATGGCACATGTATAGTTACAACCGCCATTAACTTCTATTACGGCTCTGTCTATAGATAAAGGTATTGAATAGGGGATGTTCATCTGCTTTCATTTTCTCATTGATATAAATCAAATGACTTTTTTTTATGCGTTCAACTTTTTCTTGTGCTTGAATTAGAAGATCATTTATATTAGCATTTATAAATTCATCAGGATTAGACAACAAAATTGCTTGAGGAACAAGGATATTGTTTAACCATTTTCTATCACAAAATACAAACAAAGGTTTCCACATAAATTTAAATAATTGATGTGCTAAACCATCATATCCTACACCAAATTCACACCTATTGATAATTTCAATTGCTTTTTTAACCGGTGTTCTATATGTTATTTCTTCAATTATATAGTCAGATAGTTTTATTCTAATATCGTTCCATCTTTTATTTACTGGATCTTTCCAATAACCAGGAAAAGATACATTGAAGTCTGTTGTCCATAAAGCAACATGTTTTGGTTTAGTTTTAACAGACATATTCGAATACCAAAGACCATGAAGAGGATTAAACTCGTCAAGTTGGTTGTAGAAGCGAAAATCAGAATTTGAATTATATACGTGATGAACTGATACCGTAGATAAAGGTCGCAAAATACTATGAATATAATTACATCTCTCAACGATTGTTTCGGGATCAAGAGACGAAAATAAATGATCTTTAGAATGATTCCAGTGAAATTCAATATTAACTGGCATTTGATATTTTATAGCTGCTGTATGAGCATATCCTAGACCAGTAACAAAATCACCATAACCTACACCTGTTCCCCATTTAACTTCAAACATTATTGTTCTAGAACATCATCATGATCATAATCACCTTGAGATATTTCATCAATCATGTTTTTCCACATTTCTTTTTGATTTAATACCCAAGCTATAGTAACTCTAGCTTTGGTTGTTTTTGCCATATGCCAATACACACGATTCGGTTCTTTTTTTTCGTTTGGATAGTAACCGACTTTTACTGACCAACCTTTTTTATCTGGAATAGTTTTGATACTTTTTGTTCCGTAATCCCAAAAACTAAAGCCGCCGTTACCGTCTTGACTATATGTCATGAGAATATTGTAGCCAGATGCATTACCATTGTGATGCCATCCAATGTAACCATCATCAGGATAATACATTGATAGTGCCTGATTTGGTGTTCCTAAAAATCTACCTATTCTGCTCATAATATTTGGAATTTTAGCAACGACACTATCATTTGGACTCATTCTTTGCATTTCTCCTAGATTTGTGCCTTTTAAAGCACGAGGAAATCCAAAATCTGTTAACTTTAATTCAAAAGCTTTGAATAAGTATTCGTCAGAACATGAGTGAAATTCTGTAATAAGATTATCTTCTATTATTTTACTTTTTGCAGATATATCTCTGACATTCTTAGTAAAAAATAGATCAGTTGTATGTGAGAGAAGCGTCATAAGGCGGTCGTTTTTCAACTTGATGCTTTTCATCATTTATTCCTTTTTCAATAATTTTCCACGTATTTTCCATTTTTCGCCAGGTACTCTTATCAATCTGCATTATAACCGGCGGACCGTCTAAATCTTCTGGCAAATCTTGCGATGTTGTGTTCCATCTTCTAGACAGAATTTTAATATTTAAGTTATTAAATCTGTTAAATTCGTCAAAAAGACCACTGGTCATTTTCCATAATGTAAACATATCAAACTGTTTCCATTCTTCATAGTGAGTTTTAGAATATGGCCACGGAGTTGTTATTTGTTTTAAGTATTCGTCAAACCATGTCTGCATAAAATCAGTGATTAATTCTGATTTTTTATAACCCCACATAGAACCGTGATATTTAGGTACGTGCTGTCTTGCCTTATCTATGTAGGCCCACTTTACACTACCAACAGTATATAATAGATTGCTACCACAAAACAAATCACAAGTGTCTAAAAAATCAAACATTTTTGAGACATCTCTATGACAAATTTGCGAGTCGCAATCATTGTATATTGTTCTTTTATATGGCGATCTTGCCATAGCCCACATTTTTGTTCTAATATGAATAGGAATATCTACTATAATGTTATCAAAAATTTTACATCTATCATCAATAAAATTTTTATGCGTAAATAACGTTACGTGCGTTTTAGGCGAAAACGTTTTTAAAGACTCGCATGATAATAAGGCAAGTTCATAGTATATTCTATCTCTAGATGCTACGTAAATAAATCCATCATCACTAACTTTACCATTATTATAATACGTGTACATAAAAATATTATTCCGCTACATTCTCATTAGTTATCGTTTCTGTATTTTGAGTATTTGTTTCAGTAGATTCGGCATTTGCAACTTGAGTATTTTTAGCATTTGCTGCTGCTAAATCTTCAAATTCTTTATCTTCGATTTCATCAAAAACATCAATCATTTTTTTTCCTGTTCTTTGCAAATAAGAAGCAAAAACGTTTGATACTGCTATTGAAAGAAGATTTAAATTTGGCGCGCGTCTAATTGATGCTTTTTCTTCATCCGTCAAATCGTTAACGAAAGGAAGATTAAAATAATATAACTTTTGATCAAATAATTGACGAAGAAGTTCGTTTTCAATTTGCGCTCTTCTTTTCTTTTCGAGTCTTTGTGATTCTTTAATTTTCATGGTTTCAAGATCGTTTCTTCTCTTACGCATAGCTTCAATATCATGCTCTGCGACGATTCTATCCCAAAACTCATTAATTCCAGGTTCTCTATTTTCTGGAATTTTAAATTCTGCCACAGTTTCTTTACCATCTTCATCTACAAGAATCATTCTTACAAATGTTTTTTCCAAGTCAATAAACTCTGGATTTTTAATAATTGGATACTTTGTCATTTTATCTGCCTATAATGGTTGGTTTTCGTTTATAGTTTCAAATTCATATTTATTTCCAGTAAATACAATGTCGACAGGAATTTTATTTACATTGTATTTTTTTATCTTTTCGATCCACCAATCTTTTGATTGAATGGTTATATGTACGTTTTCTCCAGTTGTAAAAAATGTTCCGCCTGTAATCATACAAATTGTAAAGAAAACAAATTTTTTGGCTCTACTGAATATATTGGTAAATACTATTTCAAGACGTTCTTCAGGAACATGCTCTAGAACTTCAACACATATAACACCATCAAACTGATTATCTGGTAGTTTATTGTAAGGCTGATAGTAGGGATCATAACAAACAGCTTCAACACTCCAATAAAGGTCTAAATTTTGTTTTTTATACTGTATGCCTTTTCCACTACCATAATCTAAAATTGTTTTACTTCTTGTTCTCTTGATGATATTATATATCAGATGTCTAAATTCATATGTTGAATGTCCATCGAACTTCCAAGGCAATTTATGAAACTTTAGATATTCTGCATCATAGTCTATCATATTTTTTTAAACTTATGAAAATCTTTTTTATTAAAAAGATGTTTATGTGAAGTGCAAAAATGCTCTATTGTATTGCCATAAATGTTTGACATAACTTGATTACTAGCCGCTTTATATCTTTTGTGTTTACTATTAACAACTTTGTTTCTTATTCCTTCTTTAATAGCAAAATATTCTATTGTACCATAGGGTCCAACAGTAATTAAATTTGTTTTTAAAAAATCTATAAGTTTTTCTGCAAACCAAGGAAATATTATATATGATCCAGTAGCAGCTTTATCAAAAAATATTATTCCATATGTCGGTTCGAACCAAAGATTTTCTGGATTTTCTAGATATGCATCATGTTCTAATATCATAAAAGGTATATTCTTTTCAACACATTTTTTCCATAACATGTAGTGACTATAAAAACATGATTTTTCTGTTTCGGTAAATTCAGCATTTATTTTACGTTTTGTATATTTTGTAGAAGCAATGTATTTTTCCCATCGCAAATCTTTAAGCTTTTCTAAATCTTTAGGTACTATTGCATCAAATCTTTTTACCTCAATACCAAAAGCTTCCCAACTTTTAATACAATAATTTGCGTAATATTCAGAGGCATCATTACCTTTCATTACAATCATATAACACTCAATTTTAGTAGGAAATTTCAAGCAACTCTTCTCCAGAGTGTTCTTGTAGATATTGAACTAGTTGTTCCCGCAACTCTATCACCCGTATAAGGTGTCGTTCCTTCATAACTATTGCTACCAGAGTATACTGGTCCGTCAAAGTTTGTGTCTGGACTAACATATCCTTCTGGGCCCGAATATGTTGTACTAAAGTCTGTAAAAGGACTTATGAAGGGTCCGGTTGGACCGGCATATGTTGGTCCTGAAAATGGTAGTGCATCAAGATTGGTAAAAGAGTTAAATCCAAATCGAGTTGTAGGACCGGAATATGTTACTGGTCCAAGATATGTTGCTGGACCAAGATACGTGTCAGGACCAAGATATGATTGTGGTCCGAGATATGTTGCTGGACCAAGATATGTTACTGGACCAAGATATGTTCTTGTATAAGGTCTTGTTCCAAAGAACGTCTGAGGACCTTGAGGAGTTGGTCCAAATATCTGAGAGAAGGAAAATGGCCCACCCGTATATGTGGTATCAAATGATGCATCATTTTGTCCAATATATGGTATTCGATTTGCAGCAGTAAAAGGATTAACATTTACACCATCAAATGATGATAGTGGTGAATTAGCATTTGTAAAAGGTGTAGCATTGTTATTTGTGAAGGGTGTCGCATCTTGATCAATATAACCTATACCATTTGGATTTACGAATGTTGCAGGAGTCGTATATGTTGCTGGACCTAAATATGTTGCACTAAAATTTGCACCATCAGGATTTATGAATGATCTAGTACCTAGATATGAACCGGCATATGCAACAGCATCAACGTTTGTATATGTTACTGTTCCAAGATAAGTTGAAGTGTAACCTATAGCATCTTCATTGATATAAGATGCAGGACCAACAAATCCAGACGTTGTGATATTTTCTCTGGTATCTGTTACTGTTCCTGCGTTTGACCATGTTCCTGTACCTGGAGCAGATGCTTGTAAAGAATATGTACCAATACCTGTTGCAATAATACGTTCTTCTATTGTTTTAATTAACGCATTGATTTCTGCTGTGCTAAAATTTTGAATATTTCCAGAAGATAGTTTTACTGGATCTCTATTCGTGATAACCGTACCTGATGTAGTTCTTTGCCAGAGTTTATAGTCTGTAACTGTAACTGTATTGTTTGTTATTGTATCAAGAAGAGTTCCGCGAGATACCCATGTTGCACCATCAGCAGGAGCAGATGTTCCAAGATAGTACGCATTTGTTCCGCCTGTGCTGGCTACCATTCGTGCAATAATTTCGTCGGCCAACTGTTCTTTTGTTGTGATATTTTCTTGAAGAACAGTTTGAGTGGGACTTGTTGTATCTAGACCAACATGCATCGGCGGATCAGATGTTGCACCAAGTGTTGCGGTCGAAACTTGTGAAAGTGTATATGTGTTAGTAACTTGAGTTGTATCAGCAGATCCAGAAGCGCCAACCAATGCAGTATCAGCAAATGTACCAATTGAAGCTGTAGTGCCAACAGTTATTGTGCCGGTATATGTGCCGGCAGCCATAACACGAAGAACGCGCTCAGCCAAATCATCCAGTTGTGCGTTGGAAAACTTTTGTATCGTATTTGTTGATGAGTCAAAATAAACTAAATTATGCGCCATTTTTACTTACTTCAATATTTGTTTCATATTTAGTTGCCCCACACGACTGTTCCTGTTGAGTCCTTAATCAATAGCTGTCTATCAGAACTATCATACAGACCTGCGGATTTGATCATACTACTAGCATTGATTCCGCCTGTTACCCACATACCAGTAGAATTTACCCTTGCTCTTTGTGTTGCACCTGTAAAGATTGATAAGTTTGCAAACGCTGGAACAACGGCATTTATGTTTTGATCTGTTACGCTAAATCCATATGTTGTGCCCCATAGAGCAATATGATTCATTACGTTGGTTGTTGCGGAAGAAACTCTTGAACCAAACGAGATGCCACCAGCAGTAAAGTCAAGATTACCTGAATATGTGGCTCTTGTTGTTACATTTGCTAGTGTGTTATTAGCTTTTAAGAATGCAGCTTCAATTGTTGGTTTCACATTCATATCATTTACAAGAAGCGCAGATGAAACGTTAGCGACACCCTTCACATCAAGAATATGCTGAGGATTTGTCTCACCTATACCAACTTTACCGTCTGTGTGAATTGTTAGTGCTTCAACTACAGAAGTTAAGAAGTGATACGAAGTAACTGCACCAAACTTATTCTCAAAGTAAGTGTCGCCTACACTATTATCATAACGAATGCTAAATCCTTCGTTTGTGATTTCGCCTGCTTCGCCAGTGAAACGTAGAGTTGGATCGTATCCGTTATCAGCCGTAATCCAAAGTTCAGAATTTCCAGATGTATTATAGACTTGTAGTTTAGCACCAACGTTGGGTGTTGCATTGCCTACAATAAGATTGGCACCAACTGAGAATGTTCCAGGAACATTTAGATTACCGTTGAAAGATACTCCAGAAGTATTAGGTAAAGCATTTGTTGCTGTACTATTAGCAGAGTTTGCAACATCAAATGCTGATCCAATTGTTATGATAGCATTAGCACCACCAAGAATAAGATTGCTAGTCTTGATATCGGCATTTAACACGGCCAATGTCATGTTGTTTGACAAAGCGCCAAGGTGATTGTTTATAGGTTCTTTATCATATCCTTGGAACAAATAATATTCTTTGTTCTCATGTTCACGATAAAGTCCAGTGTGAACGTTCGAACCTGTAGCATTTACATAGTTTGCAATGAAACCAATATCTACAATGTCAGATGTGTAATTGTTGCCTGCCAAATAGATTAGAGGATCATCAATTTGTAATCTAGTTGCATCGATGAATACTGTGTTACCAGATAGTGTCAATTGACCAACAATATCAAGATCACCTGTTATGGTTTGACTTGAAGCAGATAATTTAACATAAGTTGCATCTGAATATGTGTTTACAGAATTTGATGATAAGAATGCAGCATTAGCATGAGCATAAGCTATATTTGCTGTATCGTAAGCATTATTAGCATGTGTTCTGGCAGTGTTTGCTTGATTGAATGCTGGACTAAAATCTGTTACTGCATTGTTGGCAGCTAAGAAAGCAGCATTAGCATGTGTTCTCGCAGTATTGGCTTGTGTAAATGCTCCTGTTACATCTGTTGCAATACCATAATATGATCCATGTTGACCATCAAGTAAGTCTGCATCTAATCCAGAACCAGTGCCATCATTTCCAGCGTGCCAAATAGTATTTGCTGTGCCGCCGTATGTAAGAGGGCCTGTACCTTCACGACCTAATGCAGCTACATCATCAATACCAAAATTAATATATGCAATAGATGCGTTTTGTTGACCTTTGATACGCAATGCATTGGCAGCATTATAATCGCCAATCCAAACATCGTCACCGACTTTGAAGTTTTCACCGTTGCCGTTGTTTGTTGAGATTATTTTATCAGCTACAAGATTTTGACTTGCAGTAAGTGTACCATTAAACCATGCACCTGACACATTAGGAAGAGCAGCATTAGCTTTATCAAATGCTTGACCTGCTGTTGCTCTGGCAACCGTATCTGTGCCTGAACTGCTTGCTAGAAGATCAGTACCAACACCAGCACTTGTAGCCGCAAGATTGATGAATGCACCTCTTGCATCTCCACCAGCTACAAAAAATCTTAGTTGATTTTGATAGATATCAATATTTACTGGACCAGCAAGAAGAGAGTTTGTGACTGCATTTGCAAGTCTTATTTCGCCGCCTTCATCACCACTAGATGCTGTTACTGAAAGAAGACCAGGAACTGCAACATCATCTGTAAGTTTGACTGTAAGTTTATCGTTGATTGCATCACCAACAATATCAATATTTTTTCCAGCAGCAATAGTGAAAATGTCGCCAGGTGTGTCAGCAACAACCAGTGTATTGTTGGCATTTACTGTGCCAAAATAATTTGGTTCGTTTCCGCTAATCGATGCAATTGTTCCGTTCGCTGCTCTATAGTATAACTTACCGTCAGCATAGTTAATAGCCAACTCACCGTTAGCTAAGTTTGTAGGAACAGATGAAGGTGTTGCTGATTTTTTAAGTGCAATTACTGTGTTGGCCATTAAAAGTCATCTAAAGTTTTTTCTGATTGAGTTGCGTCTTTTTTCTTGACTTTTGTATTTATGACCTTTTTGGTATCTTTTGCTGCCTCTAACTCTTGTTCAAGCAAAGCGATCTTTGCATCTCTGGTAAGTATTTGCTGCTTCATATCTGCAACTTGATTCATAAGAACGTTCATATGATTCAACTTGCTCATTACGGCCGAATAGTTGGCCTCTGCCGCCTCGTACTTTGTTTTCCAATCTTCGGCGGTTTTATTTTCTGTTAGTTGTTTTGTAAGTTCAGCGATGATTTGATCTTTTTCTCCAACTACAAACTCATGGACTTTAACCTGTGTCTGTAGTTGGAGATTCGTCTTTACATTTTCTAAAAGATTAGCAATAATAATATCAATATATGTGTTTATAAACTTATTCTGATCCATTACGAATACCTTTCAATTATCAGAAAGTTCCTCCGTCTAACATACCGAACTGAGGAACACCAGTTGCGGATGCTTGTAGAACTTGACCTTCTGTGCCAGCAGAAGTTACCTTAAGTGCGCTACCACCGTCACCATATAAAATACCATTTGTTGTAAATGTTGTTTGTCCAGTACCACCGTATCCAACACCGATAGTAGATGCATTCCATGTACCTGTTGTTAGTGTTCCTACACCAGTGATGCCAGTATATGAGCCAGAAATTCTAGCAGTGTCAACTGTACCGCTTGTCAAGAAATCTGCATTGGCTGCTTGTGCAGAAGCAGAGTTTGCTTTAGCATATGCGCTGTTAGCATGATCAAACGAGAGGTTTGCAATTGCATGAGCAGAGTTAGCAAATGCATATGAAGCATTAGCTGTTGCTTGACCAGCATTAGAAGAAGCAAATGCTGCATTAGCATGAACTCTTGCAGTATTAGCCTGATTGAATGCATCAATGGACTGAATGTATGCAGGATACGCATAGTTAGAATATGTTGTGTTTGCCATTGCATATGCAGCATTAGCATGTAAGAAGGCTGCATTAGCCACAATAAATGCACCATTACCGATTGCCATACCCGCATTGGCAGAAGCATGTGCGGCATTAGCATGATTGAATGCTGCACCAATTGTAAGGATTGCGTTTGCGCCACCAAGAATGATGTTGCTTGTTCTTAGGGTAGCGTTAATAACCGCAATAGTAAAGTTGTTGCCGGCAACGTCAATATGATTACCTTCAACTTCTTTATCATATCCTTGGAATACATAGTATTCCTTATCTTCATGGTTTCTAAAGATACCTGTATGAACGTTTGATCCAGTTGCGTTAACATAATTACCGACAAAACCGATATCGACAATATCTGATACGTAGTTATTACCAGCTAAGTAAATGAGAGGATCGGATACTCTTAATGTCTCACTATCAATTACATATGCATTGCCTGCAACTGTGAGTGATCCAGTAATTGCAAGATTGCCGTTGATAGTGCCGCCAGAAATGGCTAGTTTTGTGTTGGCAATTTCCGCAGCGGCATTGGCCTGTTCAAAAGCTGCATTGGACGTTGCAAGAGCAGCATTAGCAGATGCAATTCCTGCATTAGCCGTAGCAAGACCCGCATTAGCCGCTGCAAAAGCAGCATTAGCATGAATAAACGCTAAATTAGCAACCGAGTGTGCTGAGTTGGCAAATGCGTAAGATGCGTTAGCTGTAGATTGTCCAGCCGAAGCAGAAGCCAAAGCAGCATTGGCAACATCAAATGATGCATTTGCTGTAGATTGTCCAGCATTAGCAGAAGCAAATGCACCGTTAGCAGCCGCAAAAGCAGCATTAGCCGCAGCAAATGCAGAACCGAGTCCGAGACCTGTGTTGGCTGCTAAGAATGCAGCATTAGCATGTGCAAAAGCAGCAATTGTTGTATCAAGATAATATTTACCACCGATAGCAATGATACCAGTTCCGTCTGGTGTACCAATGAAAAGTGTATTAGAAGAGTACGAATATGCCTGTTCACCAGCAGCAAGAGAGCCGTTTGGAGGAGTGGCTGTGGCCGTACTTCTCTTGATTTGAATGACTGTATTTGACATATTAGAACGTTCCTCCGTCGACGGCTGGTAATGGTTTAACTACATATTTTCCACTTGTTGCATCATAAACGACTGTTTCATTGTTATCTGGATCAGATGCATCAACATCTGTCAAACTTTCAAATTTGTTTGTGGATGCTGAGGCAATTCCAACCGTTCGAATTGTTTTTTGTTGCTGATTATTTATAGAAATTCTATTTGGACTTGATGATCTTACTACTACTTTAGTGGCCATTTGTTTTACCTTGTTATTCCTGGGGTTACAGTAATAATACCTTCAAGGACTCTACTTACAGTACCAAGCGTATCAACAGTTTCCAAATCAAAAAGATATCTACCCGCTTTAATGTTGGCAGTTGTATTTGCATTTAGACTCATGGTAATTTCACCTTGAGCCGAATTTGTAATTGTACAAGTTATATTTGCTGTAGCATTAGCAGAATAGTAAGAACGGCGCATTTGACTGCGAACTGTATAACCAGACACATTTATATTGGCATTTGTAATATCATCTGACAAATTAATGATATTATTGAATGTTGCGCCTTGATCGATTATTAGTTCTACATAGGCTGCCATCTTATGTACCCCAAACCACTGTACCAGATGAATCTTTAATCAACAGAAGTCTATTATTGCTGTCATAGAATCCTGCGGATCTAACAGTACCAGAGATATTTGCTGAACCGTTAGCATCTAGAGTATATCTTGGATTGCTTGTGTTGAATCCATGACGACCTGCTCCATCTTGCTTATATCCAAACGAACTATCTGTCCATGGTCCAATTACAAGATTAGCTCCGTCATCTGCGGCACCTCTAGTATAGATGATGGACAAATCTCTGTTTAACATCAAATCGTTCCATCCACCATTGTTGGTGTTGGCATTTAGATTGATAAATTGCGATCCAGAAACAGTCTTGATTTGAGGATTAATGTTTGCGCCAGGTGTATGATCAGTAACAAACAGTCTGATTCCTTGATTAGTGCCATCACCGATTGTAATATTACCACTTGGAAGTTGTAAATTGCCTGTAAGCGATATGCTAGATGTATTTGCTATTGCAGCATTGGCTTTAGCAAAAGATGAATTTGCGTGATCTCTGGCTGTATTTGCTTGATTAAATGCTTGAATTGAAGATGTTGAAGTAGCAGCATTTGCTGCTGAATATGCAGAGTTAGCTTGATCTCTGGCTGTATTGGCCTGTGCAAATGCTTGTGCAGCAGACGATCCACTATTAGCAGCCGCAAAAGCAGCATTAGCTTGATCTCTGGCTGTGTTAGCTTGTAGCAATCCAGAATTAGCTGATGCATGTGCCGCGTTTGCATGATCATAAGAAGTATTAGCTTGTAATAATCCGGCATTTGCTGTAGCATGTGCTGCATTAGCATGATTTCTAGCCGTGTTAGCCTGAATTATTCCAGCATTAGCTAATAATGTTGCACTATTAGCAACATCTCTGGCTGTATTTGCTAAAGATGGACCAAGAACAAGAAGTTGCTGATTGTCGATATCATTGACAAAATTAATTACTTGATTTGTAACATTACGCCATTCATCAAATGTGTTATTCAGCGTGACATTTGCTAGTGTCATTTTACTTTGCCAATCCTCTTAGGAGTTCTTTTATTTCTTGCATATCTGTTTTTACTGATTCCAAATCAGATAGCTTTTGTTTTATACTATTTATCTCAGAGCTAACATCGCGCACACTATTCATCATGGCTTTTTTATTTCTATATTCATTTGCGATATTATGATCTGCCAAAAGAATTGCTCCGTTTTCTTTATCTTTTCTTAATTCTAAATGATCTTCAACCCTAAGTAAATTTTCCATCAATAAGCATCCTCTGGAAGTGCTGTAGCGCGAACATCTAGAACATAAGGAATAGAATTTGCTACCGTACTTCTAGAAGACAAGACAATCTTAATTGCAAATTGATTAAATGTCTTATATGTTGTTGTATCTGTTGAGTATGTAATATTATTTGATGTTAAAGATGGTCTGTATTCATATTCAACAGGTTGTCTATTTACAGAGAATGAATACTGACTTGTTTTTTGTGTCATACGTACCCAATTACGATCTTCAATCTTTTGTGGATCAAGAGCGTTGCGTACCTTATAGTATACGTTAACGTTTGCACCAGGTGGTTTAACGGCTGTCAAGAATACTCTTAAGTCACCAGCATCAAAACCATCAAGTAATGTAATAGTCTTTGAGATGTATCTGGCTAAAGCTGGACCGCCAGAAGAACTTGTTTCTGATGACACACTAACAGTTGCACCTGTACCTGAGCCACCGCCAATAGTTGCAGTTACATCATCAACATATCCAACACCTGGACTATCGACATAAATTGCAACAATATTTCCGGTTGTTTCAGATGCTATTGCCCAAGCATTTGCACCATATCCAACATTACTTGTGATAGTTACATATGCATTTGTTGCATCATAGTCTGATCCAGGATTTGTAATTGTAAATCTGTCGGCTGTTAGTCCAGTATCATTAATCAAGTTCTCAATCGTTACCATATTTTGTCTATTATGGTAAATGATAGGAGAAACGTCTGGATTTTTTGTCGACATGTCAATACGGACAGACATAGACTTGTTTGATAGTTGAGGATTGAAAACAAGATTTCTTTCTTCTAAATCAAATCGTTTATCAGCATCAAAGTTGGAATATGTTGATGCTAAAATCTTAGATGTATTTGATACACCCTTAAAATAATACTGCAATTTAGTATTGTTTATTTCAATTGCATCTGATCTTAGTTCAAAAGCATCATAATATGTGTTTGCTTTAAGTTCGTCAAATGAATTATAATTTACATTTGCCGTTAACTCTCTACGCATGGCAACTTTATTTTCTTCAAAAATTGCAGTGCCTGATGTTGCTGTAAAGTTACACTTATTCAATACAAACATCAAGTCTTCGTTTTGAAGAGGTGTCCATGTACCAGCACCGTTACTATTGCTTTGTGACTTAAAGAAAGAACCTAAGAAAGGTTGTTTAGAAATTTTTCTATCTGTACCTAATATTGTTCCACCTAATTCAGCAGCATAATAATCATAACCGAAGTCATCTGTAATAGCAACAATAGCATATTCATATCCAGAATTTAGATATACAGGACTTGGGAAAGTAAATCTTGTTGCAGTCATTGAATTAGATGTATTTGGGAAATTAGATACATTAATATCTTCAATTTCTACAGTTGTTGTGGCACCAGGAATAATCTTGTCATTACTTGGTGTGCCGTTAATAACAGGTCTAATTTGAACTTCTACAGGAAGCAGTTCGCCCTTGTTCTTGAAGAACAAATCCACAGAAGACACAAACACACCATCTGGTGTATCTGTGGCAGAAACAAAGAATGTTTGTGCAATAGGATCATCATAAGGTCTGCCGCTGTTATTGCCTCCGTTTGGTGGCGGCGGACAGCACGATACACATCTAGAACATTGACCATATGGACAACCACCATCTTTACCTGGTTCGTTCCAGTATGTATATTTTGGCCTACAAGAAGGTGTTCTGCTTTTGGTTGGAGGAACAGCAGGACTATTAGACTTCGACGGCGGCGGAGTTGTTACTGGCGGCTTCGGACTCACAGACTTCGATGGTGGAACAGGAGTTCTACTTGTTGCCTGCTTTGAACGTGAAGGTGATGGACTAGGCGGCGGAGTCGTATAAGTTGGACTTCGAGTCGGTGTAGGATCCGGAGTCGTAGAAGGCGTAACGGAACGGGTTGGCGTTTTTGTTATCGGCGTTTTAGATGGTGTCGGACTAAGAGTGCGAGTTGTACTTGGTGTTGGAGGAGGCAATAGTATTGTTATATCTTCATCTACACTACGTTCAATAATTTGAGCAACAGACTGTTCTAGTCCATTTGAAACAAAACGATATTGTGCCTTTGTTGTAACATTGCCCACACCAAATTCAGGATCATTAATTCCAAACGTTGGATTATCGACAATTCTGAATGTTCTTTCTCCTGTTCTAAATTTAATTTCTGGATTTTTATTTGGATCAGGAATATGAAATACGCCAGAAACCATACCTCTAGATGTGGTAAATGTTGATGGATATGTATTAGTTGAATACCAACTTCTATAGTCACCAATAGTGTAAATTAACTCATCATCTTTAGGATCAAGTTTTAATTCAGGATCAATGTATGCTGTTTTTGTAGCACAGTTATAACTTATAATTTCAGCAGATTGTCCAGCATCAGAACCATTGACAATTGTAATTGTATTACCGACATAGTAATCATCTGTTGTTCCATTAGCATCTAATGAAAAAAAGATTACATTATTTGTGGAATTTAATCTTAAAAATCCAGATTGGTGATTATATCCTGTTAATGATGTTGAATAGCTAGTACCTTTAACAGTTACAGTAGTGTTTACAGCAAATTCGGCAGGAGTGTCAAACTCGGAAACATAAAATACAGATTTTCCAGTATCTAGACTTCTTTCAACATGTAAAATTCTAGCAGTTGAAGAACCAATTTGTATAGTTTTTTGACTACCACTTCTTAAATCACTAACTTTATCACTAGTTGCAACTTCAATAACATTTGGTTTTTGAATAAGCTTATTTACACCAACACCATCAAAATAAAACCAGACCTCTCTTTCAGGACGAAGCTTATAACCAAGAAAATCTATGGCTAATGCTCTCATGTAAGGAATAACAGAAACGCCTGTAACTACACTTCCTATAGTTTTATCTACAGTGGTTGTATTTGTAACAATTTGAGCGTTATCAATTAAAGTGCTATTTGTTCCTGTTTTTGGTTTAGTAGAAGGAACTGTCGCTTTTGCGCCTGTTATTCTTGGATCTGTAGAGGTTGTACTTGCCATCTTTTAAAATGCCTTTTTACACTATTTATTATCTGCTTTGTGAGTTAACAATGCTTTGTAACGTTTGTCTAGTAGTAACTTGACCTACACCATCGTCTGTAAAGATAATGTCTGGTGCTTTTTTGGTTGAATACCAGTTATCAGATTCGGGACTCATAATAATATTTCCTTCAAATCCACCGTATAAGAATTCTGCTAGAGGTGCAAATTTACTTGCGACAGACTGAGAAATATATTCTGTTTCATTATAGTCTAGAATTACTTTGTTTGATGTTAATGTACAACCAGACCATTCATTTGAATCTGTATTTGCTTTAAGTTTTATACCTAAAGTTTCTGTCTGATTTTGCAGCCATCCTTCACGGAAATTCATAGCACAAGCATAATCTTCTGAATTTGGATTACCGAGTACGTGAGATGTAAAGCTATCTACAAATATACCATACTTAGTCCTGTCTAGACCATCAACGTCTGGAATTGTAATATCAAGAGCATTTTTTTCCAAAGTGCTTAGAGAAACATAATACTCAAGATTTTCTACACGCTTTTCAATTTGTCCAATGTCGCGCATTGTATAGCGTTTATTGTCAATATACTTAACAGAAACATTGCTTGGATACTCAGTATATGGTGGAATACCTAGTGAGTAAAGAACCATCGCTGTTGCTGGTGCAGTTGGTTCTTGAGGATATTTAGATGGAATACCCTCAACAACCAAGAACTGTTTATTCTTATCAATAACAATCAAGTCTCTGCGACCAAGATAATATTCATAGTCAAGTTCAAAATCTGTTGTTGGAAGCGGAATCTTAACGCCCTGTAAAGTAAAATTGGGCGAAGTATTTGTTGCATTTTCACGGGACGGTCTGAAATCAATACAATCACGTAGTTCAACTACTGTACCATCAGTTTTTACAAATTGTGGAATAATAGAGTATCCGTCACCAATATATTTGCCGTTTTCATATATTGAAGTGCTTAAGTTTGGATACGAATCGACTGAAAAATATCCACCACCACCAGAAGATATTGCAGAGTGTTCATAGTAACGACAACATACAATTAATGGACCTCTACATGCCGCATAGTTTGGTTTTAATCTGATTGTCGCATGATCATAGTAGTTTTCTCTTTGACCACTATCAAGTTCATATCTATCTGTTACATCATTAAAATCTATTAAATCCGTTCCGGCAGGAGGAATATTAAGCCCTTGTACCTCTGCACCGTTCATGTCGTATATTTTTACTGCTGCGACATCAGTAATATAAAGACTTTCACGAACTCCAACTTGTCTAGAAGGTTCTGTAATTATAACTTGTCCATCTGTTAGATATACATTAGCTGATGATCCTGTAGCAGGATTATACAAATATGTTGGAGTATTAGAAGACATAACATCAGACTTCATTAAACGAAGAGTCTTTTGTTTTGGAACTACACCAGGATCAAATTCAACTTTCACAAAAACTGTTGCTGAAAATGTATCATTTGGATCTGTATTTCCTGTACTAAATATTGCCTGTTCAGGTGAGCCAGAAACAACTACGGTTGGCTTAATAATATCACCATTTGCTCTTGCACTTGTTCCTTTATTTGTACAGACAACAAGAAAGTTATTCATAATTGTAGATGAAATATTACTTGATGATGTAGCACCAAGCATATTTTCATTATTGTCAACTTGAATTGCCGTCGATACACCAGCTGTAAATGTTGTAGTATATTTTCTTCTATAAGAATAAGAAGTGTTGGTTATTCCATTTGCCCCATAAGCTATGTATGTATCAGGTAATGGAAAAAGAAGAGTGCTTAAAGAAGCTTCACTAATGAAAGCTGCGCCACTTGCTATACTTCCAGATTTATTGAGTGTAGAGATGTTTGCGGAAGCGTTGGATGTTGCACCTGAAGTGTAAGGATAACTCTTTACAAAAGAGTCCGCACTACCAAAGTTAAACTCAATTGCAATGTTTGATGTACTTGATAGAGCTTCAAATAGAGGTGTTGCAAGAGTAAATGTATTCGATGATCCGTTATATGATGCAATATTATATGAATAGCCAGCACCTGGTCCATCAATAACTCTTAACAAGGCACCATCATATGCACCAGAAATTCTAGTTAAAGAATTATTGGCAAACAAAATAACATTACTTGTTCCATGAGTTGCCACTACATTTGATGAAATGTTAATAAAGTTAGTATCTAAAATATAAAATTCATATTTTCTTGCATCAACATCAACATCACCAGAAAAAAATTCAAGGTCTTTAATTCTACCATAACCAATTTTTGTTCTATTATAATCTTCGACTGTATCATACTTAACATCAGCAGTTGATACACAATGCATATCAAAAACGTCAGCTACAGATGTATCAAAAACACCACGAAGTCCATCTACAATAACATAATTTCCATAATTCATATTCAAGTCAAAAGCATCGACTGATTTTAGTGTTCTGCCTTTTTTGATAGAAATATCTTTTGGACCTATAGTTTCAATTTCATAACCATAAACATACGCTTTACCAGGAGAAAGTGTGGCTGCTACGTTATTAACAGCATCATACTTATCTTCGTTCATTGTCAAACTGAAAGGTTTAACTGTATAGTTTCCTGATTCATCATATGTTCTTCTAGCTAAAACTTCTTCAATTTCAGAATAAATTGGATATTTTACAAGATTTTTAATTACACCTCTTTCAATACGAGCAAGTTCAATAAATTTTGTATCATCTTCACTATCTAAATCTCTATAAGATAGAGTTAAATCTGCCTTATATCTTGATGCTCCAGGTGCTTGATAATTAAACGATTCTTGTGCGGGATCCAAAAGAGTGGAATCTGATTGTTCTGTTACAATAGCTTCATTTAATTGTAAGCCTACTCTACAATTGGCTAATTGGCTAAATTTACTAATTACAATTGTTTGGGAAGGAACTTTTATAAAATATCCATTATAAAAGAAAATACTGTCTTTTATACCAGCAAAAGAACTTCCAGTATGTACGTTTGATGCCGCGGTATTTGCAAAAACATTAGCTGAAGGTAAAACAAAAGTTGCAGCCGCATCAGCAGGGAAAAAATTACCTGAGATATATTTACCATGAAGCAACGGAGGTTGATCGTCCGTTGCTTTTTCGGTTTTTACAACTCTAAATTTAACGGTATTTGCTGTATCTGTAGATACAATAACATTCTCATCAAATCTAGTAACATCAATTGTTGTATTTGCGTAAGTTGGGCTTAAATTTAGTGTTTGGTATCCATTAAGCACATAATAGACTTCACCGCCAATAACCATTGAACCGTTTTCAAAGATGTGACGACCAAATCTTTCAATTTGGTTTTGAAGAATAGTCTGTAACTGAGTAAGTTCGCGGGCCTGTACTGCATAACCAGGTCTAAAGAGAATACGATAAAAGTTTTTCTCTTCACTAAAATCGTCATAATATGGAAACACAGTTGTTTCTGTTGGAACTACCAGTGTGTTTGCAACGTTTGCTTTTGCCATTTTTATCTATGCCCTAAAACTTTAATACTATTTTGAAATCTTCAATCTGATCAGAAGACCTGCTAATTGGTTTTATATTATCTATATATAAAAGTTGTCCAGAATGGGGTTGTACTTCTGGAACAGTTACAGGAAGAGTTACCGTTCCTGTTGCACCACTATCGTAACCTATCAAAGATGTTGCCTGCAATGATCCTCTTGTGTTAGATAACTTTAGTTGATTTGGAGCATTCCATTCTACAACTGTACCTGTAAATGTCGCATTAGCAAGAACAAGACCCTGATATACGATTTCGTCTTCTGTAAAATTATCGTCATCAACGCCTGATAATGTAACAACAGTATATTGAGAAAATGCTGTATTTTGCTCAACTTTTGTTGTGCCATAAATGATAGGATCTTTAATTATTGAAATCTGTCTAAAATCATTTGATATTGGCAATTTGCCCTCTTCATCATAGCGCAACCTTACATTTAACATTAAATTGCTTCCGCCAAGTTCGCGCATTGCATCTGAACCATGTCCTCCAGGAGGACTTATTATTGCTCTCAGACTTGCGCCTACTCCAACAGTTGTATCATCATAGATACTGACATTTGCATATGTGTATCCTGTTCCTGGTCTGTCGATTACGATAGAACTAATTGTGTTAGTCGATGCGTTTGTCTGTGCAAATGCATTTGCACCTGTACCATCACCGGTAATTGATATCCAGATTTTAGTGTTGTCTTTATAATCTTGACCACCATTGACAACTTGAATAAATTCTAAGCCGCCATCAATAGCACCATCTTGAACATCCCATTGCAACGATCCATCATCATTTACTAATGTTTTTACAGGAATATAATCAGATGTAGTAAATCTTAGTTGCTCACCGGATGATATAGAGTACATATATTTCCAAATATAACCATCTGCTTCTTGAACTGTTCCTGTTGTAATCTTTTGGATAGGTACATTTTGTGATGGAGCACCATTATTGTTTGAAATACACTTATAGACATCCCAGTTTGATGTAACAACATAGAAATCTGTATTAGGATTAAATAGTATTAGAGAGCATGTGCAATGATCATATCTATCATAAACTGTACCTTGTGTCCAGTCTATTCTACGAATACAATGATACATATCATTGCCCGTAATACGCTTGGCACCTATCATGTTATGATATACTTCATATAAAGAAGTTACAGAACTGTTAGCCTGCGGTGGAGCAGCATCATTTGCCCAAGATTCCACTTTACCAATCGTAAAATAAAGTCCAGTGTTTGCAACTTCTGATGCGGATTCTTTGAACTGTTCGGCGTTAAAGATGTTTAGATTTTTGGAATAAACAGAAACCGTCATTTTTTACCTGTTATTGTATGATGCCATAATAAACGTTACCCGAAGTATTAGCTAGGTTAGAAACTCTTGTGTTAGCAGTCTGAGTTACTACAAACACATTTCCGTTAGCACCAGAAGCCACAAATATTCCGTTCGCTATATTTATAGTATCTCCTGATTGGAATTCTAAGTATATAATATCTCCGTTAGAAATGCTATTGTTTGATCTTATCACTCTAACGTTGCTGGTGATAGTGTTTGCAAAAGTATTAATATTTACAACGTTTGAAACATATTGTGCAAATTGATATACAATCTTTTTTGTAGCATTGGCTGTAGTCACTTGAACATTCATAGTATCGCCGTTATCCACGGTTGTATATTCGCCGAACAAACTCATACCAGCAGGATGTACCAGGTCTTTTAGTGCTTTTCTGTAGTTATTGATAGCCTGCTTAATTTTCACGACATAAGAATAGTTGTGATAATACTTACCGTCTTGTAGGAAGTTAAAGCTGCTCAAATGACCGTCATCATTTAAATATCTGCCTGGATAAGTATAGACACCTTGAACGATAGTTGGTACAGCTTGGGCTGTACCAGAACCAATTGATTTGAGATTGATTGTAGGTGGAGTTGCATATCCAGAACCACCAGACAGAATCGAAAGTTCTAGAATTGCACCAACTTCATCCGAGGTGCTTGTTAGTGTTTCACCAAAGCCTAGAACAGCAGTAACAATAACATTTGCTCCAGCTGCCAGAGCGTTTGACG
>JACCDW010496795.1_pt1 | contig 24106 bp, 14 predicted proteins | sample 7449781 | NCBI WGS metagenome assembly JACCDW01 (sample SAMN15323449, study PRJNA562643) | freshwater metagenome | isolation source: river surface water | place: USA:Blue River Watershed | collected 2017-08-18
AACCTCTACCTATTTACTAATATACTCTAACCAATCTAGGTTACCATCAGTGATTTTACTGAACTTTTAACCCAATAAAAAACCTCCCAATTTAGCAAACTTGGCTAATAACTCTGGCTTATACTTTGTTACTACTTCAACTATCTGTTCCTCTGAGAGTAACCCAACGGTTTTTAACCCAGTGGTAGTATGGATTTCAGCCGATTTTAGTGTCATTTGCCGAACGGTTTCTAACTTACCATTTACGTAGTCGTGAATTGATGATTTATTCTTATCAATCATTCTTGCTGTGGCACTAATTGAAGCAAAAGCCTCACCAGTTTGTGTATCAATTACTAATTCTAATCCGTCTTTGTTGTAATTAACTAAATTTGACATTGTTTTAATCTCTATGATTGTTGTTTTGTTTGTTAGGTAGGTTTAACCTCTACCTATTTACTAATATACTCTAACCAATCTAGGTTACCATCAGTGATTTTACTGAACTTTTAACCCAATAAAAAACCTCCAATTTAGCAAACTTGGCTAATAACTCTGGCTTATACTTTGTTACTACTTCAACTATCTGTTCCTCTGAGAGTAATGCAACACCTTGTATCCCTCCTGGAGTTTGAACTTCAGCGTTTTTTAGTGTCATTTGCACAACACCTTGTAACTCACCATTTACGTATCTACTAATCGATGATTTATCCTTATCAATCATTCTTGCTGTGGCAGCTTATACTTTGTTACTACTTCTACTATCTGTTCCTCTGAGAATAATTGCGAGGTTTTTAATCCAGTGGTAGTAAGGACTTCAGCCGATTTTGTCTCAAGATTTTGCGAGGTTAAATAACCTCTTATTGTAGACTAACCCAATAAAAAACCTAGCGGTTAAGCTAGGTTAAATAGCAATCACAATAAGTTTAATCTTCTTACATACTAGGATACGTAAATTGTAAGCGTACTCTCATCACACCAGAGTAACCTGACAGGTAGGATACCTTGTGGTAGTAAGGGTCAATTTTTTTATTAATAGCTTTAGGTACGTATCCTAGCTTTTGTTGCCCAAGGTACACAGCAATTGCGTTTTTATCAAACAGGTTTTTAGGCTCGTGTTTTAAATTAAGTGTAGCACCCATCTCTATTTCAGGCAGTTCACTACCAAGACAATACTTTGTTCCCATCAGTGGAAATATTATAGATGTAGGGAATTTCAAAATAGCTAGTGCATAGTCTTGTCTTTCGTTAGTTAAGACATACTCTCCTTTGCTTGTTTTCTTTAGGTACTGAACTTCTAATACGTGACTTTTCATTTCTGTTCTCCAAATTATATTTTACTAAGTTTAACGATTTCAAGTCTATCAATCAGCCATACAAATACTACTTAGTTGGCGGTAGAGGTCCTCTTTAGTACCATTAGTTGGCGGTAGAGGTCCTCCTTAGTACCATTATTGTAAATATCGGTAGCATAGGGTAGTAACTCTCTTATATCAACCCCTGGTAACTCGCTGTGCATACGAATGTTTACATTTACTAATTGTAAGTCTTTTTGTTCACGAGCCATTTTTAAACCTATTTCATACTCATGACCTCCGACTGTTTCAACTACAACTAGTTCACTTTTACTAGCAATGGCTTGCCCCATAACTCCCTTCATGTAGATTTCACCATCAATGATTTGGCGCGTTGCTTCCGCCAAAGCAATCATGAAATCTCTGTGAGGAATCGTCAGATTATTTAATTGTGTTGAGCCTGACCTGTCATAACTGTCAAAATAAGTATGGAGTCTTCCCATCATATTCTCTATATGGTCGTGAAGAAGCTCAGATGAGCTAAAAACTTCGATACCTTGTTTTCTGAACCACTTTACGGCAGTAGACTTACCCGCATTAGCATAACCGCCAAGAAACACTAGTGTTTTAGTAATTTTAGGTTGTTTTGGGGATGCGACTACATTGTACTCACTAGAGTCCTTGTAAGCCCCGTTAAGACTATGGTCATGACCGTAGTATTCTTCAAAATTGGAATGTTTTAAAAGCATTTTGTTTATCCTTCCTTTTATTTTGTTTGTTGAATCTATCCTAACTAACTAACTTACATATGTCAATCATTTTTATAAAATAATTTTGAGAATAATACTATGACTAGATTACAGCTATTACAACCGACTTGGTTAAAGGAACTACCCATTGAGTCAACCATACTTAAGCCTGAGCAAAAAGTAAAAGTTGAGGTGTCTATTGAAGTAGACAGCGTACTAACCTGGGGGAATCACCTTAGAGTAGTATCGAATGGTAAGGTTAGCTACCTATTCACAGGTCACGTTAAACTACCCACTACACCTATCCTACCTTACGTACAACCAGGGGCAATTAAGACAAGTATTGTGAGAGCGTGCGATGCTTATGGCTTACCAACAACAGGTCAGAAAGCTTACGTGCTAGCTACAATTCATCATGAAACAGGCAATACTTTTAAACCTATTGAAGAGTACTTTGGCAGAAGCCAGGCTATTAAGCTAGGTTACTCAGGAGGGGCTAATTACTTTGGCAGAGGTTACATACAGATAACTCACGACTACAATTACGAAAAGTTTGGTAGGATTTTAGGTATTGACTTACTAAAAAACCCTAACTTAGCTTTAGATGCTAGTATAGCTTTGTTTATTGCCATATATGGCTTCAAACACGGTACTTTTACAGGATTAAAACTTGAGAAATTCGTAAATAGTACTAAAAAAGACTATATTAATGCCCGTAGAGTTATTAATGGTACAGATAGAGCTAGATTGATTGCTGACCTTGCTACTTCCTACTACAATCAAGTCCTTAACGGCTTTACTACAGGAAAGAAAGCTACAACCCCACCAACATACTATGGGGTGAATCCATCAAAAATAACACTAGATAGCCAACGAGACAACAAAGCCGACCGCAACAGGGATGGTAGGGATGATTCCTTCCAAACTTGTAATGTTCACGCTTGTAAAATGGCTATTCAGGCTCTAACAGGTAAGGTTATACCTATTAGTGAGCTGGATAATTTTGTCATAAACAAGCCAGGTAGTCGCTACTCTCATGCTAATTTGGTGGAGTTGTTAGCTAAGTACGGTGTTAAGAGTAAATTTAGCACTACCACAACTACTATTGCCCTACACAATCACCTAAAATCAGGAGGTTGTGCAATATGGAGTAACAAGCTAACACACTCAGGGCATATAGTCCTAATAGCAGGTTTTGATACCCAGAGAAATGCTTACAAGATATTTGACTCTTGGGGAGAGCCTTTTCCAAACGGAAGTGGTGGTTGGAAGTATATACCTAGCAACGAGCCTTACTGGTTATCTGTTGCCAGCTTTAACCGTAGTGGCATGAACGGTGTTAGTGCTAAGAATCACTGGTTACACTTGTGTAGTTAAGGGATTAACCGATAGGGTTATTAGTCGAATCTAAAACACTATCGGTTGTAAAACCTCTCCCCACAACTCCACTGATTTGGTAAATACGAACGTACACTGTTTTGTTTACTCCTTGCTCTACTAACAAAGCTTCGGCAGGAGTTAAGGTTAGTGACTGGGTAATGCTTACTGTTTTGGTTAGTAGTAATGTAGTAAATGTAGTATCATAAAACTCGATGTCGTAAACCTCATTAACTTCGTTAAGCGGTGGGGCAAAGTTATTAGAGAAAAATCCCCTAGTTCTTCTTTGCCAGTATAATGTACTTATACTAGACCTGTAGGCTAGTGCTACAGGCGCGAATGGTCTCATACTCCTGCCTGTTAGAGTGAAGTTAGTTGTTAGGGTATCCACATAAGTATCTACTTCTAAGTCAAAACCTAGGACTTTTATAGGATAAGAAGTACTTAAAGGTGTAACGTTTATATCACTACCACAATTACCAAACGAACTTTTGGATGCTGTTACGCTAGTTGTAGCTATTTTAACTCTTCTAACAACAGTACCGCTAGGCGCAGGATTTTGGATAAATACTTCTGTACCTTGCCAGCCACGGATTAAACCTCGACAGTTGTAGTTGTTCGGTGAAATTAGTGTAGCTTCTCTAACTAGGATTAATTCTTGCCCGACAAGTAGAATCTGTTCGCCATTTAACCAACTATCCGTGGAGATTGTAGCAAGTGTAGTGTTGTTTATATTAACTGATAATACACTAGTATTGTCAATGTATAAGTGACTCGTTCTAGGTAGTGAAGCTGTAAGTGTACCTACACCTGAAACACCGCCAACCTGACCAAGACTTTGGTTAATATTTCCGGTACGTTCTAAGTAAGCAGTACCACCGTTAAATCCTGAAGGTGTTGCACCTGCACCGACTAAAATATCTACTCTGTTGGTGGAGTTTGGGGGAATTAAAGGTGATGTTTCAACAAACAAAGGTGTTGCCTCAATGAAACTACCATCTACAGTAGGGTTATTGTACACAGGGCTATTAGTTTGAGCCACAAAGTTAGCTCCACCGATGTAGTCGTGGCTTGTTAGTTTTCTGATATAGGTAGTGGATAGTTCGACAGACGTGACAGTTTGATTATAAGTACCTGAGTCAAGAGCAAAGTTATAGACGTTACCCGCTATTAGTGAAGCTTGTTCAGGAGTTACGTAACCAATCAGAGTATTAGCATATATTACGTAGGGTAGGGTAATACCTTGGTACTGTTTACCCGTAATTCTTGCATAATTATAAGCTCGTTGGGCTAGGTTAAGAGCATCTGTATCGTTGAGTCCTACACTACTGAAGCTCATAGTCTTAGGGTTTTCTTGTATTTTTGTCTCATCAATAAAACTACTGGTAACCTTATTGAAGTTGTTATTGTAGTTGTAAAATTCCACTTGGACTTCATTAGGTAAGTCGTTTTCAAATTCTTCTTCCTTAGAGTAAAGAGTGTAAGCGTCATCATCGCTGCTTCCCTCTTCAGTCCCTTGAGTTTCAGGTTGACAACCCATTAGTTGAGGAAATACAGTAACTATCGAGTTTACATCCTTCACCACTGGTGTAAATTCTATCCTACCTTTGTTTTCTCTCATCGTAAAATCGTAAACCAGTTGTAATTCCTCAATAAAAGTACGGTAACTACTCCCATCTCCCTTCAGGATAGCTGATTCTACGAGTAAATTCTCGAAGTAGGTTATGTTATCGAATTGGTAGTCACTTGGGGTTAAACCTGCCAGTCCCATTACAGTAATTAGAACGTCTTTAAGTGTTGGCGGGGTTGCATTAGATTGTACCTCCACTTCAAAATTTGGCAATGACATACCGTACTTCTGAAGCTTTTTAAGGATAAAGCCAAAGTAGACAATGTTTTTAAATCTAGGTTGGTTACTACCATCCTTGAGTAGAATCTCATTTAAGATAGGTTGTGCGGAAGTACCCAACCTAAAGTCTAGAATCTCACCGATGTTTGGTTGCTCATAAATTAGCCTTTTATTAGCCCAAACTTTGTTAATTCTAAAAACCCCACTACCGAGTGTACGGCATACAGCTACTGCACAAGTCCCACGGTATTTATAAACGTTATCGCTTTCATATTCATCCAGTGGCGTTGCCCAGAATATTGTGCCAGGCAATCTTGCCCTACCAAACACAATAGGTAAGTTATCGCCATAACTAGCTCTCATAGGAGTAATGTCTGAGAGTCTTGTTGATTCGTTAGGCTTCTGTAAAGCATTCGCAGCTAATTGTGTAGCTGTGGATACTACTGTGGATATTACTAAACCTAATGCAACCTCTGCCATGTTTTCTAACCTTTGTTTTAATGTGTTTACTTTAAATGATTAATAGTATTCTCTAAAAGCTTACGTATACTATACTTATATACAAATGTCATAGTAGACTTAAGTGGTTAGATTAAACGTTTAAATATACTATGACATTTGTATATTATATATAAGTACGTAAGCTTTCACGTTAATTATCTAAATAACCTACACTATAAACTATAATAAACTGTTAAATATACTATGACATTTGTATATAAGTATAGTATACGTATAGCTTTTAAGGTTTATAGGTTATAAAGTAAATAAATTATATAAAATTTTATATAACTCACGTATAACCTTTAGAGGTAATATTTACTCCAAACTCGAAAATGTGATTAGCGAGATTTGGTGGGGTAAATTAGAGGAGTTTACTCTCTAAGAGTATGAATAGTCATTTAATAAAAAATAACCCTCTAAAATTTGATTCTAGAGGGAGAGTACTTATTTAGCTAGAGTTTATGTTTACAATCCTTCTTTGCCCGACTTGAGTGAGTCTAAGAAGTTATCAAGATTAACGATTGTATCTCGTACTTTATCAGTAATAGAATACAATTCATCTTTGGTGTAGCCGACTTCAGAAGTACGGGCGGTATTTAACCCTTTGGCTTGCATTAGCTGCATTGTTGCCATCTTAGACTTAGTGTAACTATTCATTTGTGAGCGTCCACCCTTCCAAGGTAAGTCACAAGCTTTATTATTTCTACCTTTGATTAGCCCTGTTTTTAGTTCGTTCTTTTCTCCTTCGTAGTTCAAAGCATACTCACTTCTGAGGTATTGTCCGTGAAGTTCTGCATGGTCTCTAACCTCCTCTAATTTGCTCTCATCTTTTATGTGGTTGATAGCTTCTTTAGCTACTTGCTCAGGTGCAACTTCTAATAAGACTTGTAGTCTGAACCCAGCTTGAACATACTTACCCTGGATTTCTAACACTCTGTCTTTAGTTGATTGTTTACAACGAGATTTGAGGATAGCGGTAAAAAGCTCGTTAAGCTCGTTTTCCATGATTAAGTTCACCATTCGCAATCCTTGCTCTGTATACATTTCATGCTCTTTTCCTAGTCCAAACTTCACTGCTTGATTTGAGATTGTTTTAACGTCACAACCAAGGTATCTAGCAATACCTTTTATCCCCATAGCGCACTTCCCAGTCTTAGTTGAATAGTACATTTCAGTACCATCTTCTTTGACCATTAAGTTAATTCCTCTGTGAGTTCCTTTTACAATTGCGTTTTTCATTTTGTTTAGTTCCTTTATCTAGTAAGTTAACTAAGTAGCTTAATTGCTACCTATAGAGATTAGTATAACACAAACTAACTAGGTTAGTAATCTAAGGGACACTACTTGAATAGTCATTTACCGAAAAATATCCCTCTAAAATTTGATTCTAGAGGGAGGGTATTCTCATTATTTTTAATCTCAATTAAGAGGGATACGCTAATTCGAGTATCCACCGATAATGCACGAATTAGTATGAGAAGAATTCCGCAGTTTCTTTAATGGCTTGGATGATTGGTATATTTACAGCATTGGCTCTCATAGCTGCATTTTGTTCAAACATCCCTAGTTGGTTTAACTCTAACTGATTCAAAGTAGCTCTGAACGGATTAGCTGTACGCTCTTTTTGAGTAGTGTACAGAATCTGCCACGCTTTGTACTTTTCAATTAAACCTGTGGATTGGTACACTAAGAGAGTCATGTAACCATAGTTTAACTCAAAACCTAGTTCTTTCTGCATTTTTACGGTATCTGTAAACAGTCTTCTAAACTTAATACCTGCTTCTCTGCAAGCTCTCCACTGAGCATAGTATTCTTCTTTTTCAAGACAACCTCTAGCGTGGTCGTTTGCTCTCTTTAACTCAGTATTAAAGCTAGCTTCGAGTAGTACCCAGCTAAACTCACAACCTTTACGTGCGGTTTTAGCTACTAGTTCAGCTAACCCATCATGGCTTAAGCAAACCACTTTCTTTGAGTGAATACTCACAATGAGATGTTTTGAGATTTTGACGGACTGGGTATCCTTGTCCAGTATGCGTTTGATGTCTCTTGCTTGGTATACATTGGACAATGGAAAGCCTATATTTCCCGTAGGGTCAATTGGCAGAGTTTGAACAGGATACTGGTCTACTCCATCAACTCGGATAGACTGAAATTCACGGTTCATGAATGTGGAAGTAATTAGCTGATTGTTATTGTTAGTCATTGTTTTCCTTGTTTATTGTTTAAGTTGTTTACTAGGTAGCTTAATTGCTACCTATTTACTAATATACCCTAACCTAACTAGGTTAACCCTAGTAATTCTACCTAACTTTTAACCTACCACTTTCTTTGAGTGAATACTCACAATGAGATGTTTTGAGATTTTGACGGACTGGGTATCCTTGTCCAGTATGCGTTTGATGTCTCTTGCTTGGTATACATTGGACAACTGAAAGCCTATATTTCCCGTAGGGTCAATTGGCAGAGTTTGAACAGGATACTGGTCTACTCTAACCAACTAGTATCGTGAGCAGGATTAACGCCTTCATAAAAACAGTAGGCTAATGCATCGCCGTAGTCAGGAGAACTAACTCCCCTTTTAGCCATGGATTGTTTTGACTCAATTAATAGTTTTCCTGTCGTGTTGAGAAGAGTTTGGGGTTTAGTCAAGTCTTGTAGTAACTCAGGACAATTAACCAACCCAATAACACGAGATTCATCTACAAGCTCAGAAGGAATTTTACCTTGTGTTAGGTTGTAAGTGTAGTTTATAGCGTCTTGGAGTAAATGATAAGCTTCACTACGAGCATTAGCATAAAGCTTAGTAGCAGGGTCTCCACTCGGTGTTATACGGTCACTAGCCTTGTTGTTACCAAGAAAAGCTACCACAGTATAACTATTGTCGTTTAATTCATCAATACAACCTTTGAAGCCTAATCCTAGTCCACTTGAGTCAAAAATAAGCTTCTGAATCTTTAAGTCAATACATAGTTGATGAACGAATCTTGCTTGTTGTGGTAGGGATAAGTCTTTGTCTAGTGGTTTAATTGCTACCAGTTTTCTTCCTTGTCTGATTGCTATGACAGAGCTGTTGTTACCACCGCCAGCGATGTCCAAGCCAGCAACGGTTTCATCATGTTCGCTGGACTCAATCTTATCACTATACAAAATACAAGGGTCAAGTTTGTAGGCATCAATTAAAGCGTTCTCCGTACTTCCGTCAAAGCTTAAGTCTAATTCCTGTGCTATGATGTGGGGTGGGAACTTACCACACATATCTTTGTACCAAACTTCATCCCTTCGAGGGTCGGATGTCCAGTGATATCTAAAGTTAGGGATATTCTTATTTGAGCATAACCTGTAGAACTCGTTGCGACCATTAGGTGTACTAATGAATATGATACACTTAGTAGTTTGAGATAGTGCAGCGAATACGCTAGGAGCGTTATCCACAAATGCTGCTTCATCCACAACAACTACGCTTGCGCGACCACCGCGACCTGCATTTTTACCACCAGCTCCCTTAATGGCGGAGTTCATATCGTGATTGCGAATTAAACCTTGCTTACGCTGTAAATTAGGCTTTAGCCACGGTGGTAGGTAGTCTACTGCCAGGTCTATTTTTGAGAATAGTGTATCAGCATCACCGCTACCATCCACTAGGGTTAATACGCGACTAATGAGCAAAGCAGTCCAATCTTTTTTGAATAGTAGGGAATGCACTAAATAAGCAGTACTAAATACACTAGCACCGACGTAACGTGATTTGTTAATCGTTAGGTAGCTGTCAGTACGCTCCGCTAAGTTCATTGCTAGTATAGCTTGGACTTGACGATTAAAAAGAACTAATGGTATCATTCCCCCATCAAGTGGGTTAAAAGCTACACTAGTTAAATTGATAAAAAATAAAGGATTAATCTTGCACCAGTAACGTATTACTTGTTGTAATTCTGTATCATGTTTAGCCCTAGAGAGTAAATCAAAACGCTTATTTAACCAGAATTCTTGACGTTGTTCGTACTCTTCTTTCGACTCGTTTTCTAGATTAATGACTAGTGGATGTGAAAAACTACTAATCTGTTCCAGTGGATTGTACTGTACTTTAGTCAAATTAGATACAGATATAGTAGTTAATTCACTCATCTTAACCTCTGTTCTTTCTTAATCTTTCGATATAAGCTTGTTGAGCAATTTCCAAAGCAGATTTACTATCAGCTATAGGTGTGTCTAGTTTAGTACCAACTTCAACAACAGCATCCTTAGAATTATCAACATTAACGTAAGCATCCCACAAGCCATTGATATAGGAGTCGCTACCGTCGGCAATCTTAGTTGATAGCTTTGGTAATTCTTTAGTTAAATAGAGCCTTTTAACGCTCGGTACAGACAATGAGTAGTCAACTTCAATTGAGTTGTGTTTTGAGTCTTTAACAAAGCTCCAAATAGCTACTCTATCAGCTATCTCTTTACCATCATAGACTACTTTACTAGCAGCTTGTTGGTTTAACTTAGCTTCTAAAGCATCTTTTTCAGCTTCTAATCTATCAATGACAATATCCTTAGAGTCCTTGATTTCTTCTGTACTATCTTTAGAATCTATAGCAAACTCTACATCTTCTGATTTAAGAGCCTCTAGTTGTGACTTGAGTGAAGCAACCATTGACATTAAATTCTCAATCTGTGTTTCGATTGTGGGTTGCACCGCAGCAACAGCTTCACTACCATTTAAGCCTCCAGGAACAGAACCTCCACCAGTAATACTTATCTCGTTAGACGTTTGTTGCATAACGGGAGTAGTAATCCCAGCATCCGTAACTTCAGTAGTTGCAACTACTTGTTCTTCTGCATTTGCTTTATTTGTATCCATATTTTTTTCTATATTATTTAATTTAGTATCACTTATAATGATTATTTCTTTAGAGAAACCATCTGTGAAAGTTGCTCCACTACCTGCCCTAGCTTCATCTACTAATGCTATATGGTTACCCACAACATTCTTAAATACAGCGTCATACTCATCTCCAAGGTATTTACCTTTCGTACGAACAACATCCGCAGTGTAACCACAACTAAACTCGGTTGTATTACCATCTAGGATACTTTGAATTGCCACAGCATCGGTAACTACCAGTTGTCCTTCTAACCAACCATCACGGTATCTGACAGAGGTTAAAAAACCAACTACATGTTCTTTACTATTTTCACTGTTTACCCAACCACTGTGATTGAGTGTGACGACCTGGTCATTGAATGTCGGAATAGACTTAATTAACTCAATCGGTGAGCGGTAGATTCTACCATCAGCATATTCTTGAATGCCCACTCGAGCAATTCTTACTTTGCTCCTAAGAAAGCCTTGCTTGTCTATCTTCCGAGCAAGACCACTTGTTTTCATATCTAATACAAATTTACTTTCCATAATAAAAAAAATAAGTTAACGATACTTAAATGGTTATCGTTAACTTATTTAGACTAACCCAACTGTCACAATACCTAGTTTAGTCAAGTAAACTAGTAGCAGGTGCATCCTTTGTTATTCGGGTAACAACTTCATTATGGTATGTTCTCAGGTACATCACGCTATCGACTTCTTCTAAGTAGACGTAGGTCTTATCTTCCTTGTGTTGGTATAGTACAGTTCCACAGTTTAAAGCAACGTAACCATAACCCATGGCTTTTAGTTTATCTTCAATTGCTATCAGGATGTTAGGCGGTGTGTCAAAATAGTGTTTACTCATTTCTTTAGTCTCCTTTGTTTGTGTCTATAAATATAATATAACTTAGTTTTAGTTAAGTTAGTAACCTAGTGGACACTAACCTAACTGTCACACTACCTTATGTAAGTACCAGCTTCTTTTGATATTGTTGTAACTTTGACAGACCCAGGCATCCCTTTAGCAGCAAGGGCTTTAGCTCCTTTAAGTCTATATAAGTGTGACCCACGCTTTGCATCCCAACCTATAAGTTCTGCTAAATAATTACAGTCTATCTTGGCTAGGTTCAATACCTAGTATTCCAATAACATCTTTCAAAGCTTGCTTGGGGCATACATCATTATTCTGGACTCTGACGGCAGAAGCTTTTTCAATTGTATCTACTAACTTTAAGGTTTCAGAAGGTAAGTAGTCACGTATACTAATACCTTTAGGTAGTTGGTAGTGTTCCTTAACAGCTTTAGACTTAATCCCAAATAGTGCCATGTTAACCATATCACTAACGTTGGCATAAATCCATTTCTTGTAATCCTCACTTACTTCGTGGGTCTTACAGTATTCTTGAATACAATCAGTCCAGAAATTACGAGATAAAATACCGTCTCTTCTCACTACAAAACGTTGGTTACGTTCTTCTTCAGTACGCAGTACGTTAAATGCATTATCAGCTCTTCTCTCTAATGCTTCAATTAAACTAGCTTCAAGTATTGCTTCCGCTACTTTATTACCCTTTTTAGCATAGTGTGAACATATAAGCCCAACCAATTCAATTGGAATAGCATTTATCTTTACTTTAACCGACTCAACTGATAGCTTTTCACCCATTTGTAAAAATTTGGGGTGCTTACAGAGTCTAGCTTTCAGTTCTTGAGACAGGTAATTTATAATTATCTCTTTTTGAGTGATTTCTAATAAATTAGATAGATTAGTGGAGTTTGTGACATAATCACCTCCAGGTTTTTGAAATACCTCTAATTCAGTATCCCCCAGCATCATTGTTGCACGAATAGCCTTAATAACAGTAGACATAGTTTTCTTTCCTTTGTTTAGTAAGTTAACTAGGTAGCAATTAAGCTACCTATAGAGATTAGTATAACATAAACTAGCTAGGTTAACACAGTAAAACTACCTAACTATTACGTCTAGCTGCCATTTCTAATCCTTGGCTAGTATTAGCAGCTACCTGGGACTTACTACGGTAGAAACTATTAACATCCTTAGCATGAACAGTAACGTAGGTATTAACGTTAGTGTTAGATTGGTTACTACTCATACCTCGGTTAACAGTACCGCCGTAGGCATAGTTAGCACCGCCGACAGTACCTCCATTAGCAAAGTTAGCCATTCCGCCATTCTTTAAATCATCCCAGCTACCGTTAGCTTGGAGCTTTCTAAAGAATTGAGCATCACCATTAAGAGTAGTAAGAATTTGTTCACCTTTATGAGCCATAATAGGAACTGGTTGTTTTCCTCCTGAAAGCTGTTTCTCCTTGTTGTATGCCTTCATGTAGTTCCCTACGCCAATAGTTCCACCGCTAGCATAGTTTTCAACCTCACCTCCATCAGCAAAGAGTTTGATACCTCCTCCACCGAGTATTCCATTAATAGCTGCATCTACGCCTTTTTTAATGAATGCTTGGGCTACAGCTTTACCAAACTCTAAAACAGTGTTGGTAAGTCCTTTGACAATCTCCCCTAACACGTTAAACTCATTTTTAACGTTATCTAACTTAATACCATTAAGCATTTGTAAGCGTTCGGTTGCTTCTTGCAACTTAGCAGGGTCATCTGCGTACTTCTCTTGTAACTCTAAGAGTTCATTACCAAAGTCAGCATTAACTTCATTCAACTTGTTTTGTAACTGTTCCTTGTCGAATGTACCCGCTAGTGACTTGCCTAAGCTATCGCCGACACCATTGAAGAAGGATTCTAGCGGTTGTCTAGCCATCTCAAGATACTTCTTAACACCTGATAACTCTTTAACAGTACGGTTATACTTGATATCACTTGCTCGTTGCAACTCATCAGCTAGTTTTTTAGCTACTTCAGGAGCTGTACCGTTAGCTACAGCATCTTCAAACTGACGTTGAATATCAAGCCTTTCCTTTTCATAGTCTAACTGGGCTAAAATACGAGCTTTTTCATCATCACCATAATTGTAGCTAGATTCCACAGCAACACGGTCAGTTGCATTTACAGCATCCTCCTGTTTACGGTTGTGTTCACGAGCAAATCTATCAACGGCTGCTTGAGCAATAACCATCTTGTTACCTTCAAGCTTGTTACCTGCATTCTCGTATTCACGGATTGCCAAGTCAATAAGCTCTTTTAACTCTTGATAGTCACCACTTTTCTCTATAGCCATCGCAGCACCCTTTAAGCTATCAGCTACTTCGGGAGTCAAAGTATCACGGTTGGTGTCGATAAAGTTCATCACTTCACCCAAGCCAGCTTTATCAAAAGTAGTAGCTTGTTTGTAAGCTTCTAGTTTTTTCTTAGCAGCATCAATTTCACTTATCTTACTTTCTACTTCTAAAAGTTTCTTGTTACCTACGGCTTGCAGTTGCTCATCCATTGAGCCTTGTAAGCCACTAGTGTTATAAAACTCAGTTAAGCTATCTTTCAGTGATTGTAGTTCATTTTTAAGAGTTCTTACATTAGATACTAATCCCTGGCTGATACCAATTAGAGTACCTTTAAGCTCTTGAGCAAGTAATTGTCTAGCTTGAGCAACTCTTTCACCTTCTAACCGCTTCTCTGCTTCTTTAGCCTCCATACGCTGTTTGTGGAGAGATTGACTTTCAGCCATTTCTCTCTTGATATTACTACTGCCTTCACTTGAGATTCGGTTAAGTAAGGCATTAGTATCTGAATAGGCTCTGTCCAACACAGCATGATACTTATCAACTTCAGCAATAGCTTCTTCCAGGTCTAATCCATCTAAACTAGGTACATTAGCTGTAATAAGAGAAGCTCTGTCGTTAATACCATATTCTTTAGCTGCGTCATTAGCCTGACGGATGCTACGATTAGTATCTTCTTTACTTTTTTCAAGCTCCAAAGCTCTAACCATTAGGCTTTCAATATCTAAACCTACATCGTCTTTAGCTCGACTACGAGCAATACTATTTTCTTGCTGTCTTCTGCTATTTTCGTATATTTGGTTTTGAGTATCAAGGATTAACTGGTCAAGGGAGCGTTGTTGCCCACGTTGTTCAATGCTAAACTGGCGATTAGTATCAGCAATTTCTCTGTCAAGTTGAGGTCTGGTATCGGATTGAGTAATACCAATTCCTTTAGAAATAACGTCTCTAATTTTTCCAAAGCCAAACAAGTCATCCAAGTTAGCACTGCCTAGGAAAGCATTAACTCCGTTAATAGCAGCATTCTGCATCTCTCTAGCGACGTTAACCATTTTGAGAGCTAAGTCTTTAACGGCTGATTGGATACCGTAGTTAAAGTCTTGAATACCCTCAACAGCTTGTGTGTAGGCAAGTGTTTGGGAACGTACTGATTGGTTAAGTTGTCTCGAAGTATCTAAAGCATTGAACTTAATAGGGTTAACTCTATCTTCTTTAAAGCGTTTGCCCTCTAAACCAAAGCGAGCAAACTCAATAGCACGATTTCTAGCTTCTAGGGCTAAACCGCGAATCTCAACTTTAAGCTCTCTAATGGCACTCTTTAACTCAAATTGTTCTTTAATTTGCTCCTTGTTAAGCTCACTAACTTTTTGTCTATTTTGTATTTGAGATTCTAACACATTCAAGTTAGATAGTACGTCATCATCTAACTTAAAGCCCATTTTCTCTTGTTGTTCAACATTAGTCCTAGCTTTGGAGATTGCACCTGCATCAGCATTACCTATATTAGTTTCAAGTAACTTTTCTAAAGCACTAATTTGACTAGCTGACATTGATAGGATAGAATCTTCCTGAGCTTTAATTATCTCCTTAGTTAGTCTTAGTTCTTCCTGTTTTGCCTCGACACCTAGTTTTCGTACCCTAATCTCAGCTACTCTTGAACTAGCACCGTCTTTAAGCATTTGAGAGTAGATTTGCATCTCTTTTTCAGTATTAAACTGAGCAAGCTTAGAGTCCTTACTAGCGTTCAATGCGTTAGCTGTTTTAACTAAAGGTTGTACTGTAGATACTATAGTCAATGCTTGTTTAAGCTCGGAAAGTTGGTTCTTAGCAGTATCCAGGTCTAGTTCCACTTGGGAACGTAGTTTTAGGTTTAAAGCAGAGTCATTACCTGATTCTATTTCCTCATTGATTTTACCCAGTTGCTTTTCAAGAGCTGATACAATCCGTTCTTTTTCTTCTATTTTAAAGGTTGCCTCGAACTCAAGTTTAATCTCGTCTTCAAGCTTTTGAGCTTCCTGTTGTAACCTTTGAGCCTCAGTAGTGGTTAATCCGAACAAGTCCTGATTATTAGCACGATACCGCATATCCTGTATTTGTTTAAGGGTATCTAGGCTCTTAGCTCTGAAAGTATCCACATCTTCTGAGGAAAATAGGTTGTCAGCTTGTAGTTTGTTGAGCTTTTCTACATTGTCCACCAATGCCTTAGTGGCAGCAACCGCAGCTTTGTATTTGCCACCAGTAGTTAGGGAGTCAAGAAAACCTGCACCTTGGTATTGGTTAGCAATACGAAGCTCTTCTTCACCAGCATTTCTCATACTAAACGAGAAAGATTTATTTTCTTTTGGTTCGGTAAGCTTAGTGTTTATGCGGTCAAGCTCTTTTCCTAAATCACGGATATCTTTAGAGGCATTATTAGTTACACTACCAATAATACCACCCAAAGCCATGAAGCCCACAATCATACCGCTAACAATCCCAATAGCCTTGAGAGAAGCTAGTGAGAATGCGGTTAGTGCTTTGGACGCTAAAATAATACTAGTAGCAGACTTGATAAATAAACCTGTTAGTGCTAACATAGTGAAACCAAGAGCAGGAGCAATTGCAGCTAAACCTTGTATGGCTAACGAAAGTACTTTAACACCACCAGCTAAGACAGAAGTTGAAACTACACTTTCTTTTAGTTGTCCAAAGCTGTTTTGTAGATTAGCTACTTCAGTGTTAAGCCCTCCCGCTCCTTTAGCCCCTGTTTTAAGTGAATCAGCAAACTTAGGTAAGAACTCAGACGACATAATCTGACCTGAACTAACCATTTTATTAAACTGACGTTCAGTCATCCCCATACTCTCCGCAGCGATAGACATCGCTCCTGGCAAGGCTTCCGAGATTTGTTGTCTCAACTCTTCCATCGAGACAACACCTTTGCTAGCAATTTGCTGAATACCTACTAAGGCTCTATTAGATGCTTCTCCTGTAACACCTCGTTGTTTTAAACCTAAGGTGATATCCTTAGTTAACTGACTAGGACTAGCCACTTTACCTTTGGTAGCTGCTCCTAAACTAGCTAGGGTATTAGTATAGTCTTCCACTCTTAAACCTGCTTCGGTAGCATCTTTACTAAATTGCTTAAAAATAGTATCTCTACTTGATGATACTCCAGTAGCATTAAGCCTATTAGCTATAGTTTCAGTTTCACTTTTAAAACGAACCAATTCTCTTATCGTCTGGTCAATTTGTTGCCTAAAAGCTATCAATCCGACTAATGGGAACGCTCCTAATAAAGCCATTTTAACTTTTTGCGCACCTTCACTACCTGCGATTTTACCTAAAGCAAAATTAGCGATACGTCCAAATTGAGGAAATTCCCCCATAAGCTTCTCAAGTAAGCCGTCTATACTCTTAAGAGGTAAGGCAGCTTGCATAGCTTGACCTTTTTCAGTAGCTTGTCCTACGATACCACGAGTATTAGTCTTGAAGATTTTAGAGAATCCAACCTCCTTAGGAATAAGCCCACCGATGGCTGATTGAGCCATGCCCTTAGCAGCTTTAACCGCAGCTTTAATCTTCTTAATAATACCAATAACGTAACCGTCACCCAGGTCTTCACCTTTTTCTACGGCATCCTTAGATGGGGATGCTGAATTTTGACCCTTAGCAATACCATCAACAGCATCGTTAGCCATGTCGTAGGAAGCTTTACTAGCTTTCTTGGCATTCTTTTTAATACCTTGAGCATAACCATCGGCTAAGTCCTCACCTTTAGACTCAACATCCAACTCCATGGCTTTAGTATGTTGTGTAGATTTTTGTCCTCCCATTCGTACGTCTACTTCGACATACTCAACTTGCTTGGCTTTCTTACCTGACTTACCTATAACGTCATCTACTTTACTAACCACTTGAGTAGTGCCTTTAGGTTTTTGACTAAGGTTTATTGGAGTCTGTCGGATACGCTCTTGAGCCTTTTTAACTGAGTCTTTAGTCTTATCAATTTGGTAGGTAACATCCTCACCAAGACTTCTCATTTTACCTTGTATTTTAGTCAAGGCATCAACAAGAGTTTTCTTAGCTTGCATCGCTTGGGATACTACTTTTGAGTCCCCACTATTCCTACCAGAAACAATACCTCTATCAGCTTCGTTTAGCAGGTTTTGTACTTTTCGAGCTTGAGCATCTAAAATTTTTACTTGTTCAGCTTGCGGGAGTTTGTTAAACTCTTTTTGTTGTTTAGCGGGGAGTTTCTTACCTGCAAAGTAAGGCTCTTGGGTAACTTGAACGTACTTATCCTTAACCGATTTGATAGTATCCGCAGCATAAAGTAAAGAGTATGATGCTTTCTCTTGAGAAGCAGCAATTTGCTTATGACTGAAACCCATTTCATCTGCTTTTTTGCTAAATGCTTTAAAGCCAGATTTAACAGTCTTAGTAGCTACAATCAAAGGAGCTGCGGCGATAGCAATATCCCCAGCTACACTTATTCCAGTAGTGACTCCTGCTTCGACCGCAGTAGATATTGCACTAGTCGCTGCACCTCCTAGACTACCAGCAACATTACCAGCAACACCTCCTAGTTCACCAGCAATATTAGCAGTAGCTGAATTACCTATTGCACTTGCTATGTTGCCAGCTAAGCTACCTGCTCCATTAGCTAGTGCATCAATAGCTGGCGCAGCATTGTGTGCAGCTTGAGCTAATCCTTCAATAGCTTGAATACCTACTCCACCTGGTAGGGCAGCTACCGCAACACCTGTAGCAACATAAGGGGCAATTGCTTTTGTAGTGTTAATAACCTGTTTTAGACCTGGTATTAGTGCAGCAACGGCATCCTCCAGACCTTTTAGCCTACCATAGTCCCTAGCTGCTTTACCTGCCAAGGATTTAAAAGTATTACTTGAAGCTTCTCTAAAACCTTCTGAGTTTAACTTAGTAACACGTGATGTTTCGATATCGTCCTTGGAGTCCTTTCCACTAGGCTCTTCTTTAACCTCTGTCGCATCAACTAAGATTGTAACCATTTCAGCCATACGAGAGTCAATGGACTTGGTTATACTCTTAATTCCTGCTAAGTGTTGGTTAGATACTGTAAAAGCAGGGGACTTGACTAATGTGTCTTTATTCTCTTGGGTAGTATTAGCTTTACCAAGGTCTCTAAACTTTGACTTTACCTGATTTTCTTTACGCCCAAACTTCTCTGATAATTCTTGCTTGCGTTCGGCTTTTATCTCCTGGGGTGTATTGGTAGTGGTTAGTAAACCAACTACTTCACCGAGTTTATTATCTGAGTCTTTACTTACGGATAGTAAGTCTTTAAGTCCGCTTGTAGATGCCGTTACTACATCTTTTTCTACTTTTAGTATGTCAGACAGTGTTTTGTTGCCAACAATAGTTAGACTTAAAAGGTTATCAGTCTTGATACCTTTGTCGAAAGTCTCCTGGGGTTTTTTCTCGGAAGCTTTAGATTGTCCAGTTGATTTAGACTGTACAGTAACGTTACCTTTAAACTTCTCAGCTAGTTGTTTTTCAGGACTCACAGGTGCTAGTTGAGCGGTCGCACCTCCTTGAGGTTTAATAGGTTTTTTAGGAGCAGTATTTGTTACAAACTCCATTGTATCGTCAATGTCTCTTCCTTGGTTAGGAGTAGCTAAAGACTCGGTTCTATTTTTCCGAACTTTACCAAATTGGGGCGTATCATAAGTAACATCTTCCCAAAAGTCCTCCACAGCTTCCTGTGTTTTACAAACAGCATTTTTAGCTGCTTCAATTGCAACATCCTTGGCACTTTGTAATGCTTCCTTCCCAGACTCAAGAGTATCTGCCCAAAAGTCCTCTACAACATCTTTAAGTTTAGCTGCGTAACCGCTAGGTGTGGGAGTTTTTGGACTTTCGGGGTTACCTACACTTGCTCCACTATTACCTGGATTTCCTCCTTGTTTAAGTCCAAGTCTGAGTGCAGTACGTAGTAACTCAGGATTAATGTTAATACCCTTGCCTGCTAAAAGTCCTAAAGAGTGGTTTACAGCTCTATTGAAGTCATCCTTTATACGCTTTTTGACTTCACGGTCAATTTGAACACTTCCACTGCCTTCGTCCTGGATGTCTAGCTCAGAGGCAATATCTTCTCTCTTTAACGACTGCACAGAACCAAAGTCAATAGGAGTCAAGTTACCCGACTCATCTTGCATTACGTTACCTAAATGCAAGTCATTGTGAGTCATTTGTTTCTTATGAAAATCAGACATAACACGCCCAACTTTAACAAGAGATTTAATAAACTCTTCAATTTCTTGTTCTGTACCGTCATTGAGAACTTTAGCCTTACTAGCTAAGGTCTGACCCTTGACTAATTGGGTAACTAGATAGCCTTCAAGTTGTGATTGACTTCTAGCACCTTTACCAGCTAAACCAGCATCAACTACCCTTTGAGTATTTTTTTGCTCTTGTTCAAAAGCACCTATACCGACTACACCTTCTCGCTGTTCGGCTAAATCTTTAGCTACATCCTTGATTACAGTTTTCTTACCTCCAAGAATTACTTGTTGAGCTGTACCTATTGCTGTATTGGTTAAACGTGTTAGTTGAGATTCAAAGTTTTCTTTTTGATACTTTATAATACGATTAGTAGCTTTATCAAGTAAAGCAACACCGTTTTGACCTTCACCTATTTTCTCAACATTGGCAATATTGATGTAAGGGATTTTAGAGCCTTGCTTATTTTTGTTTTGTTCGATTGCTATTTTGTTGAAATTAGCAATTTCTTTTAAGTCTTGCTCGTTTAACGAGTTATCTACTTCTTTAGGTTTCTTACTTCCTTTGTCAAGGGCTTCTAATTTTTTCTTGTATGTAGTTTCAAAAGCTTTTTCCCCTATACCTGTTAAACCTTCGATTGTAGGAACTTCAAAGTCTGCTAACTTGTCCTCCATTGTGAGAATCTTAGTAGCTGCATCTACAAAAGCTTCAGGTAACTTTTCACCCGTTACCATATAACGTGCGAGACCTGCCGACATGGTGTTAAGCAGTTGGTTATACTTCTTAGCTGTTTGCTCGAACTTAGTACCCTCTAAAGATTGGGCTATAGGGTCTGTTACGTATTTAATTAGACCTCCTTGTAGTTCTATTAAAAGTTTTCTCGCCCCTTGTTCTTCATTAAAGAATTGGTAACCTTCATCAGTAGGTCGCCCAAGATGGTTATTAAGAGTTCTAAGGACGTGAGCATCGTCATTAATTCTCTTATTATTTAAACTAGCTGCGTCAACAACTTGAATATCACTTAATCCTTTAGAGAATGTTGTGAAATCCTCACCTTTTTCTTTGGCTATTCTCTCAGCATTTCTCTTAGCGTAGGCTTGTCCTGTAGCTAGTTTAGCCATAGCACCTTGGTAAAACTTGCCCTCCTTGAACAAGGCAATGTACATATCGCCTAAAATCTTCTTATTTTGTTCAATAAGTGCTTTCTTAGCTGCTTCGTTCTCTTCCTTGCTTAACTCAGGATTGTTTTCGTATTTTGTAACCTTCTCTGCTTTTTTATCAGCTTGACCCTGGATTTTTTCAAATAACTCACCTTCAAACTTCTTAAACAGCATTGTTGCTTCACTAGCGTTACCGAGTGAACGATTTGCTAGTTGATAATCTCTTGAATCGGGATTAAGTTTACCCTCTAAGACAGCATCCCTTAAATCACGTCCGTTTTTGATTAAACTACTATCAGATGCTAAGTGAGCTTGTTTACCCATCTCAACCATAGCAACTCTTGATTTTGCCGTACCCAAGGATAAGTCTTCTAAGTCTCCAGCGAGTTCAATAGCTTCTTTGTGTAGTTCGCGGAAGTCTTTACTTAAAGTTTTTACATCTATTTTACTGTTATCAATCGTTCTAAAACCTGGCAATTTACGAAGTTCGTTAATAAACTCATCCCGTTTAACGTAGTTAGGTACACTATGTGTAGACGGATCATCTACATTCACCATCTGTCTCCCAGGTTTGAGGAACATTTTGTCTAGTAACTTGGTAGGGATGCCTTCGTCTGTTTTATCCCCCAGTTTATCCACGATACTCTCGACAAAACCTTCACCTTTAAGAAAATCTTTATCATACATAGCAGACTGTTCATCTGCTACCATGGATGAGGCTTTTCCATACACATTCTTACCAACACCCATTAAGGACTTGAAGTTCTCAGGGCTTGCGGTATCGGTTAATCCAAAGAAGGGAGTTCCGAGAGTAAGTGCTTTGATATCAATCCCGACTTGTTCAAGAATAGATACCATTTGTTCTAAAGGTTGTCCTGCACCAGAGAAACCTAAAGCACCTACATCAACTTTATTCCCATAAACCTTTTTAAATGCAGCAGCCATAACGGATGCTCGAACAGCATCCGAGTTTTCACCTCTAGCTACCTGAGATAAAATTGTTTCAAAATTAGCTAGTGTAGATTTAATTTCGCCAGGTAAATCTAAGCCTGCACTGGCTGCAATACTCTTAAACTCTTCAAAAAGACTTGATGTCTTGTCACCGTAATTTGAATCAGTATCTGGGTTCTTAATAGGTACTAAAAGAGTGTTTTCATCGAAAAAACCTTTCATTTGCTCGACAAGTTGATTCCCTGAGTTACCCTTCTCATTCTGGAAACCCCCCATTAGGAAGTTAATTTTAGTTATTTTCTCGCCAAATTCTTCGATAGCTGCACCTGTAGCTTTAGCTGCCTTACCAACAATTTTCTCAGCTTGACCAGGGTAGTCTACTGCTTTTTCAACAACACGTGCTAACCTAGCATTATTTTCCTCCTTACGTACCCTAGCTGGCATTGCTGAAAGTTGCAACGCACGGTAAAGTAAGTTACGTACAAAACGAGGGTTGGCATCAAATGCCTTCTCTCCTAAGTCGTTAGCAACCCCACTGGCGGTTTGACTACCTGTTTCGATTTTACTTTTCTGATTAAAATAGTACTTTCGAGTAGCTCCAAAGCTGTCAGCTAACTGTTGAGGGCTAACAACGTGTTTAATCACGTCTACCACATCCTTCATTGCTATCTCAACAGCGTTAGGAAGGTCTTTATTAACTCCAAATAGTAACTCAGCATACTCTTTACTTGCTTTAGATGTTAAGTCGCTAATTTGCTTAGCAAAGTGTTCAACAGTCTTTACCGACTTTTCCCCTGTATTAGGGTCTAGCCTTCTCTGTTCCATTACACTCTTGGTGAAACCTTTACTTAGGGTAAACACCATTGAGTCAATAGCTGTACCTACAGTCTTAGATACTACTGTAGACGTGGCTTTTCCTATTAAACCAACAGAAGCCGATAGGGTACTTAAACCCATGGATAGTACCTTAGTAACTAGGTTACCTCCTCTTGTATTAGCTTTAATAGCCTTCAATTCACTAACAATACTCTTAGTATCGAAGTTAATAATTGGCGTAGGTAACTTGAAGCTAGTGCTACCTTGACCACTATTTGCTCGTGATATTCCGCTAGTGCTACCTTGACCACTTGCCCTAACACCTACATTAACACTAGCCGTTTTTTGTGCTTTACTAACGGCAGATTTTAGTTGGGCGTTAAATTTAGAGGTATTTAGGTTGAGTTCGAGTGTAATTCTATCCATTGTAGGTAATAATTAAGTAGATTATTTAAGCTACTTAAATGATTACACTTTTGACTCACTGCGAGATTTTGTTTACACTTAGGTTAACCTATGCTAAAGTAATAGGATACCTTAAGTTAAAGAGTAAAACAAATGCCTATTAAACTAGATAACCAATACGATTTAACCAACTGTATTACAACTAAGTTAAACCTGGATACTAACACTATACCCTTAGCAGCTATCCATAACTTGATAGGTCGAACTTACTTTCCTATAGCCATAAAGGGCAAGTTTATATCTCGGCCACTAGCTGACAAGTTGTTAGAAAAGGGTTACACAGAAGAAGGAGTACTTACCAATGGTTTTGACGTATTAGCTACTTTCCTAACTATTGAGTACTTTGCTAAAGAGAGCCGTTCCAATAACATCGTAGCTAGACATGTTTACCAACAATTTGGAATGAGTGGATTAAAACAAGCATTCTCAGGTCAACTAGACGAGGTCACTGGAGTTACAAGTTATCTGAAGAACTAGACAACCGAATTAGTAACTTTTTCTTTTAAAAACACTACGAGAGCCGTAAGGCTCTTTTTTATTATACTTATATACAAATGTCATAGTAGACTTAAGCTGTTAGATTAAACCTTTAAATATACTATGACATTTGTTTATTATATAGTATACGTATACCCTTCACGTTAATTAATTAAATAACCTAC
>JACCDW010053821.1_pt1 | contig 24062 bp, 25 predicted proteins | sample 7449781 | NCBI WGS metagenome assembly JACCDW01 (sample SAMN15323449, study PRJNA562643) | freshwater metagenome | isolation source: river surface water | place: USA:Blue River Watershed | collected 2017-08-18
AAACCATGACCCATATGCAAAGTGCCCGTCACATTTGGCGGGGGCAACAAAATACAAAAGTGATTTTGTTTATTGGTGTCAAATCCAGCGGCATAGTAGCCCTTGGACTCCCAAAATTGGTACCAACGGCTTTCTATGCTTTTTGGATCAAAGGATTTTTCCAGATTTTGCTGGGAAGTTTGATTCGGGGTTTGTTCGGTATTCATCTTTATTATTTTAACATAGCCAATCGCTGAAACAGTGCTTGTTTAGGCGCACACAGCGCACTTTGGATCACGCTTTAAGTGAATAGAACGCCATTCCATGCTTAGACTATCGAGCAATAACAATCGGCCTGTTAATGTTTCACCTATCCCTAGTAAAACTTTTATTGCCTCTGCTGCTTGCGTAGCGCCAATAATACCCACCAATGGGGAAAAAACTCCGTTATCAGCGCAACGCATGGAATTTTCACTGCCATCATCTGGGAACAGACATGCATAACAAGGGGTATTAGGTTTTCTAAAATCAAATACGCTGATTTGGCCCTCAAAACTGATAGCTGCGCCAGATACTAGAGGCTTGTTAAACCTGAAACATAATCTATTAAGCATGTATCGCGTAGCAAAATTATCAGACCCATCCAATACCACATCCACTTGTTTAACCATTTCAGCCATTGTGTCTTCATCGGCCTTGGACGTTACAGGGAGCACCTGAACCTCAGGGTTAAGTTGTTGTAATGTTAGTTGTGCTGATAACGCTTTATTGATTCCTACAGAAGCAGTCTGATGAATAATTTGTCTTTGAAGATTGGTTAAATCAACCGTATCAAAATCACATATAGTTAATTTTCCAACACCCGCTGCAGCTAAATACATGGCTATCGGTGAGCCTAGGCCACCCGCACCAATAACTAAAGCATGAGATTGGGTTAGTTTCTGCTGTCCTTCATAGGCTATTGAGGGTAATAGAATATGACGGCTATAGCGTAATAATTGATTGTCATCCATTAGCGCAGTCTATCAAGAATTATCATGCGATTCATTAACATTGGATAAGAAATCCAAACGACTTGGTCATCAAATCCTTGCGCAGCCGGTAAGTGACTAACATATACCGCATCATGATCGGCATTCTCAATCTCATCTGCAAGGGCTGGGTATTTTAGGGCATCGTGTGCGGCGCGTGAATAGATAACGAGCGCAACGTTACTTGCTTCTGTTTTATTGCAATTTGCATCCATACATATTTTAATTTGCCCCGCCCCACTTCCCACTGTGGTGAGTTGAAAAGGCGCCGTTAAAGCATTATTAACACGGTATTGGTATGGATTTCCCCATGGATCATCTCGCTTAAATCCTAAAGTACTCCAGGGCAAGTTACCCTCGGTAGACGATGTCGTGTTTGTATTCGCACATGTATCCTGCAAGCCATCATCATTGCTATCTGGACAAGGGAGAACACCAAAAATACCTGCATAAGCCAATAAAGATTGTTGTATTTCATGCAAGTCTTGTTCAACCTGTTTACGCTGATTTATGGAATAAATGCTATTCAGCATTCCTAACAACATCGACAACATTAACCCAGCAACTGCTAAAGCAATCGCCATTTCAATCAAGGTAAATCCTCGCTGACAGGATTTCACGGGCTGACCTCTAGGGACTGCTGATTGAGTATGAGTGTTACCTTTTTTTGATTGGGGCTGAGTTGATAACGCACCAAGGAAAACCAATTATTTTTTTTAAGCCAAGAACTAGCGCTATAGAAAACTAGGCTATTCGCATCTCCTGAATAAGATACATATCCCTGATATATACCCTCATCTGCAATGCTATCTTGATTCATATCTGCAAATGGAAAATATGCAGATTGATTCCAAAACCTCATCAGCCCAAAACTATTGTTTCCACGAATTTCTTGTAAAACTCGAGGCTGGACGGATGCAAATAATTGATCCTTACTTAAACCTATTATTAAATCATTACATCCTGTACATTTTGTTAAGCTATTAAAATGAGTATCTCCATCAGCATTTTGCTGATCAAGAAATTGCAGCGGGTCTTGTTCATGTTGTAGCCTCACTTGCCCAGTCAGAGGACGACCTGGGGCAATAACGATAGCAGCCATGGATTGACCATCTAAATCTATGTTTGCAGGCTGATTACTATTGACCGGAGAACGGCAAAATCCTGCAGATACCGCATACCAAAAGGCGTCTCCATGAGAATCTTGAATTTTACCAAAGCCTAACGTGCGCCAGGGTAAATGCCCGAGGTTGAGTTGATTACTACAATTAGATTGTGCACTCCCCTCATTTGCTGTTCCTATCAAACTACTGTCCTCTGGACATGGCAACATACCAGGGTTTGCACTACTGACTGACCACGCAATTAAGGCTTGCCGTATTTGTTGCAATTGCAGATAACTCTCTAATTGCACTGCAGTGTCACTAGCAACAGAATTATTGGTCAGTCCATTGATGCTTCGGACATTTGCTAATAACAATAAAAAAATTAACAAAAAAATGCTGTATATCAATGATGTCATTATCCAGCCTGACTGATCACGATATGGCAACCATACTTCATCATGCACTATCACCACAGGCTTACCTAAAAATCTGCCCTTACGGCATGCGCAGGACAATATTGGTCGTCTTTTGCACACATCCATTGTAATTGTAAAGAAGACTGCTTAAAGTAAGAGCCATCGACTCGCTCTCCGTCTACCCAATAATGCTCTTGTCCATCTTCTGTCAGCATATATCCATGCCAAAAAAGTTGAGAGTTTATTTTTTTATCTAATACAGCGCGGACATTACTAATTTTTTTGACAACTCCAACTTGCCCTACAGCTCTATTCTTATTGCTGTTATTGTCGATACTAGTTTTTTTATAAGTAAATACATTAATTTCTTGGCAATCGCCCAGTGTGGGTTGTAAGCCCAATGAGAAGATCATGCATATTTGTAAAAATCTATGAGGCTTAGCTTCAATATTCGGCAGCATTCTCATCATGTTATATCCTTCCTAAACCTAATGGCTTTGAAACATTAGCGTTAATGGGCTTTGTTTTAATTTGATAAAAAGCTAATTTAAGTTGGCAATCCACTTGTAATTTTTTTAGGACGAGATTGCCCTGCTGAGAGTTGGCCCTATTAGCTTTTAATTGGCAATTGTGAAACTGATAATAAGGGCTGAGGATATAAAGTGCATCGATCACATCCAACCACGTTTGTTCGGTTTTTATCTCAAATTGAATTCGCACTGGAAGGAAATAGCTGCTATAAAACTGACTCTCCTTGAAATCATCCCGCCCCCCTCGCTGCACAACATCATATTGCCAGCGCAAATCATCCAAAGGATAGCGTTCAGCCAAGTTTTGTAATTGATCAGAAAATTTAATTTTTAATGACGCTAAATCTTCTCCTTGGTCGTCAATTTGTTTAAAAGCTTGATTGACTTTAATGACTCGAACGACTTGTTTTTGTAATTGTTTATTGATTATTTTTAGTTGCTGTAATGATTGCTTTGCAAATTGCAAATTCTGGTGTGCTTGTTGGTAGCGATAATAACTTGCCCAACCAAGCAATCCGGAGATGACTAAAATGGCAAATATGCAAACCAAGGGCCTAAGAGATCTGGGCTCGATATAGCTAGAAATTTTTTCCTTATAGGTCATCAGGTGGTTTATGAGTATGCGCATTATCTAAAATCGTCCTATTCCTCTAGGTTTAGATATGAAAGCCGCAAAGCAAAAGGTTTACCCTGATTTATTTGTCCAAGACTCAGTTGTTGGCTATGTGAAATGGAGATATCGGTGGGATAAGCTAAAACATCTAGCAGAAATAATTCCTCCTGACTTTTGAGACCTAATAAAAAATTATTAAAGATTTTTGCGCTAGTGGCTAACGAGAGCGATGAATCAACTAATACACCATTTAAATAAAGTGTATGAAATCTAGCGTGTTCCAAACCCTTAATTCTCTCAGCAGGTTTAAAAGCGTTTAAGGATAAACTTTCCTCATCTGGAGAGAGTGCCTGATGACTATATATCCAACGCAATCTATCGATGCGCACTGTAGGATTTTGCGCCAACACTAGGCTTAGTTTTTGTAATGCCCAAGCAGGCGACTGCTGCTCTTTGCGTAATTTTGTATCCAAATCAACCAAATCTTCGATCTTGCTAAAGCTTTTCGGAGTCAGAGGAAGTTTCGCTTGTTGGGTCCGTAAGTTGTCATGCCAAATAGTCTGCTGCTGATGTGTCTCTTTTGTTTGATCTATTAGCCCTTGCCTAAGCAGCTCAAGCCGTATTAAAAAGACACAAATCAAAATGAATAATAGAAAACTAGACAGCCATAATTTTTCTCGCCATAACATGGCCCGATAGTGTTTCTGATGTTGCGGAGTTAGCAAATTGCCAGGTATTTTATGGCGCCTTACAGCCTCCATTAAAAAATGAGCTCTCTCCGAATAACCAGATTTAGCTAAATGAGATATCGAGTTGGCCTCAATCACCATATTGCATTGCTCTGCATATTGTTGATTGGGCGTATCATCCGCATATCTGAGTAAAATCAAATTGGTGTTAGTTACTACGTTTGATAAGTTTAAGTTTTGGCAATAAGTCAATGTTTTTTGAATGTCCGTCTGAGTGTCAAATAAATGAAGTGGTGTGCAATGACTCATTACCAAATTTGCTCCAATCATAAAACTCTTACGCACCATTTGATGAGGCAATATTTCAATGATCAGACTGGATTGATCGATTAAACTCAACTTTTGATTGCTTTTTCTTTTGAGTGATTGCATCACTGCAACAGTACTCACTTGTGCAGATATATACATGGCCCGCAAGCATAACTTTGCTTGAATTATTAGGGAAATTAGCTCTTGCAAAAGCTCATCCGTTTCTACCCCCACCAATATATAACGCGACTGATGTGACTTACGATGGAATGGGATGACAGAATGAAAGGTATTATTAGAAAAATGATGTAATAGCTTTCTTTTTAAGAATAGTCTGCTCTCTTTGGCTGAGAGCTTAGGCAAAAGCTCCTGTTGAAAAGTCTCATCAATTCTTTCCAAAATAATATCAACACATGTATTTTTATTAAGTTGATCAATGAATGTATGCAGTGAGCCAAGCAAGTTATCTTGCTGTCCATAGTGTATTTTTTTCAAGCTCGACCATCGCCAGCTAGCAATATAGAAATTATGCTGGTCAATATATATAGTGAGTTGGTTTGGTAAATACATATCAGAAACTAAAATGATCAAAGCTCTGATAAATTGGACTTAAAATCCCCATCATGACGACGCTCAGCAAGATTCCCAATACCAAAGTCATCAAAGGTCCGCTTATCTGTATTATTTTGTTGATAGCACTATCCACCTCAGCTTCATACATTTCGACTAATTTGGCTAATCCATGTTGCCATTCTCCTGTTTGCTCCCCCATACGTAACATTCGAATGAGTATTTCTGGAAATATTTTTTGCCGCTCAAAAGCACTACTCAGAGGATATCCATGTTCAATTTGTTGAGTAATATTGGCTAGCTTGTCCTGCATGATAGGGTTATCTATCACGTGGCTACATATCAAAATTGACTCATGCAAGGAAACGGTATTACGCTGTAACAGAAGAAAACACTTGAGCATTCTTAATATCAATATTTTTTTATATATCAAACCAAAAAAGGGGAGATTGAGTATTATCTGATTAGAAAAGTTTTTTAACGCGCCAACTTTTAACAATATGAGCCTGACTGCTAAAGCTATGGGTATCAGCCAACCTAATTGTTGTAGAGTTAAACTGTTTATAAAGCTGGAAAAAGCTAAAATTTGACGGGTAAGCCAAGGTGTGTCTTGTTTTAAATCATTTAAGAATTGAGCGAGTTGTGGTACTAAAAATATCAGTAGAAATAAACATGTCAACATCACCACACTAAGTGTCATCAGTGGATAAATTAAAATTTTTTGGCATGGTTTTTTGACTTGATTTTGCCATTGATATCGACGACCAAGTTGCGAAAATACTGAGCTTAATTCGCCGCTCTTCTCTCCCGCTTTCACTACACTCACGGCAATTTGATCAAATACTTTTCCTAATTTTGCCATAGCTGCAGATAGTGAATTCCCATATTCAATATCAACAAGTAGTTGTTGGAATATACGACTAAGAGTTTTATTTTTGGTCTGTGCAAGTTCACTCAGAGCGAACTGAATATTTAATCCCGACATTAATAACTGCTCTAGTTGAAAACATATCCAAGCACGTTGTAAGTCACTCAACCTAATATCTATAGTTCTTGTTTTTACTATGCTTGCAGCGATTAAATATTGATTCAATCCAAGTAACTGTTGCTCAAGCTCAGACTCATCGCGCGCCATCATATGACCAGTGGTACGATGGTGTGCATGATTTATAGCGCTATATTGATATACCGGCATTGTTATCTAAGTCCTGATCGATATTGACGACGCGAATCACTTCATCCAGAGTGGTATATCCCTCAGCCACTCTTCTAATTCCATCCTGCCACATAGAAGTTATCTCAAGCTGATCAATGGTGACAGCGAGTTGCGCAAGGTCGCTAGGCTTGGATAGTAATTTTTTTACTTTGGCGTTAATTTCCAAATATTCAATAATTAACAGACGTCCAAAATAACCTGAATACAGGCATTTTTCACAACCTCTTGGCTTGTATAAATGGATATCCTGATTAGCTAGCCATCTTCTTAACTGCATAATTCCATCAGGATTGGGTTGTTTACAATCACATAAAACTCTTACTAAGCGTTGAGCAATTACACCATTTAAGTTTTCAACAATCGTTTCTACGCTTAATCCCATATCTTTAAGTCGCGGAATGACACCCATAATTGAATTAGCGTGTAATGTTGAAAAAACCAAATGTCCAGTCATGGCAGCACGAAATGCCATCTTGGCTGTTTCCTCATCACGTATCTCGCCAATTAAAATGATATCGGGATCTTGGCGTAATATTGACCGTATCCCAGCTGCATAATCCAATTTTGATAACTCAGTAAGAGATGTTTGTCTGACAAGGGGAAGCTGATATTCCACTGGGTCTTCCAGTGTCATTATGTTCACCTGACTGCTATTCAAATGATTCAACATGGCGTGCAGCATGGATGTTTTTCCACTTCCTGTAGGTCCTGTGACAAGGACAATACCTTGGGTTTTTTTGAGTAATTGAAATAATTGCTGACGTAAATTTTCCCTTAGAGTTATTTTAGTTAATGATATTGCTACCTTATCTTTATCTAAGATTCGCATAACCAAATTTTCACCGAACAAAGTGGGGTGTGTTGCAACACGAAAATCAATATTTTTGGCAAGAATTTGCATCTGTAAACGACCATCTTGTGCATCTCTACTTTCAGCAATATCCATCATACTAATTACCTTGATACGTATCAGAATGGACTGCCAATAACTAATATGGATAAGTCGTATTTGTTGCATAACACCATCAATTCGATAACGTATACGCACAAAGAAACGCTCTGGCTCAAAATGAATATCTGAGGCTCGTTTTTTTACCGCATCGATTAATATGGCGTTTACTAATCTAACAATGGGATGGGTAGCGTCTGCTTGGTTTGAACCTGCGCTACTACCGTGTTCTAGTTCTTTAAAGATGCCATCTAGCGATAATTCATATCCATAGTAACGGTCAATGGCCTCTTGCAAATCTGCCTCGCTTGTTACGCAAATATGAAGCTTAATGCTAGCTCCCAATTTTGACTGCAATTGATCTAACAGAAGTTGGTTGCTTCGTTCACATATGGCTATCTTTAAAGTGCCGCTGATGGCTTGGTAGGCAATTGGTAATAACATGGCTTTTTTTGCAAAACTTTCACTCACCAATGCTAGAGATTCTGTATCTACCAAGACACGATTCAACTCTATGTATTCTCTTTGGTCTAGATCTTGTAACACCTGCTGAATTTGACCTCGATTTACACTTCCCAATTCCAATAAGCGCTTTTCGGTTTCCTGCAAGGTACTAGGATCTTGTTTAAGTACAATTTCAAATTGATCATGCCCGATTAAACCTTGAGCTAATAATTTCTGTAACAAAGATTGTGATACTACATTCATGGTCGACCCTCCTGTACTGCATCAGAGTCTGCCCAAATGTTATTTTGGTTCGTTGCAATAAAAGGCTTTTGATTAACAACAGGTTTCAGCAATATCACCAATTCCGTTTTAGCTAATTGCTGCTGTTCGTATTGAAATAGTTTTCCCAACCATGGCAAGGACATCAATCCAGGAAAGCCTTGTTTCTTATTCACCCACTCATCTTGCATTAATCCGCCGAGCATAACGGTATTGCCATCCTCAACTTTGAGAATTGACTCCATTTCTCTCACCTGAATTTGTGGGATACGACTTTCAATCTTGATATTCGGATTGGGGTCTTGAATTCCTTGCCCAAGTTGTCTTGCAATCGTAGGTCTTACATTAAGAATAATGTCATTTTTTTGGTTTATTTGCGGCGTTACCGACATCCATATGCCCACAGGAATACTGAATGGTGTTGTGGTCACGGTTGTAATAGCGGGGCTGCTTGCGTTGCCACTAGTCGTATCAGCATTAATAGTGAAATAAACTAAATTATCAACAACTTTAAGAACAGCTGTTTGATTATTCATGACCATCAATTTTGGGCTAGACAATACTTTGGTCTTACCAAAATTTTGTAACAATTTCAGTGTAGCTGCTAAATCGCCCAGCCTCGTTGATTGCTTAAAGGAAATGCTGCTAAACGGCGCGGCTGCTAGATTGTTACCCAATAATTTTTGGCTAAAGCTCCATCCCTGCTCTTTACCGTTCGCAGCTAATCGAGTCCAATCAACCCCTGCTTGATATTCATCACTTAGCGTTACCTCTACGATAGCTGCCTCAATCAACACCTGACGATTGGCGCTATCCAATACCATGTTCAAGAATTCTTGAATTTTTTGATGCTGTTGTTCAGTTGTCCGAATACTGATGATTCCAGTTTCTTTATTGGCAATCATTTTTGATGCAAATAAAGTACGATATGCTTTTAATTTTTTTTCGTGGCCAGAAAATTCGTCTCGCGAGCCTTTTTTACTAATCACCTCCCCATTTTGTTGGGGCTCGCTAGTATCTGCAAATTCGACAGAGCTTGGTTTCCTACTGTGAGTAACCTCTGTTTCAAATTCTGCTTGCAACCTTGCATCAAACTCTAGACGTTTGAGCAAAGTTTGCTTATCTGTTTCTTCGAGTAGCTCCTCTATATTTTTAATTAAGCTTTTCCAAAAATGGTGATTAGAAACAGTATTTACAGTAGTGCTTGAATTATTTTGTTGTGTGGTAGATCCTGGTTTAGCACTGGTTTTGATTCCTGTCTGAGCTGAGGCAAGTTGATTGGTCACTGAAATTCCGCCCTTGGTGTCGCGCTCAATATTCACATAGTCAATACGGTAATGCTGCAAGAAGGGAATATCTGGCTTTACTATTAATAGTTTTCTTTCCAGATCAAATCTAAAGATAAGATTTGCCTGCTGACATATGGTTTGTAGGATTTGCAGCATACTTTGCTGCTCAATTTTCAGTGATACCTTACCTTGTATGCTGGGATACATTTCCAAGCTAATATCGCTATTCTGTAACATCAAAATTAAGATGTCCTTGATAGGTAAATTACTACCCTTGATGCTGAATTTTTTGCTAAAAGCAGGATGCTGAATTGCCATATCATGCTTTTCTAATGCCTTAGCTATAACTGGCTCTAAAACTGCGCCATTAGTAGTAGATTTATCTGTATCACTTTGTGAAATTTTTGGTAGTGTTGCTTGTGAACATCCATTTAAATAGATAAGCAAAAGCAACATCGCAACTGATTTAGACACGATAGTAAATAAACTCTTGCAAAAAAAAGCTATCATCAAAAAACATCCCTATAGTTATTTTTATTACATTGAACGAATTTAATTAGTTGTAATGAATTCTCTGTTTTTATTTTATTAATTTTGACTTTCTTTTATAAATTTAATGAATTTAAGTTATTGTTTTTATTGTGTATTTAATTTATCTTGCCAGATGAAAAGTTGCAAGTAGTTTATTAAACTTTACTGAAATTCTTTCTATCAACCCTAGTTATGATTTTTTCTTGGAATTATTTTTGGTCAAGTTGTCATAAATCATCATGGCATTCATTAATTTAAATTAGCACTCTCAAAACTCTTTAAACGAAAGCATTTTTTGAAAACTCTCAGACTAATTCTCGGCGACCAACTTAATATCCAGCACTCTTGGTATAGCCAAGTCGACCCTGATGTGACCTATGTCATGATGGAAATCCGCGCAGAGACTGATTATGTACTGCATCATGCGCAAAAAATTATCGCCATCTTCGCTGCCATGCGGGCTTTTAAAGAAAAGCTAATTTCACTTGGTCATCAAGTCATTTACTACCCAATCGACAATCCAGACAATCAGCATGATTTTGAAAAAAATATCCGCAGCTTGATTAGTCAATTGGGGGTTACTCGTCTTGAGATGCAATATCCTGATGAAGTGAGAGTCGATGAAGTTTTTCATAATATGGCTGCGTCACTGCCCATCGAAACCAATATTGTGGATAGCGAGCATTTCATTACACAGCGTGACGAAGCGACTAAATTTTTTGGAACTCGCAAATGGTTGATGGAGAGTTTTTATCGTCACTTAAGAAATAAGCATCAAGTTTTGATGGCGAACGATAAGCCTGTCGGTGGTGCATGGAATTTTGACAAAGAGAATCGCAAAGCTTGGCGTGGAAAACCACCTGCCCCAGAAGATTGGCGTGATACACATGATCACCATGCTCTTTGGCAGTCCATACAGGCACAAGGGGTCAATAGTTTTGGTGAGGCAAGCGCTGATGATTTCCGTTGGCCTTTGAATAGGGATGAAGCACTCCAACAATTGGATTATTTTTTAAACCATGTACTGATGCATTTTGGTGACTATCAAGATGCAATGAGCAAGCATCAATCGAGAATGTTTCATGCGCTCATTTCCTTTTCTTTAAATGTGAAATTGATCTCTCCGATGGAAGTGATATCTCGTACAGAACAGATATGGAAAGAACAGAGCTTACCCTTGCCCGCAGTAGAGGGATTTATCAGACAAATTCTTGGTTGGCGTGAATATATTCGTGGCTATTACTGGCGTCATGCCAAACAGCTTCAGCAGGTGAATTTCTTTCAACATCAACAGCCATTACCCAAATGGTTTTGGATGGGCAACACCAAGATGGCCTGTCTTAATAACTGCATACAGGACTCATTAAAAACCGCCTATGCACATCATATTCAACGTCTGATGGTAATAGGTAATTTCGGATTGCTGGCGGGAATCAATCCGCAGTGTCTTCATGAATGGTATTTAGGTATATATATTGATGCTTTTGAGTGGGTTGAAATGCCCAATACGCTGGGCATGAGTCAATTTGCTGATGGAGGTATGTTGGCAAGCAAACCCTATGTCTCTAGTGCCAACTATATTGATAAGATGAGTGATTATTGTCAGGGTTGTCACTATCATAAAAACCTAAAAATTTCAGATTCTGATCAAGCGGCTTGTCCATTCAACAGTCTTTACTGGAATTTTTATATGCGTCATGCCGACAAGTTACAAAAAAATGTTCGTCTCAGTATTGTCTATCAACAGATACGCAAAATGGACGATGCACAAAAAAACTCTATTCAACAGCAGGCACAAATTTACTTGGATAATCTTGAGAATTTATAGTGGCGTCCGCTGTCGGAGTTATATCGCGTAATTATTTGAAAGTATCTTTATGAAAATTTTATTATTGGTTTCAGTGATTGGACTTTTAATTACATTCTGTTTGCGGGCAAATGCTGCTGCAAACATCAGTGTAGGTGATTTGGCGCCAGACTTTTCTTTACTCAACCAGCATGGCCAAACAATTAAACTCAGTGAGTTTCATGGTAAATGGGTAGTTCTATACTTTTATCCGAAAGATGACACACCTGGCTGCACCAAAGAAGCCTGTTCTTTCCGCGATGATATTTCTGCATTTGAAAAACTGGGTGTGAATGTCTTGGGTATTAGCATAGATAATCAGGAGTCACATGCGACCTTTGCAAGCAAATATAAACTCCCTTTCTCTCTCTTGTCGGACTCAGATGGTAAAACTGCAGAAGCTTATGGTGCACTTTCTAATTTGGTTCTGATCAAACTTGCAAAACGCCATACCTATATTATCGACCCACAAGGCAAAGTTGCTAAAATTTATACGAATGTGAAACCCAACGAACATTCCAAGCAGTTATTGGATGATCTGAATAAGCTGCTCTAGTAATGAATTTTTAGTCTAAGCTTACTTATCGTGCAAGAGCATCAACTTTTGCGGCCATTACAAAGTCATTTAGGTGCAAGCCTTGTATTTTATGTGTTTGAAAAAATACTTTGACGTAGCCCCAACCCACCTGCATATCAGCATGATGGCCTTCTTGCTCACACAAATCGCCAATTTTATTGGTGAACGCGAGCGCATCAACAAAATTATCAAACTTGAATGTGCGTTTTAATTTTGTTGCGTCTTCTTCTAAAGTCCAATCCGGCATTTGCGATAAATGCTGTTTTGCCTCGGACTCATTCATTGGAGGGATACCTCCTTGGCAAGGTGTGCATTTAATGTTTTCTAGTTGCATATTCAAGTCCTTTTCTAAATTGAATGATTACCTTGATGGAAACAAAATGTAGAAAAAAGTTCCAGTCCTAGATTGAACCAAGCGTCTATTACCATAGACTAAATGAGGGTATTTAGCTTTTTGGAGATTGATAATGTCAGATGAAAAAACCCTACAAGAAATTTTGAGCACTTTACAAAAAATTAATTGCAATATGCTTAAAGTATTCTGGATTGTAACCATTTTTGCACTGTTATATTTTGGTTTGTTAATCTATCTTTTCGTAAATTAATTGAGTCATGATGAATAAGAAAAAATCTGTTTATAAGATTCTGGGACTGGTAGTTGTTATTATCGGCTCGGCCTCCTTGTCCTGGCATTGGCTTTCTTCATCTGCTCCAGCTGCTCAAGATCACCAAATGATACAAGCGATGAATGAGTGTGATGGGATTGCCGATAAAGCTGTGATTAATTTGCAAGAGTTTCTCGAATTTCAAAAAATTGAAAAATTAGCGAGAAAGTCACACGTCATGCAGTTGTGCATGAGCGACAGCGGATATCGCGTTAATCCTGCTTGGCTAAATTCGCATCAAGCAGAAGCCCATGCATTGGCATTGCGAGAAAATATTTCTGATGATGCCGCTGTAGAAGAGCTAAAAAGACAGCATATGTATCCTGGCTCAGTCCAAGAGACCCCATTTTTTTGGGCAGCCATCAACAAGAAAACTAGCTCTTAGTCTCACCTTGAACTAGAAGTTTTTGTTTGAAATCTTGTAGTTCATCCGGATCATCATATTCAGTCAAAAACTTCTCAAGGTTGTCTAATAGCGCTTTGTCCTTATCTTCTACGGCTATATCGGTTAACAAATGAATAGCATCCAGATGTCGATGATTTGACTGTACGATATTCTGCAAATGCTGTTTGGCTTGAGATTTCTGAGAAAGGTTAATTTCTGCGAGCGCTAAAAAGTACATTGCATCTAATGAATTAGACTGATTCAACCAAGATTGGCTCAACTGCTTGAGATTTTCCCACTCGCGATTTTGATAAGGGATAACGACCTGCATAAAATAGGGTCTATCCTCAAGCTTTTTCGCCCAAAATGGGATTTCTGTTGTATTCAAACTATCAATATCATTAGATTTCAATAGCTGTTGTATCCACTCGACTGGGACGCTGTAATAAAAACCTTGCGGTCCTGGACTTTTAAAAGTGGTGATTCCCACTAGCCTGGATTGTTGATCAAACAAACCGCCGCCGCTGGACCCAAGTGAGATAGCTGCATTACTGCGGATAATGAAACTGTTATCTAAAGCATATAGGGCTTTGACTGTTCCAAAAGAAGGTTGAGGAACGTTGAAACCATTGGGATAGCCAATGGCAAACACTTGCTCCTCATAAAGTAAGTCGGCGCTCTCTCGCATCACGACTGGCTTAAAAGGAAGTCCTTCAAATCGCAGTAAACAAAGATCATGTTTCCAATCTGCTCGAATCGCAATCGGCTTGAATGCATCACCATACTTATTGACGCTGACTCCTTTGCCATTAGCGATCACATGACAGTTGGTTGCCACAAATTCCTTGTCAACAACCACACCCGTTCCTGTTCCACTCATTCCATTTTCAAGCTCAACCGACACCTGAACTAAAGAGTCATGCAGTAAAAGTTGCTGTTCGATATTAGGTTGGGCTAGGGCAATACTAGAAATGGTTAGCAAAGGAATCAAAAACTTAAACATTGAGAAGAATCCAAAAAATGATTGTAGTTAAAGATATAGAAATTACATTAATCAAATAGTTCTCTTAAATGAGCAATTTCGCTGAACAAACACATATAATCATTGTCATTTGTATGACAAAAAGATTGATTATTAAATCTCAAGGGAATCCAATGCTATCCTCACTTTTAATTCATTTAGCAGAAAAATCTGTTTTACCTGATAGTTTTATCCGTTTTGGCATCAAGCAACTCAGTGCAAAGCGTTTACAAGAAATTGCCGCAGACGATGTTGAACTTGCAGGCCAAATGAAAGAAGATTTTTTCAATGCAATGTCTAACGCTGAAATTGCACCATTGCCAAAACTAGCCAATCAACAACATTACGAAGTTCCTGCTGCTTTTTTTGAAAAGGTTTTAGGTGAGAACAAAAAATATAGTTCTTGTTATTGGCAGCCCCAAGATAAAAACTTAAATGATGCAGAGCGCTCAGCTCTACAAGAAACGTGTTTGCATGCTCATTTGCGAGATGGCCTACAAATCCTTGAGTTGGGTTGTGGCTGGGGCTCATTAACTTGTTTTATGGCAAAACAATATCCAAACGCTCGCATCACTGCTGTTTCTAACTCTAATTCGCAACGCGAGTATATTTATCAGAGATTAAAAAGTCTAAATCTCAATAATGTTGAGATTATTACAGCTGATATGAACGAATTTGATACCGACCAACGCTTTGACCGAGTTGTGTCGGTTGAGATGTTTGAGCATATGCGTAATTATCAATTGCTATATGCAAAAGTAAGTTCATGGTTAAAGCCGCAAGGTAAATTTTTCAAACACATCTTCTGTCACAGAAGTTACCCGTATGCCTTTGAGCCGACTTCTCACGATGATTGGATGAGTCAGTTCTTCTTTTCTGGCGGGTTTATGCCTAGCGACGATACCCCGCTCCGATTTCAAGATCATTTGAAATTGAAGTCACAATGGCGCTGGAGTGGAACCCATTATGAGAAGACCGCGCGTGCTTGGTTAGAAAATATGGATCATCACTGGCCTGAAATTGAACCTGTTTTTGCCCAATGTTACGGTAAAGAAAATGTTGGTTTATGGCGTCAACGCTGGCGCATCTTCTTTATGGCCTGTGAAGTTTTATTTGGTTATGACAATGGTCAAGAGTGGTGGGTCAGTCATTACCTATTTGAGAAACGCGCATGATTAACTTTATTGTGTTTCAGTTTGGCTGGTTTGCCGCCATATTAGGCGCTGCTAATCAATTGAATAGTATAGGCTTGTTTCTAGTTGTATTGTGTTGCGCTATTAATCTCAGAATGTTGCCAAATGTTCGCTTGAATTTAATGTTAGTAATCCTTGCGATTATCTTAGGTCTGGTTCTAGATAGCCTGGCGCTTAATTTGAATTTGATTGTCTATACATCTTCAACTTTGTGGCCAGCATGTCTTGCACCTTTATGGATATTAGGTCTTTGGGCTCTTTTTGCCACAACCTTGAATGGTTATTTAAGTTGGATTAATCGTTATCCTTTGATTGGGGTGTTAGGTGGCGTAGTATTTGGCCCACTTGCTTACCTTGCCGGGCAAAAGTTGGGGGCGATACAAGATATATCCGGCCTATCAGCCTGGCTATACCTAGGACTAAGCTGGGGGATAGCAATTTTATTGTTGCTGACAATGAATCGACAATGGGGCGCAAAGCTTAATCAAAAGTAAGTCTTTACTAACGATGTATGGATGAAAATTGATCATGGATTTTTCACTGATATTAAATGGATTTTTACTCTCAATTCCCGTCGTGCTTATTGCTTGGCTGATTAGTGTTCATCAGCGAAATGTTGGGTTAGTCGATATTTTCTGGAGTTTATTTTTTCTTCTTGCTGTGACTTCATACTTGAGTCCATCCACGATGCTATCCACTCGGGCTTATTTAGTTTTTATTTTGGTTTTCGTTTGGGCATTCCGATTGGCAGCCTATTTGGCCTGGAGAAATTTAGGAAAACCAGAGGATAGAAGATATGTTGAAATCCGAGATCGTAATCAACCTGGTTTTGAATGGAAAAGTTTGTATTTAGTTTTTCTTTTTCAACTAATCCTCGCTACCATTATCAGTACCCCCTTACACGCCGCCATGCAATCTACGAATCCATTAGTATCCCTGGATAAAATTGCTGTTGTTGTTTGGATAATTGGTTTCTTTTGGGAAACTATCGCGGATTTTCAGTTGGCAAAATTTAAATCTATCTCTTTTAATCAAGGAAAGGTAATGCGGAAAGGGCTATGGAAGTATTGTCGTCATCCAAATTATTTTGGTGAATCATTGGTATGGATAGCCTATGGCCTTTTCTCTATTGCTTCAAATCACTGGTGGCCGCTCATTTCTGTATTCATCATGATTTTATTATTGCTTAAATATACTGGTGTCGGGCTAGTCGAGAAAAATATCGTGGATAGGCATCCAAATTATAGAAACTATATCGAATCAACCAACGCTTTCATTCCCTGGTTTCCAAAGACACAAAAAACTGAGTAGCGCTTTCATTATTGCTAAGGATTTGAAAAATGGATTTATTGCATAGTCTTTTAAAGAGAGGTTTGATTTTAATGGCATGTTTTAACTTAATTAGTTGCTCTTCATTACCCCCAGTTAAGACCGTCCAAGAGGTGGATTTGCCACGTTTTATGGGTGACTGGTATGTAATTGCATGCATTCCTACTGCTATTGAAAAGAACATTTACAACGCTGTTGAGAGCTACAAAATCAAATCACCTAACGTGATTGCAACAACTTTCACATTTAATAAGGGCTCTCCGAGCGGCCCTAAAAAAACCTATCACCCGACAGGATATGTTCAACCGAATACTGGAAACGCCGTCTGGGGGATGCAGTTTGTTTGGCCTATTAAGGCAGAATATAAAATTGCCTACATTGATAATGATTATAAAATCACTATTATTGCTAGAGATAAAAGGGATTATGTTTGGCTTATGTCCAGACAATCTAAGATGGACGAGGAAACATATCAAAATATGCTTAGATTTATTGAAGATATTGGCTATGATACAAAAAACATAGTCAAGATTTCGCACGATTGAAATATAGCTATGCGCTAATTTTTAAGAGATTATTCAAATGCTGTTGAAATTAATTGCTTCTTGGTTTGATAACCATGCTGCCGGTGAGTTAATTACCAATAACAAAGCCAGTAATATTGCCTGGGGAAGAATTATCCCATTTATCATTCTGCACCTAGCATGTGGTCTAGTCTTTGTTGTAGGCTACAGTGACTTTGCTGTCGCTGTAGCAACTCTGCTTTATCTAATCAGGATGTTTGCCATTACAGGTTTTTATCATCGCTATTTTTCTCATAGAACCTTTAAAACCTTTAGGCCCGTACAATTTCTTTTTGCTTTTATTGGCGCATCAGCCGCGCAAAGAGGTCCACTTTGGTGGGCAGCGCATCACCGACATCATCATGCCAAATCCGATACTGCTCATGACCCTCACTCGCCTCGTCATCAAGGGTTCTTGGCTAGCCATATGGGATGGTTTTTACGCAGTCACAATTTCAACACTCAAATCGAAAGAATTCGCGATTTGATTCATTACCCAGAATTACGTTTTATTGACCGCTTTGATATTATTGCGCCGCTAACCCTGATGACAACCCTTTATGCCTTGGGGGCTTGGTTAGAGCTTGCTTACCCTTCATTACATACCAATGGTTGGCAATTGTTGGTTTGGGGATTTGCCATTTCCACTGTGTTCCTTTACCACATGACTTTCACCGTCAATTCTTTAGCTCATCTATGGGGTAAACGTAGATTTAATACCAGCGATGATAGTCGTAATAACTTTTTTATCGCACTATTTACTCTCGGGGAAGGTTGGCATAACAACCATCATCATTTTCCAGGCGCAGCAAGACAAGGTTTTTATTGGTGGGAAATTGATTTCACCTATTACTTATTAAAGCTAATGTCCTGGCTTGGACTTGTATGGGATCTCAAAAAAGTCCCTGCACCAGTAAGAAATCAGCGTACTCTCTAAATGAAGATTGCCATTATTGGATCCGGTATCGCCGGTAACACTTTAGCTTGGCACCTGCATCGCCAACATGAAATCACCGTCTTTGAGGCTGGCAGCCATATAGGTGGACATACCCATACCCATCAAATCGAATTTTTTGGACAATCCTATGCTGTAGATACTGGATTTATTGTCTTTAATCATCAAACCTATCCAAACTTTATTCATCTTCTAAAGCAGCTTAATGTAGCTGAACAAGCAAGTGCCATGAGTTTTAGTGTCAGTGATGCTAAAACAGGTTTGGAATACAACGGCACTTCTCTGAATAGTCTCTTTGCCCAAAGAAAGAATCTGCTGAATTGGAAATTTATTCGAATGATTCGGGAAATCTTACGCTTTAATCGTGAGTCGCCTTTGTTATTAGAACAGCAGGATGATGATCCGAGTCTAGGTGAATATCTGAACTTGCATGGTTACCATCAAGAATTTATCGAACAATATATTGTTCCTATGGGGGCAGCAATTTGGTCTGCTGTACCGGCGACACTGCTTGCATTTCCAGCAAGGTTCTTCATCCGCTTTTTCAAAAACCATGGCATGCTCAACGTCAATGACAGACCACAGTGGTATGTCATCAAGGGTGGTTCTGCGCGGTATGTTGAAGCTTTGACAAAAAGTTTTTCAGACAACATCAGACTCAATACAAAAGTAGAAAAAGTAGAGCGAAAGAAAGATCATGTACTCATCCATACGCAGGCGATGGGAGCAGAGAAATTTGATTGGGTATTTTTCGCATGCCACAGTGACCAAGCTTTAGCCATGTTAGATCAACCTTCGGCTCTTGAGGCTGAGGTACTTTCTGCCATTCCCTATCAAGAGAATGAAATTGCGCTCCATTATGACCGTCAATTAATGCCGAAAAAAAAGCTAGCATGGGCCGCATGGAATTACCATATACCTAAACAAGCCATGGATAAAGTGGCAGTCACTTATAACATGAACATCTTGCAAAGTTTGCAGAGCCAAGAGCCACTTCTTGTAACGCTAAATTATTTGCAAGACATCGATCCGAATAAAATTATCAAACGTTTGGTATATCACCATCCAGTTTACACAAGTAAAAGTATCTGGGCGCAACAACAACATAGTGTTATCAATGGCCAGCAACGAAGTTGTTTTGCAGGGGCCTATTGGGGCAATGGTTTTCACGAAGATGGCGTGGTAAGCGCTCTGCAAGCATTGAAAGATTTTTTCCAGCATCATGCGAAATAGTGTCTATTTCGGCTGGGTTAGGCATCGTCGATTTCACCCTGTCCCACATCAATTTTCCTATCAGCTTTCGATGTTGATGCTCGATACTGCTGAGCTCGAAAATGTATTTAAGCCCTATTTTTTTTGGTCTTTTGCCAAAGCGAATATCGCTAGCTTTTTCCCATCAGACTATTGGGATGGAAAACAGCACAACCTTGAGCAGGCTGTAAAACAGAGCATACGAGAAAAGACTGGTAAGGATACTGATGGCAGAATTTATATACTCACGCATCCCCGTTATTTTGGGCACATATTCAACCCCGTAACTTTTTATTTCGTGATGCCCGAAAATAGTTTAAGCCCTCAATTTATTATCGCCGAGATCACCAATACGCCTTGGCGAGAACGCTTTCGTTATGTATTAGACTGCAGTCAGCAGACTGAAGGAAAGTTTGTATTTGATAAGCAATTTCATATTTCGCCATTTATGCCCATGCAAATGGAATACCGCTGGGAATTTTCTGTAAAAGAAAATACTCTGATGATACATATGGAGAATTATGCGGAAGGTGTCAAACAATTTGATGCGAGCTTAAATATTAAAGCTGAGGATTTGAATGCGAAGTCCTTACGAAAAGTACTATTAAGTTACCCGTTGATGACGATCAAAGTCATTAGTGCCATCTATTGGCAGGCATTGCAATTATGGCTAAAAAGAGCACGCTTTTATCCTCATCCGACATCCAATAAAACAAAGTAAAACACTGAGTTAAACATGACTGCAAAACCAATCAAATCTAATTCTCTTCTCACGCCAGCCACCCCGAAACCTAGGGGGCTAGATGGGTTGGCAAAAAAAATACTGCTAAAGAAATTAGCTCACCTACAAATGGGAAAATTGCATATTGTAGATGGACAAGAGCACTATCATTTTGGACAAGAGAGCGAGATCTCTGGCTTAACAAAATTATCCGTGCGGATTGATGTACTTCATCCTCAATTCTATTCTGATGTGGTTTTTGGTGGTTCAATCGGTGCAGGTGAGGCGTATATGTCGCAGTATTTTGAGTGTGACAATTTAACAGCTCTCATCAGACTCATGGTACGCAATCAATCACTGTTGGATAATATCGAAAAGGGCTTTGCCAAACTAACGATTCCTCTACAAAAGTTTTTTCACTTCCTCCATCGCAATACACAATCTGGAAGTAAGAAAAATATTGCTGCTCACTATGATTTAGGCAATGATTTTTTTGAGCTCATGCTAGATGACACGATGATGTACTCTAGCGGTATTTATTCAAAGCCAACAGAAAAACTTCGCCAAGCCTCCATTAATAAGCTCGAAGCCATCTGTCGAAAATTAGATTTAACTGAACGAGATCACCTTCTCGAGATTGGCACTGGCTGGGGTGGATTCGCAGTCTATGCAGCGCAGAATTATGGCTGCCAAGTCACCACGACGACTATATCTGATCAACAATATTTGCTCGCATTAGAGCGCGTAAAAAAAGCTGGGTTACAAGACAAAGTGACTGTTTTGAAACAAGACTATCGAGACTTACAAGGTCAATATGACAAACTAGTATCGATTGAAATGATTGAGGCAGTCGGCTACCAGTTTTATGATACTTTCTTCTCTCAGTGTGCGCGTTTACTCAAACCCGAAGGGATGATGTTGCTTCAAGCCATCACAATTGTTGATCAACGCTATGAGAGTGCTATCAAGTCAGTAGACTTTATCCAACGCTATATTTTTCCAGGCAGCTGCATTCCTTCCTCTACAGCAATATTGCAAAGTCTGACAAGAAGTACTGACTTACGGATTTATGATCTACATGATATTGGTGCATCTTATGCTAAGACGCTTGCGGCTTGGAGAAAAAATGTACATCAATATCGAACAGAGATTATCGCACTGGGCTATCCAGAAAAATTTTTACGTATGTGGGATTTTTATCTTTGCTATTGTGAAGGTGGGTTTGCTGAACGGGCACTCAGTGATGTTCAAATGCTTTTAATTAAGCCTATGAACCGCCGAGATAATCTTCTAGCGCGGCAATAGTGATTAGGAGTCGAGTATGAATAAACAATATTACTTTGCGATAGTTAGTTGCTTAATTTTAGTCAATTCAAATTTCTGCTATGCAAATGCGGTTGCCAATATTGAGGGCCGATCCGGATCAAATGTTAGCGGCACAATTACTATACAAGTACAAGACGAAAATTTACTCATCACTGGTAAAGTGATTGGGTTAAACGCCAATCAGTCGCATGCATTTCACGTGCATGAGTTTGGTGATTGTAGTGCCTCAGATGCAAGCAGTGCAGGTAAACATTTTAATCCCAGCAACAGACTGCATGGTCACCCACAGTCTAGCGAGCATCATATTGGTGATTTAGCAAACCTGGTCGCAGATGAAAATGGTCAAGCAATCATTAATTTTGTGCTTGAAGGGGCTCATTTGGATACAAGTGAATTTGGTATTTTAGACAGAGCATTTGTTGTACATCAACAAGCAGATGACTATTACAGCCAACCCGCAGGTAATGCAGGGAAAAGAATTGGTTGTGGCGTCATTCAATCTGAATAATGCAGCAAACAGCCTTATATTGGTTTAGACAAGACTTACGTCTGCATGACAATGTCGCCTTGAACTTGGCCAGCAAAGCTTGTGAAAAGCTTGTGCTCGTCTATTGTCATAGCGAGGAGCAAAATACCAAATGGGGCTGGTCGCGCTGTGATTCACTGCGAAAACAATTTATATTTTCATGCTTGGATGATTTACGCCAACAACTAAAAAGTAAATCTAGTGACCTGGTCGAGCTTCACGGCAATGTTATCCAACAACTCTCTGAACTCGCTAATCAATACGATGCTAAAACTATTTATTGTGAGTTGATTGAGGCGCCTGAGGAATTGGCGCAGGTAAAAGCACTAGAGGATCTAGGTTTTACTGTTCGTAGCATTTGGCAGTCCAGCATGGTTTCATTAGAGGATCTCCCATTTCAATTACATCAGTTGCCTGATGTATTTACTCAGTTCAGAGTGCAGATAGAAAAAAATAGAGTTCAGCCAAGAGCTCCACAAGCATTAGCCCATCAGTTTCCAACCTTACCCGCTAATTTTGTTCCCATCCAGAATAGACCTTCTATAGTGACTCGCCAAGCTCACCCTAATAGTAGTTTTCCTTTTCAAGTATGGAAGCACAGTGGTGAATCACAAGCGCTGAAACATCTAGATCAGTATTTTTCTGGAACTCAAGCGCACCGTTATAAGGAAACTCGAAATCAACTGACAGGTTGGGACTATTCGACTAAGTTTTCAGTTTGGCTAGCATGCGGCGCTTTGTCTCCTCGCACCCTCTATCAAGCACTCAAGCAATTCGAATCTACTCATGGTCAATCTGATGGAAGCTATTGGATTTGGTTTGAACTGCTGTGGCGAGATTATTTTCGTTTCTTACATTTCAAATACGGTAAACAGCTTTATCACGCCACAGGTTTGCTTGAACAAAGCCCTAAAAAAATTGATCACCAAGCCGTTTACAAATGGCGCTTATCAGAAACCAGTCAGCCTCTTATTGACGCTGCGATGAATGAACTTAATCAGACTGGTTTTCTTTCCAACCGTCTACGTCAAATAGTCGCTAGCTTTCTGATTTATAACCTTAAAGGGGATTGGAGAGCAGGAGCATCTTGGTTTGAATCTCAGCTTTTAGACTACGATGTCTACAGCAACCAAGGCAATTGGCTATATATTGCTGGTTATGGAACAGACCCTCGCGGAGGGCGAGCGTTTGACTTGCAAAAGCAAACGAAACTTTATGACCCCAATGCGGAATATAGAAAACTCTGGGCGTTTCCCACAGATTAAAACTCTTGATTTAGTTGAACTTTCTTACCTGAGCACTGACAAAGTTAAGCAAGTTTTTTTGCTTAACCCATTGATATCTTTTAACTCTTACATCTTTGCTTTACCCAAGCAAAAGATGGATTAGCCAAAAGCTTAAGGAGAAATTATGTTTTTACGTGGACTAGTGCTGAGCACGGTTTTTATTTTTAGTTTTCAACATTCTGCGCAAGCATTTACCCTAACAGAGCACCAAACCCTATTGCTACAAAAGCAATATCTGAATCAAATCAATCAGTGTGCTGTGCCTACTTCCTTCTCGCGTTTAGTCAATAACGCACTTCGGACTTCTAACCCTGAGCAAAAAGCTCAAATCGCAATGACCATTGAAGAAATGATATTGCAAAATCCAGCATGTTTTGTTGAAGCCTCTTTGAAAATAGGGAAATCTAGGTGTGAAATGCTTGAATCTATGTTTATTCAAGAGCCACATTTCAACCCGAGAGAGA
>JACCDW010250507.1_pt1 | contig 24049 bp, 14 predicted proteins | sample 7449781 | NCBI WGS metagenome assembly JACCDW01 (sample SAMN15323449, study PRJNA562643) | freshwater metagenome | isolation source: river surface water | place: USA:Blue River Watershed | collected 2017-08-18
CCTTGAGTTGCCAATCCCGCGCTAAAAGTCACAGCATGTTGCTCAGCAATACCTACGTCAAATGCACGATCTGGCATGGCTTCCATCATAAACTTCAATGAACTTCCAGAAGGCATCGCTGGGGTTACACCCATTACCTTGTCATTCTTTTCGGCCAACTCAATGATGCTATATCCAAATACATCTTGATACAAGGGCGGCTGAGGAACCTTTGGAACAACTTTGACAATTTCACCTGTTTCCTTGTTGAATAAACCAGGTGCATGCCACGTTGTTGGCGAACCTTTTTCCGCGGGTGCATATCCCTTTCCTTTCTTGGTTACGCAGTGCAAAATTTTAGGACCAGGAATATCTTTCAAATCCTTCATGACTTTCACCAAATGCTCAACATCATGACCATCAATGGGTCCAAAATATCTCCACTTCAATGACTCAAACAAATTGCTTTCCTTGATGAGCGAACCTTTCAATGACTCAGACAATTTGTGTGCAATGGCCTGTGCATTGGGACCAAACTTGCTCACCTTTCCCAACAATTGCCAAACATCGTCTTTGACCTTGTTGTAGGTATGACTAGTAGTGATGTCAGTAAGATACTCTTTCAAGGCACCTACATTGGGATCGATGCTCATACAGTTGTCATTGAGAATGACCAAAACATTGGAATCGGTAATTCCACCATGATTCAATCCTTCAAATGCCATACCTGCCGTCATGGCTCCATCACCAATCACTGCAACAACATTTCTATCTTTTTCCTTTTTGTACTTGGATGCAACAGCCATTCCAACAGCCGCACTCACCGACGTTGAGCTGTGTCCAACACCAAACGTATCATACTCGCTCTCGCTTCTTTTTGGAAAGCCGCTAATGCCTTTGTATTTTCTATTGGTGTGAAAAACCTCTCTTCTACCGGTTAGAATTTTATGTCCATAAGCCTGATGACCTACGTCCCAAATCAATTGATCATAAGGAGTGTTGTATACATAATGCATAGCAACGGTCATCTCGACAACACCTAGACTGGCGCCAAAATGACCTCCCTTTTCAGAAACAACATCCACAATGTATTGACGCAATTCGTCACAGACTTGCTTGAGTTCGCTCTCTTTGATCTTACTTCTTAAATCAGAAGGGACTTGAATTTGAGAGAGTAAAGGGCCTGCGGAATAATGACTCATTGTGTATCGTTTAATATAGATAACACAAATTTAATCGGAATGTTCGTTTGAGTGCGAAAAACTTAGGCGATTTGCCACGATAACTGAAGGAAATACACGCAATGTGAGGTCACTATGGCAAACTCATCCTGCTCAATAGCGTCTCCTGGAATAAAATCAGCCTCGTCAATCACATTGCCACCTGGATCTTTCAGTTTGAAATGATATGATTTGCCCACATTAAAAACAACTCCAGGGCTCCAGTCAAAAACAACATCTGTTTGAGAACGCACATCGATGTTCATACTCATCAACGTACCATCCTGATCATAAATCTCCAAAACGGCTCCAATCACAGATTGTAAATTAGGATCTGGTGTTGACATCCAGATAAAATTCAACTGCGCCTGATTGGGCGTAGGGTCTGGATCCACAACATCAGTCGTATCGCCTGTGGGTGGGTCATCTCCATTGTTCTTATCACCACAAGAAACCAAAGTCAGCGTAGTGAAAGCCCAGAGGACAGCTATAAAAAAGATATGTAGTTTACTCTTTAACAATGTTGAATCTTTCGGTACGTTCGTTGTTTTGGATGCGAAGCGAATATACGCCTGAAGCCCAATTTTGCACATTCAAAGTAATGTCAGTCAACAACAAACTTTGGAATACGCATTTGCCATCCGCACTGTATACGTGTAGCTCACTATTTTGTTCCCAGCCCTTGGCACTTATTCTCAAAACGTCATGCGCTGGATTGGGATAAACTTTCCAATTGTTTTGTGCAACCTCATCAACACTGGTTCCGCAAGGTTCCACAAAAATTGGACGAACCGCGCGATTGGTACATCCTTGAGGATCCACATAATTGTAGGTAACCATGTGTACACCGTTGCCAGCTATACTTGGATAAAACTGATTTCCTGATACGCCAATTCCTGTGTAAAAACCTCCTGCAGGCAATCCTGTCAACATTACTACTGTCTCAAATACACAGACGGTATCATCAGCAACAAACAATTCTACAGGCGCATACAAAACTTCGATAAATTCAGGTGCAGTTTCTATCAAACACTCTGTATCTGCATCGTAATACGAGTAATAAACAAAGTGTTGTCCACCACCCGCCGTTGCTGGATTGAATTGTGAACCTTCGATTCCAGTTCCATTGGTGTTGACAAACTCACCACCAACTGGCAAACCAACCATATTCAAAGGTGAAGCGCTGATGCAAATTGAATCCGTAGCCAAGGCCATCAAAACATCTGGCACATCCGCATACTGAACATTTACAGAAGCACTTTCTTCACAACCATTGATGGCAGTTACATCGATAGAATAGGTATCCTCAGCTTCGACAAATTGGATATCACTCTGTGTCCCATCATTCCATTCCCAATAAGCCACAAGAGAATCAGGCGAAATGGAAGGATACAACTCCAACAATATTTCTCCACTGCAAATGGTTGTAGGTCCTGAAGCGATAATCTCTACACTGGGAACTGGCTTTGATATCACTTCAATCGGTAAAGAAATTCCTTGACATCCGTCTAACAAACCACGAACAAAATAAATACCTGACTCTTCAATGGTCAAAAACGCCGTTGTATCACCTGTATTCCATACATATGAATCAGCACCACCTGCTGCCATCATCACAGACTCGCCTTCGCAAAATTCAATTTCACCATCCAATGCAATCGTGACATATGGATTGGGACAATCCTCAATTCGTCCAAACCAACCGTCTTGACCTCCATTCAAACTGGCCTGCCATCCATTGTTGGATAAAAATGAAGACGCTGCCGAACCTGCAAACAATATCTTTTGAGATTGATCCACGCTCAAATAAGCTAACTCCTCGTTTCCAGCACCTCCGTAATAGGTTATCCACTGCGGCGCACCTTCAACGGTGAACTTAGCAAAGTAAACATCCGTACCTCCAGCCAATGCCGATTGAAAGGGGTTGTTCAAAGAAAGTCCCGTAGAAGCTGTTTGACCTCCAAAGTAGATATTCCCAATTTCATCCGCCACCATAGCAGAACCCTCATCAGCCGCACTGCCACCGAAATAACTTCTCCACAACATCTGGCCCTGCTCATTGTATTGCGCAACAAATGCATCAGAAACTCCACCACCATAATTCAACTGATAAGATCCGGGCGTCGCCATTCCAGAAGAAGCTGTCGTTCCTACCAAATAAATGTTTCCATAAATGTCAGAGCTACAATCCACCACTTCATCCAAAGACATTCCTCCGCAATATGTCGACCATTGCACCGCGCCCAACTGATCAAAAGTTGCAATCAAACCATCCTTGGTTCCACCGCTGAAATTGGGTTGCTGTGCCGCACCAAACGCAATACCTGTTACTGAGGAAGTAGACCCCGTGATGTACACATTGTCACTTACCACATCATAGCCTATTCCTCCGGCATACTCAGCACCCTCGCCGCCCCAATATGAACTCCAATACAAAGAACCAACACCATTGATGCATGTAACAAACAAATCACCTTGACCTCCGTAAATGTTGTCTCCGTTACCAAAAGCAGGAAAATCATTGGAAGTAGTTTCACCAAGTAAAATCAAACGATCCTCATTGTCTATAGCCATGCCCAAAACTCCTTCTGACGCAGAACCACCGATATAACTTCCCCATACACGTTGCCCGTTGGTATTGAACTTCACCATGTAACCATCTCTAATTCCACTTAAAGTGGTTTGAAAACCAAACGATGAAATGGCATAGTTTGAAGTGGTAGTGCCTGCCATGTAAACAAATCCAAAACGATCTACAGCAATTGTATTTCCCTCGTCTTGTCCTTCTCCACCGTAATAAGTAGCCCACAATCTTTGTCCATCATCATTGAACTTGGCAACAAAGGCATCACGTGTGCCATTGATATTGGCTTGGTGCATTACACCAGTTGAACTTATTCCTGAAATACCAGAAGTAGATGTTGTAGTACCTGTGATAAAAACGTTGTTATTCAAATCAGAACTGATCCCATTTACTTCATCAAATGCCTCACCACCGTAATATGAAGACCAAATAACTTCAGGATCGATGGTCAATTCAGTCTGGCCATCCCAACCTTTGACGTCAAATCCAACTTTGTTTTTCTTTACAACAAAAGAAGATTGAAGCGTTTCACCTTGCGCAAAGGAAACAGGCGCGTCCTCTTGCAATTTACCACTCAATGTTGTAATTTCTAATCCACCATTTTGAGCAACTTCCAATTTATTTACACCATCCCAAACCATTTGAATATCCCTCACATCAGCACCTGCATGTAAAATCCAATCGTACTTCATACCGCTTGATGTGGTATAAATTTTCCAATCGATGTTGGGATAAACATCCTTGATGATTACACTTTCAAAACTCGCAGTAGCATACTCCCCTTGTGGCTGGTAGTAATAGACCGGGCTGATCCAACCCTTTCTTTCAAATTTCTGAACGTTCCCTCCAACAGGTCGCAAAACGATGCGCTCCAATTGAATCTCACTTCCAGTCGTTTTTACCCACTCATACTCCAATCCCTCACTGGTAATGCGACATGCAATATTGCGATCTGTATTTTCGAAATACACGCTACGACCAGCCGATGTCCATTGGCCTTTATTCTCCACAAAACCTTGACGCATGTCCCATGCCCATCCACTGAGGGTCACAAGAAAGCCAACTAAAAGAAAGTAGAATTTTTTCATCATGGTATTGCAATTATCCATTTTTATACGAGGGTCTTGGTTTGTATGTTGCATAATTAAAGAAAAAAAAGCCTTCCCAAGCACAATCTTGCTTCGAATTATTATCTTGGGCATGTTGAATTCTTTATTTTTCATGAAAAATCTGACCTTACACCTTACGATTTCAATTTTATTCTGTCTAATGGGATTGTCTATTCAGGGACAATTGTATCCCGTTCGTGGACAACTTTTGGATACCAAGGACAAATCACCAATTCCCTTCTCGGCAATAAAGGTGGACAATTCAGGCTGTTTATCCGATGAAAATGGCAATTTCAAATTCATGCTCCCTGAAGGCAAACACACCTTGGTCATCAGCGCAATGGACTATCAGAAATTTGAAAAAGTGATTGATGTCAAGTCAGGAGGATTAGACTTAGGGTCAATCTGGCTGACGCAAACGGAAAAGGAAGTGGGTCCTGTTTTGGTTTTTTCCGCATCCAAATTCCAACAAAAGATTGAAGAGGTTACGGTGAGCATGGAAGTAATTCAGCCCAAACTTTTTCAACAAAAAAACATTACCTCTTTGGAAGACGGTTTGCAACAAGCGCCTGGGGTAGCTATCGTTGACGATGAGCCACAAATTAGAAGCGGCAGTGGCTACAGCTTTGGAGCAGGTTCACGCGTTCAAGTGTTGATTGATGATATTCCCATTTTGAGTGGTGATGCAGGCAAAGCGTCATGGGCATTCTTGCCGCTTGAAAACATTTCACAATTGGAAATCATCAAAGGCGCTAGCTCTGTGCTCTACGGAAGTTCTGCGCTTAGTGGAGTTATACATTTCCGCACGGCTTATGCAACGGGGCAAGACAAAACCATGTTCCAAACTTGGATGGGTGCCTATCAAAATCCCAAAGGCGACCAGAAGTATTGGAAAGGATTTGGAAAGAAAACAGGATACTACTTCACGCACTCAGAAAAAAGAGGACGCTGGTCATGGCTTTTGGCCACAACCATGCAAGGAGATGACGGACACATGGGCCCCCAAAAAGACTCTTTGGGTAACCTCCGCGGTTATGACCAAAACCCATTTACAGTTGATCGTTATGATGCGGAAAATAGAAGTCGAATCAATTTTCAATCGCGATACTCATTTGAGAAAATTCCTGGGTTGCACGCTGGGCTGAATATGATTCTGGCGCACAGTGAAAGCAATTCTACCATGATTTGGGAAAATACTGGCAATGGACTGTTCAGTGCATACGACGGTTCAACTACTTTTTCGCATCAAATCCTATCCGCAATTGATCCTTACATCGAATACAACAACAAAAAAGGTGGACGTCATTCATTAAAAAATCGTTGGCAATCACTGGACAACAACAATGACAACGGCCAAGGTAATTTCAGCGATGTATATTATTCGGAATATCAATACCAACAAGATTGGGAAAGTTGGGGAATTCCTAGCTTAAAAACAACTGTGGGTCTGGTGAACAATATCACCGAAGGAAGAGGCCAATTGTTCACTGGAGGCAATGCCAATGGCGAAAATCACGCAAGAAATCAAGCCGCCTATTTACAACTTGATGGAAAATGGAGAAAAAGACTATTTTACTCCGTAGGTTGTCGTTATGAACAATTTCAAATCAATGAAAAGCGAGAAGGAAAACCCGTTTTTCGAATGGGTCTAAACTACAACTTGGGAAGAGCCACCTATATCCGAGGTTCATTTGGTCAAGGCTATCGTTTCCCCAGTATTGCAGAAAAGTTTGTTGTAACGTCCTTGGGAGCAATTAAAATTTTTGCCAATCCTGATATTCAATCAGAAACGAGTGACAACATGGAAATCGGAATCAAACAAGGTTTTAAAATAAACACATTTGCAGGGTTTGTTGATGTCGCTGTTTTCCAACAACGTTTCGATAATTTCATTGAGTTCACTTTTGGACAATGGGATCCTCAACCTGGACTGAACAACATGCTGGGTATTGGATTCAAGAGTTTAAATACAGGTAAGGCCCAAGTTCGTGGTGCCGAATTAAGTGTAATGGGTACTGGGCAAATCAATGAAAAAACAACCATTGACATTTTGGGTGGATATACCTATACCCAACCGATTACCAAAACACCGGATTACCAATACGCCAAGGCGGATAGCGTCAATGTTTTTTACAATGCCAATTTGGCCATCCCAAGTTACACTTCAACGAGCTCAAATACGGACAATCAAATATTGAAATACAGAATGCAACATTTGATTCGATTTGACGTATCCGTCAAACGCGGGTCATGGAGCCTCGGCAATAGTTGGAGATACAATAGTCACATGCAAAATATTGATGTAGCGTTTCAGCAACTGGAATCACAATTCCCCAATTTATTCAATCCGGGAATCATTCCATGGAGAGAATCGCATACCAAAGGGGATTATATCTGTGATTTGCGTGTAGGTTATGAATGGAAAAAACAAAGACTTAGCTTGGTGATGAACAACGTGCTTAATCGCATCTACTCCATGCGCCCCTTGGCTATTGAAGAGCCGCGTAGTTTGTTTATTCAATATTCGATTCAATTGTAAGATGTCAGAAAATCAATTTTTGGGAATTATTCCCGCTCGATATGGAAGTTCGCGATTTCCAGGCAAGCCATTGGCTGACATTCACGGTAAGCCCATGATTCAACGTGTATGGGAAAGAGTTACTCAATCCAAGCTGATCAAACAATGGGTGGTTGCGACCGATGATCAAAGAATAGCTGACGCTGTAATCCAATTTGGCGGAAATGCTATCTTGACCTCCACTGATTTAGCAAGCGGAACAGACCGTTGCAAAGCGGTTCTGGATTCACAATCCAACTCCATTCATTGGGTCATCAATGTGCAAGGTGATGAGCCGTTTGTTGAAGTGGAGCAAATCGATCAATTGGCGCAAGCGATGTTGGACCAAAATCCAGATGTGGGCACACTGGTTAAATGGAATACCGATTGGACCGATTTTCAAAATCCCAACCGCGTAAAATGCATCCGAGATCATCAGGGAAATGCCCTCTATTTCTCAAGAAGTCCCATCCCATATTGTTCTCATGAAAAAAACTTCACTGGCTTTTGGAAACACATGGGCATGTACGCCTACAGCGCGGAATTTTTAAAAAACCTGCAAAATCTTTCAGATTCTGGCCTAGAAAAGCAAGAATCTCTGGAACAATTGAGGTGGCTAGAAAACGGAAAAAAAATTTTAACCCTTGAAACTCAGGCTGAAACGCCCTGTGTAGATACCCCAGAAGACCTGGCTTTGATTTTAAGCATGGACTTTTGAACAAAAAATCGTATTTTTGAAACATGAACATGGAGGCTATCATAAGTGAGTTACTTCAATCGCATGAATGTGTGATGGTGCCTGAATTGGGTGGATTTGTTGCGCAATATAAAAGTGCTCATGTACATCCAATTACGCATTTGATTGCTCCTCCCTCTATTCAAATCGGCTTTAACAAGCATTTGAACAACTTCGATGGATTACTTTCATCGCGTGTTAGTCAAAAATTGGGTATCACTTTAATGGAGGCCAATTACGAAGTTTCGCAATGGGTAAAAACCATTCAAACTCATTTGGCGCAAGGCCACAAAGCGCTTTTACCTGGACTTGGGGTTTTGTGGATTGATCACCAAGGTCAAACCCAATTTATCCCATCTGACGATATCAAGCAAAGTGCCCAGCACTTTGGTCTTCAGCCCGTGTCTCTTCATTATATCAACCGTCCGGCTGCAAGAAAAGAAACTTCCATCACATCGCGCACCACGCGTGATTTGAAAAAATGGGTTGCCATTGGTGCCGCGGCTTTGACATTGGGAATTGGATTTTTTGCATATTCAACGCAACATCCTCAAATGGATTTTGCTGGTCTTGGAAGTTGGGGAAAAACACCTGTTATTTCCTTATACCATCCCCATGCAACTCAACTTGCCGAATTGCAACCTGAGGTAGCATCGAATACCGAAACAGAAATTCAAAAACTTTGGAATACTACTGTTGTTAGCCATGAAGAACCCATTGCTAAAAAAGTAAGCCCTGAGAAAACCACATCGCAAAATGTTTGGGGCAAATCTTGGGTTGTCGGCGGTGTCTTCAAAACCAAAGAAAATGCAGAAGTTCTTTTGCAATCAATGAAGCAAAAAGGGTTTAAAAGCGCCGTAATTATTCCCTTTCAAGAATTTTACTATGCTTGTTATGGCACTGCATCTAGTGAAAAAGATGAGGCTATTTTAAGAGCTCAAGTGCAACGTGTTGATCCACACGCATGGACGAAAAGATAATTTCCATCCGCAACATTATTTTTGATTTTGGTGGTGTCTTATTTGCAATAGACTACAACGCCCCTGCGCGTGAGTTTTCCAAATTGGGATGGGAGGGATTCACCAGTGAATACGCCCAGGCTGCCCAAAGTGACGTATATGACCGATTGGAAATTGGTGATATTTCAGTCGAAGCGTTCTGGAATTATTTGTATCAAAAAATGCCCGATGTCCCACAGCAAGCTGTTCGCGATGCATGGAACAGCATTTTACTTCACCCCATTGCAGAGCGCATTGCAGCTGTTCCTCAAATTAAAAACGCAGGCTATCGAACTTTCCTGTTGAGCAACACCAATGCCACTCATGTCCCAGAGTTTGAACAAATGATGAAAGATTCCGGCGACTATAATCATTTCAAAGCCGGATTTGAAGCCATTCACTACAGCCAAGAATTGGGAAAGCGTAAACCGCATCCCGAAACCTTTTTGCACCTCTGTGAAATACATCAAATTCTTCCATCTGAAACCTTATTCATAGACGATTCCATTCAGCATGTTGAGGGCGCAAAAAAAGCAGGTCTTCAGACTTTGCATTTGACGCCTGAAAAAGACCTGCTCATTGAATTGAATGCTTTGGGTATATTGTATTAATCTACAATCCCAACCAAATCCATCATAAAGGCATATTCCAAGGCAACTTCCTTTAGCGCTTCAAATCTTCCGGATTTTCCGCCATGCCCTGCATCCATGTTGCACCAAAACAAAAGTCGATTGTTATCGGTTTTCAATTCGCGCAATTTGGCTACATACTTGGCGGGCTCCCAATATTGTACTTGTGAATCCCAATAGCCCGTAGTGACTAAAATATTGGGATAATCTTTACGCTCAATGTTGTCAATAGGTGAGTACGACTTCATATAATGATAAAATTCCTCATGATTGGGATTTCCCCATTCATCGTATTCAAAAGTGGTCAATGGAATGGATTCATCCAGCATTGTCGTTACCACATCAACAAAAGGCACTGCTGAAATAATCCCTTTAAAAAGTTGAGGTGCCATATTGGCCACCGCACCCATCAACAAACCTCCGGCGCTTCCGCCCATAGCAAACAAACGGTCCGAGTCCGTGTATTTCTCATTCACCAAATACTGCGCGCAATCCACAAAATCCGTGAACGTATTTTTCTTCTGTAACAGTTTCCCATTGTCATACCACGCTCTACCCATTTCTTGTCCACCTCTGATGTGCGCAATCGCATAAGCAAATCCTCTATTTAACAAGGATAAACGAGCCGAACCAAATCCTGCATCCAAACTATGACCATAGCTTCCGTAAGCATACAATAGCAATGGCGCTTTGGCGTTCCGTTCAAAACCTTTTTTATATACCAATGAAACGGGAACCAAAGTTCCATCTGATACGGGAATCATCAACCGCTCACAATGATATTCCGATGAGTTGTATCCTCCTACAATTTCCTGCTGCTTCAATAAGGTCTTTTCACCAGTCACCATATTGAAATCAAATGTGCTCATGGGCGTAACCATCGAGGTATAGCCATAACGCAAAATATCCGTATTGAAGTCTGGATTGGCTCCAACTCCAGCAGAATATGCGGCATCCTCAAAAGGTAGGTAATATTCTTGTGTTCCATCCCATCGCTTGATTCGCAATTGGGTCAGTCCATTCTTTCTCTCATCAATCACCATGAAATCTCGAAACATCTCCACACCCTCCAATAACACATCCTCACGATGTGGAATCACTTCCATCCAATTTTCCATGGTGGTTTTGTCCAAAGGAGTACGCATCAATTTGTAATTCTTCGCGTTCCAATTGGTCGTTACATAAAAATAATCACCATAGTGATCAATGGCATACTCCATTTCTCGCTGACGAGATTGGAAAATTCTGAATTCGCCATTGGGCTGGTCTGCCTCTAAAACACGGTATTCCGTTGTCAATGTTTGCGAAGAACCAATAACCAGATATTTTTCACTTTTGGTTTTAAATACAAAGCAACTGAAGGTCTCATCTTTTTCTTCAAACACCAAAACATCTTGATCTTGTGGGGTTCCCAAAATGTGCTTCCAAATTTGAAATTCTCGCAGCGTTTGGGAATCACGTTTGGAATAAAACAAAGTGCGATTATCAGCAGCCCATGTTGCCCTGCCCGTTGTCCCTTCCAATATATCTTCAGCTACCTTTCCAGTGGACAACTCTTTGAAAAAAACACGGTAAACACGTCTACTTATTTCATCCACTCCATAGGCCACCCATTCATTGTTTGGACTAACAGTCATACCTCCCAATGCCCAGTAGCTCTTGCCTTCAGCCAAAGCCGGCCCATCAATCATTACCTGCTCTTCGTTTTCTAAGCTATCTTTTTTTCGACAGTAATACGCATAATCCTTGCCTTCTTCAAATCGGGTATAATACCAATATCCATTGTCTTTAACTGGAACACTCTGATCAGTCTCTTTGATCCTTCCTTTCATCTCCTGAAACAAACGTTCCTGAAAATCATCGGTATGCTTCATCACCGACTTGGTGTAGTCATTTTCTTCATTCAAATATGACAATACTTCCAAGGTTTGCTCATCCTTTTCCTCTGCTTCTTTCTGCTCGTCAGACAATCTCATCCAATAGTAATTGTCCACGCGAACATCCCCGTGTTTTTCAATGCTATGTGGTCGCTTAATCGCAACGGGCGATTTGATTTCATTTGCCTTCATTCTACTTCTCTTTTAATTTTTCTATTGCTCAATATGGACGTCACAACTTCCATATCAAATGATTGTGTAATTTTTATATTCTCGGCCATGCCCAACTCAAAATACAAAATGCCTGGCTGCGCTATTTCGACAACAGAAGCATCGTCAGTGAAAGAAGGCGAATAGGGTCCCTCATAAGCATGCTGAATCAAACTCCACTGAAAACACTGCGGTGTTTGAATGCTTCTGACCAAATTCCTATCGATAATGCCCCAACGACCTTCTTGATTCATTCTTAAGCTGTCAGCAATGGGCCAATAAGGAATGGCCGATTGATTCCTTTCAGCCGCCTCCCACATTCGATTCACGAAAGTTGGATCAATCGCAGGTCGTGCAGCATCATGAATGGCTACCAAAGTACAAGTATCGGGAACAAAGGCAATGGCATTCTTAACTGAATCATAACGCTCTTTACCCCCAATTACAATTTGATGATCCGATACGTGATATTGTGCACATTGTTCCTGCCAAAAACCCCTCATCTCTTCACTCAAAACAACAATGACATGGGCTCCAGTTTTGTTAAATACATCAATACTGTGGGCCAATACAGGCTTGTCATTTAATATTAAAAATTGCTTTGGCAATTGTCCTCCGAATCTCTTTCCACTGCCCGCTGCGACAATAATGGCTACTTTCATGAATCTGCTAATGAGAGAACAAAGTAAGTCCAATTTGCCAATTTTTGAAACCTCTCTTGTTTTTTTCCGTAAATTCGGTCCACAAACAGAAAATCATGATTCGAAATATCATTTGTTCTTTGGGTTTTATACTTGCTTGCATTCCTCAAATTGCATGGACACAAGTAAGCGACAACTTTGAAAGCTCAACAGGAAGTTGGACTTCGGTAACGGGAACCGAGTGGGACCTCAATACCACCGGAGCTCTTTCAGGATCTCAGTCATTGAGACACAACGGTTCAGGAACTTTGACCACCACATACCGTTCTACCGTATCGAAAGTCGTTCCCAACGGCATGACGAATTTGAACGGTGTAACCACCACTTGGGAATTCAAAGTTTCCACTTATGGTAAGACTCTCAATTCTTCTTCCAAATTTTGGATCATTCTAGCATCCAATCAAGCAGATACCAAAATTGCCACAGGAAGTAACCAATATGAAGGCGTTGTTGGGAGCAAATACCAAGGATATGCCATCGGTGTAAACCCCAATACAGCTGCAGCAAGCACTTCTGCAGAACCATTCAATCTTAATCCTACCAAAAGATTTTTAAAACTGATGAAAGTTACAAGTGGCTCTACAGCCATGGTTTCTGATTTGGTTGAAGTTCCCTCTACCACTGGACTTTACAGCGGTGAATGGGGATTAGGTCCAAATAGTATTTCAACCGCAGTAGGTATCAAGGTGACTCGCTCACCCAATGGCGTTTGGACTGTCTTTGCTGACTATGACAACAACGGTGTTTATGAAGTGACATCTTCAACTGTAACAGACAACACCTACACTTCCATGAACTTTGTTGGCGCGTCAGTTCGTTGGCCCAATGGAACTGCAACGCCGTCTGCGCACATCAACGGTAACTTTTCAATCGATGATTTCACGGTTTCCCAAGCTTCATCTGCTGCTACCTATTACAGTATTGCCGCAGGTAGCATGTCTGGCAGCAATGTTTGGTCGTTGACCAGCGGCGGCAGCCCTGTAACACCAACAATCAATAGTGGAACGAACTTAATTATCCAACACGCCATTCAAATGGATGGCAATTACAATGTCAACAATGTAACTTTTGAAACAGGTGGAAGCTTATCGGCCAATGGTGCAAGTCAGTCTCTGACCCTTGCCGGAAACTGGACCAACAACAGTTCTGAAAATGCATTCAGTGGACTTTTCGGTTCAAGTTGTTGTACCTCTGGATGCCGTGTTACCATGGCCGGTGCATCCGCTCAAACCATTGGGGGAACTTTTGGAACCCAATTCATGGAATTGCAAATCAACAATTCCAACGGCGTTACTTTAAATGCTCCGGTTTATGTCACTGCCGCTGTTCTTCCAACTTCAGGAACATTGACCACCAATGGAACGGGTGGAAGTTTAAATTTAATGAGCACCGCGACATGCTCGGGATCTATTCAATCCATTGGCGTTGGTGCTGATGTTTCTGGCCCTGTCTTGTTGCAGCGCTATGTTCCTTCAAACCCCGCAAGCAATTGGATGTTCTTGTCTTGTCCGCTTTACGCAACAAACACCAACTCCATGATGTCACCCAATACAGCATGGGGCTCTCGTGTTGTGAGAGGAGTGAGCTACCCCGCTTTGACCATGACCACCACCAGTATCAAATTTTACAATGAAGCTTTGGTTGGTGTGTCCAATGTTGGATTCACTGCCATCAGCCCATCAACAGGTACATTGAATCCGCTTTTGGGATACAACGTATTTGCAACAGCTACGGCTAAAACAATCAACCCCGTAGGATTTCCTATCAAGGGAAGCATCACCCGTTCTTTGAGCTACACCGCATCTGGTCCCGCTGAATCATGGGGAAGAAATTTGGTTGGTAATCCTTATCCAGCAGAAATTGACTGGATGACGGTAGAGGCATCGAGCTCAAACGTTGGTGCCTATTACATCTACGACTACCAATCTGCCAATTATTTGTATTTCAATGCAAACAATGGAACATTCAATACCTCTACTTCTTTCCCTGATGGAATTGGACGTTATATCCCACACAGCCAAAGTTTCTTTGTCATCGCTACAGGAGCTAGCCAGAGTTTAAATTTCAGCGAAAGCGCTAAAGTGAACCGATGCAGCCCCAAGGGATTTGAAAGAAACTTTATTCAAGACAATCAATTGATGGTTCGCTTGTATGACGCCTACAACAAGGCTTCCGACGTGTCAACAATTGTGTTGGAACACGGTAGCTCTGAAAAGATGGATCAAGGATATGATGTGTTTGATCTATTCGATGCATCCATCAACAATGCCAATTTGGCTTTGTTGTCAGAAGAGAATTATCCATTGATGTCTGCTTCTATCGATGGAGAGAACATGCAAACAGTTCCTGTTGTGCTCGACTTGAAAGGAAACGGTGTTTCACAATCCAAATTGGTTTTCGAAAATCTGCCTTCTTCCACTTCATGGTATTTCGAAGTGAATACGCCAGGTGTACAAGTATCCAATGATGGAATTGCATGGAGCAATTTGAATCAAAATGAATGGGTCTTGATTCAACCTAATATGAGCCTACGTCTTACTTTCAATGATGAGTTCAAGGGTCAAGCCGGAAAAATCATCTCTTGTCCAAGCGGACAGTGTGCTCCTGAACAATCGTTCACCAATCTTTCAGAAAGACTTCAAATCTTGAACGGTTGGAACGAAATTACAATTCGCAACAACAATGTGTTGATTGAAAAGGTTGTTGTTCGTGACGCAATGGGCAAAATAGTAACTTCTTTGTCCGGCAGTCAAACGCAATGGATGATCGATACCCAGAGCTGGTCTGCTGGTGTATACATCATTGAAACACAGAATGAGTTCGGAAAAACCTGCACGGAAAAAGTGATGGTTCAATAAAAGCTTGGAAACTTTCTATTTTAAAGGGCGGTAATTACCGCCCTTTTTTATTTTTACAAAATGAAATTTCTCATCGTTGGTTTAGGCAATATTGGTCACGAGTACAACAACACCCGACACAACATCGGATTTGACGTTGTCAATTTCCTGGCTGCCAAACACGGCGGAACATGGCGCACAGCGCGGTATGCGGATGTGGCCGAAATCAAAGTAAAAGGGAAAATACTCATCTTGGTTAAACCTTCTACCTACATGAATTTAAGCGGCAATGCTGTTCGATATTGGATGCAAGAAGAGAAGATATCCGCAACAAATACAATGATTATTACGGATGACTTGGCACTTCCATTTGGGAAATTGCGTATGCGCCCCAAGGGAAGTGATGGCGGACACAATGGATTAAAACACATTCAAAGCATCCTCGGCAATGATCAATATCCTCGACTTCGATTTGGTGTTGGAAGTGAATTCTCCAAAGGGAAACAAGTAGATTACGTACTAGGCGTTTGGAACGAAGAGGAATTGAAGACACTTGAAACCCGCATTGAAAAAGCTGCTGAAGGTTGTCTGCTCTTCACCCAAATTGGGCTAGAGCGCGCCATGAATGTCGTCAATGCCTCCTAGATAGACCCCGCGATTCTTAAATCTTCCAAGTAAACTGAACACTCAAATTCCGCGGTGCATCAGCCTTGGCCGGTCTTGTAGAATAAAAGGCGTTGAAAACATTTTGCACTTGAAGACTACAAGAAAGCTGATCAGAAACATGATAGAAAACCCGCAAATCACAAATGTGGGTGCCGTGATTCTGGGTAGAACGATAATGTGCTAGCCCTGGAATAAACCATTCCAATACAGGGTCAACTTTTTGCATAAAGCTATAATACCTCCATCCAACACCCGCTCCCCATCGGCCTTTCGAAACATCCAAATTGAATTTTGCCATGTGTTTAAATCGGTATCTCAACACATAAGATGCTGTATCCATTCTAGCATATTCCGAAATCAATGATTGACTATAATCTACCAAATTTTTTCCTCCTGGATACTGACTCAAATCGACAGGGAGTAAATAAGTGTATCCGCCCAATCCATGCCATTCCCAACCCCTGTATTTTCCATTTACGTTGAAGGAAGTTTCCCAACCGCCAATCTGGGCATCTGCCACATTCACACTCTTGTAACCTAGGCCAAATAAGGTGTCCGTAATAGCACCCCATCTACCAAAAGTAAATTCAATCAAATTGCGGTATCGGGTCAGAAATAATGCATTGTCCCAAGTCACTTGCAACTCCTCTTTTTCCCAAATGGCTTTATGCCCTATTTCCGCATTCCAACCCTGCTCTGGAACTACATCGATGTTGGGATAAATATTGATTTGATCAATCGTATAACGAACAAATCGCTCCGCGGGAGAAGGGAATCGATAGCCTTGAACATAAGAAGCGCGCAGCGTATGGTGGTTGTTTATTGAATATGTCAATCCAAATCTTCCAACAGGCATGGCTTGGGGATGAACACCCTCAAGCGCATATTGCTCTATGCGCAGTCCGGATGAAACATGCCATTTGCGCCAACCCCAATCTCCTTGCGTGAACAAACCGGCCATCGCACCTTGATGCTCTCCGCCAAATGCAGCGTCCTTGAAAGAAAATCCCGTTGCATTGCCTCCCACCAACCATTCCAATCCCCATGGTGTATGGTGAATCCAACGATACGTTAACTGGTTCAATTGCACACCCTGAGAAAACGAATTTCCATCTGGAAAAAAAGAACTGTAATAACGGGCTTTCAAAGAATGTAAATTGCCTTTTCTGTCAACGTGCTCCAACCAAGGATCGATATTCATCCACAAGTCATTGTATGTAGCCATTGCATTACCAGAAACAAATGCACCTGTGCTATCGTTTTGCCAAAAAAGTGATGAACTCATTCGCTGACGCATCACCAAACCATTCACTCCCCATTGCGTATTTTTCCATTTGGGCAATTTCCATTTTGTCTTAAATGACCAACGCTGTCTTCTCTCATCTTCACCCTTCACCCATCCATTGGCTGCATGTACCGCTCCACCAATCATCCATTTGCAATTGCCCGTTTGCTGACCGTAGCGAAATAAATAACCCGTTTGATAAGGCAATTTTCCGCTATGGGAAGTATCCGCATCTCCCCACCATTTGGCACCATCCACCTTGGGTGAGTCAAAACCTGTGTAATAGTATTGTATCATTCCTGAAGGCGCCGATGTCGGAACCAAAGTTCTCACATTGACAACACCATTCAATGCTGAGGAACCATATTGCACAGACGAAGCTCCTTTGACAACTTCCATCGCATCCATCAACTCAATGGGAATATAATTCCACTTGATATCATTTCTATCTGCCGTCAACAAAGGCACATCATCCAACACCAACAATACCCTACTTCCCGCTCCATATGAATAACCACTGCCTCCTCTGAAACTAGCTTGACCATCAACGATTGTCACACCAGGTACCCGCTCCAATGCACTGGACAAATCTGTGGTTCGTTTGCGCATCACGTCACGACCATCAATGCGTTCTATACTTTGGGAGTTTTCTCTGATTGATCGACCATACAAAGATGAACTCACAACAAGGGTGGATGATTCATTGGCTATAGGAAGCAATTCAATCTGCAAATGATATGTTCCGTCATCATGAATTTTCAACTTCGTCGGCCATTCTTCCTTTTGCCAAAACACCTCTTGATAACCCAACATTTTCACACGAATGGTACTCATGCTCTTAAGCACAGCATAAGATTCACCCTTCCAATTGGTCATTTGATGTTCATCATTGTTGTACACAATCAATGCCCCTGGAATTGCTTCCTCTTTGTCCTTTTCTACAATTCGAAAATGAATCTCCTGAGCCACAACATGACTGCTCAACAATATCCCAAATAAAAAAATGAAAATCCTGCCCAACATGGCGAGCAAGATACTATTTTTTTCCTCTTTTTGTTTTCTCCGCTGCCCTTAGATCAGAATAACGCGGATCTTCTTTGTAGACCAATTTTCGCATTTCGCTTACTTCGATATTCATCACACCCATTTCTTCTATAACTCGTCCCCTCAAGTAATAAACGCCTTGACCCTGCCACCTCATATTTTGCATTTGCGTATTTGGGAAATGTGCAGTGTCCAAAAAGTTACCCTCTTCATCAATGAAATTTCCAAAATACATGCGTTCGCCTTTGGAAGTCCTGGTTGACTTGGCTGTGATGTAGTAACCATACGCCACGACCTCTTTGCCCAAATAAATAGGCAATTCACGGGATAGAACATGCGGCACTTTTTGCTCGGCAATCCAATCAAAAGGACTGCTCAATGGAAAGCCAAGCAATTCCATTTGGTCATACACCTCTTCCAAGGGATGATGTTCCAATTCAGGTATCTCAAAAGTCTTTCGCTCAACACCAAACAAAGTCGACTGTGCATCATCCACCTTTTGGTTGAAATAAATCTGTGCTTTCCAAAGCAATTTTTTCTTTGGCTCTCCAGTAAATCGCATCGCACCGGATCGAATAAGCAACACACACTGCTCCAATCCCAAGTGAACGCGATCTATGAAATCATCAAAACCCAAGAATGGTCCCTTGGCTTGGGCTTGTAAAATGCGCTCAATAACAGGATGCTCCAAATCTTTGATCATGCCCAATCCAAGAAAAATAGTCTGCCCTCTGATCAATGAAACCGCGCTACTGCGCTGCACACATGGGGCCTCAACAATTCCACCCTTTCTTCTGGCTTCGTGGACATAAAATTCAACAGAATAAAATCCACCGCCGTTGTTCAAAGTGGCTACCATATACTCCAAAGGGAAGTATGCTTTGAGAAACAAACTCTGAAAACTTTCCACGGCATACGATGCGCTATGACCTTTGGCAAATGCGTATCCCGCAAAACTTTCGATTTGTCTCCATATCTCAATGATCTCCTCCAACGGATGTCCCTTCTGCAAAGCGTTCTGCACAAACTGATCTCGTGCCTTTTCAAACTCTTCTCTGCCTCTAAATTTCCCACTCATTCCTCGTCGCAATGCATCGGCCTCACCCAATGTCAATCCGCCGTAATAATGCGCCACCTTGATGACATCCTCTTGATATACCATGATGCCATATGTCTCTGGCATCAAATCCAACAATACGGGATGCGCTTGCTTCCGTCTTTCAGGAATGCGCTGGCGCATGATAAACTCGCGCATCATTCCACTTTTGGAAACGCCAGGTCGAATAACGGAACTCGCCGCAACCAAGCCCAAATAATCATCCACTTGCAATTTGCCCAACAACATGCGCATGGCAGGTGACTCCACATAAAAACAACCAATGGCATCTGCCGAGCGAATCAAACTGCGCACTTGCTCATCTTGCTTGAATCGTCGAATATCATGGATATCAAAATCCATTTTATCCGGTTGATTATAGGCAATAATTTCTACGCATTCCTTGATCTTACCCAATCCACGTTGTGATAAAATATCAAATTTGTAAATGCCAATATCCTCCGCCACCACCATATCAAAATGGGTGGTAGGAAATCCCTTGGGGGGAAGGAAAGTAGCGGTATAATGATGAATGGGCTTTTGTGTAATCAAGATACCCGCTGCATGAATGGCAAGGGCATTGGGGAAATCTTGGATGTACTGCGCATAGCGCAATGTCAGGCGTTGCAGTTCATCCAATTCATCCACACGAAATTTACCATCCGACAACAAGTCAATATCCTCTTTGGGCAATCCAAAAACTTTTCCCAATTCGCGAACAGCCGCTCTGTATTGAAAGGTATTGTATGCTCCTAATAAAGTAACATTCGGGAATCGCGAAAAAATATATTGCGTCATGTCCTCGCGATCTGTCCACGAAAAGTCAATATCGAAATCAGGAGGGTTCTGTCGGTACAAGTTGATGAATCGCTCAAAATACAAATCCAGTTCAATGGGATCCACATCCGTAATGCGAAGCAAATAAGCGATAATGCTGTTGGCACCGCTTCCGCGACCCACATAGAAGTATCCGTTGCTCCTGGCGTACGAAGTAATGTCCCAGTTGATCAAAAAGTAAGAAACGTAATTCTTCTCTTGGATCACCGATAACTCCTTCTCCAAGCGCTGCAAAATCGGATGATTCAAATCGGTCGCATCTAGTTCAGGATACCGATAAGACAAGCCTTCAAGGGCCAAATCACGAAGCAAAATAAAATCACTTTCCTCGTCCTTTCCATACACCGATTGATTCTTTAAACTCGTCTCCCGTTCCATCGGCCACATCTGCCAACGTTCTTTGATCCAACCAATCGTTTTGTCATATAATGCACTATCGCCGTAGGCCGTTTTCACTTGTTCCGCTGTCACTAAAATCTCATGTTGCGGTGCTTGATCCAAAATAGACAACTTACTCAGCAGTTCATTTTCCGATATCGCGCGAAGCAAACGATGCGTATTGAAATCCTTTTTGTTGCGAAAGCTGAACACCGGCATTGCCAATAAGCGATCAGAATTTGCCCATCGCGAAATGCGACAACGATTCCACTCATTGTGCGCCAATCCAATCCACTCGTTTTCTCGCAACATTTCCGCATGCCAATCTCTGATTCTTTCAAACGGATATATAATATCCACCTCCGCCCAATAGGGAGGACGTGCAGGGAAGTCTATTTTTCGATGTGTGTGAAATGAAAGCCATTCGTTGATCTGCGCCCACCCATTTTCGCTTCGGGGCACCGCCACATATTGGGTAGTCATTTTGTTTTTAAAGTCCACACCCACTACCACTGGAAAATCATTCTGTTTCGACCAACGTTTCACATCCCAAGTCGCAGAAGTGTTGTTGACATCAGCAAAAATAGCTGCTTCATATCCTCCATCGCGCAGGGCATGCATGACCTCCAACGGAGATACTGTTCCGTAACGAATCGAGAAATAAGAATGTGCAATCATGGTCAGATTCTAGAACAACGACATTTGGTCATCACGGCGTTTTCTTGCGCGCGTTTCGCCCATTCCAAACATCTCAATATCTTGATAAACTTCGTACTCAAAATCTTGGACTATTCGCTCACCTATAGGACGGAGCAATTCCTTACCGTTGGCTTGTGGAGAGGCAATTGCAGGATCAATGGGATAGGCATTTAAAAAAGAATCCGGACAAGATTGCATGACCGCTGTAACATCCGAAAGCGGCGATTGTGAATTCAACCAGACCGACTGGGCATCGGGTGGTAGTATCAAAGGACAACGGTGGTGACCCAATTTCTCGAGCACCGCATTGGGCGGTGTGGTTACAATCGCGAATCCATGAATCAACTCTTCGCCCTTTTGCCAAACGTCCCAAATCCCAGCCAGGGCCATGGGACCTTGTGCCACACGAGGATACACGCAGAAAGGTTTTTTTAGACCGATTCCCAGCGGACCTTCGATAAAAGCATCTGCAATCACCAAGCAACGTTGGCTGCGAATGGCCTTGCGGTAATAGGGTTTATCGATGATTCCTTTGGCACCTCGGTAGTCTTTTCTGTTCTCTTGGTTGTGGTCCCCTTCCGAACGCGCATTGATTTGCATCTTTCCGTCCTTGGACCACGAAGGCGTGAATCCAAATCGAAAGAGCTGCAGCGTTTTGGGATCCTCATTGGTGATCACCAAACCTTGACTACCCGGCGCAAGATTGGTGGTGGGTGCAAAATCCAAACCCCGTGGCAGCAGTGCGCCCCACTTCTTTTCAATTTCCTTGACCTTGGTCACTACGATATAACGTCCACACATGATGCAAAGTAAAGATAGGTGCTTGTAATGGAAGTACAATGGATAGACGCAGTCTATCGAACCAAGAAATTAGTGATTTGACCTGGGCGAAATCCCCATCTAACATTGCCCAAAAAAACACAATGAAAAAAGTAAATTTCGAAGAGCTTGAATCGCTCAAAAAATCTCAAGAATGGTTGTTGGTTAAATATAGTAGTAAGCAGTGCGGACCATGCATTACCATGTCCGATGTACTGGCAGAAGTCATTCCTAAATATTCGGAATTGGTCACAATTGAGGCAGATGCTATGGAAAACATGGAAGAACTAATGTCATTCGGCTTGGGGAATTTCGTCCCCCAAACCTTCCTCTACCACAAGGGTGTGGCGGTGAATACTGAAGCACCTTTTCATCTTGTGGGACTCAAGTCCACTGAAGATGTGGACAAGGTCTTGTCTCATTTTATTCAGTAACTTTTTCGAAATAAAAAAGGCGTGAAATTCACGCCTTTTTTCTCTGTACCCAGAGTGGGAATCGAACCCACACGTCACGAGGACACACGATTTTGAGTCGTGCGCGTCTACCAGTTCCGCCATCCGGGCCTCACGATTGAGGGTGCAAATATAAACAAAGTCTCTTATTCCGTGCAAATAAGAAAATAATTTCCTGAAAGAAATATTCCAGCTCTTCCATTGGCCATATCCAAAGGCAATCGCAAAACATTTCCGTTACCGCGCTCATTCAAGTCTTTCATGTCCTTGGCCTCACTCTTCCAAGTGTTACCCTCTTGCCAATAAGAGCGCAATACTGTTCGCTGTCCCGACCATTCCTTGATCTCTCCCAACTCGGGACGACTGCCGCTGTGGTCGTTGAAACGAACCAATGGTCCATTCCGCCAAGACACGCTAAACGATGCGCCATCCAACTCCATCCCTACCTGTTTCTTGGGCAATACAACCAGGGTATCAGTTTCCAATTTGGCATCAACGTGCCAACCGTATACATCTTCAAAATATTCCTGATACTGAACTGTCACCGGACCAGTAGGCTGTCCATTCATGCGGTCCATGGATCGAACTTCCTTGTAGAAATACTCTTCTCCCCAAATCCAAAATCCGCCCAGGCTGTCAACCATCACTTGCTGCGCAATCCAAGGCACTCCCGCTTCAGGCTGTTCAATCTCTATCAAATGCTGCTGCTTCACACTTTCCTCTCTCGAACTCAAATCATAAACGATGGCTCCATCTATTTGCTCTTTACCACTATTGGAAAATGTGGCAATGCATCGCAAAAAATCTCCTTGATCTTGCAGAAAAAAAACTTCGCGCAAACTGCGTTGACCCAAAATCAAATCCCACTGCTGCGCGTGCTTCTTTGCAACATTCAAATGAATCAACTCCGTTTTCACCAACTGCGACAAATCCATCTTGGGCTGTGGTCTGCGGTTGTTTCCGCTCATCAACCAAAAATTACCTTGACCATCGAGTTCCCATCTCTCCAAATTGGCGGTGGATTCCGCAATGGGCAATTTCCAATTCATATCCACCTGATCAGTCAACTGACCATCTTGCTCTTTCCACCGAAGTGTGACAATCTCCTTGGACCAATACGTAGCTTGTGTAGAAACCACGCCAACCCAATCATCCTTCTCCAACAAGCGCATTTTGGGTCTTCTGTTTTTTGATGAATAAGACAACGAACCCAATAATCGAGATTCTTTCCAACCCTGACCCGGTGCGTAAATCAACTCTTTGAAATACAGAGAGTCGAGATTAGCTCCGTATTGCACCAATACCAAACCCAATTCTTTTTCATAATGATGAACGC
>JACCDW011052654.1_pt1 | contig 24049 bp, 49 predicted proteins | sample 7449781 | NCBI WGS metagenome assembly JACCDW01 (sample SAMN15323449, study PRJNA562643) | freshwater metagenome | isolation source: river surface water | place: USA:Blue River Watershed | collected 2017-08-18
CGATGTCAGTGCGAATGGCAGCATAGTCGTATATGCTAGTAACCTGCGCATCTTGGTTAATTATTATGCCCACGTATTCTTGATTTACGTGGTTTATTACGCTGATAAACGGAAAGTTTTCCTGCAGGTTTTCAGTTATTCTCATTCTTATAAATAGTCATTATGCAAGCAATTTCAGTTTATTTATATCCAAACAAGGTCGACGTCTTTACTAATGCCTTGGCCGCTTGGCAACCAGAGAGGTATCGCAGAGTGTATAACCGTAATCTAAAAATATATCGTAGTGTTGATAATCGCATCGACATCCAAGTTCGTAATTCTGATCAAAAATCCGCAGACACTAGCGGATCATCTTTGATATTTAATCTCATTAACAGAGACACTAAAGATTTAGTGGTTTCTAAAGACTGTGAAGTAGTAAGCTACGGCACTGGCAAATGGTATGTAATCTTATCAGAAGTTGAACTGCATGATATTAGTAACGGATTTTATAACTACTCAGTGACTCAAGAATCTAGAAATACTATTGATTCCACTAACGGCAGTCACACTGTTTCTGCTAGAACACCTATGTATATCGACAGTCAATATGAAGTATTAGGAACACTTGAACTAGTGGGAGATGCTTTAGGCGATGCTGCTAGATCGTTAGAAGTAACAGAATTCCAGTATATAAATCCGGCAACTACTGGATATCAAGATCCTTCCTACTATATCAGCAGCATTATAGATACGAATAGAGGTTTAGCTTCTGCTCAATCTTTACATACATTTCAGTTTTATCACGATACTAACTTTACTGGGAAAATCACAATAGAAGGCAGTCTAGATAAAACCTCCAGTCCTAAAAACTGGGTAACTGTTCCAAACGCATCTATTAGCGGCGGAACAAATCAATTTACCACTTCTGGTGCAACTACTACCTATCGAAATGTTGTAGGCAAATATAATTGGTTTAGAATCAAATTTGGTGCAACGTTTAACGGCTCTGCAAACTTTACCATAGGTCAAACATTCTCAGGATTGTATGATGTTAGTATCTATGCAGGTGGAGCAGGATATAATGTAGGTGATGTTTTAATCATCACTGGAGATAAATTAGGAGGTTATTCTGGAGTAAATGACCTAACAATTACTGTTGCATCAGTCAACTATAATGGTGCAATTACAGCCGTTACTCGTTCCGGAACATCAGCACCGAATGATCGAACTTATGTATTAGGTGCAACTGGTATTCCGGCTACCGGAACCGTTGACAAAGTATTATACAGATAGTATAATTTGTTTATGACTTTGGTCGTAGACAAATTTCGTTCACTTATTCCGCCTAGAGCTAAACACAGTCCATCGGGCTGGACTAGCTTTAATGCACCCTGTTGCGGGCATCGAGGACATAGTCCAGATACTCGAAAACGGGGAGGTATTAGGTTTGACGGAAATGGAATAGTCTACAACTGTTTCAATTGTAAGTTTTCAACTGGATGGCAACCAGGATCACCATTTGGTGAAAAAATGAAAACATTTGCTCGTTGGTTAGGTGCTAGTGAAGATACTATTAAAGAACTAGTATTCGAAGCTTTGAAAACTGAAAGTGAAGAATACCAACCAGAGCATCACGAAGCTAAACTAGAGTTTATAGACAAAGAATTACCCGAAGGTGCAATGCCTATTTCTGAATGGGTTAATTCTGAGTATCTTTCAGACATATCAGAAGACATTGGGCCAGTAATTGACTATGTTTATAGTAGAGAAATGGATCCAATGTCTAGCAACTTCTATTGGAGTCCAGCGCCTGGATATATCGATAGAGTTATTATTCCGTTTAGATGGCAGGGACGTATTGTAGGTAATACTGCTCGAAAAGTCAAAGATGGAAAACCTAAATATCTATCCGATCAACATCCGCATTTTGTTTTTAATTTTGACAGCCAATACGAAGAACAAAAATATATATTTGTCTGCGAAGGACCCTTTGATGCATTGAGTGTGGACGGAGTTGCCTTACTCACTAACGAAATTGCTGAACAACAGAGTAGGATAATTAATAGTCTAGGCGCTGAAGTGATTGTTATTCCAGATCAAGATCGAGCAGGGTTGGTATTATTTGATCGTGCCGCAGAACTCAATTGGAGCGTGGCAATGCCTAATTGGGATCCAGATGTTAAAGACGTTGCAGATGCAGTTCGACGTTATGGAAAATTGTTTGTTATTGTAGATGCTATCAAAACAGCACAAAAAGGAGCCATTAAAATAAACATGGCTAAGAAGCAACAAGAACAAAAATTAGAAAGGTTAGAATATGATAAAGAAGATAATTGAATTTATATTTCTTCCTATTAGAAAATATAAAGAGAAAAAAGAATATGAAAGGAAGGTCGCAGAAATGAAAAAACGTGACCCGTTTATATACAAATGATGCGCTGGGGTGTAAATGCGTTGAATCATGGATCTAGTCTTGCTGTCTTTAGCGGAAACGATCTTGTATCAAATACATTTAGTAAATCAGACGAACTAGACAAAGATGTTGTTTGGAGAGCATTCAACTACGGCGGTCCCAGTGAAATATATTGGTATGAAAGACCTTGGATAAAAAAGGCTCGACAGGCCTATGCTGGTCAATGGAATAGAGTTTTTGATTTTTCAGTTATACCTAGCAGATATCTTAAAAGTATTAAAGTAGGTTATGCAAAGGTATTCTATACTCCACATCATGCTAGTCATGCTGCCGCAGGATACTACACTAGCCCGTTTAATCATTGTGCTATTGTAGTTCTTGATGCCATTGGTGAGTTTGAATGTGCTACTATCTGGGAAGCCAAACATGGTGAAATAAAAAAGATTTGGAGTCGTTCTTATCCAAACAGTCTTGGATTATTTTATAGTGCGTTTACCCATGCGTTAGGTATGACACCAATTGCAGATGAAGGAAAATTACAAGCAATGGCTGAAAGAGGAAATCCTAAAATATTTTACTATAGAGTAAAAAAATATTTTACAGGTTTACTACAGCTAAACTATAATTTTCACAAAGGTGTTAATGATCAAAGATTCTATATAGAATCTATTCAAGACGAATGCGATTTAGCCGCTGCTGTTCAAATGGTATTCGAAGAACAAATTGATTTGATCATGTCCGAAGCAAAAAGATTAACAGGATCTGATTGTTTAGTCTACATGGGAGGCTGTGCTATGAACAGCAGAGCCAATGCAAATATTGTAGAACCTAAGTTCAAACATATTTGGTCACTGCCAAATCCGGGAGATCCTAGTAGTTCAATTGGTGCTGTGTTATATCATACAAAACAAAGGCTATGGAATGTTAATCTTGGGGTTGTAAAACACATTAAGATTAGTGTATAATAATATTATGATTAAAGATTACGGTTACGAATTACAAAAATTATATCTAGAACTGATGTTAGCAGATGCTGAGATATTTGTTCGGTGTCAGGGCATTTTCGATCACACTCTGTTTGATAGAAAGCTGCAAGATGCAGCTGAGTTCATTAATATCTATGCTAAAGAATATTCTGTATTGCCTGACTATGACATGGTCAATGCCAGTTGTAGATCAGACTTAAAGAAACCAGAAGACATCAAAGAAGGTCACAATGATTGGCTAATGGACGAGTTTGAAAATTTCACTCGTCATAAAGCCTTAGAACGTGCAATTATCAATTCAGCAGATTTACTTGAAAAGAAAGATTATGGACAAGTAGAATCTATGATCAAAGAGGCTGTGCAGATTAGCTTGACCAAAGATCTAGGCACTGACTATTTTGAGGATCCTCGAGCACGTTTGATGCGCATCAAAGATAAAAATGGTCAAATCAGCACAGGCTGGCCAAGTCTTGATCGAAGACTGTTTGGCGGTATGAACAGGGGAGAACTGAATATCTTTGCAGGTGGGTCAGGAGCAGGTAAATCGTTGTTCTTGGCAAACTTAGGCGTGAACTGGTGTTTGCAAGGATTAAATGTTTTATATCTAACACTAGAACTTTCAGAAGATCTAGTTGCCATGCGTATTGATGCAATGACCACTGGTATTTCAACAAAAGAGATTTTTAAAGATCTTGAAAACGTTGAAATGAAAGTTAGAGTCATTGGTAAGAAATCAGGCAAACTACAGATCAAATATATGCCATCAGGTAAGACTGCCAACGACCTACGTGCTTATATGAAAGAATTTGAAATTAAAACTGGCAGCAAGATTGATGTGTTGTTAGTCGACTACTTGGACTTGTTGATGCCAGCAAGCCGTAAGATTTCAGCAGAAAATTTGTTTATCAAAGACAAATATGTATCTGAAGAACTGCGTAACTTGGCCATGGAAAAACAATGTATCTTTGTTACAGCGGCACAGTTGAATAGGGGCGCAGTTGAGGAGGTTGAATTTGATCATTCACACATTTCAGGCGGTTTATCGAAGATTCAAACAGCGGATAACGTATTTGGTATCTTTACCAGTAGAGCTATGCGCGAGCGCGGTCGTTATCAAATTCAACTTATGAAGACACGTTCTTCGAGTGGTGTTGGGCAAAAGGTAGATCTAGAATTTAATCTAGAAACATTAAAAATTACAGATTTGCCTGAAGATGAACAAGAAAGTCACAATGGTGCTAACAGAGGTAGTTCTAGTATCATTGAACAGATCAAACGTAAGACAGAAGTGCAAAGGGAAGAACCCACAGACGGTGCCCCCGTTCCAAAAGTTAGGGCTCATGTAGAAAGCACCAAATTACGTGAGATCCTAAACAGTATGGGCGGGGACGATGAAGACGCACCGTTTTGAACTGGCCAAGTGGTTACCAGCTGAAAGCGACGGCACGGATAACATTTACATAGATTGGCCCAGTGTGCATCGTCAAGCGGGTCGAGACTGCATACAATGGTTAAAATCTCGTGATCCTTCAGAATGTCAGCTGGTAATTGAATCTAAACCCAATGACTATTATCATTATATCACAGCAGAAATATACTCTGATCATTTAGCCCTACAATATGCGTTAATGTGGGCTAAATAATGAATGCGTCTCAGAGAACTTAACGAACGATCAGAAATAGTAACAGTAAACCGTCGACTCAACCCTAAAATTTGGGACGACGGCACCCTCAAGCCTGAAGTCAAATCTAAACTCATTGACATAGCCAAGGCCTTTGAAGAATTTGTAGGCATTGAACTAGAAGTAGAAGATTACACTATTACAGGCTCTAATGCCAATTATACATGGACTGACTACAGTGATTTGGACCTACATCTTATCATTCCCGGTTCGCCCACCGACGAACAACGTGAACTTTTCAATGCTAAAAAGGCTCTTTGGTCGGAACAGCACGATATCACGATAAAAGGCTTGCCCGTTGAATGTTATGTGCAAGGCAGTGACGAACCTCATCACTCTACAGGTGTTTACAGTCTAACCAAAACAGTATGGATTGTAGAGCCTAAAAAAGTCAAACCCGACGTAGACGATGCAGCCATAGAAGCTAAAAAAGACGCAGTATTAGCTCAGATAGAACATGCTCTGCTCAGCAAAGATCTTGACAAACTTAGAGCAGTCAAGGACAAGATCACTCAGATGCGTCGAGCTGGACTAGAACGTGCTGGAGAGTGGTCAGTGGAAAACCTAGTGTTTAAAATCTTACGCAATCTAGGCCTAATAGATCAAATTACAGAAAAAATAAGAGAGCTGGAAGATTCCGAGCTCTCTTTAGAACAACAAGATAATCTGTTAGATTAGTCTTTGCGTCCACCAAACAACTGTAGCAGACTTAAGAACAAGTTGATAAAGTCTAGATACAGAGTCAGCGCACCAAACACTTCTGCTTTGCCATCGTTGTCATAGGTAACAATTTCACGAATCTTTTGTGTATCGTAAGCAGTAAGCCCTAGGAAGATGATCACAGCGATCGCTGAGATAACCATTTGAAACACAGTGCTGGCCAAGAAGATGTTGATGATCGAAGCGATGATAATTGCGATCAAGCCCACAAACATCAAACTGCCCATGCTGGTTAGATCTTTCTTGGTAAAGTAACCATAAAAGCTCATTGTGGCAAATAACACAGCGCCTGCCATAAATGCTGACACAATTGAACCCATGTTATAGACCGCAAAGATTGTGGCAAAACTCAGGCCCATTAGAGCAGCAAAGCCATGTAGGAAAAGCTGTAGCGCACTCTTGCTCATATTTTCTGCGGCAAAGCCCACAGCTAGAATAGCCACCAAAGGTGCAAAGATCACCACCCATTTCATAGCACCTGTAAAGAAGAATGCCAACAGTGTGGCATTGGTGCCTACTAGAAAACTCACTACCATACTGGTAAACACAGCCAAAGCCATATTGGCATAGACTCGACCCATGGCTGAATTGATTGCGGATGCAGATCGAATTGTGCCTGCGGTCATTGTAGCGTCAAACATATTTGGACTCCTTAAAGTTGTAATATATGTTATTATACAGTATAATATTTACAAGGTCAACCTAAACTCGAACCAAAAATAGGATTTTTTTGGCAGTTTAATAAATACGCATATTAAGGGGCACGACATGCTACATGTAATCAAAGATCTATCAGATAGTTTATTAAATCTAATCAAAGACGACCCTGTGCGTCCAGAAATTCCTGCAGAATCCAGAGTCAATGCCAACAGCCGAATCTTTGTGCTCAAAGATGAAGAAAACAAGCCACTGGCAGTGACCTGCGTGAAGTTTCTAGAGCGGATTCCTGAATCTGTTGATCAATTGGCAGACACAGTGGTCAATACCAATACTGCGGTGTTCTACTCAATTTGGAGTTATGCAGCAGGTGCGGGTCGCAGTCTAATTGAGCAGGCCCAAGCTGAAATCAAACAAGAACTGCCCGAAGTAGATACCTTTGTGACTCTGAGCCCTAAGACTGAAATGGCTCGTAGATTCCATCATAAGAACGGCGCTGTCACTTATCGTGAAAACGCCGATTCAATCAACTACTTGTATGAGTCTAAGACTAGTCGCGATTCTGAGCCACAGAAGGCTCATAGTCAATAACTTCACCAATCCAAGGATCGCGAGTTTTAGCAGTTAATTTGTCTGCCAACTGCTGAGCCTTTTCTTCAGCGATTGATCGCTGTGATTCTGTGAGACGATCACCAGTTAGATCCTGGATTTTTTGACGTTGCCCTGTGAGCAGGTTACGAGCTGTGGGTAATAGATAGTTTGCCATAATAATATTTATATCAAATGCTGTGCCAAGACCATCAAGCTCAACCATGTCCACATGGTGTTGAATCCTACCAGAGTAGGCAACAGCTTCTTGTTTGATGCCCAGATCAGGGTCAAGCTGGTGAGCAGGGTAAAGAAGTAGAGCCACCACAGTTGGATGCCAAAAATCAAGCCCGGAATAATGATTATGGCTTTGGCCAACCATGAAGCAAATTCCACAACGTTGTAGTTGGTCCAGTATTCACGAGTAAACCACATGCCGTAACAGGCACGGATTTTATCCCAGCCACTGTGACGATAAACCACAGCGATCAATACCACAGATACCACACAGGCAAACAGGATCTGTTCTAGAGTCATTGTTTTCATCGATCTTCCAGCCCCCAACGTATGCGCAGCCAAACACGCTCGTGTATGTAGTAGTCTATGCTGAGCAGTATGTGTAACAGTGTGGCAAATCCAAAAGCATTGCCTATGTTGCCTGTGAACATATAGGTCCACAATATGGTGAATAACCAAGCTGTGATCCTATAAGTGATCATCCTAGTTATAGTTCTAGTTCGAGTTTCTTGAAGCATTTATTAGTCCTTTAGCCAAATTTCATAATAAGGGTCATAGCGCCAGCCCTGAGGCGGTTCACAGGGATCAAACAGCCAAGGATGTGTCAATGGAGTTTTGACCTTGTGCTGCGGTGCCCAACGTTGTAGGTATTGCTGGCGTATGTGATCCTGAGTGGTTTCTGAATACTGATCAGCAAAAACCCCTTCTTGTAGAGGATCGGGCTGAGTGTTAAACATTCGTTGTAGGAATGCAATCATATCATGTCCTTGTTGTGGTCTGTTATTTAATGAGAATCCCAAGGGGCGCAAAATTTTTTGATAGCGAAGCGCAGCGCAGATTTTTTGATAAAAGCTGCGAAGCAGCGCAAAGCGCAAGATCGGTAAAGAGTTTTTGTGTGGCCCCGGAAGTCTTCAACTACGGTGCTGTATGGTAGTAGAGGAGATGTCTTGATCAAATAGTGTGCGTATAATACGCGATTGTTCTGGATACTTGAGCAACCATATATCAGCTAGCAAAGGATTGGAAAACAGCAGCCACCAATCTGTGGGTATGGCAGCATTGTAGTGATCAGTGTGTGCATATGATCTGGGCCAATAATGCACGGCTGTGGACCAAGAGTGAAGTAGCAGCTCCTGAGAACGTTGAAACTGTTCTAGGTAGACTATGAGCATACTACATGTGATAGCTGACTGTAGCTGGTAATCGCATACAGTTATTTATGGCTTTTAGCTGAGTGCCCAGGCTATAGCACCTAAAATTACTATGGCACAAATCCAGCCCCAGCGATCAAATGGCGTTAACTCTGTGTATCTGTAGTAGATATCACGATCGGGATCATAGTGATAGACCCGACCTTGATCGTCTGTGATAGTGCGCAGATATTCGTCGTTGTTCATAAGTGTATATAGCTGGGAGCTAGCAGTATGAGTTCTAGAATGATCTGAATGTCTACAAAGTCTAGAGGCGGTAACGAGCGAGGAGCAATCATATGTGTATGTAGCCCGAAATGGGTCTACAGGCCTAAAAATTGGCCGCGCAAAAAATTAGGGTGAGTTACTTAGCTTTTCAGGGTGGTGATTTTAGACCACTAGCCTGTTGTAAAAATACAACAGTGTATACACTACTATACCGGTCGGCCTCAACATCTCGGTGATGCCCCAGTGGCCCTCCTCTCGGCCTCTGTCATCTGTCCACCACAGACTGATCCTCGCTCATCCCATGCGGGTATCTGATCGAACAGAGTCTGTCCCGGCTTTGGATCCCAAGGTGCGTCCCGGCGATCCCTCGCTAGCTCTGCACACCCTGCTAGGTTAGCTGCTGCTAATACTAGTAATAAGAGCTTTAACATTTGGGTCTATGTCCATATGTTGATCCATCACTGCTGCGATCATAAGCTGATGTATCGCCACAGCATCCTGCTTGTATGACTCGGGCAAGTTACGGATGAGCCTATCCACATCCTCTTGCGATTCACAGCTCCAAATCATGTCTGCGATCTGATGCTGTTGTTTAGTCAAGCCTGTGAGTTCAATAGTCATTGCTCTGCTCGCTTAATCATTACAGTGCCACAATACATACAGCCCAAGCCAGTAACTGCCACTGCTAGGCTCTGCAGTAGTTCTGTGTTAGTGATTGAGTTCTCTACTCCACCCACGCCCAACATAGTGACTAAGAGTCCTACGATGAATACGAACATTGCTTGCTTTTCTGTGACCATCTAGTGCTCCTTGTTTGTTTGTGTATGTGTGTATTGTATAGCCAAACTGTGAGTTTGTCAACCAAAATGCTTCAATAACCCTGTGATGCATAGGGTCATAGCCACTGCGTTAATGGTCATCTGCGGATAGTTCTTTACACGCACAGTCCAGGCAAAGAAGCTGACAGCGCCTAGTAGTCCGAATAGCTGTATGAGGACTATGTGCTGGGGAAACAGGTTCATCACTGCATACATAGCTAGGATGAATAGGGTGCCTGTCCATTGGATGATGTCATTTGTTTTGTTCATGTTCTAATTATACCATCAAGCAGCCAATTTGTCAACCAATTTAAGTTGTGGCGGTCCTACAACACGGCCCCCATTGATCTGTGCATACATCTCAGCCACGGATCTGATGTAGAACTTCTGTTCTGTGCCATTGGGATAGATCACGGTGTAGCCCACGTTAGATGCCAGCGATGGTAGTGAGCAGGCCTGCCATGACCAACAGGGTCATTTGAATAAGGCCAGTGACCCAACCCACATACACCACTGCACAAAAGCCAATCAGTTTCAACATGGTTCGCTCCTTTTGTTTAACTATGACTCTAGTATACGATCAAACTGCCCGACGGTCAACCAATTTTTGCAGTAACACTGACAAGAGTAAGGTCTTGCTTGTAGTTAAAAAATGTGGAAAAGTCTTGGAGGGCCTCTGCGCGAGTTGCTACAGGCGCAACAAAGGAGTAGGATTGGTTTGTTTGGGTTTTGTAAACTATGGTAAACATATGCGCTCCTAGTTGTTTAGTGTGTGTATAATAGCACACGCTAGCCAAAATGTCAACCAATTTTAGTGTTGCAAAATTGCCACATCTTCAGGGCATCCCCGCGTAGTCCCATTAGAACTCCTTCGTAATCCTTGTAGGAACAGTAGGCCCACAGGCGTTCCGGACGATAGGAATAGCCTGGGATCCCTGGACCCCAATCGTAGGTTCTTTCAGTGTTGTGCTGAGTGCAGATACGCTTGGCTGTGCTGGCCAACTTGTAATACTTCTGCATGTGCCCTGAACGCTCATCGTAGACTATCCATCCCATGTTATTCTCCAAACAGTTTGGTTCGTTCTGTCTTCTTGATCTTAGTTGTGGGGAACTGCTCAATCATCGCCTGACCCGTTTTGAACACGATACGCACTTTGGGGAACTCTGTGATATCCGAGAACACATAGTCAATGTCACGGGCGTGAGCATGAACTGCTTCTACGGTGATCTTACGGCCTTTGCCCAACATCTCTGAGGGTGCGTAGCAGGCGCCTCTGGGTGTGAATCCTTTGAGGTCAAACCGGCGTCCATCATGTGTTCTCACGTGGTCGTAGCCGTGAGCATCAACGAACTTGAGCTCTGGGAACCAAATGGGCAAATGATGCTCTAGGAACTTGCTGGCCACTCGACCGTCTGTGAACAAGGTGTGGATTAGATCTATGGGCAAGTCGCCAAACTGCACACGGCCTGTGAGATCAAATTCAAATGTTCGATTGTATTCTACTTGGTGCATATGTGCCTTTCTGTTGCGTATGTGTTAATTATACGGCAGATTGGCACCCTTGTCAACCATTTTGGTTGTTGTTTTTTTGCAACAGATCAGCACCGTCTGCACGATCAATGATCAGTCTGCAGGGCTGCATGGTTTGATTCAATCTCTCGATCAGTGCTTCAGCTGTAGGTCCCTGGCCGAGGAACTGATCTGTGTCCTTGCGGAACGCATAGATCTGACCCTGATGCTGTTCCAATTTGACTTCGATCACGGTGGGATCTTCAGCAGCCTTGGTCTGGGGTTCTTGGATCTCTAGTCCATTCTTCTGGGCCAACTTCAGCATGTCCTCACGCCGGACACCCAGTTCTTCTAGAACCTTCTTGAAGCTGAGTAGATGCATGATCGAGCTCATCTTGTAGCCCAGGAAATATCCTACTGCAAATATGATTACAAACTCAACCATGATCACTCCTTGTATTCTATATGTATCTATTATACGATCAAACTCGTGGATCGTCAACCAAAAAAAGGGGTGTTGCTGTTACACAACACCCCATCAATGCCGCCGAAGCCGGGAGCGAATCGGACTTATTCGGCGATAGCTTCTGCTTTCACAGCAGTAGTATTAGTTACCTTTGCAGACTTGGCTGCAGGGTTCTTTTTGGCCACGTAGGCGATAGCAGCTTCAACAGCTGAGTTGCCACGACCGAAACCAACTTCGACCATGTGCTGAGCGATCTCAGCCTTGGTCATCTCACGTGGAAGAGTGATCAACTCCACTTCGGTGTGACCGTTCTTTGCGAGGATCTTGATACGCATGGTATCATTCGCAAAGCGAATCTTGGTTTTACCAGACAGGGTGGAAACGCCTGCTACAGAGAACTTTTTATCAGTTGCCATTTCAATTACTCCTAAAAGTGTGTGTGTTAAAAATACCATTTGTTGGTATGCTCATATTGTAACATACCTTACCCAAAGCGTCAACCATTCATTTGTCCAAACGGCTCACTTGAATGGTTACCGCTTCACTCTCGTCCAAACTGGCGATAAACTCGTCGTCATAGACCAGATCCTGCATGGCCAAGTCAATCATTGTCTCGGCCCTATCCAAATCGGGTGTGCCCGCTGAGGCGCACACCACGGTGAATGTAAACTTATACTCTCGACTCATTCTGCGATCAACTGAGCTTTCTTCTCAGCGCCTTCTTTGATCCAAGCAGTTAGCTCTTCTTCGTTCTCAGCCTCGTATTCACGAATGCTTTCAGAGATGCCAAAACACTCATCCAACTCTGGATAGTCCTGCTCGATCTCGTCTGCACTCATGCCTTCGAGGTTGACCTCATCGCAACAGCCCTCTGAGTAAGTGCCAGCAAAAGCCATACCACTCTCATAGAACTGTGCTTCTACTCGGAAGCCCAACTTCTCTAACTTCTCGTAGGCATTCACAGGTGGAGCCCAGGCTGAGTCGAATGATGTGTGTAGCATCTTACCCTCTGGGTGGATGTCTGAACAGCCCTGCTCACCCACATCCCACTTGGTGCCCCACTCACCCACGCAGTAGTCATACCAGTTGCCGTAGCCATACTTCTCAATGTTAGCTCGGGTCTGTGCTTCGAGTTTTCGTTGCTCTTCACCATCACCGTGGAAGCCACTGACTGTGTCCTTGAGCTCTTGTGGAACAGGAATGAACTCTTCCAGGAACTCACAACGCTCAAGAGCATCGTAGGCTCGTTTGATCATTGCTGGATCGTCGTGTTCTAGAACCAAGTTGTTGTTGCACCAATTAGGCATATTCGCTCCTTATAGGTTGATTAATCCGTCGACAAAAACAGCCACAGCCACTACCAAAATACCAACTTGCACTGCACGGAGCAGGATGTAGGTTACAAATTCAGCAATACCGTTGTTCATGTCGTTTCCTTAGTATGTGTATATTATAGCATCAGTTGCTCAATATGTCAACCAATTTTTTGTTCTGTAGATCCTGATAGTTGCGAGTGATCTTGGCATCAACTTCCCCAATGAGATTCAGCTCGATGTCTGTGGCATTTTTGCCACAGATCTGTTCCATCGTTCTGAGGATCTTTCGCTGTGCCATGGGGGAGATCTCAGGATCTTCCAGAGCCTCTACAGCACGACGGATATAATCAAACTCTTGTGGGGTCATAGTCTTTTACCATTCTATACAGTGGATCTAATTCTTCTACATACTCTAGCTCAAAGTTGTCTGTGGCCCAATCTATGAACTCTTCGTTCATTACTTCCACTTGACCGTTGTTCAGCATCTCTCGAGCCTCTTCCTCGGATTCTGCTTCGAACTCATAGGTCTCGCAGACGATAGAGTTGCGCCAAAAGGTGAATCGCTTCATCCCATCAACACCTTAACCATGTTCTCCCAGGTGTTTGCAGGCACCTCGAAACTGGAACCCTGGGCAGGTGCAGGTTCTCGCTTCTGCATCGACGTGATAGACTTGACCTTTAGAACCAGTGACTGTGATTGCATTTGATTTCCTTTGTTGTTTGAACATTTGTGCATCAACGGCTTCGAACTGGCGACCACGCTTGTCGAACCCCTTGATACCCTTTGTGAAATACTTGACCTCTTTGGTATCATGCCTTTGATAGGCAATCAACGTCGAGCCATCTAGGAGATATACATGAGGGTGGAACTGTCCACCTGTAGTCTCTCTAAGTGCTTCCATTAACGGTAGTCCTTCTTGTCGCCAAACCGCTCGTTGTGTTCGTAGCCAGCGTAGTATTCTTTAATTTCATCAATGCTCAAACCTTGGTCAACACGCGGACCACTGTCGCCACCTACGCCACCATAGTGCGGACCACGTGGACGCCCGTAGTAGGAATCAGCACTACCACGATCATACAAGCAACCATGGCGCTTGCGATCAAACTGCCAACCTTTCAATCCTGCTACAACACGCTCTTTTTCTGTTTGCATTTTTCGCTCCTGCTTTGTTAGTGTATGTGTATATTATAGCACCAAAATTCCAAACTGTCAACCACTTTGGACAATAACCCTACGCTCCAGTATAGTATTTCCTAACGTGCTGCCCTCTGTCCCACAAATACCAATAGCCATCCTCTAGCATATAGTATCCCTGCTTATACCAAGCTGCTGCCTGTGCGCGGAGGCTGCGGTGGTGGCTAGGATGTTGTATGCCGTTGCGGATATTTGCAAGCACTTGTTCTAGCGTTAGTTTTTGCACAGTTGCTCCTAGTTGTTTAGCGTATGTGTGTATTATAGCGCGGACTGTCCAAACTGTCAACCACTTTGGGCAAAGACCCTTTCGGGTCTAGGGTTATTACAGTTGTTCGATTTGGGCAGCGGAAAAGTCTATAATATACACACGGTGGGTAGGCTGCACATTGTAGGCTGCACAAGCGACACTGGCTGCTTCGAAAGTGTAGTAAAAAGCTACGGCTTGCGTAGCTGTATTGACGATTGCATACATGGGCTAGTCCTTTGTTTCTAAGTGTTAATTATACTGCACTTTGCCCAAATTGTCAACCAAAATGAAAAAGGCCCTTGCGGGCCCAGGGTTAATCCAAACGTGATCCGGAGTAGCAGCGATCCAGCCCCAGCTCTTCTTTGATCACAGTTGCGTAGGCAGTGGCCCCATGCTCGGCAGCATCAATGCTCTGGCCTGGCCACCACTTGTTCCACAGTTGCAAGGTCCCAGTGTAGCTCTTGCGGAATCCCACTTCGCTCAAGGCCTTGCCCATCTTGGAGTTGCTGCGGACACCGTAGACATCCACCCAGGCAAAGCCACAGGCTCCGCCATCACGTCCATTCATGTGTTTGTCTGCGAATGCCTTGGCGGCCTTCTGTGCAGCGTCCAGGGCTTTGACGTGGGCCATCTGGACCTTGATAGTTTCGAAGTTGCTCATAGTTCGCTCCTTTTGTTTAACTTAGCCTCTAGTATAGCACCAAGAAACCAAACTGTCAACCGAAACGTAGAATAACCCTAGACTCTTCTCGGGTTTAGCAGGGCCTGTGCTTCTTTGCGAAGTAGGCCTGCATCCTTATACATCTTGTCCGCAGTATCGCTGAGAGCACGTGATCGCTCCGTGGCCAGTTTGCTGCCGCCAAACTCACGGTCGATGTAATACTGGGTTAGAGCGTTCTTGATCATGAAGGTTAGGTCGCTGCCTGAATCTTCCGGACAGATGAAACGCACAGGGCATCGGCCCCACCCGCCATACTCTAGGAACTCTGCGTAGTAGCGTCTATGATCTTTGTTATGTGGGTCAAAGGCCACTAAGGGCCTTGCGAGGAACTCTAACTTGCTCATATCAACTATTCACCGTATCGTGTGGGTCATAGCTGATGTCGCCTTCATCGATAAGTTGCTCGATGTCTTCCCAATTTGCGTCCTCATCTACGCATTGACCATCTTCATCATACATAGGATCTTCGAATGTTTTGAATCCTGGATAGTTCATTTAACAGTCTCCTTCATGACTTCTTGAGTTTTACCAACGGCCTTGTCCACGGCTGATGCAACACCAGAGATGCCTACAGTTGCCACGAACATGCCAGCTAAGAATGCGAGTAAGAGTTTCATTAGTCTTCGCTCCACTGTGAAAAGTTAGGATTACGTTTGAGAGCCCTGCGATACTTCCAACGAGCCCAGAGCATCTGCGGAATCCCTAAACGCCATGCCCAAAGAACATCCATTACTACAAGACCTACTACAAATGCAATTAACAGTTCCATATTTCGCTCCTATGTTTGTTAGTGTAAGTGTATTATAGCACCAATCTATCTAGAAGTCAAGTCCTGGTTCTACGCACACGTATAGCAGCGGGGTCTGTGGCTAAAAAGCCACAACCCCTGGCACTTCAAAAAGTTGGGCGCAGAGTTGGCCCGCGTTTGAGTTGACTCTGCATTAAGGATATTACCTAGGTCTGCCATTATCCACCCGAGCCGTTAAGCAGTTTCTTTTTCGTAGATCACAGTCTGGCCAAAGGGTGCTTGAGCTGACGTATTACCTTTAACGATAAAGATAGTGTCGCAGTAGTCCTCTGGACCCCAACTACCGCATGGGTAGCCGTCTGTGAACATGATGAACTTCTTGGGCACAATACCATTCTCTTCCATGAAGGTGAAGTTGACATCAAAGTCTGTGCCACCACCACCTTGAGGCTCATACTCGATCAGCTCATGAGCTTCATCGTGTGTGATAGTCTTGTGGTTGTAGATGTCTGTGTCAAAGCACCACAGGTTGACCTTGAAGTCCTCGTATTGATCCATGATGCCTTTGATCTCTGAAAGGAATACAGTTGCATCCTCTTCACCGATCGAACCTGACATATCGATAGCAATGGCCACGTCAATGGTAGTTGCTTCTTTCATGCCTGGCAGGATTGCGCCTGAGTGCATACTCTTACGATTAACGCGAGTAAACGAATAGTCGTTGCGAACAATGCTTTGGATCTCTTGCTGAACCAGTTGGCGCCAGTCCATCTTGGGCTCAGTCAAGTTCTTGATCATACGCATGATGCCTGCGGGGGTCTTACCTGCACCAGCGGCCGCGGCACTCTGGATCATGGCTTCTTTGATCTCCTGACGGATCTTCTCTGCTTCTTCTTTGCTCAGCCCAGGCTTAGACTTACCGTCTTTGGTCTTGTCGTCGCCAGCGCCAGCACCCTCTTGCTCTTTGATGTGCTCATCAAGCAGATCGCCTAGTTGAGACAGCAGTTGACTCATAGGAATCTTTTCTGCCTGCTCATACAATTGATCGTAGATCTCTTCCCAAGCCATGCCACGATACTTTGGGTCATAGCAGATCTTAACCTCAGTGATCTTCTCGCCAATACGCTCATCCACAAGGATCTGGTTCACAGCGTAGTCTTGTGCGATGTTAGACAGCATACGATCGCGGCTACCAACACGACCAAAGTGATCAAAGATAGCATGGCAAATTTCGTGTGCAAAGAGGAACTCTAGTTTCTTAACAGAGAGCTTCTTAACGAACTCTGTGTTATACATAAAGTCACGGCCGTTAGTTGCCGCTGTAGGACACCAGTCGTCGGATTGAATCAAACGCATACGGGTGGCCATGTTGCCAAAGAAAGGTGCTTTAAGAAGCAGGCCTACTCGGGCAGTTGTTAGTTTTTCTACAATGGGATCCATCTGTCGCTCTCCTTAGTATGTGTATATTATAGCATCTATTTACATACCTGTCAACCAAAAAAAAAGGGTGTTGCGTTTCCACAACACCCCCGCAATGGGCGAGGTCTTAATTCTCCATTGCTGACAAAACATACTTGCCGAACCGCTTGTGGAACTCGTCGAACGAGCCCATCTTAGTAGCGTCCAACGGCAAGTCATAGTTGGTAAGGGCAGTCTTTGCACCCATCACAACCAACTCTGTTGGGAAGTTATCCATCATGTAGCGGAAGAAGCGATCCGCCATGTCGTCCCAACCTTTGGTCTTCTTCTCTGCACGATCCTTGAGCTCATAGCACAGGCTAACAGTCAAAGAATACATGGCTGACACTTCCTTGATCTGCAGGTCCTTGACCTTACCGTCGAGGATGTCATCTGCCTTAGGCAGTTTGCCTGCGATCTTACGGTGAGCCATGAACTTGTTGGCAAGACCGTCACCTACGGCACCCGCAATCAGCGTAGCCAAAGTGTCGTTGTCAACATCGTCATCGTTGAGCAGATCGCTAACGAATGACCATGAACGAGGAGTTGCGAAGCTCTTGCTAGGGCTCTTAGGATCGAAGTCATACAAGTCCTGCTTGGCAAAGCCCACATAACCAACCACGTCTGGGTTGATCTTGTTGAGCGTAGCCCAGTCTTGCCAGTCATCAAAGTCCACCTTCATTTCCAAGTGAACGAAGCGGTTAGCCAACGGAGCAGGCATACGATAGGTAACACCACGGTCACCTTCACGGTTACCAGCGGCCACAACGTCAACACCGTCCGGCAATTTGTATGTGCCGACACGACGGTTCAGGATCAACTGATAGGCCGCGGCCTGAACAGCTGGAGGAGCAGAGTTCAATTCATCCAAGAAGATGATTGCTTTAGAGTCTGCATTAGTAGGCAGTTCGCTTGGGGGAGCCCAAACCATCTTGCCCTGATCGGCATTGTAGTAGGGAATGCCTTTGATGTCTGTGGGTTCCCACAGAGCTAGACGAACGTCAATGACCTCACGGCCTGCGTCATCACCGATCTGCTTGACGAGATCGGATTTACCAATGCCTGGAGGACCCCAGAGGAACACTGGACGGCGAACATTGATCGCCTTACGGATTGCCTTTTTGCTGGCTTTAGGACCAACTTGGCGAACGGAAACATCTACTTGCTTTGACATAAGACCTCGCTATAAAGCAGTTGAACAAACAATTAATCTCTCAGTATCATAATTATAGCACCAGTTGACTCATCTGTCAACCGATGATTTTCACATAATTCAGCTGTGTTGTTTTATCGCCACGGACTCGTTTGATCTTAGCCTTGATGGCGTAGTTAGTGCCCACTGACAATTCGCGACCTACCCAGAAGTCTACGAACGCTTCACCCATACGGGCTGTGATGCGATACTTGTTATACTCAGGGTTGAACCGTGCGTTGACCACGTGGACCTCACCCTGAACAGCGTCCCCTTCAGCTCCTTGGAGCTGTTCCGAGGCGTAGATATCCCGCTTGAGATCGTTCTTTGCAGCATCACGCAGCGCCACTGAGGGGAGACAGCTGACCACAGCGAAATCATACATATCACGGCCCGTGAATACGTCCTTGGCTGCAATCTGCATGGCTGTGTTCTGGAAGTCGTTGAGCTTGCCTGCGATGGCCAGCAAGGTGTAGCCTTTGAAGTGATCACGAGCCTTCTGCCCAGCAGCGTAGTCTGCTTCAGTGACCTGAGCGAAATCGTTATTGCGTAGCCATTCTTTGACCATCTCTTTGTTGGCCCGCTTGAGAACTACGGTAGTGTCAATGAAACCGTCTTTGGTTCCGTATTGGGTTTCTTTGAAGTAACCATCATTGATGCGTTGAGCAGCAGTGGCAGCACCCCAAACTTGATCAGCTGTGAATTCCATAGTTCGCTCCTAATCTCTCAGTATCATAATTATAGCACCAAAAGAGTCTGCTGTCAACCTTTGGGAGTGCCGGGGTGTTGCAGTTTTACAACACAGGGCCAAAAAGAAAGGCCGCATATAGCGACCTTCCTCAAATCCGCCCCGGGAGCGAATCGGATTGGATTTGAAAGCTCTAATTAAAGAGTGATGCCCATTGCGCGAGCTTTGTAACCAAGGGCTACGATCTCACGTGATGGCTTACCCATTTCGTATTCGGTAACAGTCACACCATTGCCAGCTGTGCGGCTATGGGCATAAACAGCATAACCATGCTGACGAATACGGCTTGCTTCAGCAGCCAAGTTACCAACACCGAAACGCTTCTTAGCTTCGGATTGGGTTAGAGTTGCACCATCGTAAAGTGCTTGGAAGACTTTGAATGTCTTAGTGTCTTTAGAAATACGTTTCATCTGTGTGTTCCTTTTAAAAATAAAGCTGATTAATGTTGTTCAGCGTTCCATAATATTAACAGAACGCTGAGCTTAGGTCAACCTCAATCCTTCCGTTTTACGGACACATTCGCCCGAAGGAAGGTGCCGAGGATGATCACTGCCGCCCAAGTCCAGAACGTGAACTGAATTGCTAGACTAGGAAACAGTGTGTTAAGAGCCCAAATTACCAGCCAGGGCCCAATGGCCAGTAGCACTACAACCAAAATCAATGCTACCACGATCTTAAAAATATCTTTCATGTCTTTCTCCTTAGTAGGCACCCTTCATGACCGTTACTTTGGCCATGTTCTGCCAGTTAGTTGGGAAGCTCTTACGCAGATCCGCAACCTTGAGCACCGTGCGCAAGCTCAACTCACGCATAACAGCACGATGCTCTTCGATGAAGTTAACCACCTCATCGCGGGCCACGTCTTCCATTTCGTAGCTGTCCAGCATGCCGTCTTTGACGATCTGCTTGATACGCAGAACCTTCTCACGATCTGTGTCCATGCGCAGATCGATATAGTGACAGCGTGACTCTAGTGCGGCCAAGTGTTCTTGCAGTTTCTTAGAACGCACATTCTCAAACTTCAAGTTGGTGATAAAGATAGCACCACCCTTGAACTCAAACTTGTCTGGGATGCCCTCAGAGCGTAGCAGACGGCTGTCAGTGTTCCAAGAGATCGTGCGCTTTTTGGAACTGTCCAAAGCCGCTTTCAAGATGTTCAACGCAATGTCGTCAAGCAGAATGCTGTCGCAGTCGTCGAACACAAGGATGTTCTTAGAGTCAGAGAACTGATAGAGCTTAGAATACAAGCCAATGGCACTCATAGCACCCTTGACGATCTCGTATTTGGGCTTACGCTGACCCATCATGTCAAACAGATCGTCCTTAGCTAGCACTTCTTCAACGCCAAAGCTCTTGCCCACACCTGGAGGGCCAGTGACGATCATAGCACGGACATCGCCTTGCTTAACAGCTTTGGTCATGTCCTTGAGGATCTCAAAGCGCAAACGAGTGCGTTCGATGATCTCTTCGTCAGTCTCGTGCTGAACAGCAGTGTCTGGCACTTTGATCTGGGTCATGTCAGTGACTACAGCGTCACCTTGTTTGGCTGGCTTTTTGAGCGCAGTCAGCATTGAAACTCCTTGTGGAATAGGTTTAGCAGAGCCTGCAACTTCGTAGGCACCCTGCTCACACTTGATGCGGATTGAACGATCAGGGAAGCCAGGCTGACCCCCACCCTCTACGGTCACATAGCCTTCGCCACTCTTAGACACTTTGAAGTCTTCTACTAGTTTGAATGTAAGACCTGCAACATTAGTGGGTTGACCCTTGATGTTGTAGTAACCCTCGGTGAAAGTAATATACACAGTTCGCTCCTGTTGTTTGTTTAACATAGTCTCTATTATATTACCAAATAGGGCTGTTGTCAACCCCATTCAGTAATAACCCTACAGCAGCTAGGGTTATTCGTCCTCTGCTACCAGCTTGTCAATGGTGTTGCGAGCCAGGGCTTCTTCCAAGGGCACAAGGCCCCCTTTGATCAGACCAGGCACTTCGTAGACAGCACCCGCATACCAGACCCCGTCGCGCATCACGTAGTAATACTCAGCGCCGCAGCCATGGACCTGCTCAAGGAACTCTTCGAACGTGTGTGCTACGATGAAACTCACGTCCTCTTCGCCACGATCCGTGTAGAAGTTCATTTCGTCTACGGTCTCTTGGACACCACTGTTGTCTCCACGTGCTACCAGGGCATTGGCCGCCACGGAGTTGTAGTATTTGTGCAGCAGCTCGCCGGTGTAGTCTAGATAGCCGTCGTAGTGGCAGTAGACGCTTTTGCATTTGTCACCGTGCATGACACCCACTCGTGAACGTGTTCCCATATGTCGCTCCTTTGTTAAAGTATGTATATTATACTGTCAAACTGCCAAACTGTCAACCCCAAACTTAGCAGCCCAGCTGTCTAAGAATTCTTTGCCCACGTCCAAGCTGACATAGTTGTCTCCCTGCATACCCTGCTCGCTGTAGCACAAGTCCACAACGAGTCCCTGTGCCTTAATCAGCTGCTGCAGGTCTGCGTAGAACTGACTGTCTGTGTAAATTAAGCCGTCTACATTAACGTCCCAAAATTGGGTGTCAAAGTATACACGCAGCTCGCCAAAGTCGCCTTCGTCGTTAACGTAGCCCAGCTGCATGTCTGTGACCAACACGGGCTTGGCTACGTTGCTCCAGTAGCCGTCACCGCAGGTGCTAAGGATTGTTTGTTGCATTGCTCGCTCCTTTGTTACTGTTTAAGCTTCTATTATATGCTCAAACTGCCTCTGTGTCAACCACTTTGGACAAAGACCCTACGAGTCTGCGGGCTTCTCGCTTGGCTTCTGCAATTGCTTCGCAGATCATGTCCTCAGCTGAGCCATCAGTCAAGCACTCTGTGGGATCTTCGTAGAGCATACCGCCCAGGTAAGCTGAGCCCAGCTCGTGGCCATCAAGCATGGCTCGAACACGCAGCATGAACCAGTCCAGGTGGCCACGATCGATGTCTTTGATGATCTCGTCGATGTCCGTTACACTGTCATCAAAGCAGTCTCTGGGGTTCAAGTCTTCCCAGCTCTTGTCTACAATGATCTCAAAGCCATCGCGCTGCAAGGTTGCTAGGTGATCGTAGTAGCGCATTATACCACCTCATCAAGTTCGATGTCCACAGCAATGACCTCTACATTAATGTCTTCGCAGAGACGGTAGAGCCGATTAGCTTGCCGCTTTGGGCAGTGTTGGGCCATAGCTTGCGCAGCAGTGTAGAACTGTTCCGCAGCACGTTCAAATTCTGCATACGCAGCGTATACAGTGCTGGCTTCCTGTTTCGTCATAGTTCGCTCCTTTAACGTTAACATGTGTGTATTATAGCACCAAAATCACTCAGTGTCAACCGGCGCAAACATAGCAGCGCCTGCGACCATAAAGACCCTATAGGCAATGCGGCTTTCTCGGCTATACATGTCCAAATTCGCCTGCATGTCCATGAGCTGCTCCAGCACGGGCAAGCCGTTGGCTGCTGCTAGCTGGGATACGTGTGCTACCGCTGTTTTAATGTCCATATCAATCTCCTCTTGTGTCTGTGTTAAGTGTAGGGCGCACTGCTCTGCGGATTTCAACTTCACGCTTATGGGCCGCAGCCTTGCCGCGAACGATTTCGTGAACAACGATCTCGATGTCATCTTTGCTGTCCAGGCAGCGTAGGGCGTGGCACAAAGCCCAATCCTTCAGCTCTGTTTTGGCACGATAGAAGTGTTTGGCTGCTCGTGCGCGAACACTCTTATTAACGGTAGTCTCAGTCTTAGCTGTGACGCCTATGTAGTTGCCGCCTGCAACACGCAGTTCGTAGATGATGTGATTGCGATCAATTCGTTTCTTCATGTTGTTAGTATAGCACCAACACACCAAAATGTCAACCAAAAAGAAAGACCCTATACCCGAGTCAAGTATAGGGTCTTTGCCTGCTCGTGCGCTGCTGCTGCGATCTCTCACAGTGCTGCGCTGCTGCTGTAGTGGTAGGACCGACCGGAATCGAACCGGTATGCATTGCTGCGAGGGATTTTAAGTCCCTTGTGTCTACCTATTTCACCACGGTCCCGTAACGTTGTGCTGCTGCACACTGCTGCTGTGTATGGCCTGCCCGGAGAGGTTCGAACTCCCGACCCACAGCTTAGAAGGCTGTTGCTCTATCCAACTGAGCTACGGGCAGATTGTATGGTGGGCCCCCCGAGAGTCGAACTCGGCACCAACGGATTATGAGTCCGCTGCTCTAACCAACATGAGCTAGAGGCCCTGTAACTAGTGTAATTAATCCTCTCTAGGGTGCGGTTGGTTAACTTCTGGATCCCACTGTGCTGTGCGCTGCTGCTGACCTACAGCGATGAATCTGTGTAGATCTTCCATGCGTTCCTGAAACACCTCCGGGCAAGCTCGTGCTGCTCGCTGCAGATCCCAGTCTGAGGGATAGTGACGCAGCATAGATCTCGCTGTTTCACGTATAAGTTTGGGCACCCTAGGAGTGTGTTCAGGATTACAGAGATCCAGCAAGAATCTCCTGGTCTGCACCACTGCTCGGTATCGTTCGTCTGGAAGTGTCATTGAGTCTCTGCTCCTTGCTAACCGTCTTTTCTTTAGCATGTCGTTATTATACGATCATTCACACGCCTTGTCAAGAGCCAAAATACGCCAATATGCGCAGCGGGGTCACTGACTATTTTGGTCGATTGCGGTCGCGAATCCTGCGGAACAGGTCTAGATTGCGATTATCCCGCCAGATCATCTCCGCTACTATACGTGCTAGGAATCCTACGGCCCAAGCAAAAGCCAAAGTCTTATCACGACTGCTATGCGGGTTTAGGTGTGAGATCTCACGCAAGATCCAGTCAGCAAGTTCTCGGGCGTCTTTCATTACTAATCTCTAGCAGCGGGGCCTACACAGGGATCATACGAGTAGAATCCAGATGCCGCCTAGTGCTA
>JACCDW010777739.1_pt1 | contig 24045 bp, 31 predicted proteins | sample 7449781 | NCBI WGS metagenome assembly JACCDW01 (sample SAMN15323449, study PRJNA562643) | freshwater metagenome | isolation source: river surface water | place: USA:Blue River Watershed | collected 2017-08-18
GAAAACAGGAACATCTATTGCAAACTTTGAGAAAGGAACACCTGCACACGTTAAAGCCGGAATAGCATATAATAGATTATTGAAATTCTTCAAAGCACCATTTAAGCATGAACCTATCAGAGATGGGGATAAAGTAAAGTGGGTATATCTTAAAAACAACCCATTGGGACTAGATACATTAGCATTCAAAGATTACAATGACCCCAAAGATATTATGGACTTCATTGAAATGTATATTGATAGAGATAAGATATTTGAAGCTGAGTTAGAGAACAAATTGGATGACTTCTATAACGCATTAAAGTGGGAAAAAGCAACAACAGAAACAAAAACAGCAAAGAAATTTTTTGCTTTCTAAATAAAATTACTTATATTTACATAACATAAAACTTAAAAGAAAAAGTATGAACAAAAACAATTTATTGAAATTTATTCAAAAGTATTCATTGGGTGGACTTATTGAGTCCGTTGCATGGAACGCAGAAGGTAAAGAACTATCGGTTAGATTTATTTCCGATGACAAGACCCTATTGGGTGAGGTTAATTTTAATGGGTTTACATCAAGTCCATTCAATGTGGGAATTTATACCACATCATTATTGAAAAATATGATAGGTGTATTGGATAACGATATTGCATTAAAAGTAGATAAGGTTGGTGATAAAGCAATTACGTTGAAGTTATCATCTGACCAAACAGAAACATCTTATCAATTGGCAGATTTGGGTGTTATTCCACCTGTTCCAGATTTGAAAGCATTGCCTGAATTTGGTATTGGTATTGAAATGACACCATCTATGATTGATAAATTTATCAAAGCAAAAGGTGCATTGAGTGATGTAGATACATTCACAGTATTTACCGAAGGAGGAGATTTGAAAATGGCAATTGGTTATTCATCCATTTCAACGAATAGAGTTACATTTGTTGCAGAAAAAGGATATTCAGGCGATGTTAAACCTATTTCATTCTCTGCAAAATATCTTAAAGAAATCCTTACTGCGAACAAAGAAGCAACATCTGCAAAACTAAAAGTTTCTACGGATGGATTATCACATATTGATTTTCAAATTGATGATTTTGTTTGTAAGTATTATTTAGTAGAAATTTCAAATTAATTAAAATGGAAGAAGTAAAAGACACAAGATTTGAATTGGTAGATAATACCAATACAAAAGTATCATCAAATGATACTCAAAAAATAATAAATGATGCAGAATGGTGTTTTCAATTTTTTGATAATGAGCCTGTTGTATTTGCATGGTCGGCTGAATCGGTTGATGAACCAACACCATTGATAATGCAACTACAACCTGTTTCAAATGAAAATTTGGTATTTAAGCAAAATGGGATGGAGTTTAAAATTTTCCCAAGATACATAACTGAAGAAACAAAAAAATTAAGAGCAGAACAGAATGGAAGTAAAAATTAAAAAACTACACGATCGTGCAATTGTACCATCATATGCTAAAGAGGGTGATGCCGGAATGGATTTATTTATTTCAGAAATAAAATCAGAAAATAGGTTGGATGTTACATATGGATTTGGTATAGCAATTGAAATACCCGATGGATATGTTGGATTGATATTCCCACGCTCATCTATTAGAAAAACTGATTTGATTTTATCAAATTCTGTTGGTGTAATAGATAGTGGATATAGAGGTGAAATACAAGCAACATTTAGGAAAACGGGAGTAGATTGTTATAATGTAGGTGATAGAGGTGCGCAGATTATTATTTTGCCATATCCAAAAATAGAATTTAAACAAGTTAATGAATTATCCGATACCGACAGAGGTGAAGGTGGATTTGGTTCAACAGGAAAATAAAAGAAATAAAATAATATGAGTTTTTTTGCAAACGAAATTAATAAAAAAGAACATAGTTTGTGGGTGGAGAAATACCGCCCACAAAATCTTTCCGAATATGTTGGAAACGAACAAGTAAAAGAAACAATACAGCAGTATTTGGATACTAATGATATTCCACATTTGCTTTTATATGGTAAAGCTGGGACAGGTAAAACCACATTAGCAAAGTTGATTGTAAATACCATCAAATGTGATAGTATGATTATCAATGCATCGGATGAAAACAATGTGGATACGGTAAGAACAAAAGTAAAAAACTTTGCATCATCTGTTGGATTTGCAGGATTTAAAGTTATTATATTGGATGAGTTTGATTATATGACACCAAATGCACAGGCAATCCTTCGTAACTTAATGGAAACATTCAGTAAGCATTGTAGATTCATTTTGACTTGTAACTATATTGAGAAGATTATTGACCCTATTCAAAGTAGATGTCAATCATTCGCAATTACTCCACCAACTAAAAAAGATGTGGCGGTGCAAGTTAGTAGGATATTGGATGCCGAAAAGATTAAATATGATATAAAGAATGTTGCAGATATCATCAATTCATATTATCCTGATATTAGAAGAATACTAAATACGTGTCAATTACAATCTGCTAAAGGTGAATTGAAAATAGATCATAAAGTTATGATTGAATCTAATTTTCAAACAAAACTAATTGATTTACTAAAATCAAATGATGATAAAAGAAATTTATTCTTAAATATAAGACAGGCTGTTGCCGATAATAAACTTAATGATTATTCGGAAATGTACAGTATGCTTTATGAAAAAGTAGATGAATACGCTTCTGGTAATACTGCAAATGTAATTTTAACAATCGCAGATGGTATATCAAAAGATGCACTTGTTGTAGATAAGGAGATAGTATTTATGAGTACAATTATTCAAATTTTAAATATAATAAAATGAGTCAAGAACAAAATCAATTACCACTTAACGTATCTCTAAATGATGCAAGAGATTTGGAATGCGAATGTGGTAGTAAGGTATTTATGCCTGGATACAGATTTAAAAAGTTTTCCAGATTATTAACAGGACAACCAAAAGATACAGTTTTGCCTGTTGAGTTGTATTTGTGCACCCAATGTGGAAAAGCACTACAAGAATTACTTCCTGAAGAACTTAAAGATAAAACAACAATCATTGAATAATGGCAGGTAAAAAGTTATTTGATCACATAAGAGCTATAACAAACGAACAAGACCCAAATTACTTCACAAATCTATCAGAAGAAGATTTAAAGAGTTGGAGTAATTTTATGATTAATAGATTTTTATCTATGAAGCCGGAATGGGTTGAACTGATTGCTACAATACTTCCTTTGACACAAACATTGGAACCAGCAGAAATGTATAAATTATACATTAATATAATCCCAAAGGGTAATCACTTTTTGAAATACACAAAAGGAAAATCAGAAGAAAAATATGAAGATTTTGTTGTTGATTTGATAAAAAATGAGTATCTTTGTTCGGAGAGACAAGCAAATGAATATCTTGAAGTTTTATATTCTACAAGAGAAGGTAGAGAAAATATCAAGTACATTTGTGAAAAGTATGGTGTAGATAAAAAACAAATAACAAAACTTAAATTAAAGTTATAGTGGCAAGAGTATCGTTTTCGCAATATAGTATGTGGAGTTCATGTCCGCAACAATACAAGTTAAGTTATATAGATGAACTTGCTACAGGTGGTTCAAACATACATGCTATATTCGGAACGGCAATGCATGAAACTTTACAAGAGTATTTAGACAAATGTTTAAGGATTTCAAAATCACAGGCAGATAAACTTATCAATTTGAAAGAAACTCTCAAATCAAAAATGAGAGAACAATACATAAAAGAGTCAACCAATTCTGAAACCGAAATATGTTCAAAAGAAGAACTTGTTGAGTTTTTAGAAGATGGTAATGTTTTATTGGATTGGTTTCAAAAATCAAAAAATTTTAATAAATTCTTTTCATTAAAGCATGATGAATTAGTTGCTATTGAACAACCGATAAATACCAAAATTGCAGATAATGTAAACTTTTTAGGATTCATAGATTTGGTTATCAAAGATACCTTTACAGGAAAATATAAAATAATAGATTTTAAAACTTCTACTAGAGGTTGGAGTGATTACCAAAAAAAGGATCCAGTAAAGAATGCACAAATACTTTTATACAAAAAGTTTTATGCAGAAATGCTGAACATATCGGTTGATATGATTGATGTTGAATTTATTATCTTAAAAAGAAAAGTACAGATAAGAGAAGATATGCCAACTCATAGAATATCCAGACACGTTCCTGCAAATGGAAAACCATCGGTGAATAAAGCTTGGAGTAGTTTTAAGGAGTTTGTAGAGACTGTATTTGATAATGAGGGTAAGTATAGGGTAGACATAGAATATGTTAAAAAACCATCCAAACTTTGCGAATGGTGTGAATTCTATGAAAGAGGAATATGTGATGGAAAAAAGTAAAACAATAATAATTATTTATAAAAAGTTATGGCAAAAAAGAAAATTCTGTTACTATCAGATGATTTAAGAATGACTAGTGGTATTGCCACTGTTTCAAAACAATTAGTATTAGGTACAATTCACAAATACGATTGGGTTCAATTGGGTGCAGCAATTAAGCATCCTGAAATGGGAAAAATATTGGATGTATCACAGGATGTAAAAGATAAGACCGGAGTAGAAGATGCATCCGTAAAAATATATCCGTTTGATGGATATGGCAATCCCGATACTATTAGGCAACTCATAATGATGGAGAAGCCTGATGCGATTCTACATTTTACCGATCCAAGATATTGGATTTGGTTATATGAAATTGCACACGAAATAAGACAAACTATCCCTCTATTCTTTTATCACATATGGGATGATTTGCCCGATCCAAAATATAATAGGGATTACTATGAAAGTTGTGATTGGATTGGATGTATATCAAAGCAAACATATGGAATTACAAATAGAGTTTGGGGATGGGATAGAGAAAAGCATTGGAAAAAGCCAGAAAAATGGCAAGTGAGTTATGTACCGCATGGTATAAATACACAGTATTTTAAACCTGTTACAGATGTTCCAAAGGAATTTAAGGATGACATTTTTAATGGAAAAGAATATGATTTTGTTTTATATTGGAATAATAGAAATATTCGTAGAAAACAACCGATTGATGCACTATTAGGATTCGAAGAATTCAGAAAAGGTCTTCCTGAAAAAGAAAGAGATAAGGTTTGTATGTTAATGCACACACAGGCCGTTGATGAAAATGGAACTGACTTAAATAAGTTCATAGAACATTGTATGCCTGATGCAAACGTTATTTTTACAAAAGGTAGATTTAGTGAAGAAGGATTGAATTGGTTATATAATTTGGCGGATGTTACAATCAATTTAGCATCTAATGAAGGATTTGGATTAGCAACTGCAGAAAGTTTGATGGCGGGAACTCCGATAATTGTAAATGTTACAGGTGGTTTGCAAGACCAATGTGGTTTTAGAGATATAAAATCAAAAAAACTAATCACTGCAGATGATTATATAAAGATAGGATCACTGCATGATAGAAAATATAAAAACCAAGTTAGTTATGGCGAATGGGTTAAACCAATATGGCCAGTAAGATCATCAACTGGATCCGTTCCTACTCCATACATCTTTGATGACAGAGTTGATTTTGAAGATGTTGCACCTTTGATTAGAGAATTTTATGATATGGGTAAAGAAAAAAGAAAAGAAGCCGGTATAAAAGGAAGAGAGTGGATGCTTACAGATGGGAATCTATCTTCAGAATATATGTGCGAATCTTTGATAGAAGGAATGGAAACCGCATTTAGCAATTGGAAACCTATTAAAAAATACAACTTAATAAAAGTTTAAATAAATGAAACCAAGTTTAATTTTTCAAGCACCTGTCGCCACTAGAAGTGGTTATGGAGATCATAGTAGAGATTTGTTATATTCTTTGTATAAATTAGATAAATTTGATATCAAAATTATTAGTACCAGATGGGGAAATACACCTATGGATGCACTAAATTATGATGATGATTTTCATAAATGGGTAGTTGATAACATAATACCCAATGTACAAAATAAGCCTGACATTTATGTGCAAGTTACCGTACCAAATGAGTTTCAACAAATGGGATATTATAATATCGGTATTACTGCAGCAATTGAAACAACCGCATGTCCTATTGAATGGATACATGGTTGTAATAGAATGGATTTGATAGTAGTACCATCTGAACATTCAAAAATGAGTTTAATTGGAACAATTTATAATGAAGCAGATAGAAATACCAATCAAATAATAAAAGAACATAGAGTTGAAAAACCTGTTGAAATTTTATTTGAAGGATTTAATGAAATTATTTTTGGAGTAGAACCTGAAAAGCATATTTCCGATTTGAATCAAATAAAAGAAGATTTTGGATTTTTATTTGTTGGGCATTGGTTAGATGGAGCACTAGGTGAAGATAGAAAAAATGTGGGTATGATGATAAAAACTTTCACAATGGCATTTAAAAATGAAAAAGTAAAGCCAGCTCTTATTCTAAAAACATCATCAGCTACATTTAGTGTTTTAGATAGGGAAAAAATGATGCAAAAAATAAAAGAAGCTTTGGGAAAAGATTATGGAAGTATTCCTGTTTATCTATTGCATGGAGACTTATCTGAAAAAGAAATGAATGCATTATACTATCATCCAAAAGTAAAAGCAATGATAAACTTCACAAAAGGTGAAGGATTTGGAAGACCACTTTTGGAGTTTAGTTTAACGGGTAAACCTGTAATAGTTTCCGATTGGAGTGGGCATATTGATTTTCTAAAAGATGGTGCAGTCTTACTTGAAGGAGAATTAAAAAATGTACATGAATCAGCAGCAAATCAATTCTTATTAAAAGAAGCAAAATGGTTTAATGTAAATGTATCAAAAGCAATTTCAATTATAAAAGACGTTTATAAAAATTATGATAAATATAAAACAAAAGCATCGGATTTAGCAAAGTATAATAAACAAAATTTTAGTTTGTCCAAAATGACAGAAATATTTGATATTCTTTTAAACAAGTATGGTATTTATAATAAAGTTCAACCAAAATTTGAACAATTGAAGTTGCCTAAATTGAAAATACTAAAATAAGTAAAATGCCCAGTAATAGAAATTATATAAAACAATATCAAAAGTGGATTGAAAATTATGAAAAGGGTGATGGATTTAAAAAAGGTAAGTTTTATTTAATTAGTGAATACATAAGTGTTGATGGAGAAAAGAAAAAATATAGTTTCTATGATAGTCCAATAATTTTTACACTATTTGTATCGGATAAACAAGATGTAATACATTGTTTAAAAGTAACGGATATAAATCCCAATTTATTAAAAAAATTCTTTGATAAATTAATTGATGTAGAAAAAGAAAAAATAGTAGTAGCCGGAGGTGCTAGGCAATTTTACAATAAAAACTTAATGAACATACCATCTATTAATGATAAAATTTATAGAACATATAAAATAAGTGGTATGAAAAAGTATTTTGATTTAGACATGAATGTAACTAAATTGATTACAAAAATTAGTAACAAAGATACTTACAAAACAAAAGTAAAAGAAATAAAAGTTCAAAGAGAAAACCAATGACACCTTATGAATTTGTAATATGGATGAAGGGATTCGTAGCCGCATCTAATCATTGGAACTTAACTCCAAAGGCTTGGGATGAAGTAAAGGAAACTCTGATGTTAGTTTCAGATGATAAAATAAAAAATGAAGAAAATGAAAATAAGTTACGCAGTGACGGTTTGTAATGAGTTTGAAGAAATAATAAAACTTTTAACTCAATTATTAAATTACAAAGGAGAAAATTCAGAAATAGTAGTATTACTAGATATGCCCAAAGCATCCGAAGAACTTATTGAGTATTTGGAATTACAAGCAAAAGCAGACAAAATAAATCTAATAGAATCGGATTTTGGTGGAGATTTTGCAGAGTGGAAAAACTTACTTAATTCCGAATGTAAAGGTGAATGGATATTTCAATTAGATGCAGATGAATATTTGGAGCCAGAATTAATTGTTAATTTAGAAGATATACTTGATTCCAATTCCGATAAAGATATGATTGTTGTTCCTAGAATTAATATAGTAAATGGAATTACAGATGAACATATCCAAAAGTGGGGATGGAAAGTAAATGAGAATGGCTGGATAAATTTTCCTGATTATCAAACAAGGATATATAAAAATTCAGAAAAAATTGGATGGGCAAATAAAGTACATGAAAGAATTGTTGGATTTGAAAATTATAGCAATTTTCCTTCTTATGAGGTCTATTGTATAAAGCATGTAAAAGATATTAAAAGACAAGAAAAACAAAACGATTATTACAATACTCTATAAGTTATATGAAGGTTACATTTATCTACGCATATGAAGAAGGTGAGCAATGGTCTACACCAATGGCACTCATAAAAGAATTTCAGTTAAGAGGTTGGAAAACTGAAATCGTTTCAATTGGAAGTAATAGGACAGGTCACTACCACGATATGAAATTACAAAGGTGGGTTGAACTAAAGCCTGATTCGGATGTTGTTATTTTTATGGATTGGGGTAGATTTGATTCTCCATACTTAAATAAAGAATTAGTTCCAAACGCATTTTGGATACAAGAGAGTGGAGATGATCCACAAAACTGGGATAGAAACTCACCAAAAGCAAATAGATTTCATTATACAATAACATCAGATTATGATTCTTATTTGAAATACAAATCCATAGGAATTAATGTAGAGTGGATTACGCATTTTGCAGATACTGCAATACAATATCCTATGAATTTAGAACCGGAATACGTTGCAGTTACTACAAGAGGATTTGGTAATTCACAATTTTTAGACCACCTTACAAATTGGGCACAAGGTGCAATTGGTAATAAGAATGGAATGGAAGGAATGGAGCATACCAAATTTTTGAATAAAGGATTAATGATTATTCAGAATAGTAGGTGGGGTGAGATAACTAGAAGAATTTTTGAAGGAATGGCGTGTGGTAAAATGATATTAACTGATAGATTGAACGATAATAAGAAACTACATGAATTATTTAAAGAAAATGAAGAAATAGTTTTTTATGATAATATGGTTGATTGTATAGAAAAAATGAACTATTACAATGATAATGAAGAAGAGAGAGAGAAAATAGCATACAACGGATATCAGAAAGTAATAAATAATTTTACTCAAAAGCAAGTAGTGGATAAGTTAATTAAAAACTATGAAAACTTTGCAAAATGAAATTACCAATTAGTATAGGAATATTGTCTTGGAATAGTGGACAAGTTTTAGTAGATACGTTAACAACCTATTATGAAAACGGTTTAATTGATATAGTTGATGATGTAACAATATTATTTCAAGAGTTTAATAAACAGGATTTTGAAATTGCAAAGCATTTTGGATTGAATATAATTGGAATGCATTCAAATGTTGGTATAGGAAATGGATTTATAAAACTTACCGAAAATGCAAAAAATGAAAATGTTTTGATATTAGAGCATGATTGGAATTTAATTGAAAATCAACAAACAACCTTTAGTAGATTGAATGAGGGAATAGAACTACTGAATGATGGTTATCATGCAATACGATTTAGGCATAGAATTCAGCCAGGAGTACCACATTTTTCTTTTAGAAATATGGGTAATGAGTTAAATTATTATGATGATGAAATTGAATGTACTTCTCCACATTTGTTAGATTCATTGCATTGGTTAAATCCTGCGGAAAGTTTTCCTGATAAAATACAACAATTGGGTAACTATTTTGTAACTACATCAAGATGGGGAAATTGGACAAACAATCCAACTTTGTATAAAAAAGATTTTTATCTAAATACAGTTAGATCATTTGCAGGATCGGGAATAGATTTAGAGGGAAACATTAGTAGATGGTGGGCAAAGCAACAATTTAAAGTTGCACATGGTGAAGGATTGTTCAAACATAATGATTGGAAAAAATATGGAAGACAATGACAAAATTAATTATTTTTGATTTGGATGGTGTATTAGTGGAAGCAAAAGAAATACACTACAATACACTTAATCGGGCTCTTAAAGAAATTGGTAAGGAATACGTTATAACGGAAGCAGAACATCTTTCAACTTACGATGGTTTAAAAACAAATCAAAAATTGGATATGTTGACTAAAGCTAAAGGATTACCAATAGAAGTTCATCCACAAGTTTGGCATAAAAAACAACAATTAACAATTGAAGCCATTTCACAATTACAACCTGATTTACAAAAGATTGAATTATTTAAGGAATTGAGGGATATGGGATATAAGTTAGCGTGTGCTTCAAACTCAATTAGAAGGTCTGTGTTGGTTATGTTAGCAAAGATAGGTATAATTGAGTATATGGACTTAATTATCTCTAATGAGGATGTAAAGAACTCTAAACCGCATCCTGAAATGTATTGGAAGGTTATGAGTATGATGGGCGTATTACCAGAAGAAACTTTAATAGTAGAGGATTCTCCACATGGATTACTGGCAGCAAGTAGAAGTAGAGCAAATGTTTTGAGAGTAGATTCTCCAAAAGATTTGGTAATATCAAAAATTATTAGTAAGTTAGATGAAACACAAAACACTATGAGTATTCCAAAATGGCAAGGTGGTAAAATGAATGTTCTTATTCCAATGGCCGGAGCAGGAAGTAGATTCCAACAGGCCGGTTATACATTTCCAAAACCACTAATTGATGTAGAAGGAAAACCAATGATTCAAGTTGTAGTGGACAATTTGAATATAGATGCAACATACATTTATGTTGTACAAAAAGAACATAGAGAGAAATATAATTTAGATACCTTATTAAATCTAATTACTCCTAATTGTAAAATTGTAGAAGTTGATGGTATAACAGAAGGTGCAGCATGTACAACTTTATTGGCAAAAGAATTCATTGATAATGATTCACCATTGGTTATGGCAAACTCCGACCAATTCGTAGAATGGGATTCAAATGAGTTTATGTATAAGATGATTGAACAAAAAGTAGATGGTGGTATCTTAACATTTAAAGCAACACATCCAAAATGGTCATTCGCTAAAGTAGATGAGTATGGTTATGTAACGGAAGTAGCTGAGAAGAATCCAATTTCAGATATAGCAACTGTTGGTGTTTACTATTGGGCTAAAGGTTCTGATTATGTAAAATATGCAGAGCAAATGATTAATAAGAATATTAGAACAAACAATGAATTTTATACTTGTCCAACTTTCAATGAAGCAATTGGAGATGGTAAGAAGATTAAAACATTTAATATTGATAAGATGTGGGGGTTGGGAACGCCTGAAGATTTAAAATACTATTTAGAAAATTATAAAAAATGAAAATAGCGTTGTGTTTATCAGGAAAACCAACTAGCTCAATATTTTGTTTTCCCTACATATATGATACTTTTTTGAATAATAAAAATATACAAACAGATGTTTTTATTCACACATGGGAAGATAGTAAAATTATAAATTTTTATAATCCAAAAAAATTTGAAATAGAAAAATATGAAACCGATACTATTTTAAAATTTTTATTTTCTAATATAGTTTTTCCTGAAAATATGAAAGTGGAGGGAAACATTACAAACAATTTACTTCAATTTTATTCATTAAAAAAAGTTTTTGATTTAGTCCCTGAAAACGAATACGATTATATAGTAAGATGCAGATTTGATGTCTTAATAGAAAATAAATTTTGTTTAGAAGAAATTTTTAATTATATTAGTATAAATAAATTTGATATATTTTGTCCAGATGAGATTTTTAATTTTGGTGGATATCAAGATAGAATCTATATGGGAGATTATCAATCTATGAAAATCGCATCTAATATTATTGAGAATGTTAACTTTTTAGTAAATGATTTAAAAAAATGGCATCCAGAAACATTTTTGAAAAGACAATTAGATGAGTACGATATAAAAGTTTATCAAAAAGATATAAATCATAGATTGATAAGAAAAGTTAATATAGAAACAAATTGGCCAGAAAATCCATATAAATTTTTAGATTTATGAGTAAAAGAATTATTTTTGATGTAGGTGCAAATGATGGTAAAGAAACATTAGAAAGAGCACAAGATAAAAATTCAATAATATATGCGTTTGAACCAACATATGAATTATTAATAAATCATCTATGGCCAATGGCATATGAAAACGATAACATAATAGTTTTACCATTCGCAGTTGATATAGAATCAAAGTTTAAAAAATTCAATGTAGCAGGAACTGGTGATTGGGGATGCAGTAGTTTGCATACATTTTCAGATGATATAAAACAAAAATGGCCAGGTAGACCTGATTTTGTAATGACCCATTCTTATATTGTTCCAACGATTACGTTATTTGATTTTTGTAATATTTACGGAATAGATAAAATTGATTTTATAGAAATAGATACTCAAGGAAATGATTTTAATGTTTTAAAATCTTTGAAAGAAAAAATATCAATAGTAGAATCTGGAGTTGTTGAAGCATCTAATAATGTTGATTTGTACAAGGGGGTAGATAATAGAATTGAAAGTATAAAAAAATATTTAGTAGATAATGGATTCGAAATAACAAATGAATTTGAAAATGATTATCTATCCGCAGAAGTTAATATACATTTCAAAAAAATAAAAAAATGATATTAATATCACATAGAGGAAATATAGATGGACCAAATGAAGTGAGAGAAAACTCACCATATTATATAATGGAGGCACTTGCTATGGGGTTTGATGTCGAAGTTGATGTATGGTTTGTTGATGGTAAATTTTGGTTAGGACACGATGAACCACAATATAAAACTGATTACAAATTTTTAATGAATGAGAGATTTTGGTGTCATGCTAAAAATTTAGATGCATTGATGGAAATGAAAAAATATGCAATTCATTATTTTTGGCACGAAACCGATACCGTAACACTTACATCAAAAAACTATGTTTGGGCATATCCCGGTAAGCAACCAATTAAAGGAAGTATTGCATGTATGCCGGAATTAAAAAACGATTCAGTATTAGAATGTAGGGGAATTTGTTCAGATTACATAAAAAAATATAAATAATCAATACAAAATATATGAAAAAAGTAAATACACCTATTCAGTTATTTAAGGTACATATGAATCCAAATGCCAAATTGGAAGTTGGAAAAATTTTAGATAGCGGATATATAGGACAAGGAACTAAAGTAGAAGAATTTGAAGAAAAGTTAAATGAATACTTCAATTCAGATAGAGTAGTTACATTAAATTCAGGTACATCAGGATTACATCTTGCACTACATTTATTAAAAAAACCATCACTTATATCCATTGCGGATGGATATTCCGTTTATGAAAAAAATTGGCCAGGAATTCAAGATGGAGATGAAATTCTTGCAACTGCATTAACTTGTACCGCATCAAACTGGCCAATTCTTGCAAATGGATTAAAAATCAAATGGGTTGATATTGATGAGAAAACTCTCAATATGGATTTGGATGATTTAGAAAGAAAAATTACACCAAAAACAAAAGCAATCATAGCAGTTCATTGGGGAGGGTATCCTTTGGATTTAGATAGATTGAAAAAGATACAAGAAAAATCTTTGGAATTGTACGGATTCAGACCCGCAATCATAGAAGATGGTGCGCATTCATTTGGTTCCGAATATAAAGGTAAGAAGTTGGGTAATCATGGTAATATGGTTATGTATTCATTACAAGCAATTAAACATATAACTGCAATAGATGGTGGATTATTACTTTTACCACATCAAGAACTTTACAATAGGGCAAAATTAATTCGTTGGTATGGAATTGATAGAGGTGGTAATAGAAAAGATTTTAGATGTGAAGCTGATATTGTTGAGTGGGGATTTAAATTCCATATGAATGATGTGAATGCTACCGTTGGTATTGAAAATTTAAAAGATGCCGATATGATTATATCCAAACATAGAGATAATGCTAAATTTTATGATGATAATTTGAAAAATGTAAAAGGTGTAACTTTGTTGGAACGCAATCCCGATCATAATTCAGCATTTTGGATATATAGTATGCTTGTTGAAAATAGAGATGGATTTTATAAACATATGAAGGAATGTGGAATTATAGTATCTCAAGTACATGAAAGAAATGATAAGCATACTGCGGTTAAAGAGTTTAGAAGTCCATTACCAACATTAGACAGAGTTCTACCAAAAGTAGTTTCAATACCTGTTGGTTGGTGGGTCACAAATGAAGAAAGAGAATATATTGTTGAATGTATTAAAAAAGGATGGTGATGTTACTGCGTAGACTAGAAGAAAAGGATTTGCCTTTTTTATTAGAAGTAAGAAATGATGAATCAACTAGATTTTATTTAGAAAATAATTCTATTTTTTCTTTGGATGAGTGTAAAGATTGGTTTAATAAAAATAATCCAAATTGGTTTATAATAGAAGTAGATAATGAACCTGTTGGATATTTCAGAACAAATACAGATGAAGTAGGTGCAGATATACATCCAAAGTTCAGAAGAAAGGGATACGCAAGACAAGCATATAAATTGTATCTAAAAAATAAAAAATATGCAAGGTTATGGGTATTTGAAGATAACTTTGCTAAAAATCTTTATGAACAATTGGGATTCAAGGAAAACGGAAATAAAAAATTTGTAAGAGATAGAGTATATGTGGAGATGGAATATAAAAAATTAAAAATAGGAATTAATTTAGTTGGTGTTTCTTTTAACGATGGTTCAAATGGTAGGTATAGAAATTATAAAGATGCTCTGAATGGATTATATACTAATATAGTAAATCCATTAAGGGAAGAAGGACATGAAGTTGTTTTTTACTTATTTACATATGATAGTATTGAAAAAGAAAATATTTTAAAAACATATACACCTGTTATTAAATCTACATTTTTAGATACCAATTACAATAAATTAGGTGGTGGTGATGTAGTTTCAAATGGATTAAAAATTATTTCTTTAACATATATTTCTAGTTTAGAAAAATTAATTGATGAAGATTTGGATTTGGTAATATCCACTAGATATGATATAAATTTCCTAAAAAACCCATTCAAAGAATATAAGTATGATTTTGATAAATGTAACTTTTTATGGAGAGAGCCTGAATTTATGGATTTACCAATAGTTAATGATACTTTTATAGTTTTTCCACACCATATGACGCAGAATTTAATCAATTCAATAATTAAAATGGAAACTAATCCACACATGGGAGTTGGAATTGCAATGCATAACATTTATCTTCCAATGGTAGATGAAGTTGGTAAAGAAAGAGTACAATGGGTTTCGGATAATTTTGAAACATCCATAACAAATAATTTATATAAATTAATGAGACATGAATAAATTGGTAAGCGGATACTTATGGGCATGGACAAATTGGAAAGCGGGAAGTAAATCGGTTTCAACATTAAAAAAATATTATCCGGATTCAGATATTTTTATAAATGTAGATTTTGATGGAGATGTAACTAACTATAAAACGATATGTGAACAAAATCAATATACGCTGAGTGTTAATTCGTTTCAGTTAGGATACCCTGGAAATTTTGGACATAAAAATGTTGGTAGAGATTGCTGGCCAATAGAATCTTCGGTTGAATGGATGGACAGATTGATAGATGCTTGTAAAAAAACTGATTCAAAATATATTTTTCTTTTTGAAGAAGATGATTTTATACTAAAACCATTATCAATATTTGAAAAAGAATTTTCAATGGCAATACATCCTACGAACCCATCACCAACAGGATGGAATAGACCTAATTATATACCAAATGAGTTTTTGGTATTTATTAATGAGTACGATGGGAATCCGGCATCACCAGGATATGCTGCTGGTGGAGGAACTATTTTCAATAGGGAACAAATGATAGAATCTTGGGAAAAGACAAGACCAATATTAATAAAACATTATGATTATTTAAGATCTATAAATAAAATTATAGGATGGCAAGATTATCTTATGCAGTTTGTAATGCAAATGGGTGGTTATGAAATAATACAAAATGATAATTTGTGCGAACATTGGGAAGTTGGTGATAGATGGAATCAATTTGAAATTGTAACAGGAATGAAAGATGAAAAAATCATAGAACAAATTTAAATAATATGAAAGATTTGGTTATAGGATGTATTACGAATTATACTTTTGACAAAATAGAAATTTTTGTTAAATCACTCGAACAATCCGGCTTTGATGGGTATAAAGCAATGGTGGTTTATAATGTTCCATTCTCTACTGTAGAAGAATTACAAAATAGAGGATGGTTGGTTATAGGTTTCAATGTAGATGAAAATAAAAAGCAATACACATACAAAGATGATTTCAGAATAATGTGTGATAGACAACTACATTACTATGAAACTATACAAGCAATACAATCACAGTTTGGAGATTTGAGATATATAATTGCGCCTGACCCGAAGGATGTGATATTTCAATTAAATCCTTCAAAATGGTTGGAAGAAAACTTGGGTGATAAAAAAATAAATGTTGGATGTGAGAGTTTGAGATATAAAGATGAGAGATGGGGTAGTAATAATTTATTAGAAAGTTTTGGAGAAACCGTCTATGATAGATGTAAAGAAAATCTAATCTTTAATTGTGGAACGGTAGCTGGAGATTGGAAAGTAATGAGTGAGTTATTCCTAAACATTTATTTAATGTGTGTGGGAAGTCCAAATAAAACACCCGACCAAGCGGCATTAAATACTTTACTATCATTTGATGCGTATAAGAATATTACCAATTTTGCAATGTCGGAAGATGCATGGGCATGTCAAGCTGGTACAACGATTGATACAAAGGTTACATCTTATGCAAAGGATAAGTTAGTAGAACCACAACCTATATTGGATGGTGACATCGTTAAGACAAGTAAAGGGATACCATTCACATTAGTCCATCAGTATGATAGAATATCTGAATGGAATAAAATACTAACAGAAAAATATAAATAATGATTATAGGAAACGGTGATATTGCATCGGTGTTGAATGATAGAGAAGGGATAATCTTTTTTGCAGCGGGAGTTTCAAATAGTTCCGAAATGCGAGAAAGTGAATATGAAAGAGAATTGAATTTATTGAAAGAACAAGATAAAACCAAATGTATATTCTATTTTAGTTCCATCCTAATTGATGTTGGTGATAGTTTTTATTTTACACATAAGAGAAAAATGGAACAATATATAAAAGATCATTTTGAAAACTATAATATAATTAGAATTGGAAATATATCTTGGGGAAAAAATCCAAATACATTCATTAACTACATCAGAAATAAAATTAAAAATAATGAGCCTGTAGAAATAAGAGATGAATACAAATATATAATTGATAAAGAACATCTAATTACATTAACGGATAATTTACCAATTAAAGCACAAAATGTGATTAGTATATTTAGTAAAATGGCAAAAGTAAAAGATTTAATATGAAAGGAGTTATAACTATATTCGCAATGCCACAAGAGATTGAAGATTTGGCATTAACACTTTATAATTTAAAATTAAATTCGGTTTTTTTGGAACAAGATATTAACTATAAAGTTGATGTAACTATGTGTCTTTCGAATGAATTAACCGATTGGGAAAATTCAAAACTTACAAAGGAATATATTAAAGATAGAACAGAAGAACTTTGTAAAAAATATATTGACTGGTGTGAATATGAATTGATAATTGAAAGTGGTAATAAAATTTTAGGATGCGTTTCACAAAGAAGAAATAGTTGGTTAAATAATCCAGATGCGGATTTTTTCATATGGTTGGATACTGATATATTTTTCAAAGATATTACATTGTTTTACATGAATGAAACTTTGAAAATGATTAAATCGGACAACATTGATATGTTTGTAATTACACCGCAATTTGTAAAGCAATGGGATAATACTTGGGATGTGATTGTAAATAAAAATTACTGGAATATGCCATTTGATTATTATAAAAACAATAATGTTTTCGCAGATTGTTTACCACAATTTGATACTGTTAATGTCAAAAAGTTGGAAACGTTTAAATTTGCAGGTGGTTGGTTTACACTAATATCAAAATCTTTGATTGATAAAATAAGTGTTCCAGAATCGTTTGGACATTATGGATTGGAAGATACATTTATTATGGTATGTAGTTCTATGATGGTAAATAAGGGAATAGATGTTCATCAGTTTATGATAGAGAATTTGATTTGCGGAGAAAACCACAAAAATAGACCAAATGATTCTGTAAAAAAGCATATATCATCAAAGGATAGAAAAGAAGAATTTAAAAAAATAGCAGAATCTAACTGGAATACAGAAATTTCTTTATTTAATAATAAAATTTGATATTTATTATTAAAAATCTCACAAATGAAATTTCAAGTAACAAATTCAAAAGTTTGGAATAAACTGTCAGAAAGAAATTTACCCATGTCTCATAAAATAAAAATATATGAAAAATTGGGTGGTGCGTATCGTTTGGGAGAATCAGGCGGTGAGCAGGTATTCAATAAAATGACAGAATTACTCAAACATAAAATGAATGAAGAATCTTCATCCGATCATGAAGTATCTATGGCAATGGGTCAATTGGATGATATTAACAAAAATGTAATGGAGTTGAAGGGTAAAATAGGTTCAAATGAAAAGAACATACCTGGATGGATACAAGACCATATATCACAAGCGCAAAATTTCATTAATCAAGCAAATACAGGTTATCACGAATTAAAAAACGATAACAAATAATGGAAAATATTTATACTGTCATAATTACCGCAATAACAGTATTAGGGGGATCAACCGCATTTAGATACTATGAAAGAAGAGCTGTCCATCGTGAGAGAGATGAAGATTTTATCAGACACGATTGTAGAGATAGAATTTCTAAATTAGAAGCTTTACTATTTGAAAGTAAAGAAGAAAAAGATAAAATGAGAGAACTCATTCTAAAACTTACTGCAGAGGTTGCGGAGCTCAGAATGAAAGTTGAGTTTTTAACAGATGAAAATGAAAAACTTAACAAAGAAAAAAAGAAATTGAATGGCTGAACTACAAAAAATCCTTAAAGAGTTTTTTTTAAAACCATCATCTGCAATTTGGAATGGTAGAAAAATGGAAATTGGAAAAGTATATGGAAATCCAATGGCATTTGCTTTTGGAAATGTTACCGAAGAAACTACAAAAAAATTAAGAGTATTTGATTTTGATGATACATTGGTAAAAACAAATTCATTTGTATATGTAAAACATTCGGATGATAAAGAATCAAAGTTAACTCCGGGAGAATATGCAGTTTATGAACCAAAGAGTGGTGACCAATTTGATTTTTCTGATTTCCAAAAAGTTTCACAACCACAAGAAATAAAAGGTATTACCAAATTATTAAAAACAATAGTTGATAAAGAGGGTGAAAGAAAAATAGTGATACTTACCGCTAGAAGTGCTTATAAGCCTGTTAAAGATTATTTGAGAGATATTGGACTTGGAGATATATATGTAGTTGCATTGGGAGATTCAGACCCACAGAAAAAAGCGGATTGGATAGAGGAGAAAATAAAAAGTGGTTATAAAGATGTTTTCTTTATAGATGATTCTCATAAAAATGTTAATGCGGTAAAACAATTAAAAAATAAATACCCAGATATAAAAATGAGAGTTCAGCATGTCAAACATGATGTACCATCCGCTCCATCAAAAAAATACGATCACTCCAAAAAAGGAGATAAATCTACAAATGATATAAGTAAATTAAAATCTTTAGTTCCAAAAACCGAATTGGATAAAACAATAAAGAATCCAGAAACGGGTAGAAAAATAAAAATAAAATCAGCTCTTAATTATGATAAAAATTCAAAAGCATATAAAGCAGCTGTAAATAGTATAAAAAAGTAAAATATGGTTTATTTGCTTCACGGACAACCTAAAAGTGGAAAATCCACAATAGGACAAAGGTTACAATTTTGGTTACAAACTGATAAGAAAAACTGGAGAAAATCCGTATTTCATATTGATGAAAATTATTCCGATTTATATTTTGAAATAGCAAAATATTTAAATAAATGCGGAAATGATGTGGTAATATCAATGGCATGTCCTGATAAATCTGTTAGAGAAAAATTAAAAGCAGATTGTAAAATAACAGAAATATACTGCCATACTTCTAAAAAAATAGGAACAGAAAATTTAATAATAGAGGATTATCAAAAGCCAGAAAAATTTTATGTAGATTTAGATACATCCAAACCCATAGATGAAACATTTGAAAAACTAATAAAAATGTTGATTTGATATACTTATTAGTATAATTAAATGGTTATTAGTATGGAAAATCAAAATGAGGAAAATCAAAGTTTTTTTCCAAATTTGGAAGAAAAAGAAAAGATTACAAAAAGAGGATTGGGCTACAGACCCATTTTAGAATCACAAATCAAAGCAGCACAGGCAAAAGCAAAATCAGCATTTGAAGCAGCTAGGATATTGGGTATTAGTTACAATACCTATAAAAAATATGCAAAATTATATGGCATATTTGAAGACTTAAAGAACCCATATGGTTATGGAATTGATAGAGTTGTAAAAATTCGTAATAAAAAGTTTAACATTGAAGATTTGATAAATGGAAAACACTTAAAATATCCATTGCACAAATATAAAAATAAACTATTTGCAAGTGGGTATGTTCCAAAAGTATGTAGTAGTTGTGGATTTGGAGAAGAAAGAATATCAGATGGAAAAATGCCACTACTAATAGATTTTTTGGATGGCAACTTAAATAATCGTAAATTAGAAAACATTAGACCGTTATGTTACAACTGTTTCTTCTTATTGGTCGGTGATAGAAATGTTAAACATTGGTATGAAGAACATGGAATACCTGAAGAAAATGAAAATATAGATGAGAAAAACTAAAGAAACCCAAATCAAATCAGAAAAGGAAACAAAGTTTGAATACATATTTGAGGATGCAGAATCCAAATCTATATGGAAATATGATTTGAATAAATTCAAGAATGGACCAATATCAGTTGAATATCATTGGAAACCACATTACTTAAAAGAAGTAGAACTTCGTAGAAAAAGAGGTAGATAAATTTGGAAATATAAAAAATCTATCTTATATTTAATAAACAATAAAAAACAAAAAAATGGAAAAACAGGAATTATTTGAACAGATGAAAAAGTTGTGGGAAGAATTTGAAGTTGAACACAACAAAACGACAAAAGTATCTCAAAAGAACGCAAGAACATTGATTGGTGACCTGAAAAAATTGGTTACGGATTATAGGGCAGCTTCTGTTGAAGAAGGAAAGAAGTAAACATAAGGTGTGAGAAATCGCACCTTTTATTTTTTAATCAAACAATTTTATAACTAAAAAAACAATTATGAAAAAAACGATTCTATCGTTGTTATTGATGGCAGTATCTTTTATTGGATTTGGACAGATTACCACATCTTCAATATCAGGTGTAGTTAAAAATGAAAAGAACGAAACATTGCAAGGAGCAAGTATTCATGCTACCCACATCCCAACGGGTACAGAATACAAAACAGTTACTAACAAAAGTGGTGTGTTTGTATTACCAGCAGTAAGACCTGGTGGTCCATACACAATTCATGCATCTTACGCAGGACATTCCAAAGGTGAAGTTACGGATATTAATACCGAATTGGGTATTACATCAAACGTAAACTTTGAATTGAATAGTAGTGCAAAAGAAATGGAAGAAGTAAAAATTGTAGGAAGTAAAAGCAATATTTTTTCAAAAGAAAGAACCGGTGCTTCTCAACAATTTGGACGTAGAGAATTAACAACTATTCCAATTACGGGAGCAAGAACTATTGATGGTATTACAAAGTATAATCCATTTGGTAATGGAACATCATTCGGAGCACAAGATTCTCGTTTGAATAACTTTACTATTGATGGTTCTCAATTCAACAATAATTTTGGATTAGGCTCATCTGCACAAGCAGGTGGTAGAACAGGCGCTTCCGCAATTTCATTGGATGCGATTGACCAACTTCAAGTTAACGTTGCACCATTTGATATTAGACAAAGTGGATTTACAGGAGCAGGTATCAATGCAGTAACTCGTTCGGGTTCTAATAATATAGAAGGTAGTGTATATCAAACTCAAAGAAACAATTCATCTACATATGTTGGTAATAACGCAAGGGGAACAAAAGTAACTCCATCTAAATTTGATGAGAAGGTTCAAGGTTTCCGTTTAGGTATGCCAATTATTAAGAACAAGTTATTCTTATTTGGTAACTATGAGGGTATCGTAAAAACTGAACCAGGTACAACTTGGATTTCCGATGGTTCACCATTATCAGGTTCTCAAATTAGTCGTGTAAAGTATTCGGATATGAAAGCACTTTCCGACTTTATGAAAGAAAAGTTTAATTATGTTACGGGTCCATGGGAAGGATATTCTAATGAAAACTCTTCAAACAAATTCCTAATTCGTTTAGATTGGAACATTGATGATAAGAATAAATTAACAGCACGTTACGTTCACCACAATTCATCTGCAGAGATTAACATTTCAAATTCTCAATCAGCAGGTGCAGGTAATAGAACTACACAGTTTAATGCAATGTCTTTCCAAAATAGTGGTTACATCATTCAAGATAATACCCGTTCTTTGGTGTTGGAATTGAACTCAAAACTTAATAATACACTTTATAATAATTTGATTGTATCTTATGATAAGCAAATTGAAGATAGAGCATATTTGAGCCAGATGTTCCCAACTATTGATATTAGAGAGGGTGCAGCAACTTACACATCTGTAGGTTTTGACCCATTCACACCAAGTAATAAATTGAATTATTCAACATTCAATGTTACAAATAACTTAACAAAATACGCAGGTAAACATACTTTGGTTGGTGGTTTTAACTTCCAAGCATATCAATCTAATAACAATTTCTATCCAGCATCTAATGGTGTTTATATTTTCAACTCATTGGCTGATTTCTACAAAGCAGCAAATGAAAGTTTGGCAAATGGGGGTAAACCATCTGCAACTTCACCTGCTAGATTTCAGTTGAGATATTCGGCACTTCCAGGTGGAATTGAACCAATGCAAGTTTTGGAAACAACAAGATTGGATGTTTATGGACAAGATGAGTTTAATGCTACAAAAGACCTTAAATTAACTTTTGGTTTGAGAGCAAACATTATCGGATTCAATAACACAGCACTTGAAAATCCAAAAATCACCGCAATGGCATTTGGTGGTGGTAGAAAATTCAATACAGGGTTGATGCCAAAAACACAGGTTTTGGTTGAACCACGTTTTGGATTCAATTGGGATGTTGAAGGTAAAAAGAAAACACAAATTCGTGGTGGAAGTGGTGTATTTACCGGTAGACCTCCTTATGTGTTCTTGTCTAATCAAATTGGAAACAATGGTGTGTTGACAGGATTTATTGATGTATCGGGTGGTAATGCTGCAGGATATGGATTTACAGCAAACCCTAATCAGTATTTTATTCCACAAACACCAACTCTTCCATCTACATTTGATTTGGCACTTACAGAAAGAGATTATAAGTTTCCACAAGTATGGAAAACAAACTTGGCAGTTGACCAAAAACTTCCATGGTTAGGTTTGGTATTGAGTGCAGAGTATTTGTATAATCAAACATTCAACGCAGTTCACTACTATAACGCAAATATGGAAAACCACACTTCTAGATTGGGTGGAGTTGATCAACGTTTGATTTATGCAGGAAATGATGCAGGTGTTAGAGTAAACGATAACGTTTCTATGGCAGCCGTTCTTACTAATAAGAATGGAGCATATCACGAATCATTCACCGTAAGACTTGAGAAACCAGCTTCAAAAGGGCTTTGGGGTTCTTTTGCATGGACAACCGCAGAATCTAAAGATTTTATGAGTGCCGGTTCGATTGCAAGTGGTTCATGGCAATCTGCAGTTTCAGTATTGGGTAATAACTATTTGAATCTAACTACATCTGATTTCTTTGTTAAGAATCGTTTGGTTGGTTTATTGGGTTATAGAATTGAATATGGTAAGAAATATGGTGGAGCAACAAACATTAGTTTAGGTTATGTTGGACAGCAATCTAACCCATATTC
>JACCDW010267760.1_pt1 | contig 24043 bp, 15 predicted proteins | sample 7449781 | NCBI WGS metagenome assembly JACCDW01 (sample SAMN15323449, study PRJNA562643) | freshwater metagenome | isolation source: river surface water | place: USA:Blue River Watershed | collected 2017-08-18
CTTCATAATAGAACCAGTAGTCATACGATTCACCTGCAACAGGAGGCTCAGGGCTGAAACTCTGGTCTTTGATACTAAATACACTTTTTCCAGCTCCGCAGTCAGCAACTGTAGAAGAAGCAGGTGAGAATAGATTTAGAGCTACAAAAGCCAGGACAACAAGAGACTTGAACATTCTATACCCAATCTAAACTTTTTTCACAAATCAAATTTAGGTGCATGAGTCTTTCTGTTTTTCGTCAGGGTAAATGGATTCAGTATGATGTTCCTGAAACAGGCACATCAATCTGGACGACGCGTCAAAAGTTGCAAGCAGCATCGGTGTATGCGAGTGCTATTTGCAAAGGCTTTTCTCAAGAAAAGAGTCTTGTCTTAGCAGAATGTTTTATGAACAAACAATTGTATGGTGTCACCTATTCCAAACAACTTGAGAGGGAGCTTCAAAGTCTTTTTGTTTAGGGGTCACGAGGAAACAACATCATCCCCCAAAGTATTAAAAAGAACAAGAGGGAATGACCAAAAAACCCATATGCCGTAGGGCAACCTGATTCGGAAGCAAGAGTTATGAATCCTCCAAGAAGACGTTGCGTCAGCTTGAAGGTTTCAGGATTGGCGACGAGGAAAAAGACAAGTGTTGAATAAAAGGAATATTTGGCCTTCAGACCTATATTGACGACGTTGACCCCTTTCGTGCTGCTGGAGGAGGGCGATAATTTGGACCTTGAAGAATCTTGGGCAGCGGGCATCTTCCTAAACTTCCTGTTATAGTATTCAGATAATCACGCATTACAACTAAGAAGCAAAAGTACAAAAGTGAAAAATTAATCTGACCAGAAGAAGCAAGCTCTACAATATCAGCCTTTCTCACAGGGCCTTCCGCTTTATTTTTCACTTCTTTTTGCTCTCGCAATACAACTCGCAAAGGAGTCACAGTCTCCTGACCTGTTTCAGCATTTGTTTCCGTTTTTGTTTCAAACGTGTCAGCTTTAGGTCCATGCGCTGCGAAATAGAGACGAGCCTGCTCACTCATTGATGGAGTAATTGTCACAGCGGAAGCTGTTTTATCAACATCTTGAATGATAGGAAGTAACTTGATAAAAAGATTGAAACACTCCTTTTCTTTGGGAGTTAACTCAACAGAAACTGTCTCACCATCAAACAAACTAAGTAATTTTATGAGTAAATTCAAATATTCTAAGACAGTACCTGTTGGATGTGATTTGTAGAGGCCAGTTATAGCGGGAAGTCCAGAGAAGATTCCATTTATCTTGCGGAGGAAAGGCTGTGTTTCAGCCGCACCTGCTGGGAAATACGTCTGCCAAAGATATGTGAGGAGGAAGACATTGTAGCACTGGGACAATTTCTTTTCAGCAGCCTCTTCTGCGGGAGTTAAAGGTGTCTCTGCTCGCTCTCTCGCAAACACTTCCAACTCCTGAAGTTTCCTATAAATCGTTTGGAGACTTGACTTTGTTTGTGTGTCTTCTTCTTTTATCTTGGCAATGGCCTCGTTCACTGCGCCTTCAGGGCCTGTCAAAAGAGCCTCAATCGCAGCTTGGAGTCTTTCATAGGCTTCTTGACTTGCGCCCAGCTTTTCGGTCTCTGCAAGACGAGCCGCGCGCTCTGCTTCAATACGTTGTGTCGCTTCCCCTAGTTCACTCGTTTTTGCTTGTAACAGACCCTTGTACTCATTTGTGAGAGCTTGGAGTTTAGTTTCGTGAGCAGCGGCATCTTCACGTCGTCTTGCTGCTTCCGCTGCTGCTTCATCGCTTTTGGATGCAACACGCGCTTCCAAGTCACCCACCTGGCTTTCAAGACTTCCAATGGTCGCTTCCGCTGTTGTTGCGCGTCCAGCTTGTGCAGTCGCTTCCGCTCTAGCTGCTGTCAAATCTTCACCGCTTTGTCGTAGTGCGTCATCTTTAGAGGCTATCTGGCCTCGCAGTTGGTTGTTTTCATCCTGGAGTCGTTGCTTCTCCCTTTCAGCAGCAGCAAGTTGTGCTTGGGCGGCGGCCAAGTCAGCGCTGAGTTTTGCGGCTCTTGCTTCAGGCTCACTTGCTTTACCTTCCAAAGCAGCTTTCTCCGCTTCACAGGCCCGAATCCTTGACTCCAAATCAGTGGCTTCTTGTGTTAAGCGAGCAATTTCTTCTCGTAATTTGCGTATAGTATCTTCCAAATCCTCTTTTTCCTCTTCTGCTGTCTCTGTTACTCTTCTAATTTCTTCCTCTTTGGCTTCTATTTGTTGCTGAAATTGCGCTTGCTCCGCACGCAGCGTTCTAAGCTCCGCATTCAAAGCCGCAAGCTGAGAACGGAGTGCTTCTGTTTCAGTATCACAGTCTCTCTTTTGTCGTGTGAGTTTATCAATTTCTGCTCGTAATGTAACAAGTTGCGCCCTATTCTCTTCTAACGCAGCAGCTTGTCCTCGCAACTCAACGCGTGCGGCCTCTAGTTGAGCAACAGCTTGTGTACGTTCTCCTTCTGCTTTTTCTTTCGCTAGACGTTGCTCAGCTGTTCTTAATTGCTCTGCTTCAATCGCTGCGCGATGCTCCTCAACCAAACGCCTCAACTCAGCATCTTTCGCATTCAACCGTTGCTCAACATCGCGTAACGCAGCCACTTGGTCCTCAAGCTCTCGTATTCTAGCTCGTAATGCGACATTTTCATTCGTAATCGCAGCGATAGAGGCCTCATTTGCCGCAATCTGTGCTGCGTAACGCTCCATTTCAGCGGCATTCTCTTCTAAACGAGCCGCATGCTCAGCCTTTGCTTTTGCCAACGCAGCTTCAAGGTCAGCTATTTTTTTGTCCTTTCCTCCCTCTGCTTCTAACTTTGCTTGAAGGTCTTTTACTTGGGCTTCAATACGACCATAGTTAGAAGTTAAGAGTTGAGAATTGGCTTCACAACGGCGAAGCGCTTCCGTCAAGCGGATTGTTTCCTTTGTAAGTCTTTCTGATTCACCATCCGCAAGTTTTAAGTATTCTAAGAGTGTATCCACTATCTTGTACAAGTCTTTCTCTTTGCCAACAGCGGACCAAAATCTATGGTCTCCAGGAAAGAATGTAAGAAGAAGCTTGATAATTTTCTCTTTTTCTTTGTCAATGGCTTCTGCTAAACGCAGTTTGAGTTGTTCATCTATGACACCTGATGTCCCCTCAACTGATTCTAAAACTCTTGCGATAGATTCAGGGATTGGTAATTTGTTGCCTTGATAGGTCGTCAGAAAGGGTTTAAATTTCTCACCAATCGGATTTGTTTCCAAGCGTTTAATGAACTGAGGAGCAGTGGGATTCGTTTTCTTATACTCTTGAAGCGGATGATGTGCTTGAAGCGTAAAGAAAATAAATTGACGAAGCAGCTCTTTTGCTCTATCATCGGTCAGGTCAAACTCAAGATTGCCAAAGGCCTTATCGCTCATAGAGACACATTTTTGTCCCTCGTTGTAATTGTCTATGAGAGATTTTAGAGATTGATAGTGGCGAAACATATCACGTAGCGTTGCCGTGTCCTTCGGGTCAACGCCACCAATAGAGGATTGTTTCTCAAGTTTCTTTGCAATATCGCGAGCAGATAAAATTCCTTTAGAGCCCATCTCTTGTCTGAGTTTTGCCATGCGAAATTCCAGACTTTGTAACACAAGAGCTTTTTGGGAAGGAGCACAGGGAGGTAAAAAGCCTTTACTCGTCTTCTTATCAAGGTCTTGTTGAAGCTCAGTATCAAAGACGGGTAACGATTCACCTCCAAACAATTCTTGAAAGGTGTCCTTCAATAAGGTTACTTCTGAATCTTTCAAACCCTCAGGTACATAATAGATAGAAAAGTTTACTCCCATGGGGTCACCTGGAGGTAGGCCTGTTGGTGTTAAGGCCACACGCTCTCCAGCAACCAAAACAATTTCTTTCGGAAAGCCTCCTTTTGCTTCCATATCTGTTTAAGGGCATAGAAATCGTCGCCTAAACCTATACCGCAAAGATAGTGTAGAAATGGAAACGGAGCAGTCTCAACCTCAGAAACTGTTCAACCCTTGGAATCCTGCGAACAAGGTCATACAGGAAGGGGATGTCCAGCGGATTCTCAAACGGTACGGGTGGAAAGGGAAGCTTCATCGGGTAGATGTTTTCCAGCAAGCTTGTGTGCACAAATCCTATGTAGACAGGTCGGATCAGTGGGCCCAAAGTGGAGAAAAATGGGTTGTCGCTGAGCGGCCTCCGAATTGTCTTCCTCTCAGAGAAGCAGACAATGAAGAGTTAGAGTTCATTGGCGATGGTTTTGTTGGCAACAATATTGGATTATATCTCGCGCGTCGGTACAAAGGGGAAGGAGAGGGATTTTTTACACGAATCCGCACACGCATCGTGAATAACAATATGTTAGGCCGCTTAGCGACAAAAATAGGGCTTGCTCCTTATCTCATTATTAGTCGTCACGTTGAAAATGTATGCTCAGGGCGTGAAAATCTAGGTATCTTAGGCTCAATGTTTGAGGCATGGCTTGGTGCTCTCTTTGAACATGATGATGATGGCAGAGGAAAAGGAGATATGTCAGTTCGGAATTTTCTCATTCAAGTAATTGAAGAGCATATTGATTTTGTAGATATTATCACCGACGACACAAACTATAAAGACCAGCTTCTCCGATGGTTCCAAGCGCAGTATCATCAGCCTCCCAAGTACAAAGAAGTAGAGGTTGTGGGTCCTCCTCATGACCGTATTTTTACAATGGGTGTTGTAGACCCGAATGGAGCTGTCATTGCGACAGCAACTGCGCGAAATAAACAAGTGGCTGAGCAAGAAGCAAGTCGCATTGCTCTCACCAAACTCACTGCGCAAGCATCAAGCGAATGAAAAGAGGAGACCAAATAGAAGGAATGTCGGGAAAAGCCCCTCCGAAACCTCCAGCGCCTTTGCGAATCAAAGGCATTAAAATCAGTGTCGCACCCAAAGGTGCTGCGCCTGCTTCAACCACTGATGCTGCGTTAACTGTATTGCCTGACCCTGCATTACCCAAACCCGAAGATAGCAGTCGGAGTGTTACTGAGGCACGCTATGAGGGTGTACAAGTGCGCTCAGGTATGTTTGCTAGAGGTGCTGCTGCTGCTCGTCCTGCTCCCGGCAAACGTGTTGCTGAGCCAAAGGCACCGAAGCCGCGAGGTGTAGATGCTCCGCTCTTTGGACCTGGTGGTGAGGATGAGAATGAGAATGAAGAGGAAGAGGAAGCTGCGGTTCGTCGCGCTGCGGAAGAGGAAGCTCCTAAACCTCCTCCCCTCGCTGTCAGGCCACCGCCTAAACCTGCTGTTGCAGTTGCGGAGCCTGTTGGTCTCGCCTTGCCCAATGCGGGCAAAGAATTTATGGGTGTAGCTTTGAAGCCGAAAAAGAAATCGTATGCGGAAGCTGCGGTCAGACTTCGTTTTACAGATGAAATCGCACAAACCTTAGAGCTTGTGGGAACCCAGTTGGAAGAAATGGCTCTCACACTCAGTTTGGAGGAAAAGAGAGGTTACACAAAACAAGAAGGTCTGGAAGATGGAAAATCCAAGTTTGTATTTGATGATGAGCAAAAGTTTAGCGAACCCTTGACAGATGAACGCCTCAAACAACTTGATGACTTATTTATGTCATTACGCCTTCGCATGAATTATTTCCTCGTGGATGAAGCAAAGTTAGACAGTGAGGTCATAGCATTGTACAAAGCCATAGCGTACGCACCAAAATACATCAAAGACAAGCCGAAGATTCAAGAAAGACAGAGACTCCTCGTATTGAAGGATATGATGACACCTCGTATTGCGGAGACACTTTTACAATTAGATGCCACTATGAAGAAGCTTTTAGCGGAACGTGTTGGTATTGAAAATATGGAAGTAACCTTTCCTGAGCAAGAAGGAAAACCCTATATCTATGAATTACCAGATGGAAAGACATTTTTGCCTGTAGACACAACTCCTGAGTCAAGGAGAGACGCAGAAGCTCGTTTGGAGGAATTGAGTCCTTTGTTTGCGAATGGGAGTAAAATCACCCTGACCAAACTCATCGGGTTTGGAGAATATGATGAAGCGGGGACACCTTTAAACAAAGATATTTCTGAATTAATGACACTGATTAAGGTAGCAACGGAATTTACAGGCAAGGCTGAGCAGCAACAGGCAAAAGCTGCTGCGCAGCTTGCAGAGGAAGAGGCTAGAGCTGTGAAGACATTAGAAGGGACACCCTATGAGGCCTTGGCGAAACCGATTGCGGAAGAATTTAGTAAGTCTCCCTTTGAAGTCACCACTGATAGCGATTATAGACCTTTGAAACACGAAACAAAAGACCGCACGGAAGTGACGCTACCCAAGCAAAAAGGATTTATTCCCCAGACAAGACGAGCCTTTGGTTATTTTATTTTTGACAAATACCGTCGCTATATGTTGAAAGCCCTAGAGAAACTAGACCCCAATGCCTGTCAGACGCTTGCGGATTCCTCTCAGGTCACCCAAATCTATGAATACCAGAAATTTGTTCGGGACTATATTTCCTTTATGACGCCTTATAGAGGTGTCTTAGTTTATCACGGGCTGGGCTCAGGAAAGACTTGTACTGCGATTGCGGCATCGGAAGCTCTTTTGTCCGCAGGCAACAAAAAAATCATTGTTATGACACCCTTTTCGTTGCGGAAAAACTTTATCCAACAGATTACATTCTGTGGATTCCGCCACTTCCGTTTACTCAATTATTGGACACCCCATGAATACAGAAAAGCAGATGGCAAAAACGCGCTCTGGCTCTTTGCGACATCTGTGATGCGTATTCCTGAAGTCTATTTGGTACCCAAAAGAGGAAAAGCGATGACTATTTGGATTCCAGATTTAAGCAAACCACAATCAGAAGAAAACTACAGCAAACTAAGCCCTGACCAACAAAATGAAATTCGTCAACAAATTTATGAAACATTGGTGTATGACCCTGACAAGAAAAAGAAAGGTATGATTTGGTTTATTAACTACAATGGTGTGACTGCGTCAAGATTAAAAGATTGGATTTGTAGAAAAGATGAGAGAAAAGATGAAGTCAGTTTTGATAATTCAGTAATAGTGATTGATGAGGTACACAACTTGGTCCGATTGATGCAGGGGGTTATTGACCCTTATCTAAAAAGTTTAACAATTGGTGAGAGGGACGCCAAATTTGCTGACCCTGATGTCATTACATCCGCACCCTGGAACCCTAAATATTGTACCAAGCCTACAAACTACAAACGTGGCTACTTGTTCTATCGTATGTTACTCCAAGCCAAAAACAGCAAAATCATTGGTCTTTCAGGTACACCTTTAATTAACTTTCCTGAAGAGCTAGGTATATTATCCAATATCCTTCACGGATACAATTATACCTATACAATGAGCATTCCCAAAGTCGCAGAAGCAGGAGGAAATGAAAAGATAGTCAAAGCCTTTCAAACCATGGCGGAAGGCAATGACCCTAGCAATTTCTGTGAAGACATTGATTTCTACGAAGCCGTGATTCATGATAAAGCACCCGCACGAATTGAGTTTACCTTTACGTTGTTACCTGAAGGATATCGCAAAATTCAGGGTCAGCTTGGTGTAGAGCGGATACCTTTGACAGAAGCTCTGAAAGATACAAAAACCAAACTTGATACCGTAAAACTCTGTATCCAAAAAGTCATTCAGTCCGTAAGTCCTTCTTCTGTCAGCAAGTTGAAACCCTACGTAGAGAAAGCAGAGCCTTTGCTGCCTGTCTTGGGCGAGCCCACATATCCTGAGCAACCCCAGTTAGATGATTCCTTCAAAGGCCGATTTATTGCGCCTGACGGAGTGTCTCTCACAAATGAAACAGTGTTGTTTAAACGTCTCAGTGGTCTCATTTCCTATTACAAAGGCTCACGCAAAGATTTGATGCCTGAGGTTGTAGAAGATACAGTTGTTCGTGTACCGATGTCCTTGGACCAACAAAAGAAATATGTTGCCATTCGTCTTGCTGAAATTAAGATTGAGCAAGAAAAAGAAAAGAAGGCCAAAAAAGGAGCGCTAGAAGCAGTGGCTGTAGGGGGGCCCCGAGGAGATGATGCTGAGGCAAAGAAACTTGCGAGCTCGCAAAACTATCGTATGGCATCTCGTCAAGCTTGTAACTTTGTCTTCCCTGATGGATTTACACGACCCAGGCCTTTATCCGCGGAGCAGATGAAACAGGCAGATGAATTTGGGGGCTCAATTGAAGAGCTTTTGGGAGAGGATCAGGCCCCTGAAGCCTCAGCGTTAGAAGGAACGCCTGAAGAGGAGAGAGAAGTTGCGGAGGCTGAGCGCAGAGAAGCAGAAGCAGCAAGGCGTGAAGATGAAGAGGTGGCATCAGAGGAAGAGAAAGCTGAAATTCAAAGTGTAAGGCGTATTATGCAGGAGGCTGGAAAGACAGCAGGGGAAATCCAAGAGGCTGTAAAAGAAATCCAAGACCGCTATGCGGCGGAAAGAGCAGGTGAGCTTGTTGTCGCCGCAGCTGTACCCGAAGAGACAGAAGAGCCTGCTGCTACATTATCTCCTCAGCAAAAGCGCTGCTTGGCCAATATGTTGCCTGGCGAGAGCTATCAAACTGCTATCAATAGGGCAAAAGAATGTCTCTTGACTCTTGGATTACCGAATTTACTTCTCAAAGACCCTGCGAGACCTGAGCAAAGTCCTCTAGAGCGGTGGAGCCCAAAATACAAGAGCATCTTAGAGCATATGGAAGAGATTCCTGGAAGCAGTCTTGTCTACAGTCAATTCTTGGGTATGGAAGGCATTGGTATCTTCACAATTGCCATGCAAGCCAATGGATATGACCCCATTAAGATTGTTTCCGAAGGTGGACAATACAAATTTGATGAGCGAACAGAAGCATCTATTCGCAAAGGTCCTGCTGCGAACCAACGTCGTTTTATTTTGTTCACAGGTGGTGAAGCAGAAGAAATCCGAAAAATCAATATTGATTTGTTTAACGCGAAGTTCTCAGAGTTGCCTACGCAAATCACCCAAGTTCTTCAAGAATCTGGATTTACAGTTGACATTGGCAATAAACGAGGAGAGCTTTGCCGTGTCTTCTGTATTACAGCAGCTGGCGCAGAAGGTTTGTCGTTAAAAAATGTGCGTGGTGTTCACATTATGGAGCCTTATTGGAACGATGTACGTATGGCGCAAGTCAAAGGTCGTGCGGTTCGTATTTGCTCTCACCAAGAGCTTCCATTAAAAGACCGCAATGTACGCATCTATACATACATGACTGTCTATAGCGCAGAAGCACAGACAGCGAGGGGTGACCCTAGAGAAGGGGAGAGAATGAAGTGGGCGATTCCCCAGGAAATTTGGAATCGCGATGGCATTAATCGTGCCACCGCAGAAAGCTATGGAATTGCGACAACAAGAGATGACTACGCATTAACCAGTGACGAGCGCTTGTATTATATCAGTGAACGCAAGAAAAAGCTTGTAGAGAACCTCATTGTTGTGATGAAATCTGCTGCGGCAGATTGTCTTTTGAATTATGAGGAAAATAAAGATGGTACATTTATGTGTCGCATGTTGGGCAATGAAGGTGATTTCTTGTACCATCCGAATTTACAAAAAGACATTGAAACAAGTAGAAAAGATGATATTGGAAACTTGTTCAAGATTCCTGAAGAAGAGCTTGCGAGAATACGAGCCGCACAAGCTAAACTAGTGTTTGAGGAAACCAAAGATGCAGAAGCAGAGGCAGAAGCAGCAGTGAGAGAAGAGCCTGGAGCTGCTGCTGCTGTGACAGAAGCCAAACCTGCTGCTCCACCTCCACCACCCAAGCCTGTCGTCGCAGAAAAACGTATCACCTATAAGGTCGGTATTCGGAGAAAACCTACTGACCCGAAACCTACACCCTTTGCGATTAGCGTGCTTCCTTCTGAGCTGCTGAAGATGGATGCGAAGAGTCGTGTCTTCTATATTTACGATGTCGCAGATACAACGTTCCAAACGAAGTTGGGGACTGTCAAAGCGGAATTCAAAGATGGCAAATACATGCCTGTGGGTGGCACTGCTTCCTTCACTTCATAATCACGCAGCCAAGGTTGTCTCTTGTCGTCCTACCGCGGTTCCTTGCTCTGCTAAGGGTGGATCCGCCCACCAGGTTTTCCCTTTGTGGGCTATGGTTTGAATATTGAGTTCCCAATCCAAACATTCACGAAACGGAAAGAGTGTGGTTAAGATTTTTTCCAAATAGGAAACTTTGAACAACATTGAATCAGTACACCGAAACACAAACTGATGAGGAGGTAGATAGGCTTTTGTTTTCGCATACATGCTGGCTGGACATTTGTCAGGACGTGTGCGAGCCCCTTCTCCCAAACTTACATAATCCCATTCTTTGTCTTTCAAGTCTTCTAAAAGGTCATTCAAGCGCGGAACAAAATCATCACGGAGCCACGTATCTGATTCAAAGATAAGAACTTGTGAATATTTTTGTTGAACAGCCACTTGTGCTGCGATAGCAAAATTCAGAACAAGAGAGATTTCTCCCTTAGACAAACAACGGCCTTTAAATGTAAACACGGGTACACCTTGACGACAAAAGGGGTCATAGACCTGGAAGATTTGTTCACTCGTCAATTCAGAGCCCCATGTGGGCGCAATACATGCTATCCTATCTTGTGGAATCCCACGAGAGAAGAAATGGGGTAGTAATCGTTCATATCGGTCTTTCTCCTTTTGTTCATGCACAAGGAGAAAGACTTTGTCAATTTGCTGGGGCCAGTTCATGCTTGTTTTGTTTGACCAAACCCCTTAAGGTGCCGCATTTTTGAAGGGATGTCCTGTCACGAGATTCATAGGAATACCCCATTTGTGAGCCAAATATCCTTCTACCTTTTGACGTCTCTCTGTAGTGAGACCAGGGTTGAAAATGAGTATCTCATAGAGAACCCCTTGGTAGAAATCACCCATGCCAAAGCGACCAATTGCCGCACCATTCCAACTGGACAACACTTCCATATTGGAATCACGATTCAATTGTTGGCCATTCAAATAAAGGGCGCGCCCTGTAGGTGTCTTTTCAAATGCTACAATGCGAGTCTGCTCTAAGGATTGTTGGTAATTCGGTGTTCGGCCATCCACGTCATTTGCAAAAAAGGCGAATCGTAATATATTGCTTGTTACGTTACCTAAGACAAGATTTGCGTTACGAGCTCCTGTGGTACCGCCCAAAAAGAAATTGTTATTTTTGGAGGACTTTCGTCTTTCCACAACAATCACAGTGAAACTATTTCCCTGAACAAGACTAAATGCGTTATCAATAGGCAAAAATGAATCTGCGCCATTGAACTCAATTCCAGCAAAGGCTTCTTTTCTGTAAATGGGTCTATTGACGATGCTTGTTTGTGTCACAGTATTGTTGCGTCCTGATTTATCTCCCCACGAGCGAACCCGATTGTTTTGGTCAATCGTTAAGCTTCCACCATCATTCGCGTCCAGCCAGAAAACAAGAGGCTGCCAACCCAAAGAAAACATACGGGGTATACCGTCAATGTTCAACGGAGTAAATGGCTCGCCAGTTATCGTAACACCTAAGAAATTGTTAATCGCTTTGCGCTGCTCAACTGGATTTGTACTATTTACCTTTGATTTCAAATCATCTACAGCAGCTCTGAACTGACCCCATCTTGTGATTGCGCCGAGCTCAGGTTTCAGAGTTTTTGTAGACGGATACAAAAGACCCGCAGGTTTTCCATTCTTTTCTTGCCAATACGCCTGCATACACTTTAAATCAACACCTCCAATACTTTGACTGTCTGTTAATTCAGAGCAAAAATCATATTGGTCAAACTTTCCTGCGCTCAAACACAAGTCTTCCGCAGCCACTTTCACCAAGGGGTCTTGGGCTGTCTGTGTAAAGTTCTGGAGTTTTTGGATTTCACGTGTGGCCAGGTCCCATGAGCCACTATCCTTCTTGAACATTTCTTCTGTGATTTTGTTGTCTCCTTGTCTGGACTGATATGTCATGAAAGAGGGCTGCGTCTGAAGGAATTGGCTAAATGTAGTTGCTGTAGGTCTTGCGGACTCAATCGCTTGATACAAAGTACCATCAGCAGAGCAACCATTTGTTTTCACAGCTTGGAGGAGGCAGTCTCTGGACAAGGAAGGATTGTTTCCAGGGCGCATACAACGCTCCAATGTTGTCGCATTCGCAGACGCCATACTAGCTGCTGCGGTTGGTGTTGTTTGTGGGAAGTTTGCGGGATTTCTTACAATTGAGCCAGCTCCGCATGTGTATCCAGGCGCAGGATTTCCAGCTTCATCCACCAAAATATATCTGTTTGTCTGACTGCACCAAGCCGTATTTGAAAAGGTTGCCTGAGCAGTCGTCAACCCAGCAGCAGACGCAGGGAGAGTCGCAGTAAAATCACGAACATGACGATTAAGAGCTGTTTTCAAATCCCAAATCCATTCAACACCATTTCCAAGAGAATCTTCCTGCGCATTCAAAGGACCATTCCGTGTCCCAAGAGCACCTTGCGAAACAAGCGGTGCTCCTCCTCCCGGGGACTTTTTGTATCGCCAGCCACACCGTATAGCAGAAGGCCCTTCAGCTTCTTGGTCCGCAATAAGTTTGGGGAGACTCGCTGCGCCAGTGAATCCACGACAATAGACTTCTTCATCGGTTGTTTTTGCCTGGCCCTGAATTAATTGACTTAAGCCTGTCGCCGAAAATTTATTTGAAACAGACTCTGTATAAGGGTCATATCTATTGAATTGTGACAACGTATCATTCGTAATACCAGGACCTAGACTTCCCTTGATGTTTTCGGGAAGAAAACGATTTGGCTCAACTTCTCTATACCGAATCTGTTGCGCACTGTAAAAGTCACCTTGTGCAACATCTGGATTTGTGTAGGCTTCACGAAGGGATGCCATGCTTCTAGTTAACCTCTTTTTTTTAGACAAACTTCAACAAATAGTTTGTACCAGCGCTCGCGTATGTATTCCAAGAATTAGGATTGAATTGGTTTTGGGTGCCCACAAAGTACCTCGCAACACCTCTTTCTGTGACCATCTTTGTATAGGGAGCATCATAGATGCTGTATACTTTTGTGCCATCGGGCAATGTAAATATCTGATTGACATTCATGTCCCTGCCAATCCAAGGTCCAAACATTACAGCTCTGCGTTGTGTCTGTAAGCTCGCTCTATATGCGGCTTCTTCATCTGCAATTTCCTGAGGCTTGTACGCAAAGCGGGCCGATAAATCGCTTCGCCACTCACTTTCGTCATTAATACGATAGTAAAGATTGCAGGCAGCTCCACCATACCATTCATAAAAACGAAGCTCAAATGGATAGACGCCTGCGGCAGGAATTTGGATAGGCGCAGAGGCATCTCCTGCAGGGCCGTGAATTGTCCAGTTGCGAATCACTTGGCGATTGTTAAAGCTCACGTAAATACCATCGTCTGATACTGTGTACAAATATAAGGTTTCAGGTCCAGGTGCGATATAGTATCCGCGCGCAACCACACCGCATCTATCAAACCGCCCTAAGTTCCAATCATTGAATTGAATTCTGCCATACGCATTCGGTGTACCAAGACGGCCACCCCACCCTCTATTCCCTGGAGTAATGTCAGGATTCGCATCTGTAATATCAAAGAATCTGACATAGACACCTGCTGTGAAACCTGCGGGAAACGCAACAGGAGCAGGTGCTGGCAAATCAGATTTACATGAGGGGTCTGCGCCGCGCTGAAGGTAGGTAATGTCTTGACGTTGAGCACTATTCAGAATCGTTTCATTCACGACACTTTGGTTGGCATCCAAGAGTTGAAGGCGAATACCGTTCTTGCGATATGCTATATTTGGAGTATCTCCACGTGTAATGTAAATAATTTTTGTGATATCTGTGGGCGTCCCCAAATTCAACAAAAACTGATTGTTTCCACCCGCTCCAGCACTAATATAAAAGTTTTGTGCTTTCGGATAAATCTGTCCATCAATTGCTCTCGACGCTTCGTGTGTACCAAACCCGTGAGACGGGTAGGGTGCTGTTGTGCCAGCTGTTGACTTTCCAGGAGCAACATTTTGACCGTTTTTGTCTATGACAACGAGCTGAGAAATCTCAATAAAGGCATCGGATACATTACGAGAAGGTAGTACACGGACGTATTGTGCGACAATACCACAAGGGTTCGTCACAACTTGCGGAGACGTTGTAGCTGCAGTTGGTAGATTTGTAAGACTTGTACCAAAACAGTTTGTAATTGCTGCTTTTCTATCAGGGTCTGTATTCGCATTCCTTGTGAGGTCTGTTGCTAGAGTCAATTGGTCATTCAAATATTCTTTGATAGCATCTACACTAATCTTTCCCTTGTACCCATTGTCCCCAATACGAGCAAGTGTATCTCTCGCAGACGAATTTGTATCGGGATTGAGCTGACCTTCGGGTAAGCAATAGATATTTTTGATTTCACGTTGATTGTTTTTGTATGTGACAAGGCCAGAATACGTAGGTCCAACGCGAGGAGGGTTCGCCTTCTCATTCGCACCCTTGTTATGATACAAGAAAGACAAGCATTGTTGTGCCTGGTTTTTGACTTTCTCATTGGAGCTCTGAAGGGAAGTTCCAAACTTCAATGTCCCTGCGCGCTGAATATAGGGGTCACAAGGTGTCTGAATTTCACGACCCGAGCATTGTTTTGTAGCATCCGCATCAATCATATCCTGGGAAGCGATAGATTGAAGAGTTGTATAGATTTGCGTCAAATTCTGAGCTTGTCCATCTTTTGAATTGAGCTCTTGAGGATTTTGATACAAAGTTCCAGCGTTTGTACAACCCGCATCCAAAATGCGTTGTTGGAGGCAAGCATTGTTGTACGAGCCAGGTTTTGAGCCTTTCGCATAGCAAGGTTGGTCTGTTGCGAACGCAGAAGCTGATGCCGTCTGGGTCTGGAAGGGACCATCTAAGCAGTCCATGGCCGCAAACTCACTGGGTTGAACAAAGGTGAAAGGAATCACACCACGCAAGCGCATCTTTGTTTTACCAGCAGCAGGTCTCATTTTCGCAACATCCAGGCCAATATCCGAAAAATTATGAAATCCACCTGATTTACTAGGAGACGCACCTGTTTCATCGTCAATGGTTACCACTAAATTCAAAGGCATTGTATACAATCCATCACGAGGTGTCTTTGAAAACATATAGCCATAAATGTTTGTAGGATTTGATTCGTTTTGAAGACCTCTAACTTCTACTACAAATGTGTCACCCTCTTTCACTGGATTTGTTGAAAAATCAAGTGTGATAGGTGAAGATTCAGAGAGCGTTTGGGCATTGACTTGATTTCCTTTCCAAAACAAGACCACTTGACCAGTACCCTGAACCTTAAAGGAGATAGGATAGGTTTCTGTTCCAGGAGGGACAGACGAATAAACACTATCAGATTCAAAACAGTAAGCACAGTTATCAGGTCCGCCAATCGTTTTGTTCGCCAAACAGACTTGGCGAGCTTTGAACCGTTCCAAATCTTTGGCTGATGTAGCAAACGCTGGAGCACCAGGCGCACCTTCACATGTTCCAATAGAGGGACCTATCCGAGGGTAAGGCCATCCATTCTTGCTTTGCTCAGCCACAGCAGCATCTCTCGCATCAGGATCAACAATCATTCCTTGTTGTGTACGAAATCTGTTTCCTTCTTCATCAACACCACTTGTAATACAAACACCGCACACTTCATCAAACTTCCATTGACCGTCAGGGCTTACAGCTCCCTGTGTCTTGAGACTTCCATCCGAATTGTAGGTAGAAAAAGGGTTGGATTGTTTGCCTGCGTCTCTGCAGAACTTCATCGCACCATACAAGCTTTTTGTAGAATCAGACCGAGCTTGGAATTGATTCTCAAACTTTTTCAGGACAAGTGTCTGTGAGGAATTGGGTGAAAATTCAGCAGCAAAGCTTCCTAAGGCTTGATTGACTGTTTCTTTTTGCTCCTTGACTGTGGTATCGGGGGAGCCGACCGGGATAAGACTGTTAGTAATAGGGTTTACAAGACCTGAAAACATATTGTAGCGAGATTGACTTTCTTTCACCGATTCTTGGTAGTTTGTATTTGTGTCAGGCAGGGGTTCAAATCCTTCTGTCATGTTTTTTTTCAGCCGTAAGCCTGCGACTGTCGCGAGACTTATGCCTGCTAATGCTGCAAGTCCTGTTATAGGATCCATCCTCTACCTGAAAGGGCGGATTAAATGTTCTTAGGAAGTAGAGCCGAATCCAACATTATCAGGTCTTAACCGAGCTGTCGGGTCCAAATCACGTGTTATGACACGGAACACAAGAGTTGTCTGGTGACTTAAGTTAATTAAGCGACCAACGAAGGGTGTAGTTGCCGCAGTATTGAGGTCTGTCTGAAGTTGAGAATTGGCAGATGATGTGCCTCCATAGGGAGCAGGAGTGATAGAACCTGTTGTGGGGTCATTCATCTTTGAACGGATAATAATGACATTTGCGTACCCAACATCATTCGGACCATCTCTCATTGCTCCTCCGCTTGTGACAGCAGCAATCTGGACAACCAAATGACCTTCAGGCTGCTGTACAAAATTTAAAAAGTCTGTCGCAGCACCTGTTGTGATGCCACACGTGACATTCTTAAACTGAATACGGTCACCCTGATTCACCATGAATCGGCTGAAATAGGTTGTCGTCTGAACAAACAAGTATTGACCGCTCAACCCCGCATAGAGTGTTGAATCTGTCCCGATTCGGCTAAATGCCGCCGAAGTGGTAATACACTTTATATCCAGAGTATCTAATGTGTCACTCACGAGGCATCCATCTGGTCTTTGAATTGAAATAGAAAGCTTTCGCAACGTCGCGAGGGGCGTGGGAGTATAGACTTTCTGACACTTCAAGAACTTCGGAATCATTGCTAAGAAACCTCCTTTGGAGGCCGCATTGTTATCTGACACCCAGTTTGCGTCATATTGAACAGAAGCAAATGCTTGATTTAGATATGTATCTGTTCCGAAGTTATTGGTGTCAAGCTCAGGAATGTAGACGTTCAAGTAAGGGAAACTCAGTACATTCACATTTAAAGCGGTTCCGTAGGTGCCAAATGCTCCTCCTGACAAATCATCTACCTTTTGGATGATGTCTACACCTTCAATGGGCAAAATTGTCTTTACAAGTTCAATCCGTGTAATATTCTTGAATTTGACGGAAGCAGAAGGAGAAAAGGTAAACCCAGGAGTATTGTTCGCAGGGTCAAAGTTCACTGTAAAGTTATACCGATTTTGACTTTTATTAATGACCCAATCACGGTCCGCACTATAGACAAATAAGTTGTATTCATTTTCCTTGTACGCTAAGATATCTTCTTGACGAATGAGTGTATCAGCTTGCTGAGGAGCTTTTAATCTTGGTGCTGTTGGCAAAGCAAGTGTCATATTTGCGTCACCCAATCCAGACTGGCTATTCAAAATGCTCTCTAAAGGAGTGCCTTGGCCTGAAGGGTTTCCTTCCAAAACATCACGCATAAACATGCGACGAGGATCCGGGGTGACGAGACGAGATGCCATTTCTGATTGGGCTTCACGCTGTGCGGCAAGCTTAGCCTTTTCTCTATCCACCAAGACAAGTTGCTCCTGCTGAGAGGCCTTTCGCGCAGCAGCACTGAATTCAGAATCAGCACGCATTGTATCCGCCAACATTTGCTCTCCACGCATAAGCTCCTCTTCACGTTGCTTTCTCGCAATTTCAAACTGACTCATGGGAGAAGGACCGTCCTCTTGGAGTGCGATGCGGAAGTTGGGAGGCGGTGGCGGTGTAGCTTTTGTACCATTTCGCTCATTTTGAAGTTGATTGAAGCGGCTTGCGACATCCATTCTTGTAGCATCACGTTCATCAACCGCAGGCGCAGATGCCGAACGGTTGATATAGGATAAAAAATCAGGCACGACGGCGGCCAGTACTTGACTGTTTTTCTCCTGAAGTGGCGCACTAGGGAGTGCCTGGTTGACCTCGCCCATATAGTGCCGAACAGTGCGTAGAAGTCGTTGTTTCTGTTTTTCATTGAGGTCAGAACCTAGGCGACGTTGAAAATCCTGATAGACAAGATTATCAAGCATACTTTCATTTTGATTACTCAAAAACACATTCTGTTGTCTTTGACTAGCCATACTGCTTTTCCCCGACATTCTATTCTTAGGCCTATTCTTTCCTTAGGTTTATGTGGAAAAGAGCCAATCGCGGAAGTCTAACATAATGGAATCGCGAGGTTGTTTTCTGCAGAAGGGTCTAAATTCATCTCCTGCGAGCATGCGTATGATAAAGTACATTGAATACATGCCACATTCAGAACCAAGGTGTTGAAATCTGCGAGCATTGTACATAAGTTTCATTTTGGGGTCTTGCGTTGTCAACCATTTCATGAAGGTAGCAATTTGTTTGGGTGGTTCATACCCATAGGAATCAAAGTAGTAGCATTTATGTCTGGGAATGTCTATGTAGTTTGCTACCCAATGGCTTCCATCTTTGAAATGCGGGTCTAGATTGTAAATAATACCCACGGAATGCGTACCTTGTTTTAATGCATCTTCCATTCTGAGACCACAAATTTCCCGGATGAGACACTTTTTCTCACCCGAATGATTGTAAGGGTCGGGAGCTGCAAAATCAATCGGGAAGGGGCCCATAAATTCAAAGTCAGAAAATGCTTCTTCATATTGTTTCATGACTGCTTCAATATTTAAACTATCCAGCCACATATCAGGGTCTTCTTTCCATTTTGCAGGTTGTTGAGGGCGGAGATATGTCTTTGCGAGAGTCTGTTTTTCTTCTAGTGAAAAGGGGAGTCCTTGTAAAAAAGACATCTCCTGACCTGCGGGTACACCCAGCTTTGATTCAAGGGCTTTCCGAAGTGAGACGGGCTCTTGTTGGGAAGGGACACCCAGTTGTTTTGCGGCTTTTTGTAAAACATCAACTGGGAGACAGCCATGTGCTGGTCTCTTTGTTCCTACACGTGGGTGACACTGAGAAGGACCCGGTGCTGGAATTTGCTTACGTGTAGTCTTTCTACGAGTGTTCCGACGAGTTTTCCTCATCTCTATACTAGCATTAGATAGAATGGCAAAGACTGTTTCAAAACGATTTAGCAATGTACGGTATTGGAGATATGTATTTACTCCTTTGATTTTCCTTATCATTGCTCTTGTACTTGTCATTGTATTTACAAGCGATTCTCCTATGACATCTTCTCTAAATGCTCTTACAAGCAGTTACAGAAAAAATACAAAGAATTTGCCAAGTGCTGGTGTAAACTTCAACCGCAGGTAACCTTTCCTCTAGGTAGATATGGAAGGTGTTCAAGGTTCACTCCCTTATGTTTTAGTAGCCCTCGTTCTAATCTCAGTGGCTACATCTGTCATTTACATTGGTATGTCTGCTGGAAATTCTGATACGCGTAATGAGCTTCAGAAACATATTTCTATTTTAACGGCTGCGAATGTTCTCACCGTGATATTTTTAGGATTCCTGATGTATTACTATTTAACAAGCAATACCCAGATGATTCTTCCTTTTACGGTGTTTATGACAACCTTTAATTTATTCTTGGGCATCATGGCAGTTAGTGTTTCTGTTCTTCAGCAGCTTTCTGTTTAACGCATTGGTAAATACAGGAAATCTTATGCTGAACACGGAAACGCCCCGTCCATTGACTCGTGCTCGCATCCAATTGATAGGAAATCCCTTGGAGTCGCAATGCGACCCGAATTGAGTCTCCTTTTGAAATCATTCCCGGATTTGACAGACGCTGCCATTGGTTGTCTTTCCAAATAGAAATTGTATGGCGCTTCTCTTGAAGTTGGAGCGGGCAATAGAGATGAAGACACGTATTTTCTACAAAGGGTTGGAAGAGCTTGTGAATTTGCTCCTTGGTCCGATTGCTTTCAGGAAACCAAATTCGTTGATTTTGAAAGACTGCGAGTAAAAGAGAATCTTGAAGTGCTAGGAGTTTTGCTGCTGTCATGGGCGAATCTGATAGACTGAGAAGTAGACGCCCTGTACTGGAATCATATTCTGATACAGTCAAAGGTGGTAGCAAAAGATTTAGATTTTGAAAGACAATAGGGCCATCCGCATAGGACAGCGGTGTTAAAGGCTTCATATTTTTTTGTAAGGACTGAACCTGAATTTTGCTCACTTCTAATTTTTGGATCGGAATTGTCCACTCCATCCACATCTACAAGTACCTACTCTGGGTGCTTAAGCCCACCTTCTATACCAGCCTAGATGGACGCGCTCAACCTTTCGTGGAGAGGTCAACCTCATTCTGGAAAACGGACAGCACTTCATTCTGCGTTACGACGCTTAGCAGAGTCAAGAGGTGTACCCTTTTCTATCCAAACCAAGCAGTTTTTTACAGGCGGTGTCAAAGCAGATACAACTCAAATTAGCACAACCGCAGATGATGAAGGAGACGAAGGTGGCTCTGACAAGGATTGTTTCCCCTACGAGTTTTCCTACGTTCATGTGGGCTTTGATATCTCACGTATGTCTATGCAGGATAAAATCTATTTAAAACCGATACTTCAACGATGGAGTGTTGGAAGTCAAGTCTTAACTGGTCACCAAGAGCGTGCTTCACGCATTTTAGTGTTTTATCACGCACATCTGTTTAGTACAGAGTCATACTTCTTACTTCATTCACTCCTAGAAAACAACTTTGGTGATGTGAGCATTTGGATGACATCCGAGTTACCTGTTGCTGAAAGACTTGCTGATTATTTTATTGAAATTCCTGTTGCAAAGACACTTGTCTCGTCAGGGCCAACTTGGCACCAAATTTTTGAGAAAACACTTACGACATGGTCACAAAAAGACTATCCTAAATTGTCGGATACAATGGCTATACGAAGTTTCTTATATGAATTGCTTATGCGAAATCTGCGTTGGACAGATTGTGTCCATTATTTATTGGATGTTGCGTTGTCTATTCCTTTAGACAAATCCAAACGAAACAAGGTTCTTGAAATTTTAGCGAAGCAAGAAGCTACAGCAGCAGGTCAGACCATTCCAAGTTATAGAATTCCACTTTTGTGGGAAGCTTTATTTCTAGAGCTTCGTGAAGCTCTTTCACAACCCAAAGTAGATGGGGGACTTTCCTCTTGTATTGAAGACACTCGTGAGCGAAGTGAAGGAGCTCCACGAGCACAGGGGACCAAAGTGGCAACCCGACAATCCAAGTCAAAAGGAGCTGCTCACGTTTCAAACGGAAGCCATGCGTGACAGCCAATTTGACCCTTTAAAGCTTCGGCAAAATCTTTGGAACCTTGGCGAGCAACAAAAAGCAGTGATTCTTTGTAAATCATGTGAGTACGCGAAAGTCCTGTGGATTCAACCTGAAGGAACATCTATAGAGCCCCCCTGGGACGACTGGGGTAGAGTCTTTCAATGGTTAGGATATGCGCCCAACGGTATGAAATGGACAGTCTTTTGGTTTCCCGCTGATATCAAGCGTGTATTGCCTCCTCATGGTGCGCCTGTGGGTCCTGAATCTGTGAATGGTGGCTATTGTTTTCCATGCAATCCCAGCATCATAGTGGTCTACCGCTTTGAAGAAGCAACTCGTGTCCTTATTCATGAAGTACTACACGCAGCCTGTACGGACCCTCCGATGGCCTCCTTGCCTATTAAAGAAGCAACAACAGAGACTTGGGCCGAGTTGCTTCTAGTTGCGTTATGCTCAAGGGGAAGCTTAGAGAAAGCCAAACGGTTCTGGGCTCTTCAAAGCCAATGGATAGCCAATCAAAATTATGGTCTTCAAAAAAATTACCATATAAAATCTCTGGAAGACTATGCGTGGAGATATACTGTAGGACGTGCGTTTATTTTACAAGATTTACGGATTGAGTTGCCAAAGGGCAAAGCACAAAAAGGAAATTCCTCACGCTTAACGCATCCATCTTTATGTCTCTAGGGTTGAAAATTGATTTGAGGTAGCCATTGAATTGAAACTATACACAAAGTATGAATGGGGATAAAAGGCTTATATTCGTGTTTGAAGCCATTTAGCCACCGCATTGAGTATACACATGTACCGCCTCTCAGGTTAGCCCTAGATGCGTATCCTTTCCTCTACAAATTCAAGTATGATTTGGAGTCCTGCTTGAAGCTGTTCAAGTCCCTTCAGGATGCTGGACACTCACTAAAAGTGTTTGTAGATGGAAATCCTCCCAAAGAAAAAATGGAAGAGCTAGCAAGTCGCCGTCAACAAAAAGAGCAAGCATACAAACAAGCAGAGGCACTCAAAGCCTTTCTCCAAGATACAGAGAAATCCAGCTCTCTGGATGAGCAAGCTCGGAAATTAATTGAAAAGCAGATTCAAGCCTATGAGGTAGAAAGCTACAGCATTAAAAAGGAAACAAAAGAGCAGTTCCTCACAAAGGTGAAGGAAGCAAACATACCCATTGAACTCTGTGAAGGAGAGGCTGATACTGCCTTAGTACGAGCCGCACTCAAGGGTGAATCAGATGTTGTTGTAGCCAACGACATGGACCTCTTTGTTGGGGGCGTTGAACGACTCTGGGTTCTAGGAAAAACAAGTACAGACCCTCTCTTTCTAGAATTTAATCGGACAGAAATTACAAAGCAATTTGGCTTAACAGCAAAAGCATGGATAGATGTAGCCATACTCGCTGGATATGAGAAGACACCTGCCTTGAAACGTACCTCAGTCCAACAAGCCATCACATGGATGCGCTACTATGGTTCTCTTGAAAGCTTGTTTTCAAGAAGACCAGAGTTACTTCAATCAACTCATTTAGAAGACTTCCTAGATGCACGACGCTTCTTTTGAGATCTCTTTCGTGTACCACCTGCTGGACCTTTTCCAACGCCTTCAACTGTAAGAATATTTCCAAATCCCATTAAATTTCGTCTTGTTTTAATCGTATTCATTTTTATCTTACGCTGGAATTTTCCTATGAATTCAAGCATCTCAAGTTCTTCTCTTCTATGGCCTGTAAAATCTATGAGTGGATATAGCTCTTCTAGAACAAGACAAAGAGCATAAAATTCTGTGAGATGGGAAACATAATAGGGAATAAGTTTTGTCTTTACATAAACATTTGTTGGTGTATGTGTACTTATTTCTTCTCCTGTGTTGTTATTGATTTCAGTCGTTCTTTTTAAAATTGTCATTTTTGGCTGACGTTTATGAATAGAACCTGGTAAAAAATTGGGTAGCATATATTCAGGTGTCCCTGCTATCTTACTTCCTACGCATTCTTTTGTTTTCGGATCAAATTGACAGGCTAATCCAAAATCAATAAAGATAGGGATTGGCTTTATAGATTGAATGATTTCAGGAGTTGGAGAAGGAAAGGGTAAGGTTGAGCCACGCCATTCTTCTACAGCACGAGCATAGTCCCCAGGAACGCGAAGGAGAATATTTTCTGGTTTAATATCGCGATGATAAAATCCAGCACCCACGAGTGCAAGTAGTGCTTTTCGTAAATTAATTTGTATAGCATTTCCAATAGGAAAGGGTAGTGATTTCTTTGGGAAATGCTTTATACACTCACGAAGTGTAATTGTTGGCTCATAGACTTGAAGAATGTATCCTGTTTCTTCTGTATTGAAACTAGAGCAGAATCTAGATAAATATGGTTGTAAAGTGGGAATCGTAGAAAGTGTTTGAAGTACTTTTACTTCATCTTCAAATTCTTTTTTCTCAAATGCGAGTCTTTTAGCAGAAAATTTCACTTCCTTTAGTACATACTCTCCAATTTTATATACTTTTCCATGTCCTCCTTTCCCAAGAATAAGTGTATCTTTGGGAATAGGAAGAAGACTTTCAATGGGTGGACATTCAGCCATCTACAGGTAACCCATTTTTTATGGTAGCCAAGCTATTGGCTTGAGAGGTAGCACTGCTTTTTAAAACTTGTAAAACAAGTTTTAAAAAACGGTCAATGTGGGTTACGATCCCACTACCTTGCGGTTAACAGCCACACGCTCTACCAATTGAGCTAATCGACCAACATGGCCGATTAGCAAAGAACCAATCGACCAA
>JACCDW011126343.1_pt1 | contig 24037 bp, 14 predicted proteins | sample 7449781 | NCBI WGS metagenome assembly JACCDW01 (sample SAMN15323449, study PRJNA562643) | freshwater metagenome | isolation source: river surface water | place: USA:Blue River Watershed | collected 2017-08-18
CTGTAAAAGTCAAACTACCATTTATGGTCCAACTACTTCCAGCATTTATGTTATAAAGCATGTCGCCAGTGGCTGGGTTTCTCCAGTAAACAAAAGTGTATCCAGACCTTGTTGGTGTTGGGGCTGTAATTACCTGGCCCCATGTTCCAGTTGTTGATGTGGGGGAAACACTGCCGCCATTTGCATTCCATGTTACTGTATAATTTATTTGTTCCCATTGTGCATATATAGTAACATCGTCATTAACTGTATAACTAGTTCCTGGGTTTCCTAAAAATGTACCGCCAGAAGGTGCGGTATACCATCCGTTAAGATTGTATCCACTTCTACTTGCAGTCGGCAATGTAATTGAAGATCCTGCATTTACAATATCTGAAGACCTGGATGGACTTCCGCCATTACCATTATATGTAATAGTATATTGTTTAATTAGCCACCTTGCATAGAATGTAATTCCGTCAAACGGTGGAGTAAAACTTCCTCCGTCAGAAACTTGATATGAAAATTCTCCAGATACACTATCTTTCCAATGCAAAAAATTATATCCAGTTCTTGTTCCTGGTGACGGAGCTGTATGTGCTGTTCCAGCATTAAATGGGCCAGTTGTTCCTCCGCCTGTACCTCCATTAGCGTTCCATGTAATAGTACGTTGTTTAATTGTATAACTTGCGTATAATGTTATATTTGAAGTAGGGTAATACTGTGTCGGAGTTGGGCCAGAGCCACCCACAAATGTTCCTGTCCCGTTTTCTCCTGTGTACCAACCATTAAATATGTAATCTGGTGAAGAATCTGGTGTTGGTAATGTTACAGACCCTGGATACTGAACTGATCTAGATGCTGGAGATCCAGTTCCCGTACCATAATTAAAATTAACCGTATATGTTTTTGCAACCCATTGTGCATAAAATTGAAAAGAATAAGTTACTAACCAGGAATCTCCAGCATTTAAAAATATTGGGTCTCCTCCAGTTTGTGGGTTTCTCCACTTGGTAAAATCATAATGCTCTCTGGATGAAGGAGTTGGTGCATATATAGTGGTTCCACTAACTACAGTATCAGAAGTAAAATCTGAAGTTCCATCATTTCTATTCCAAGTTACTGTGTATTCTATTCCAGTCCAGTCTGCGTATAAAATTATGTTATCTTCTGGTGTGTATGGAGTTGGAGTTGGTCCTCCTCCTCCAACATACGTTCCTGCCCCCAATGGTTCCGTATACCATCCATTAAATATGTATCCTGTTCTTGAAGTTGTTGGCAAGTAAACTGTATCTCCAGCATCTACTATATCATCAGAAACTAAAGTGCCCCCAAGTTCTTCATAAGTTATTGTATATTGAAGCTGTGTTATTGGACCTATTGTATTAGAGTAAGCTGGAAAACTGTCTGCTCCATTATATGCAACAACTGCACCACTTACGGATGATGTAGTTGGATTTATAAACGTGTAATCAAAATATAAATCTGACGTATAACTATTCCCTGAAGGATAATACGCTAAAACAGTTCCTTGCTGGTCGTTTAATTCTATCTGATATCTATATTCTGTTGGATCATTGGTCCATGTTCCGCTGGATAATCTATATGTTGATCCAGTTTTATTCTCTTCTCCATCTTGTAATTCTAAAGTAGGGGGTGTTAAATTTTCTGGTTCGTCTACTATTGTAATTAAATCTACATATGCATAATCGTATGTCGGTTCTGCAGTTTCTGAATGGCCATCCTTGCCAATTACTTCTAGCTCTACTACATAGGTAGTATTTGGTTCTAGTAGTGGGCTAGAAAGATTATAAATTGTAGTGCCTACTGGAATTGTTTGAGAAAGTATTAGAGTTTCTTCAAACTCATCATAAACATTTATTTTTTGAGAAAAAATATCTAGCGAATCGTTTACGGTATTCCCTGGAGCAATTGCTGCATATGTCCACAAAAAGCTGGCACCATCTGAAGCTTCGTCATAAACAGAAAAATCTGCCGTATAAAAATCCATTCTAGGCATTAAAGGATCTGTATAAAATGAATTTTCTAATGCAGTTCCAGTATCTGGATCTATTCCTGCTTTAACATTTACTATTAATCTAAACTTATATCCTTCTCTTGTTTGTGCCTTAGATATTGTTGGTCTTTGAGAACTATTTGAATTAGAAGGAAATCTATCATAAGAATCTGTTTCTAAATATTCTGTATAAGTTTTTGTGTAATCAAATAATGTTGACCAGTCGCTCAAAGGATCTTTTCCTTGAATTCTAATTCTAAATTCTGTAGGATCCTCTGTCCAAGAACCTCTGGTTCCAAACATTTTTGATCCATTTATTGGAGCGTCTATAGTTTCAAATCCATCTGGCCAAACAAAATATAAATCTGGATATGGGATTTGTGGAGTAGGTAAATCCGATCCAGCAAATATTTTAACCCAAGTATAAAGTCCAGAAACTATTGAATTTAATCTCCAAGCACTTTTAATTTTTAGCCAGCCGTCTACTACCCATGGATTTTGACTTGCCTCTGAGTTAGCTGCATCTTGCTCTGATGTTTTTCTCCAAATGCTTTTTATTTGAACCCAATCATCAATGTTATGTGCGCCAGTATCAGTCGGGCTAGTTTTTCTCCACCAACTCATATTAGGCCTTTCTACTTAACCATACATCTCCAACGACAAAGGGTCTTCCGCCTTGCGCTGTACTTCTTGAGGTTGCACCATTAGGATAATTATTGCCGCCGTAATAAAATGCTCTTCCTGTAGTCAGATAACCGTTAGCATCTTGTACTAAAGTTGAATCTCCGAATGTTCCGTCTTCGTTACTTGTAACGTTTAATCTAATTTTAAAATTGCTAAAAGTTTTACCAGTGGGGTTTATTTCAAAAACATCTGTAGAAGAGTTGTAAACAATATCCCCGCCACCCAAGCTAAAACTACCAGCATTTTTAGTTACATTTCCTATTGTAGCATTTGCTCCTAATAAATAGTCGCCATCAAATGTTTTTGTAGCGCCAAGAAATACATTTGATGCAACTAAATCTGTTTTAACCTTAAAATCATTTCCATCGTATGTTAAATTACCATCTGCTAATCTAAAATTACCTGTTGATGAAATATAATCTACCCCTCCAGGATTTCCACTTCCACTGCCTGGGTTAGCAGTATACCAATCATCTGGGTCCATAAAAAATACATTTGATCCAACAATATTTCCACCAGCAATTGTGCCCTGCAGCCCATCTAATTTTACTTTAACGTCACTAAATGCGCTTGAAAATGATTGAAGGAATTTTCCATTAATTTTCCAACCATCTGTTATTGTTTTAGTTGTTGCATTATATGTTCCAAAATATCCTTCTCTTGCTTCAATAGAACCTTTTATTGTTGCTTCATTTGCAGTTAATGCTCCTGAATATGTTACTGAAAAATTAGGACCTGGATTTCCAAGCCTGGATGTTCCTGCCCAAATCATTATATCGTTTGCCTGTGGATTATCTGGAGCATATAATCCAACATTACCTGATTTATTTATTGAATTGCTATCTATGGTCCAACCAGCAATCGTTCCTTTATTTGCAATAATTCCATTTACTGGATCTAGCTGGACATATTTTTGATTTGAGCCTGTTATTTGAATTCCTGAAAATCCAATTTGTGGGTTTTTAATATCACCACTTGTGTATTTTCCTATTTCTACCTTAGAGCCTTCTCCTGAATTAATTAACATTTGTCCGTTATATGCTATGCCATTTATTGTTCCGCCTATTTCAACATTTCCAATAATTCCAGAAGCAGCTTTTATCTCTCCAGATAAATCTACTTCTTTTGCAATTATTTTTCCTTCAGTATCAATTGTAACATTGCTACCAATTTGTAGTTCGCCGCCGAGAATTTTTATATTACGAGCTATTACGTTACCAGAATGTGTAACAGAAAATTTAGCGTCGTCATTTATATCTAAAGAATATCCACCAGCTGCACCTGCGCCTGCCCAAAAGGCATAAGTTCCATTAGGAGATATTCCAGTATAAGTTTTTGTTGATGATGTTAAAACATTTTCAAATTTATTTTCTGATATTATCCAGTTAGCAATTTTAGCTTTTTTAGTAATAAATGTAGCTGGAGCAAGTGAATTTTGACTATCCCATTTTCCAATGATTTGTGTTGTTGGGCCTATTCCATTTTCATCATTATCATCATATAAAAATAATCCTCTTTTATTTATAACCATTCTTGCTTGAGCTAATACTGGTTCGTCATTTGCATCAAGTGTTCCAGCAAATATGGAACCATCTGTTTTTATTTTAACTGGATTTTCAATTAATGATAATGCGCCAACATCTAATATCTCGACTTCTTGTGAAGCAGACATCTCTGCATCTCCATCTTCACATGTCCATTTAGCTTTTACCCAAACAGAATTTCCAGCGTTGTCCTCGTCATAAACAATAACTGGACTAGATATTGATGAAGCAACTAGTGTGTATGTGCCGTTTTGTAAACTACTTTGATAAACATCAATGCCTGTAGCTTTAGGATGAAAGTTAGAAGAAACAATATATCCGTTTGCAGTAGAAGAAACATTTATTGTTGTTAATATTCCACTTAATGGGTTTGGCCTTACGGCAGTTGCAAGATTAGCAATATTTACTTGGGTAGTATTTTCATTTCTATATATGTCTAGATCTGTTACGTATCCTGAAGTAAATGAAGTTGGATTTGCCCCAAAGCCATCTATTATTTCATTTCTTGTTATTTTTACAGACGTAAGTGCATTTGCTGTTGTAGAATTGACTGTCTTTTCAAAATATTCTGTTTCGCCATTGTAAGTTAAATGTACCTTAACATAAGAAGGAAGTTTTTTAGAATCTGCTGGCATAGTAAACGAAACAATTAAATCTCTATTTAAATCCCAGGCAGCAGATGGATTTATAACTGGATCTGGTGGAGTATTGTCAAATTCTATAGTATCAAATGCTTTACCTGTTTTAACGGAAGAATCTAAAGACAAACAATTACTATCTGATAAATGATTTAATTTTACATAAACATCAGCAAATGTATCTAAGGTTATAGACGCTGGTCCAAATCCAGTGTATCTGAGCACCCAATTATATGGACTATTTGTTTCAGAAACATAAACTCTTGTTTCTCTGTATGTAGCTGCTTTTGTTAAATCGTCATTCCATGAAACTAAAATTCCACTATCTATCGATATTACAGACCATTTATTGTCAGCAATTGAGCCTGTACAAACTGGATCAACATATGTTGGAATAGTAAATAAGCAATCGTCTGAAGACCCATCTCCATATATACTTGTTATTTTTCCAACAATAGTTCCTTGAAATGCCCCTCCAAAATTTGCCATGTTATTTTGTTGAGAAAGGGTATAAGAATAATTGTTAACATCAGACTTTACTGCAATAGGAATAAATATATCTAAACCGTTTGCAGTTAAAGTAAGTTGAAATAGCTTTATTCTATTATCTCTAGTTATTCCGTCTGTTAAAAATGGCTTTTCCCAAACAACCTTTAAGTCTGCCGTAGATTGATCCCAAGTAGCTTCAACATTTATTGGACATGTTCTTACTGGAGCTGGAGTTGTAAATTCAAAAAAGTCAGAATAAGGACTATTACCCTTAGCTTTATCAGAATACACCCATGCAAATTGAACTGCATAATCTGTATTAGCATCAAGATCTGGAACTACAATATCCCAGTAGTCTCCGTCTTGCTTTTGCGTAATACCTAAATCTGCATATGGCTCTGCCATGTCAATCTCCAAATGCTACATCTAGCTTAAACTCTATGAACATCTCTCTTCCAAAAACTTTTTCAATTTCTGAATCTAGAATGGACCTAGCTATTAATCCATAAGAGGGGTCAAACGTATCTTCATCGTTTATTCTTAATCCGTCTAAAGAAACGGAAGATTGGCTTTCGCTTGGAACAACAGTAATTCCTAAAGTATTTATATTAGCCTTATCTGGTGAGCCAAAAGTTGTCATTTCAGATAAATTAATACTCTGTATATGATATCCCTGTGAATTATCATCAAATATAAATTCAAAATAATCAGATGATGTGCTGTAAAATCTTACTTTTATTGAATTAAGGTTTGAATCATTAACCTTATAGGATAAAGATAAACTATCTAAGTTGCTATATCCTACTAAATCAAATCCACTTATTGTAGATTTATACTCTTTTGAAGAAGCGCCATTAGAAATAAAAGTCAAAGAACTGTCTCCAACTCTATAATTAGTTTGATCTAAATTTGGTGTATCTGACCAATCATAAGGTAATTCAAAATCTGATATGAATCTGCTATCGTAGTTATTCTTTGAAGTTCTATTACTTGGATATATTCCCAACTCATTAATTTTTCCTGACATATTTGGTGGCAATGTAGCAGAAAATATTGCTGTATATTTTGCTGGAGATACAGAAGTGTCAATATCTATACCGCCAAATTTAATTGGTAATCTATAAAATTCAAAACCAAGCCTGCTATTAGATGTGCTCAAAGGGTACTCAATACTATTTGCTATTCCAATGGCAAGATCTTTATTTGCAAAAGATACATTACCAGCTACAAAATCTGTTAAAAATCTTTTTCCAAATTTTGTTATCATGATCTTCCTCCTTGCGTATCAGATAGTGTTAGAGCCACATCAAATTTATCAATTGATTCTCCACTAGAGTTATAGACTCTAAACTTAGCTTTAAACCTAGTTAATCCAGATACATCTTCGTATGACTCAAAACCTATTAAAGTTATATCCGTTAAAGATGGGCGTTTACCAGTTGGAGGCTCTTCTCCGCCTCCGCCAGTTCCTCCACCTCCAGAAGCACCTCTTCCAGCTCCAGTAAAAGCCCCTGAGCGGATAAATCCTCCGCCTTGCGGTTTTACTTTCCAGGGTTCCGCTAGCTCTACCTCATCTGTTACTATGGGTCGCTTTCCTGGAATTTGTGGGTTAGATGCCATATTTTTATTATACCATTTAGAAATCAAATAGCCCTACAGCTAATTGACGTACTAAATCCCTCCTGATAAGTATGGTTTACTTTAGTTATAATATATTTACCATTTTGTTTTGTCATAGACTGTAGCGGATAATTAATTGTTATAATATCGCCAGGAGATAGCAATGGGTTTCCAAAGATTTCCATATCTATGAATCTACCCTTATTAAGTATTGTAGATTTAATCCAATCGGCTAATTTTTTTGCATCTGATTCAAATTGAATCCAATTTGATTGAAAAATTATAGGCTCTTTATTGTCAGACTCAGATACGTTAGATATGTCATAAGTATAATATTCAAGCGGACTTGATTTCTGTATAGAGTCTCCTAGCACATAAAAACTAGAGTAGTTTGCGTCATCTAAGGGTATGAATGTTGATGTATTATTTAATACATACGCTTCACCCGTGAAAGGTTGAACTCTATAGTCTAACATTGTTGCATATCTATTATTTGCAGTAGAAAAACGAATTGGCTTTCCTGGCCTATCCGTATATCTTACTTTTGCTTTTTTTATTTCTCTTGCAACAGAACCAAATTCAAATAAAGCTCCATTAGTAGATTTTGAAGTTTCTCCTAAATTATATATTAAATTTCCATACATTAAAGAAATTGTGTCGTCAGAATAAACTCCATTATAAATGTATGACATTTTATTAACAAGATTTTTATATTCAGATTCTTCTATATTTTTTGCATAAGCATATTCAAAATAAACTATTCCTTGTCCACAAAGCAATCCTAAATTTTTTGTAGGAGCATTTGGAAATATGTCGTTTTCTCCACTTTCAAATGTAACATCATATGCTGTTATCTTATATCCATTAATAAATATAGTTATAGTATTTTTTCCTGTTTCTTTTTTTAATAACACATCAACGCTATATGATTGTCCAGCATATATTCCAGCTAGTGTATTAAGGTGACTTGTTTGGCTATCCTTTAAAACTTTTACTTTGTAGTTTGATCCTACCTTATATCTTTTTACAATTATAATATCTTTTGCCATACCTGCTGCCGCTGTAGATCTAATTATCAAATGATAAGATTCTGTTCCATTTGAATTTGAAAAAAATGAAATTCCTGCTATTTGTGCGGGGCTTTCAAATTGACTATCAAAAAACATTTTGGTTCCGAAAGAAAAATAAGATTTAGTCGTATCTACAGAATCAAAAGATCTTACAGCAATATCAAAAGTAGTTTTATTTTGGTCCAGGTTGCTAAGGCTTAAAAATGATTTTTGTATAGAAGCAGATGTTCTGTTTGCTGGAGGCTTATATGTGCCAGTCCCTGGTTTTTCTTGTGCATCAGCAGATGTAGCAATATTTAAAGTATATCTATTAAATTTATTTGGATCAGATTCTCCAGATGCATTTATAAAAGATACTGGGCTTGCTGGATGAGTTGCCTTTTTAGTGTTCAAAGCTTCTCTGTTTTTAATTTTATATCTACCCGTTGGTCTAAAATGTGCTGAGTTTGGATCGTATATGCTTGAGTACCCTGCTTTAGACAAAGACCTATATTTATAAATATCAGACTGTGACTTAATATCAACTGGTATTGGACTGCCGCCTTCTAATGGGGTGTACTGATATTCAACTCCATCGTATTCAATAATTTCATTATTAAGTAAAACATATCCGTTAAAATTATATAATGCTTGTTGATTTTGTGCCGTATCTATGCTTGTATTATTAAGCTTAAAATAACTAGTGTCGTTTTCATTTAACTGTTCCGCTAGTGTGCCCGCCCCCAAGTATGTCTCTTCTGATTGCCATAATGGTGAAGATCCTCCATCATACTGTGATGTAAATGGAACTTGATATAATATTTTAACTTCATTTCCAGCTGCAGATTCTCTTGAATTTAAATTTACAATATTTGGCAACAAAGTTTTAGAACCCTCTATTACTGATTCACTGGTTAAATCCCAAGAGGCATCTTTTAGATTATCATATATATAATCTCTACTGTAAAAGTTAAGCATATTGTTTTCATCGACAAAAGCATTCATTTGGATATCTCTGCATAGCTCTTGTAAACATTCCCATACTGTTTTTTCCTGGTCTGACCACCAATATCTTACAGATGGAATTGATTCATCTATGATCTTATCGTCTTCATCTTTTTTAACATATATATAATAATTTGAAAATCCTGACGCATCTAGCAATCTTTTAATTACAGAAGTTATAGGAGCATCTTCTATTAAAATTTCTGGAGATAGTGTTTCTTGTAAAACTTTTGCGGCATCAAGAGCCACAATTTGTGCGCTACCAAATTCTGAAATATCCCATGAGTGCATATAAAATGTTCCCTGATATATCTTATTGTCAGTATTTTCATCTTTAATATTTACATATGGATAAATTATGGCATTTTTATATAAATATATTTTATTATTATCTATTTCAGAATCTCTATTGTATTCAAATATATTTTTTATATCTTGCTGATATTTGTTTATATTAAGACTTAGTGTGTTTGCAGTTAATTTTCCTACAGGGAGTAAAGATTCTGAAGAATCATCCATCTCTTTATTAATTTCAAAAGACTCTACATCACTATCTATATCTATAATCCATCTAGGACTTAATTCTAATACTCCCAAAAATTTTCCAGTATTTGAGTTTATTGCAGTTAAAGATATTTTTTTAAATGATTGAGTTGTTGTATATAAAGAAGGCTCTGTTGTTGACCAATTGGTTCCATTATAATAAACTATTGCTTCTCCTTTTGAGTTTAAAGTTGTGCCAGATGCTAGGGACACCTCTAGTCCTTCTAAATTAACGGCCTTTATAGTCCAAGATGTCGGCGTATCATGAGAAGTTTCAAATCTTGCAACAACTTTATTAGCGGTTATTGTTTTTGATAAAGTATTAGATTCATCAGAAAAATATTCTAATGAAATATCTATGTCTTCATTTTTAGGCCCAACCCAATATTTATAATAAGTTTCAGATCCAGGGTAGTACAGTCTTGGTTTATCTGACATACCAATAGTACGTGGGAGATCAAAAGAATTTTTTGGAGTATCTGTTTGATTTCCTGGAGATGTTTCTGTTGTATAAATATAATATTTAATGCCAGGAAGTAACGGTCTGAATGGTTTATATATTGTATCTATAGGAAATAATTTTTTAAATGCTCCAGATAAAGCATGATCTGTTCCAGATGAGTTTGCTTTTATATATCTAACCATTGTATTTAAATTATATTCAATCCGTGCACCAGCTGTAGTAGAGACTGTAGTGTTATATTTAAGTATATCTTTTATAGTACTGCTAGCAGTTATCATACCTGCTCCAGGCTTAGCTTAACATTCCAAAAAGGCTGTATTCCTCTTTTTACAAGTGTAAAATCACATGAAGTAAAAACAACATTATATGTATTTGCATTTGCTTCCCAATTAGAACCTTCTATATTTGTAGGATTATGAGAAGTATTAATTTTAATTTTAAAAGATCCACGACCTGCTGAACTTTCATAAAATGTTTTTAAATCTTCTGCCCCCCAAGCTCCATCCACTGTCTCATTTCTATAAGATGGAACCATCGTCCAAGCTATATCCCACTGTTGTTTATCTGCAACAACATATTTTCTTAATGTACCATTTGCCATTCTTTGTGATTGCTCTACTCTTAAAGTTCTATTATTAAACTCAGAACGATTATGTTCTGTAACTCTTCTAAATTTTAAAATTGATTTATCTGCTGGTAATAATATATTTTTAGTTGCTGCTGCAGTAGTATAGTTTTGTCCTCCAGCATTTGTTGAAGAACTAGCATTTGGATATGTAAATGTAGTAGATCCTATTGTCATAGCCAATGGATCTAGAGCCTCTATATATAATATTGAACCTTTAGGTAAAACTGTATATCCCATTATGCTTGCCTTCCTACTCCGCCTGCAATTTCTCTTACTCTCATTTCTTTATGTATTGCTTTTGCAACGTCATCTGCATTTAAGTTAGTTCCATTAAGCTCCACATTTATATTATACAGTGCATTTCCATAGTTTCTTCTATTTGGAGTTACCATTCCGCCGCCAGAATATCTGACTGAGCCTCCAGTATTGTATCTAGGCATAGAAACCTTGCCTCCAAAATTATATTTTGGAGTTAGTGAATAACCAGAGCCTTTAACCAAAGCTCCTACTGTAAATTTATTACCGTATTGGTCTTCGATTACTTGACCAGCCTTTATTCCCTTGCTCTTTATATCTTTTTCGCTAGCATACGATTTCGAATATCCGTATGAGCTATATGTAGAAACATTTAATTTTGCAACAGCCTTATTATTTTTTGTATCTCCCCTTAGCGCATCAATAACATCACTTAATGTTTTGCCGCCAGCGATTCCTTTAACTATGACGTTTGCTTGTTGATTTACTATTGCCAAATCTCTATTTAGTTGTGTATTTAAATTACCTTGCCCTGACATTCTGCCTAAGTCTGTTAAATGAGAAGGTGCTCCTTTTGGAGTACTTGCTGGAGCTCCAAAGTTTTTAGCTTTACCATCTGCAGTAAATGCCCAATCAAAAGACGACCTTAGTTCTTTTGCTAAATCTCCTGTTTTAACTCCAGCCTTTTGCATATCTGAAATAAATTGATTAATTGCGTTTTGATTTTTTTGTAGCGCATCATAATCAGTTGCTGAAATAGTTGATCTTTCTCTAAGCAGGGCCTGGTATTCATCGGAATATTTTTGAAGCGAAGCTGCTGTTTCCGCAGCCTTTGAAGCACTGTATTGTGCATCCTGAAACTGTTCGTTCTTTTTACTTTGCCCTTTATTTATTCCCTCTATCTGTGTTTGTAGTGGTTTCTTTTTTGCATTAGCTGCATCAATAATAGCCTGCTCGGCCAAAGCCGCTTGTCTATCTTTTGTTAACTGTTGAATATCTAATTGAGCTCTGGCAGCTTTAGCACTATCTCCACGAGCTAATGCATCTTGATATTCTAATTGAAGTTTTTGTAATTGCAACTGATAATTTTCTTTTTCTTGAGTTGCTCTTAATGCTTTTAATTTAGCGTCTGCCTCATCTTCAATTAATTTTATTTTTTTATTTATTAAATCAATTTCTTTTTGTGCATTTCTTTGTGATATTTGAGCTGCTCTTTGTGCCTTAGCTCCAACAGCATCTTGTATCTTTTGTAATCTAGATAAAGCTGAGCCAATTTTTCCAAATGTACTGTCTGTTCCTCCAGCTTTTTCTAATTTAGTTACAGCACTATCAAATGCTGAATTCCAAGCTACCAAAGCTGTAGCCGTTTCTGAACTCATGTCTTTTAATTCAAAATTTGTATTTTGCACATATAGTTGCCACTTAGCAATAGATCCACCTATTGTATCAGTAGCATTTAAAATTCCTTGTAATTCTTTTGGCAAAGCATTGAAAGCTTTTCCACCTATTTGTGTATTAAAGCCATCCATTGATGACATTTCTTTCATTACTTGATTTAAGGCCATGGCCTCATCAATTACTTCTCCTTGAGCATTTTTTGTTCCTATTAAAGATTTAACTGCACTATCTGCATTATTCATTAAATAAGTAAACCCTTCAGTCATTTTAATTCCAAACTGATCGCCAGGGTTGTTTATTTCATCTCTTAGTTGTTTAAATAATTGTCTTGCAGCACTTGCCCTATCTGTCATTTCTCTAAATCCACTATTTGAAAAAACTTTAAATGCTTTATCTGCATGATTAGATGCTGCAATCATTCCCAAAATTGCTTTATTTGTTTCCTCAACAGATTTTCCCGCACCTAACATTTGAGCTTTTATATTTAACATTAATGGAACAAAGTTTGAATCATCTGCCCTATTCATTGTTTCTATTAGTTCACCAAACTGCTTTTTTGAACTTTCTACTAACTTAGACATTTCTTCTGGCTTCATCATTATGCCAGGGACTCCTGTCATTCCACTAAACTTACTTGCATTTGCTGCAGCATTTGCTGCATTAATCGCTTTCATTTTTTCTGACAAATCTATATATTGTATTCCTAATTGTTCGGCAGCCTTTTTAGTCATACCAAATCTATTTGTGGCATCCTGATTCCAGTTATCCATTAGCTTTCTAACAGCAATAATTGCAATAGTTGCTGCTGTTAATGCGCCAGAAAATGCTAAGAATTTTGCAGGACTTAAGAATTTAAACAATAAAGATGCATTTTTAGCTGAAGCCATACCAGCTACGTCTCCAGCTTTAGAGGCTGCTCGCATTGCCATTAAATTGTTTACACCTCTAACTGCAGGGCCAATCATAAATGGTAATGTTGATCCAGCTACCATTGCAGCCATACCAGCTGTCTGTGGATTCATGCCTAGATATCTCTTTGAAGGATCTTGTTGCATTAATGCCATGCCGCCAACTTGGCTACCCATCATCAATCCCATTTGGGTACCCATTCCCAATTGGAAATTCTTTCTATAACCTAGTTCAGCAGCTTCTCCTCTTGTTATAGACCTAAATGATCCTTCTGCTCCATCTTGTCCTGGAACAAATTGAGAATATTCATTTCTACGAAGACCGTATATGCCAGCAGCTTTTCTTTGGTAAATTCCACGTTCTTGATCTACAAGTTTCCAAGATGAGGCGTACCTACCAGCCTGTCTCATTGCATCTTTGCCAATTCCTTGCTGACCTAATAATCTTGCAATTCTAGACTGCTGGAAACCTGTTCCTAAATATTTGCCATCAGAATCATAATTAGACATTAATGATATAGCTCTATATGCCTCTGTTCCAGTTAAATTACCAAAACTTTGCATTGGCCTGCCCATTGGATCCAACATATTTCTAGCAGCCAGGGCTGCTGCAGAAGCGTTAAACCTGTTGCTATAATTTGGAATAGTTGCAATCTCTCTTCCATAGGTTTTACCTAATCCAGGGACGTGAACTAACTCTTTGCCACCAGTGTATCCTGTTAATTTTGGAGCTTCTATTAATTTTTTATTTTGGAATATAATTGCATTTCTAATTGCAATTAATGGCTTTTCTAATACTTTTGATATTTTATCAAATATTGCAAGATTGCCCATACTTGTTGCTCTAAGTATTCCTGACATTCTTTCTAGGCCAGTGTCTACTGGGTATGGAACATTTGTTCTTACTGTACCGCCACGTTTAGAATATCCAGTCACCTCTGCAGTGTCTACAAATATTGGAGTTATTGCAGGAATACCTCTATTGCCAAATCTTCCTTGTAAATCTTGATAGGTGTAACCACCAAACCTTCTAAATTCTTTTCCTTCTGGAGCTCTGAGAGGGTTCATCCCCTGAAGCTGTCTTATTGGATGTCCAAATTCGTCTACAGTTGGAGACATGCCAGACAAACCTTGGCGTTTTCTGGATGCCCTATCTGCCGCCCTACGCTCTTTTCTGCCATAAGCGTACCTACCTGGTCTTACAATACCGCCGCCCATATTATACTTAGGTGAAGAATGCATAGAATGATATTTACTCCAGTCCACATTCATTCCTTCATCAAATCTTTTTAGAAGAGAAATGTAAGGACCTCTGTCTGGCTCTGGTAAAGACTCAATAAATTTTAATAATTTAGGTCTCATTATTTTCATTGCATTTTTCATTTTATCGCCGTACTGCTTAGGTGTCATTTTTCTAACTACGGCTGATGTATTGTGTGCAAAATCTTTTCTAGCTCCTCCACGAACTGCAAGTAAATTAATCGCAGCTTGCTGCTCCATTGAATGCATACTATTTGCATGAGCGGTATTCATTGAAGCTTTAGAAAATACTCCAGCTGGACCAACGTCTGCTAAAACATTTCCAAACACATTAGATTTTGATAAATCTTTGTTGCCCATTATAAGTGAAGCAATTGTTTGTCTTATAATTTGATCTTGTGTAAATTTAGTTCCGCCTGTGGCAAATATAGGATCAAAAGGAGATTCTAATCCTAATAATTTTGTTTTGCCAGACGGATCTAACGGGTTCATAATTGTTTTTATTGTTTGAACTGGAGCATTTAATCCAAAAACTTCTCTTGCCATCCTTGTTCCATATACTTCTGCTTTTGCTGTTATCTCATTTGGAACCCCTTTAAAAAATACTAAATCTCCATTTTCATTTTTATACAAACCAGATACGCCAGGTATTGGAAAACTTTTCCCAGAACTAGGAACCAATCTATGTCCGTATTTAGTTACAGGAGTATCAGCAAAACTTCCTAAAGACGTCTTACTTGACATTTCTTTTGCTTGCTTTAAAATGTTAAGCATATTGGTAGGGCTTAATAGCTTAATTGGGTTTCCGTAATTTCTTTTAGCCCTTCCGATAGGACCTCCATAATTTGCAGCCATTGCTGGGAATAAAGTTCTAACATTTCTAGTTCCGCCAACACCTTGCAAATATTTCTTGCCAGGCTGTACTATCTCTCTAAATATCTGTGGCAGAGATGTGATTCCCATTTTTTGTAAAAGATTTAATTCCTGCATGCTAAATCCAAGATTTTTCATCAAAGATTTATTATAAATTTCTAATCCTTTGTCAGACTTTATTAATTGATCTGGATATAAACTAAATCCTCTTAAGCTTCCTGGAACTTCATTTTTTCTAAACTGTAAAAGAGCTCTTAATTGATTAGAAGCATCATTAATATTCTTTTCTCCCCACATTGCCTGTCCATAATTTCCTCTGGCACTATAACCCCATTGACCGTATGGAAGAGTATGCTCAGTAACCATTTTTTTACCAAGTCCTGACAAATTGATACTTCCATCTTTGTCCATAATTCCTAAAGATTTAAATATTCTTTGTACGTGTGCTTTACCACCAAGTGACTCTGCATTATCTAATAAAAACTTAATTGTTTTTTCATTTGGCAAAACTAAAGCATCTCTGTTGGACCTAGACATACCATATACAGGATTATAAGTTTTTTTCAATTCCTTATCTAAAACTTTAAATTGATCTAGTCTCTTTTGTTGCCATAACTTATTACTTATAGACCCCATATAAGGACCTGAAGAATAAGTAGAGAATGCCACAGCTTCATCAAAATCTTTTGATGCACGTGCAAGGGCTAAATCTCTAGGCATTCCTCTTTCTGATAAAATTGTAGCATCATGCATAATAGATCTTGCTCTATACTCTGCGCCCCAGCCAAGCTGTCCAGATGCCGCATTCATGCCGCCAGATGCTGTTCTAGCAGCTGTGTATCTACTGTTAATTGTATTTAGTCTTGAGAATGCACTCCAGAATGGCATACCGTATGTCTTTACATTTTTCATAATATGGCCGCCAAAATTATATCCATTATTAGCAGCATCTACTGCTTCATACAATCCTGGAATCTTATGAATGTTTGGACCAAATACTACTTCTTTTGGAGTAAGTGCTGCAGTTATATTACCACCGTCGTTGTATGTTGCTGGTGCCATTGCAACTAAATCTCTGTTCATTGGATCCATAGAAGCAGATTGATTTAATACATATCCTCCTACAGGAACTGATCCTAACCTATCGTCATAATTAACAGAAGAAGGTCCAGAAACCTGCGTTTTGTTTGGGCCAAATGACTCGATACCTCCACCCTCATAAAATCTTGGTATTCTAGTTGTGTGTATACTATATGGGGCTCCAAATGTTCTAACACCACGGAGTCTTCCAAACTCCTCCATTACAGCTCTATTATTTTCTTTTTTATATAAATCTCTTAATGTGAATTGTCCGTTAGCATCTACAACTGGCTGATTCATTAATGGTGCTTTATAAAAATCAATTGATCTTCCACGAGATGCGGCATAAGCTCCAACCTCTGACATTAAAGACTGCTCAAGTTGAGTATTAACAGCAATTATTTGTGCTTTAGCAGCATCTACTGTTATTTTGCCAGCACGTAGCTCGGCAACAATTGCAGCAGATTGTTGTGCTGCATTTTGGCTTAATCTTGTTGTAATAGGCAATATGTCATCAAATGTATCTAGGAGCTGTGAACTTACAGTGCCTCCAAGTGCTATTGTTTTCTTTAATGATGCAACTTCTGCTTCTGTCTGCATTCCTAAAGTTGCCATAAGAGCATGGAATCTTGCAGCCTCTGTAGCAACTATACCAGTTGATACTCCTTTTATTGAAGTTAATCCTTGAATATGTGGTAGTGTGTCGTCCATATACATTTGCATATTTCTTCCAATTGCTTGATTTACTGGTATTGCTCCTGGAACGCCTCCAAACATAGAAGCTGGTCTATTTGGATCTCTTGGCAAAATATGAGACATAGCTCTTGTATTTGTTTCACCAGCATAAACATTTGTCGGATCTACCGATCTTCTTCCCATCATAACATTTCCAGCTGGTGTTGCAACAGTTGGGTTAACTGGTATTACTCCACCAATCATTGCTTGCTGTAGTGTTCTATAATCTGTAATTAATTTTGTTAATGCTCCATGTAATACTTCTGCTGCAGCCGCATCTGAATAAAAAGATTTTTCAACCATTTGTGCAGCTTTTTCTGCTGCAATCATTTCTGGCGTTAGCATCTTCCATCCACGAGAACCCTGGAAAAATGCTCTTAGAGAAACAATACCCTTAGTTATATACCCAAAGAAGTTAGCAAGAACACCAGTTAACATAATTATTGGACCAATAACTGCTGTAAATCCACCTAAATATGTAACTGCTTTTTTAATTGGATCTGGCAAATTGTTGAAAAAATCTAATACTTTTGTAAACGCATTAATAAATTTAGTTGCTACCCCTAAAAACTCTTCTCCAACATCTGCAAGACTTGCTCTTAATCCTTCTATTGCTCTTCTATATTTTCCAGATGCAGACTCTGTTACAAGACTTAATTCTCGGCCTGCCACCTCTGCTAATTGTGATGCGCTGGCATTCATTAGGTTCATGACCTGTAAAGTCTGACTGCCTTCTTTTCCTAAATTATTAAACAAAGCTGCCATTCTAGCAAATTGGAATTTACCAAACATTTGCTCTAATGCTCTTGCTTTGCTTAATGGGTCTAGGCCATCTAATGCTTTTTGTAAATCTAATATCATGCCTGTTGTATCGCCAGTATTTCTTTGAACCATACCCATTATATCTATACCAAAGTCTGACATAATCCCTATAGTTTGTTTTGTTGGGTTAATCATAGAAGCTAAACCAGACTTCAATGCGTTTGCTGCTTCTGAAGCATTTACTCCACCTTCACGCATTGCTGTTAAATACAAAGCTAAATCTTGTACGTCTCCGCCCAATTGTTTTACAACAGTTCCAGCTTTTGGAATTGCATCAACTAAGTCATTTAGAGTTGTTGATGTTTGGTTTTCTACTGCGTTTAAAAAGTTAATTGATTCTGTTAATTCTTTTGTATTTGATTTAAAAGCAGTTTGAATTGCTAAAGTAGCTTTCATGGCTTCAGCTCTGTCGACTTCACCTAATACTGCAAGTCTTGTAGTTTCTTTTAATGAACCTAATAACTGTTCACCCTGTTGTCCTGTAGCAGCAATATCAGCAGCCAAACCTATTGTTTCTTTAAATGAAACTCCCATGGCTGAAGATAATTCTTTAGCTGTTTGAGTAACATCTTTTCTAATTTTAGCTAGGTCGGTTGATGTTGAGCCAGATATGTCTCCATAAACCTTTACTAATCTTGTTAATTCTTGATCAGCTTCTCTAAAAGCTTTTGCTGCTTGAGCACCAAACATTGCTAGCGGAACAGTTAAACCAACAGTTAACTGACGACCAGCCCACTGTGTATTTTTACCCCAGTTAATTAATGCTGTAGAACCTTGAGAAAGAGTTCTATTCATAATCATGGCTTCCATATTAGCAAGCTGCATTTTACTCTTTATAGCATCTAGGCCTCTTGGAATCATTACATTGTACTGCATTAAACCCTGGGCGTTTCTGCCTAATGGTTGAAGTATTGAGTTTTGTAACATTACTTGCTCTTTAGCAAGCTCTCTCATCATTCCGCCTGTTGTGGATAAATGAGTTCTAAATGTTTGGAAATAGTCTCTAAGTTTTAATCTACCAGCATCTAAATTTTTACCAAATTTATCTACGTCAGATTGTAAATTAACAAAGTGGCTTGAATACATACCACTTTTAGTAAGGGTATCTCTAAAAGCATTTTGTGCAACTTTTGTTGAGGCTGCTATAGATTTATTTGATGTTAATAATTCTCTTTGTAATTGCTGTAAACTTGCTGTAGCCCTGTGTACTTCAGACACAAGGCTTGACAAGTCAGCTTTGGCGACTATACTCGTTACAATTTGTTCGTCAGCCATTAATTACTCCTCGAATAGCCAAGACCCATTCCGATTCCAAATCCAGCATCGCTGGCAAAAGATCCTTGTAGTGAAACTACGTCATCTGCAGATGCAGTAATTCCAAGTGCCTTTCTTTTTACATCGTCAAAAGTCTTGCTTTCTGTTTTCGCTTCATCATCTAATTGTATTCCTTTTAGAGATGCTGCAAATTTTCGCTGGTTATGCTCTTTGTCGTTCATTGCTTCCAATGTTCTTATGAGCTCAGGCATTGATAAATTTTCTTCTAATTCTTCGTAATTCTTCCAATGCCCAAGAAGAAATACTTGTCCTTCTAGTGCGGCTAAGTCTAGTTCTGACCAGCTAGAACCGCTGCCGCTATCAGGTTTGGGTCGTCCATCTTAATTCCACCGCAAACTTCTAGAATGCGATTAATAGTAGGTACGTCCAAAGCGTCTTCAAGTTTATCTCTATCTGCAACAAGATCTGGTAATTGAGTTTCAAGTGCAACTGCACATGCATCAATTAGAATGCTAAGCGTAACATTCTCATCTGTTGAATCTTGTGTCTTTTTTACAACTTCCATGAATTTACGGAGCTGCTTGATTGATAATGGTTTAAGTTTAGCCTTATCACCATTTTGTAATTCAATCTCTTCTACGTCGTATACTTTTGTAGCCAATTTATCCTCCTTAAGGATGTCTCAATTATTATAACATAAGGATATTAACACTACAAATAAGAAACCCCCCATTTCTGGGGGGCACTTATTATTTAATAATTAAATTTAATTATTAAGCCCAAGCACGGTCAATAATCAAACCGTATTCCATGCCGCTCTTTGAAGCGTCTGGAAGAAGACGGAATGTTACTGGGAATGTTGTTGGTGTAGTACGAGCCAAAGAGAACTGTGACTGCTGTACAGAAAGAACACGGCGTGCATAATATACACGCTCTGTCTTTGGAGAAGATGTTGTTGGAGCTTGTCCAACTGCAATTAGCTGACGCTCTGTTGGAGCTTCGCCAAGTGATCCACCTGCAAGCTTCAAAACGTCATTACCGTCTTGAGCTGCTATTTCTGTATTAACAGTAGGATCTACGTCTTTAGATAAAGAATCCGATCCCTGTCCAAATACTACTAGAACGTTTTCTAGTGTACCTTCAGACATTTCTGTTGCAATCATAACCTCCATCGCAGACTTGAACAACTTAGCTGTATCAAGTAGCTGATCGACGGTTACAGAGTCATATGTTGGGTTATAAGTGATCTGAAGACCATTATTTGTAAAACCAACGTTTCTGTAATAAAATGCACCAGAAGTTACACCATTTAGAGTATCAACATATGATGAATTTGGATCATATGCAACTGCATTTGTTGTACCTGGTTCAGCATTTTCCTTGTATGCAGATCCCTCTGTAATATCAATGTTTGAAATAAACAAAGGAGATGCACCAACGAGAATATTTTTAGCATTACCTGCTGATTGTGCCATGAAGTTAACCTCCTATTTCATGAAATAAATATATATATATTGTGGCTGGCTAGGCCCTTTCCTCTATGACTAATTTTAGAGTATAATACAGCCTAAAGCAAACTAGGCAAATCTTCCGTTATTATCTGTAATCCTTGAATATTTTACCTCAAGAATCACGTCAGCCGCTAGGAATCCCTGGATTTCCTCAGAAGGTGCAGTAGGGGAAATGTCAGCTATAAATATGCTATGAAATTTAAACTTGTCTGATATGCCAGACCATCTATTTATGTCTCTTGCTGACTGATCTGTTCGTCTAAATTCATCCATCATGAAATTTCTAATTTCTACAATGTCCGCTATTTCTGTTGAATATATAGTAAATAGTATTTGCTCACAGCATATTAGCCAATTGTCTTCGTATGATAGACCTATTTTGTCATAAACTATATGTTTTTTCCCGCTCAAAAATTGATTCATTTCTGGGGCTTGCTGAACTGGAATAATTGGTATCAATGTTTCTTTTAAATTATCAGCATAATAATTATTTTCATCAAAGATATCTGTATCCTTTAATTTATTCCAAAGATACTTCCTTAACTCAAACATAGCATCAAGCTTATAGTTAACCATTAGATACCCCCGAAAAAGCCCCTAGAAGGGCTGCCTCAGCCTCGCTGGCTATACTGTTAGGTGAGAAGCTATACTTCACAGTTTTAATTTGTACGGGCACCTCAAGGGCTTTTGAGATACTAGAATTAAATAAACGTTGAAACCCAGATCTTTTAATCGACATATTAACTAGCTGTCCAGTAAAGAAATATTTATACGCTGCTAAAAATGAATTTTTTGTAGCCACGCCTCCTGGTTTTTTAACCGTAACAGATTCTCCTTTAGGCATAAATATTGTATTACCGTCAATATTAAAAGATAATCTTTCTGAAAATCTAGGCTTGATAACTACAGATTTTCCTTCTTCCATAACCGAAGCTTTTTTAATAAAAACATGACTACGTTTTGATGTTTCTGAAGGAACAAATGATCTGGAATCTAGAAGCTCATAATTAATTTGAAACATTAATCCTTGTTGAGAAATTTTATTTAATTTAAATAGTCTTGCAGATCTATTCCCAGCCTTGCCCCACTCGTAAACGTGGTGTAAAGATTTTGGAGATGTTCTTGCTTTTGCATCTATATACTGACCAAAATCTTCATCTATTTGTTTAAATAAAACATTTTGAAAAGAACTTTGAAATGTTTTGTTTGCAGTTAATTTAGCAAGCACATTTGTTTTATAAAATATTGCAGCAGATATTTGCGCCACCGTGGAATCTTTAATTGCACCACTTACAGGCTGACCAGCCATTAAACTAACTAGTCCGCTTGCAGCTTGCAATGCCATTGCCTCAGAAGCCAATTTGCTGATTCTCCGATCTCTTTAGTGATGTATTATATCCAACCACCGAACCGAATGGATCAGTAATTGGTGTTGATCCTACTACTTCAAACACAGTTGCAGTATCATTTGGATAATTTAATTCAAACCATATTGGGTTTCCATTGGAATCTTTTATATTAGAAATTTTTTCTCTCTGAGTTAGCCTATCAATTGTTCTAACTTCTAAATACTGCTGATTTTCATATTTGTTTGAAAAAATTTGTTTATCTAAATTTCTTGTAACATTTTGAGCAACAACACCTCTGGCGTAACAAGGCAAAGTTTTATAATACATAAATTGCCTTTTCATAACGCCAGTGTCTGGATCTTGTTCTTCCTCTTGTCTATAAACATCTAAAGTCATAGACAATAGACCGTCTACAACGCTAAACATCATACCACTACCATTTGAGTTATAACATAATCAAGAAGAAGTTTGTCTGCATATGAAGACCCAGTTCCATTGAATGCTTCTGATTTAAACTCAAAGTCCCAATCTGTTGTTGATATTTTATTTACGTATTTATCTCTCCATGCTCTATCTTTTGAAAAATACGATCTCATTATTTCTATTGTAGCTTGCTCTACGTCATCTGGTACGGAATGCCATCCAAATCTAGCATAGACATCATATGATTTATTTGCCTTAAATATGTTTGGTGAAACATCATGAATTGATGGAGGAACCATACCATTTGCAATATACGTATCTCCTTCAATTAAAGAAGACTGATTTATTTTAATTCCAAATCCGCTTGCAGTTGGCTCAATAATGTAACCAATATTATTTATATTGTTTAAATTATCTATCAATATATTATCATTTTGATGTAATGTATGGAGTTGATAAATTTTGCTCGGCAATGGTAATACTGATGAGTCATTACCCATAATTGTAAATTTATTATCATGCAAATAAAATTTTTGTCCAGTGAAGTGTTCCACTTGTTTTCTAGCGTACTTCTCTGCCATTCTTAATTCGTGATATGATTTATAATTTGGATCATTTGCATCAGACCCAACACCTAAATCCTCTAGAGCTTCTTCTATAGAGATATATGGTGTAACTACGTCTAGATATGTGTAGTGATAATATGTTGTGGAATTATATTCATACACCCACTGCAATTTATATTTTCTATTTCGATTCGCATAAGTTACTGGAACAATTACAGAGTAAACGCTAAAATCTACGTCTGACTCTGTAGCAGTAAGTGTTAGAATAACATCTTCTGGGTCAATTGCAGGAGATACTTTAGGATCTTCAGTTATATCTGAAAAATAAACAACTACGTCGCCTTCAGGCTGTACAGCTTCTCCATTAATATATAATTTTGTTGATACCGCTGTATTAGTGTTTTTGTATATCTCTGCCATTTATAAGGTTTAGTTATAGTACTCTTGTACCTCTCTTGGCGAAGCCAATCTAAACCCTTCCTCCTTGTCAAAAATTTGCTGAGCCTTATCACTTGGCATTGCTACAAAAGGATGATCTTTAGTAAATGTGTAACCTAAAACATCATATCTGTAATTATTTCTAGTCATTCTTACAAGAACAGCATCTTTATCAACTTCTTGATTTGGATCAAATTTAGTAAGAACTTCTACTTCTTCTTTTGCGTCTTCAATATTTTTAATTGTATTTTGATATACGGACCAGGTCACGCCTTCTTCTGCCAGTGCGGCAACAATGTCTGCTTTATTCTTTAGTCCTTCAGTATCTACGGCAAAATCGTCTGCAATCTGCTTTAACTCTTTTACCTTTAATGTGTCAAATGACATATTATCTCCTTAATATTAGGTCTATTAATTATAGCATTAGTAGATTAAAAGGAAAAGCCCCCAAAAATTAATTTGGAGGCTTTTCAGCAGTTTAATTC
>JACCDW011236232.1_pt1 | contig 24027 bp, 21 predicted proteins | sample 7449781 | NCBI WGS metagenome assembly JACCDW01 (sample SAMN15323449, study PRJNA562643) | freshwater metagenome | isolation source: river surface water | place: USA:Blue River Watershed | collected 2017-08-18
CCAAGGCGGGCAGCTTCATGGGCCTGGCCACCAACGTGGACTACGCCACCGAGGTGACCCTACAGCCCCTGGACCGCTACGCGCTAGACGCGGCCATCCTGTTCTCCGACATCCTCACCGTGCCCGACGCGATGGGCCTGGGCCTGAGCTTCGGCGCCGGCGAAGGTCCGAAGTTCGCCCACCCGCTGCGCGACGAGGCCGACGTGGCCAGGCTGGCCGTGCCCGACCTGGACAAGCTGCGCTACGTGTTCGACGCCGTCACGTCCATCCGCCGCGCGCTGGACGGCCGCGTGCCGCTGATCGGTTTTTCGGGCAGCCCCTGGACACTGGCCTGCTACATGGTCGAAGGCGCCGGCTCGGACGACTACCGGCACGTCAAAAGCCTGATGTACAGCCGCCCGGACCTGATGCACCGCATCCTGCAAATCAACGCCGATGCCGTGGCCCTGTACCTCAACACCCAGATCGAGGCCGGCGCGCAGGCGGTGATGGTGTTCGACAGCTGGGGCGGTGTGCTGGCCGACGGCGCCTTCCAGGAATTCAGCCTGGCCTACACACGCCGCGTGCTCGCGAAGCTCAAGACCGAGCACGCAGGCGCACGCATCCCGCGCATCGTCTTCACCAAGGGCGGCGGCCTGTGGCTGTCCGAGATGGGTCAGCTCGACTGCGAGGTGCTGGGCCTGGACTGGACCATGAACCTGGGCCAAGCGCGTGCCCTGGTCGGCGGCCAGGTGGGCGGCCCCGGCAAGGCGCTGCAGGGCAACATCGACCCCAATGTGCTGTTCGCCCCGCCCGCGCAAGTGGCTGAACAGGCCCGCCGTGTGCTCGATAGCTTTGGCACACCGCACATGGACGCGGGCACCACGGGCCCCACGCACATCTTCAACCTGGGCCATGGCATCAGCCAATACACCCCGCCCGAGCATGTGGCCGCGCTGGTCGAAGCGGTGCACCAGCACTCGCGCGCGATGCGCCACAACGCATCCTGAACGGCTAGCACAAAAAAGCCCCGCCGCCAGCACTTTTTTGACCAAAACAGGGCCAAGAGGGCTTGACTTATGCACAAAAGGTGAGGAGCGGCGCAAATGTGTTACATGCGTATACATTTTTCCCAACCCCCTCAGCCAACGAAGCTAAGTGCTTGATTTGATTGGGATTCGTACCTTGCACGAGAAACGGGCAGTCTGGCGGAAGGCTTGATTTCTCTGGGTTTTCAGGCAGCGGGTGGTGTTTTTCAACAAAGTTATCCACAGAAAATCTGAATCCAGCGCAAAGACCTGAAAAATCAAGCACTTACTGAGAATTTCAAGAAAATCATTGATCCGTGAAACCGCACTGAAGCCCATGGATGTTTCACCAAGCCATTGGCTCGACATCGCCGTGCAAACCCCCGCGCACAGCGGGGTCGGCACACTGCTGAGCTACCGCAGCGAGACCGCGCTGACGCCAGGGCAATTGGTGCGCGTGCCGCTGGGGCGGCGCGAGGTGATGGGCGTGGTCTGGGGCGCGGGACAAGCCCCCACCGATCTGGCGCCCGAAGCCGTCAAGCCGGTGCTCGGCGCCCTCGAAGGCCTGGCGCCCTTGAACACCGAATGGCGTCAGCTCGTGGCCTTCGCAGCGCAGTACTACCAGCGCTCGCTCGGCGAAGTGGCGCTCAGCGCCCTGCCGCCGCAGCTGCGCGAACTCGACAGCACACAGCTGGCACGCCGCCTCAAAAAACAATCGGGCCAAGAAGCCCCGCTGACCGTGAGGCCCGGGCCCCTGCTTTCGACGCAACAGACCCAGGCCTTGGCCCAACTGCGCGAACACCCCGGCCCTTTCCTGCTGTTCGGCAACACCGGCAGCGGCAAGACCGAGGTCTATCTGCGCGCGGTCGAAGACCTGCTCGCGCGCGCGCCGCATGCCCAGGCACTCTTGATGGTGCCCGAGATCAACCTCACGCCCCAGCTCGAAGCCCGCGTGCGCGAGCGCTTTGGCGAACATGCCGTGGTCAGCATGCACAGCGGCCTCACGCCCGCGCAGCGCCTGAAGGGTTGGCTGGCGGCGCACAGCGGCGCCGCGCGCATCGTGCTGGGCACACGCATGGCGGTGTTCGCGTCCATGCCGCATCTGAAACTCATCGTTGTCGACGAAGAGCACGACGCCAGCTACAAGCAGCAAGAAGGCGCACGCTACTCAGCGCGCGACCTGGCGATCTACCGGGGTCAGCAATGCGGCGCCCAGGTTCTGCTGGGCTCGGCCACACCCTCGCTGGAGAGCTGGCACCACAGCCGACCCGCTGAGGAAGGTGGACGTTATGTGCGCCTGCAGATGCCCGAGCGCATCGGCGCGGCCGCCCTGCCTGTGGTGCGCCGCGTCGACATGAACCACCAGCCCCGGCGCACCGTCTTGTCGGCACCCTTGGTGCAGGCCATTCAAGAGCGCGTGCAGCGCGGCGAGCAAAGCATGCTGCTGCTCAACCGCCGTGGCTACGCGCCGGTGCTGTTTTGTGCCGACTGCGGCTGGAAAAGCGAATGTCGCCACTGCAGCGCGTTTCGCGTCTTCCACAAGATCGACCGCACGCTGCGCTGCCACCACTGCGGCGCCACCGAGCGCGTGCCGCGCGCCTGCCCCGCCTGCGGCAACGCCGACATCGCGCCGCTGGGGCGCGGCACCGAGCAGCTCGAAGAGCATCTGGCCGAACTCTTGGCGGACGTTCTGCGCCCCGACGGCCAGCCGGTGCGCGTGGCGCGCATCGATGCCGACACCACCCGGCTCAAGGGCAGCCTGGAAACACAACTCGCGCAGGTCCACAGCGGCGAGGTCGATGTGCTGGTGGGCACGCAGATGATCGCCAAGGGCCACGACTTCCGGCGCATCACGCTGGTGGCGGCGGTCAACCCCGACAGCGCCCTGTTTTCGAGCGACTTTCGCGCGCCCGAGCGCCTGTTCGCCCTGCTCATGCAGGCGGCCGGCCGCGCGGGCCGCGACGCCGCGCAGGGCCCCAGCGAGATGCTGGTACAGACCTTCCACCCCACGCACCCGCTGTTCGAGGCGCTCAAGCGCCACGACTACCCGGCCTTTGCCGCCAGCGAGCTGGCCGAACGCGAGAGCGCCAGTCTGCCACCCTTGAGCCACCAGGCGCTGTTGCGCGCCGATGCGCGCGAACAAAGCGTGGCCCAGGGCTTTTTGAACGCGGCGCGTCAAGCCCTGGAGGCCGAGCTGGGCGAATCCTCCGACAACGCGGGTCTGCTCGAGCAGGTCAGCCTCTACCCTGCCGTGCCCATGGGCCTGCAAAAAGTGGCCGATGTGGAGCGCGCCCAGATGCTGATCGAGAGCCCCTCGCGCAAGGCCTTGCACCGTGTGCTGGGCCTGTTGCACAGCACGCTGCACCATCTGCGCCTTGATCCCGCGCACAAGGGCCTGATCCGCTGGCTGGTCGACGTCGATCCGCAGGCGATCTGAGCGCTGCGCCGCTCAGGGTTTGAGCAAGGCCACCGCCGCCGAAAAAGTCAGAAAGGCCGCCGCCGTGGTGACCAAAATGATGCGCGCGATGCGCCCATTGTCCGCACCGATGCGCTCGGCCAGCAAAGACACATTGCTGGCACTGGGCAAGGCCGCCACCAGCACCATGACCATCAGCGCAAACGGTTGCAGCGGCACCCCCATGGCTTGCGCCGTGCTGGCCACGCACCACACCAGCACCGGGTGCAGGAGCAGCTTGAACAGCGCCACCGGCAGGTAGTCGGCGAGTGGCAGCGGTCCATGTGGCCGCTGGTGCGCCAGCATCTGCGAGCGCGCCAGCACCGCGCCGATGGTGAACAGCGCCACCGGCGAGGCCGCATCGCCCAGCAGGCCCACCGTCTTGGCCACCGGCCCGACCAACTCGAGGTTTTGCCAGGAGAACACCGCTCCCAGCGAAATCGCCCAGGGCATGGGGTTTTTGAGCATGCCCATCCAGGCCTTGCGCAGCGCCACGGCCACGCCGTGTTCATCGGCCGCATCCCATTCGGCCAAGGCCAGGCACAGCGAGGTGGTGATCACCATGTCCACCAGGATCGTGACGATGGTTGGCCCTGCGGCCGCCGAACCGAGCAAGGCCACCAAGAGCGGCACCCCCATGAAGCCGGTATTGGGAAACGCCGCCACCAGCGCGCCCAGCGAGGCATCTTTCCAGCGGATACGGCGGTTCAGGCTGGTGGCCACGGCAAGTGTCACCATCAGCAAGGCGCACAGCAGGTAGGTCAGGAACACGCTGGCATCGAGCAGTTGACCGATCGGTGTGCTGGCGCCAAAGCGGAACAGCATGCACGGCAGCGCAAAAAACAGCACGAAACCGTTGAGGCCAGGTATGGCCTCGAGCGGCAGCACCTTGATGCGGGCCGCCACATACCCGCACAAGACCAGCGCAAAAAAGGGAAAAGTGACCTGCAAAACATCCAGCATGGGGCGATTGTCGCCGCGCTGGACGCACAGCCCGGTCACGAGATCGACAAGCCAACCTCCAGCGCAAAAGCCAGCGCAGGCACTGCCGCTATGATGGCCCGCTTTGCCGTTTGCCCTTTCCCCCATTTCTTGCCGATGTCCGCCGGTCTGAACCTCGCCCAACTCGACGCTGTGAACTACGTCTCGGGCCCCTGCCTGGTGCTGGCCGGCGCCGGCTCGGGCAAGACGCGCGTGATCACGCACAAGATCCAGCGCCTGATCCAGGTGGGCCTGGAGCCCCGGCAAATCGCGGCCATCACCTTCACCAACAAGGCGGCCACCGAAATGCGCGAGCGGGCCAAAGGCCTGATCGGCAAGGCCGCCAAAGACGTGGTGATCTGCACCTTCCACGCCCTGGGCGTGCGCCTGATGCGCGAAGACGGCCATGTGCTGGGCCTCAAGCCGCAGTTTTCGATCCTGGACGCCGACGATGTGCTGAGCATCCTCAAGGACTGCGGCGGCACCACCGACGCCGCCACCGCACGCCAGTGGCAGTGGACCATCAGCCTCTGGAAGAACCAGGGCCTGAACGCCGCGCAGGCCGAGGCACAGGCCCCTGACGACAGCGCACGCGTGACCGCGCGCATCATGGCGCGCTACGAAGAGCGCCTGGCTGCCTACCAGAGCGTGGACTTTGACGACCTGATCGGCCTGCCCCTGAAGCTGCTGGCCGATCACCCCGAGGTGCGCGCCAAGTGGAACAAGACCCTGGGCCATGTGCTGGTCGACGAATACCAGGACACCAACGCCACGCAGTACGAGGTGCTCAAGCACATCGTGGGCGAGCGCGCGCGCTTCACCGCCGTGGGCGACGACGACCAGTCGATCTACGGCTGGCGCGGCGCCACGCTGGACAACCTCAAGCGCTTGCCGCAGGACTTTCCGCAGCTCAAGGTCATCAAGCTCGAGCATAACTACCGCTCGACCAGCGCCATCCTCCGCGCGGCCAACAACGTCATCCAACCCAACCCCAAGCTGTTTCCCAAGACCCTGTTTTCGGAGCTGGGCGAGGGCGAACCGGTGCGCGTGCTCGATGCCGACAACGAGGAACACGAAGCCGAACGCGTGGTGGCGCGCATCCAGTCGATCCGCGCCGGACAGGCCACGGCCAACGGCGCTCACCGCGAGTTCAAGGACTTCGCCGTGCTCTACCGCGCCAACCACATGGCCAAGCCCTTTGAGCAGGCGCTGCGCCGCGCGCAAATCCCCTACAAGGTCTCAGGCGGCCAGAGCTTTTTCGACAAGGCCGAAATCAAGGACCTGTGCGCGTGGTTTCGTCTGTGGATCAACAACGACGACGACCCGGCCTTTTTGCGCGCCATCACCAGCCCCAAGCGCGGCATTGGCCACCAGACGCTGGCGCAGCTGGGCACCTTTGCCACCCGTTACAAGCTCAGCCTGTTTGAATCGCTCTTTGCCAGCAGCCTGGCCAGCGCGGTCTCCAGCCGCGCCTTGCACGGCCTGCACGAGTTCGGGCGCTACATCAACGACCTCGAGTACCGCGCGCGCCACACCCTGGGCAAGGAAGACGCGATGCGCTTTTTGAACGAGTGGCTCCAAGAGATCGGCTACGAAAAACACCTCTACGACAACGAGGACAACGAGAACGTGGCCAACGCGCGCTGGACCCATGTGCTGGAGTTCTGCGACTGGATGGCCGGGCGCTGCGGCGGCGAGATCGAAGACGCCACGGGCGCCCAGGCCACCGAGCGCAAGAGCCTGCTCGAAGTCGCACAAACCATCTCGCTGATCTCCACCCTCAACGAGCGCGAGCAAGAGCAAAACGTGGTCACGCTCTCCACGCTGCACGCCGCCAAGGGTCTGGAGTGGCCGCATGTGATGCTGGTGGGCGTCAACGAAGGCCTCTTGCCCTTCAAGATGGGCGACGATGACAACCCCCAGGCCAAAGCCAACGGCCCCATGAACGAAGGCATCTTGCAGCGCCTGCAGGAAGAACGCCGTCTGATGTATGTGGGCATCACGCGCGCCCAGCGCACCCTGGCCGTGAGCTGGACACGCCGGCGCAAAAAAGGCCACGAGACCGTGGCCGGTGTGCCCAGCCGCTTCATCGCCGAAATGGCGCTGGACCAGGCCACCACGCGCGAGGACCCGCGTGAGAAACTCAAGGCCTTGCGCGCAGAATTCGCCCAACGCGCCGCTGCCGCGGCCCCCAAACCATGAGCCTTCAACGTGTCTTGCTGATCGGCTGCTGGCCCCTGCTGGGCAGCCTGGGAGCCGCGCTGGCGGGCCCGCCCTGCCCCGCCCCAGCGGACATCGCCACCGCGCACTTTGTCGGCGACTGGGCCCTGAGCCTGGCCGCCACCCCCGGGCAAAAGCCTGAGCGCGGCCTTTTGAGCCTGCAGCCACACCCCATCTACAGCGACAGCCTCAAAGGCGCCCTGCAGCGCGGCGCACAGGGCTGGCAGGTGGTGGCCGACTGGGAAGACGACACCCTGACACTGGAAGAGAGCCCCGATGGCGAGCGCATCAGCGCCACCTGGCAGGCGCGGCCCGTGGCCGGGCAATGCGGACGCGTGTTCGAAGGCGTGCGCTTCACGGGCAGCGAGCCCGACGCCTCGGCCCAGCGCTTTCGCATGAGCGCCATCGGCACGCGCTGAGGCGCCGGCCGCTCAGTCGGCGAACTGCTCGGAGCCGACAATGCCCAGCTTGCGCAGGCCGTGGCGCTGGGCGCCGGCCATGACGCCGGCCACCGCCTCGTATTTGGCCTTGGCGTGCGCGCGGATGTGCAGCTCGGGCTGCGGCTGCTGCGCGGCGGCCTCTTGCAGCCGGGCCTCGAGCTCGGTGCGGCTGGCCAGGGGCTTGCCGTTCCAGCTGACCGCGCTGCGCGCATCGACCTCGACCTTGACCACCACCGGCTCCTGGGGCGGCCGCGTCGGGCTGGCCGCCGGTATGTCCAGGTTGACCGAGTGCAGCTGCGCCGGGATGGTGATGATGAGCATGATCAGCAGCACCATCATCACGTCGATCAGCGGCGTGGCGTTCATCTCGATCATGAGCTCGGGCTCGCCGTTGCCGCCTGGGTTGCCGATGTGCATGGCCATCTTGCTCTCCTGCGCGCTCAGCGGCCCGTGGGCTCGGTGATGAAGCCGACCTTGACGATGCCCGCGCGCTGCACCGCGTACATCACGCGGCCCACCGCCTCGAAATCGCTGGCGCCGTCACCGCGGATCTGCACCTCGGGCTGCGGCTTCTGGCCCGAGAACTTCTTCATGCGCTCGAACAGTTCGCTGCCGTTTTTGACGGGCGTGTCGTAGAGGAAGATGTGACCGGCTTTGTCGACCGAGATGATGACTGTCTCGGGCGTGGTCTCGCGCTGCACATTGCTTTCTTTGGGCAGGTCCACCTGGACCGAAGTGGTGACCACCGGGATCGTGATCAGGAAAATGATCAAGAGCACCAGCATCACGTCCACCAGCGGCGTGGTGTTGATGGTGCTGAGGATCTCGTCCTCGTCCTGCGTGCCGATGGGCATGGCCATGTGTGCCGACCTCGTTCAGGGTTTGGCCGAAGCCAGCAGCACGGCGTGCAGGTCGGCGCCAAAGGCATGGACCTGCTCCATCACCGCCTTGTTGCGGCGCACCAGCCAGTTGTAGCCCAGCACCGCGGGCACGGCCACCGCCAGACCAATGGCGGTCATGATCAGCGCCTCGCCCACCGGGCCGGCCACCTTGTCGATCGAGGCCTGGCCACTCAGGCCGATCTTGACCAGCGCGTGGTAGATGCCCCAGACGGTGCCAAACAGGCCCACGAAAGGCGCGGTGGAGCCCACCGTGGCCAGCAGGGCCAGGCCGTCTTGCAGGCGGCTTTGCACATGGCCGGTGGCGCGCTGCAGGCTCAGCGTGACCCAGGTGTTGAAATCGATCGCGCCCAGCATGCCCGTGTGCTTGGACGCGCCTTCGAGGCCTTTTTCGGCGATGAAGCGAAAGGCGCTGTCGGCGGCCAGGCTGTCGGCCGCCTGGCGCACGCTGCCGGCGCTCCAGAAGCTGTCTTGCACCGCCTGGGCCTGCTTTTGCAGCCTGGCCTGCTCGGCCAACTTGGTGAAGATCACGTACCACGAGCCCATGCTCATGAGCAGCAAGATCAGCAGCGTGCCCTTGGCCACCAGATCGCCCTGCGCCCACAAGGCCGACAGGCCGTAGGGGTTGTCGGGCTCGGCCACAGCGGCGGCCACTGCCGCGCTGGCCTCGCCGGTCTGGGCAAAAGAATGATTTGCCAGCAACAAGCAGGCTGTGATGCCGAGACCAGCCACCATGATTTTTTTCGACTTCAGCATGAACTTACTCTTTTCTGGAAATGAGCCCGCATCAACAAGTTTTCAACAATTCGTCGTTGTCTCTTGTTTGTTGGTCTCGGGTTCGTTGGTGAGCCTGAATCTCATATTTTTTGTTTTTGTTTGCTCAACAGGCTTTCCATCCACTGTTGCAGGCTTAAACCGCCATTTATAAACCTGTTGCACAGCGGCCTCATCCAATCTCTTGTAGCCAGATGATTTGGTGACCACCACCTTGGCGACGTGACCATCCTCTGAGATCACATAACTCACGGCAACTTCACCTTCCTCTTCCATCCGTACCGCAGCGCGAGGGTATTCAGGGGGCTGACAGGCAATACCCACCGCCCCCGTGCGCACCGGCTCGGCCCTGGGGCTGGGCACCACCGGGGCGGCGGGCGCGGGCGGCGTGGGGGTGTTGGAGACCGCAGCGATCGCGTTGGCCGCCGCTGGCGCCGCCACCGGCACCTGGACCGGCGGCACATAGGCTGGCGGGGGCGGCGTGGTTTTGGGCGGGGGCGGCAGGTTCTTGGGGGCCGGTGGCGGCGGGATCGCGGGTTTGTCTTCGCTGAGCAGCACCGCGTCGACCACCACCTTGGCTTTTTGCGTGACCAGCCGCGCCAGGCCCGACTGGATAGCCCACAGCAGCAGCAGGTGCAGCAGGACGACCAGCCCCAGCCCCAAGCCCTTTGGGCGAGGCGAGCGCAGTGCGTTGGCGTAATGGTCCATGGTCGGGCGGCAGTCTACAGCAGCCCGTGCGGCGCTCGGGCAAAGCTGGGGAAAGCAGTCCCTACAATAGCCCCGACCCGGCCCCGCCCCGTTTTTGGCGCCGCGGCCCACCCGGACATCCCATGACCCCGACCTACATCCTGACCCTGTCTTGCCCCGACCGCACCGGCATCGTGCACGCGGTTTCGGGCTTTTTGCTCGAACGCGGCGGCAACATCGAAGAAGCCGCCCAGTACAACGACCACGACACCGGTCTGTTTTTCATGCGGGTGCAGTTCGCCTGCGCGGTCGATGCCAGCGGCCTGCGCCAGCAATGGTCGGCGTTTGCGCAAGGTTTTCAGATGGGCTGGCAGCTGCACGAGGCGACCCAGCCCATGCGCACCGTCATCATGGTCAGCAAGGAAGGCCATTGCCTGAACGACCTGCTGTTTCGCGTGAAAAGCGGGCTGCTGCCGCTCGATGTGCGCGCCATCGTGAGCAACCACCGCGAGTTCTACCAGCTGGCCGCCAGCTACAACATCCCTTTTCACCACATCCCGGTCGGCAAGGACAACAAGGCCCAGGCCGAGGCGCGGCAGCTGGAAATCATCGAGGCCGAAGGTGCCGAGCTGGTGGTGCTGGCGCGCTACATGCAGATCCTCTCCGACGACCTGTGCCGCCAGTTGTCTGGCCGCGCGATCAACAACCACCACAGCTTTTTGCCCAGCATCAAGGGCGCCAAGCCCTATTACCAGGCGCACGACCGAGGCGTGAAGCTGATCGGCGCGACCGCCCACTACGTGACGGCCGACCTTGACGAGGGCCCGATCATCGAGCAGGATGTGACCCGCGTGGACCACAGCAAAACCGTGGAAGACCTGACCGCCATGGGCCGCGACACCGAAAGCCAGGTGCTGGCGCGCGCCGTCAAGTGGCACAGCGAACACCGCGTGCTGCTCAACGGGCACAAAACCGTGATCTTTAAATAAATGACTTTGCGGGACAGACCTTCAGCGCTGTCCCCAACAAATTAAAACGCTCCCATGCGCATCCCACCGATCCAGTGCCTGCTGACCTTTGAAGCCCTGGCGCGGCTGCGCAGCGTGACCCAGGCGGCCGAAGAGCTGTGCGTGACGCCCAGCGCGGTCAGCCACCGCGTCAAGCAGCTCGAACAAATCCTGGGCACCAAGCTGTTTGGCCGCGCCGACTTTTCGCTGACCACCGAAGGCAGCGAATACCTGGCGCATGTGCGCGAGGGCCTGGGCTCTTTGCAGCGCTTTCCCAGCGCAGGCCAGACGCCGGGCCGCCGCAAGCTGCGCGTGGCCGTCACGCCCACCTTTGCGCGCTCGATGCTGATGACGCGGCTGCGGCATTTCGTCGAGGCCTACCCCGAGATCGACCTCACGCTGCAGGTCAGCATCCCGCTGCTGGACGTGGTGGCCGAAGACGCCGACCTGACCATCCGCTTTGGCACCGGCCGCTACGCCGATGTCGAGCACGTGTGCCTGCTCAAGGACGAGGTCACGCCCCTGGCCTCGCCCGCCTGGGTGCGCGAGAACGGCCCCTTCAAGGCCCCCGAAGACCTGCAGGGCCTGCCCTTGCTGCGCAGCCCGCTCGAGCCCTGGCGCACCTGGTTCGCCGCCCACGCGCTCGACTGGCCCGAGCCGGTGGACGGCTCGTCGTTCAACGACATCGGCCTGATGTGCGATGCCGCCGCCCAGGGCCTGGGCGTGGGCCTGGTGCGGCTCAAGCTGGCCGCGCCCTGGCTCGAATCGGGTCAGCTGGTGCGCCTGTACGAGCGCAACGTGCCCAGCCCGCACGCGCACTACCTGTGCTGGCGCACCGGCACCATGGAGCGCTGGGAGTGCGCCACTTTTGCCGAGTGGCTCAAGAGCTCGCTGAGCTGAATCCTTCGGCCACCACAGATTTCAAACGCGGCTCCAACTTTCTTCAATGCAAAAGTGCGCCGGGGCGCGTACAGTCGGGCCCCATGAACAGCCCGATTGCCCACGACAGCATCCTTGAGACCGACCGCGCGGCCCTGCAAAGGCGTGTGGTGCAGGCCCTTGGCCGGATGCTGCCCGCCGACGCCATCCTCTACACCGCCGAGGACACCACCCCTTACGAATGCGACGGCCTGACCGCCTACCGCGAACGCCCGCTGGTGGTGGCTTTACCCGAAACCGAGGCCCAGGTGCAGGCTGTGCTGCGCACCTGCCACGCGCTGCAGGTGCCGGTGGTGGCACGCGGCGCAGGCACGGGCCTCTCAGGCGGCGCCATGCCGCACCGCCTGGGCGTGACGCTGTCGATGGCGCGCTTCAACCAGATCCTGAATGTCGATCCGGTCAGCCGCACGGCGGTGGTGCAATGCGGCGTGCGCAACCTGGCCATCAGCGAAGCCGCCGCACCCCACGGCCTGTACTACGCGCCCGACCCCTCGAGCCAGATCGCCTGCACCATCGGCGGCAATGTGGCCGAAAACTCGGGCGGCGTGCACTGCCTCAAGTACGGTCTGACGGTGCACAACGTGCTCAAGGTCAAAGGCTTCACGATCGAGGGCGAGCCGATCACCTTCGGCAGCGACGCGCTCGACACCCCGGGCTACGACCTGCTGGCGGTCTTGATCGGCAGCGAAGGCATGCTGGCGGTGACGACCGAGGTGACCGTCAAGCTCGTGCCCAAGCCGCAGCTGGCGCGTTGCATCATGGCCAGCTTTGACGATGTGCGCAAAGCCGGCGACGCCGTGGCCGCAGTCATCGCGGCCGGCATCATCCCCGCCGGGCTGGAGATGATGGACGGCCCCATGACGGCCGCTGTCGAGGACTTTGTGCACGCCGACTACGACCTGAGTGCCGCCGCCATCCTGCTGTGCGAGAGCGACGGCACGCCCGAAGAGGTCGAAGAAGAAATTGGCCGCATGAGCGAGGTGCTGCGCGGCTGTGGCGCCACCGCCATCACCGTGAGCCGCGACGAGGCCCAGCGCCTGAAATTCTGGAGCGGGCGCAAGAACGCCTTCCCGGCGTCTGGTCGCATCAGCCCCGACTACATGTGCATGGACTCGACCATCCCGCGCAAACGCCTGGCCGACATCCTGCAGGCCATTGCCGAGATGGAGCAGAAATACGCGCTGCGTTGCCTGAACGTCTTTCACGCAGGCGACGGCAACCTGCACCCGCTGATCCTGTTCGATGCGAACGACCCCGACCAGCTGCACCGCTGCGAGCAGTTCGGTGCTGACATCCTGGAGACCAGCGTGGCCATGGGCGGCACCGTCACAGGCGAACACGGCGTGGGCATCGAGAAGGTCAACAGCATGTGCGTGCAGTTCAGTGCTGAAGAGAACGAACAGATGTTCGGCCTCAAGCGCGCCTTTGACCCGCTGGGTCTGCTCAACCCGGGCAAGGTCATCCCCACGCTGCACCGCTGCGCCGAGTACGGCAAGATGCTGGTGCGCGCCGGCCAGATCCAGCACCCGGATTTGCCGCGTTTTTGATCCGCATCAAGCCTTGCGCTGCCCCTGCGCCCAGTGCCCAGGGCGCAGTGCTAGATTTCAAGCCTGTTTGAGTTTCAGCATCCTTGGAGTCTGTCATGTCTGCCCGCCGCTTTTCCCGCCGCCTTGTCCTGTCTGCCCTGGGCGCCCTGTGCCTGGCCAGCGCCCACGCCGAATCCACGATCAAGCTCATGGTCGGTTTCCCGCCGGGCGGCGGCACCGACGCGGTGGCGCGCCTGCTGGCCGAGCGGCTGCGCGAACCGCTGGGCGCCAATGTGATCGTCGAGAACAAGGCCGGTGCCGGCGGCCAGATCGCCGCGCAGGCGCTCAAGGCCGCGCCCGCCGATGGTTCGGTGTTGTTCCTCTCGCACGACCACAGCATCTCGATCCTGCCCCAGGTGGTCAAGGCGCCCGGCTTCAACCCGGCCACCGACTTCACGCCCGTGGCCGGCTTTGCCACCTTTGTGAACGGCCTGGCACTCTCGGGCGGCACCCCGGCCAAATCGTTCAACGAGTACATCGCCTGGGTCAAAGCCAAGGGCAAGGACACCGTGGGTGTGCCGGCGCCGGCCTCGGTGCCCGAATTCCTGGTCAAGGTGATGGCCGAGAAATACCAACTCGACCTGCAGGCCGCGCCCTACCGTGGCAGCGCGCCCATGATGGCCGACATGCTGGGCAAGCAAATCGCCTCGGGCACCGGCTCGGTGCCCGACTTCATCGAACACCACAAGGCCGGCAAGCTGCGCATGGTGGCGGTGATCGGCCCCAAGCGCCAGGCCATCCTGCCCGAGGTGCCGACCTTTGCCGAACTGGGCCTGACCGGTTTTGAAGACCTGCCCTACTACGGCATCTGGGCGCCCCAGGGCACGCCCAAGGCCGTGATTGACCGTTACAGCGAGGCGCTGGCCAAGGTGCTGGCCCAGCCCGAGGTAAAAGAGCGCATGACCGCCATGGGCCTGACCGTGGGCCACATGTCGCCCCAGCAACTCGGCGCGCGCGAAAAGGCCTACACCGCCACCTGGGCGCGCATCATCCAGGCCAGCGGCTTCCAGGCGCAGTAAGCCCCGCCACACTCACCAGGTGTCGATGGCCAGCGGGCGGTCGATGGCCTGCACCTTGGCGCTGGCCAAGCCGGCCAGCAACCATTCGCGCGTGCTGGCGGGGTCGATCACGGCGTCGATCTCCAGCGTGGCCGCCATGTGGATGGCGCTGCCGTTCTCGTACTGCTGGGCCAGCAGCTGCCCGAACAGGGCTTCGCGCGCGGGCCCTTCGGGCACGGCTTCAAGCTCCTTGCGGTAACCCAGGCGCACGGCGCCTTCGAGGCCCATGCCGCCAAATTCACCGGTGGGCCAGGCCACCGTGGCCACGGCCTCGTGAAAGCCCCCGGCGGTCATGGCCATCGCGCCCAGGCCATAGCCTTTGCGCAAGACCACGGCCCACAGGGGCACGCGCAAATGCGCCGCGGCCACAAAGAGGCGCGAGACATGGCGCACCTGCGCCGTGACCTCGGTCTCGGGCCCGACCATGAAGCCCGGGGTGTCCACCAGGCTCACGATCGGCAGACCATGCGCGTTGCACAGCTGCATGAAACGCGCGGCCTTGTCGGCCGCGTCGGCGTCGATGGCGCCGCCCAGGTGCATCGGGTTGTTGGCCATCATCCCCAGCGGGTGGCCGGCGATGCGCGCCAGCGCGGTGTGGATGCCGATGCCAAATCCGGTGCGCAGCATCAAAAGACAGCCCTCATCGGCGATGCCCTGCATGGCCGCGCGCGTGTCGTAGGCGCGCAGGCGGTTCTCGGGCACCACCTGGCGCAGCGCCTGCGCATCCGGCGCTGGCCCTGCGGCCGTGGCGCCCTGAAAGAAAGACAGGTACTGCCGCGCCACGGCCACCGCCTGCGCCTCGTCATCGACCAGCACATCGATCACGCCATTGGCATGCTGCACATGGCTGGGGCCAATCTGCTCGGGCTGGAAGACACCCAAACCGCCGCCTTCGACCATGGCCGGCCCGCCCATGCCGATGTTGCTGCCCCGCGTGGCGATGATCACATCGCAGCAGCCCAGCAGCGCGGCATTGCCCGCAAAGCAGCGCCCGGCCACCACGCCCAGCACCGGCACGCGGCCATTGAGGCGGGCGAACGCGGCAAAGGTGCCCAGGTGCAGCCCGGCCACGATGGCCGCATCCACATCGCCGGGCCGGCCGCCGCCGCCCTCGGCAAACAAGACCACGGGCAGCCGGTGCTGCAGGGCCAGGCCCAGCATGCGGTCGGTTTTCTGGTGGTTGCGCATGCCCTGGGTGCCGGCCAGCACAGTGAAGTCATAGGCCATGACCACCGCCCGCTGACCATGGACAGCGCCAATGCCTGCAACCAGACCATCCGCCGGGGTGTGGCGCATCAGGTCCTCGGCACTTCGGCGCCGGCTTTGCGCGGCCACGGCCAGCGCGCCGTACTCGACAAAGCTGCCTTGGTCGCACAGGTCGGCGATGTTCTCGCGCGCGGTGCGCATGCCCATGGCGTGGCGCCTGGCCACGGCCTCGGGGCGCTGCGCGTCTTGCGTGAAGGCCAGGCGGGCCTGCAGTTTTTGCAGGTCGGCGCGTTCTGCGGGGGGCGCTTTGGGGTCTGGGCCCGCGCCACGCAGCGCATCGGTCGGCGCGTCTGCCTGCGGCCGCAGCATGAGCAGCAGATCGCCTTCGGCGACCATCTCACCCGGTGCGAAGTGGCAGGCCTCCAAGACGCCAGCAAGGGGCGCGCGGATTTCGTGCTCCATCTTCATGGCTTCCAGAACCAGCAACACATCGCCGGCCGCGACCGCCTGCCCGGGCGCGGCCAGCCACTGAACCACCTGGGCCTGAAGGGGGGAATGGATCGCTTGCATCGGCCCATTCTGGGGCGCTCACCCCCGGGGGCACGGTCAAATTCGGGACAAGCCCGGCGCTTCAGCGCCGACCAAAGATCGCGGTGCCCACGCGCACCAGGGTGCTGCCGGCGGCAATCGCGGCCTCCAGATCGGCCGTCATGCCCATCGAGAGCGTGTCCCACTGCGGCGGCGCAAGTTCCTGGCGCACTTGCTCAAACAAGGCGGTGGCGCGGCGGTGCAAGGCCACCTCGGCCTCGAAGCCGTCCACCGGATCGGGGATGGTCATGAGCCCGCGCAGCACCAGGCGCGGCAAGGCCATGACGGCGCGCGCCAGATCCAGCAGCTCCTGCGGCTGCGCACCCGATTTGGTGGGCCCGCCATCGGTGTTGACCTGCAGGCAGACCTGCAAAGGCGGCAAATGGGCCGGGCGCTGCTCGGCCAGGCGCTGCGCGATCTTGAGCCGGTCGACGCTGTGCACCCAGTCGAAATGCTCGGCCACCAGGCGTGTCTTGTTGCTCTGGATCGGGCCGATGCAGTGCCACTCCAGCGGCAAGTCGCGCAGCGCGGCGATCTTGTCCACGCCTTCCTGGATGTAGTTTTCGCCAAAGGCGCGCTGGCCTGCGGCGTGGGCCTGGCGCACATCGTCGGCCGGGAAGGTTTTGGAGACGGCCAGCAGGCGCACCGCGTCTTCAGGCCTCCCCGCGGCGGCGCAAGCCGCCCGGATGCGCTGGTGCACGGTCTGTAAATGGTCGGCGATCGGGCTCATGTCCCAAGCGTACCAAAGCCCGCCGGCCTGGGCTGCTACATTGCGGCTTTTCTTTGATCTGCAGGCGAGACCACACACCATGAGCACCATCGGCGACAAAAGCTACGAACCCTGTCCCCGCCACCGCGTGGCCTTTCTGGGCCTGGGGGTCATGGGCCACCCCATGGCCGGCCACCTGGCCCGCGCCGGGCACCAGGTCACGGTCTACAACCGCAGCCCGGCCAAGGCCCAGGCCTGGCTGCAGGACTGCCCTGGCCAGGCCAGCGCACCCACCCCGCGCGAAGCGGCTGCGGGTGCCGACATCGTGTTCGCCTGCGTCGGCAACGACGCGGACCTGCGCAGCGTGGTGCTGGGCGCAGACGGCGCTTTTGCCGGCATGAAGCCCGGCGCGGTGTTCGTGGACCACACCACGGCGTCGGCCCAGGTGGCGCGCGAGCTGGCCAGCGAGGCGCAAAAGCGCGGCCTGCAGTTCATCGACGCCCCGGTCTCGGGCGGCCAGGCCGGCGCGGTCAATGGCCTGCTCACGGTGATGTGCGGCGGCGATGCGGCCACGTTTGAGCGCGTCAAGCCCGTGGCCATGGCGTTTTCGCGCGCCTTCACGCTGATCGGCGAGGCCGGCGCCGGGCAACTGGCCAAGATGGTCAACCAAATTTGCATCGCGGGCCTGGTGCAGGGCCTGTCCGAAGCCATTGCCTTTGGCCAGCAGGCCGGTCTGGACATGAAGCTGGTGCTCGATGTGATCGGCAAGGGCGCAGCGCAGAGCTGGCAAATGGACAACCGTGGCAAGACCATGGTCGATGACCAGTTCAACTTCGGTTTTGCGGTCGACTGGATGCGCAAGGACCTGGGCCTGGTGCTCGATGAGGCCAAGCGCAACGGCGCGCGCCTGCCGGTGACGGCGCTGGTGGACCAGTTCTACGCCGATGTGCAGCAACAGGGCGGCGGCCGCTGGGACACCTCCAGCCTGATCAAGCGCCTGCGCTGACACGCCCAGGGCTCGCGGGTCGAGCCCGAGAAGGACACCGTTTTGTCATGGCCTGGCATGTCCAGGCCACCCATGGGCCACCCCGCTCAGCGCGACATGGGCGGCTGGCTCAGGCGCTTGAGTTCCTCTTCAGAAATTTCCTCGAACACGCGCACCACCTTGGCCACGCCGCCAATGCCGCGCGTGATGTCGGTGGCCCGCTGCGCCTCGCGCGGGGTCACGCGGCCCATCAGGTAGACGATGCCGCGCTCGGTCACGACCTTGACCGCATTCGACTGCAGATCCTTGGCGTCGATGAAAGCCGCCTTGACCTGGCCGCTGGTCACCGTGTCCTTGGTGCGCTGGGTCAGGCTGCTGGGCGCGCCAATGGCCAGGTCGTTGACGACATCCTTGACGTTGTCCTGGCTGCGCGCCAGCGCGGTGGCGCGTTCGCGGTCGGCTTCGCTGCGCACCTCGCCGGTCAGCAGCACGCGGCGGTTGTAACTCGTCACATTCAGGTGCACACGCTCACCGAGTTCTTTGTTGATGGCGCTGGCCACCTTGAGCTCGATGCCCTCGTCTTCGAGCTGCGAACCGGCCGTGCGCCGGTCGGTGGCCACCACGCCAGTGGCTACCACACCGCCCACCATCAAGGGTGCGCAGCCGACCATCAGACTGGCCCCCGCCAGCACAGCCAGCAACACATTTCGCGATTGACGCTTGACCATCACAGAACCTCCTGTTCGCCCAACAATTGGGCATCGATGCCATCACCCATGCAATGCAGCACGAGTTGCTGCAGTTCACGCACACGGGCCACACGCTCGTGCGGTATGGCCACATGCACATCGGTTTCGCGCAAGCGCAGGGCCATCGGCCCACCGCCTCCGCCGATCAGGGCCAGCACCGTCATCTCGCGCTGGTGCGCAGCGTCGATCGCTTGCACCAGCGCGGGCTCCTGGCCCAAATCCGAAATCAGCACCAGCACATCGCCGGCGTGCCCGAGCGCCTGGACCTGACGGGCCAGCGCGTCCTCCAGCGGCCAGGCGGTGGCCGTCAAAGCGTCCGACGACAAGGTCAGCGCGGCCAGTCCCGGACGTTCACGCTCAAAGCCCCCCACCAACAAGCTGGCCAGGTATTGCGCCAGCGCCAAGGAAGGGCCTTGCCCGCCCAACAAGACCTTGCCGCCGCCCGTGAGGCTGGCCAGCAGGGCCTGCACCGCGGCATCGATCGGCTTGGCCAAAGTGCCCGCCAGCTGGTACTGCAGATCGGCGCTGTCGATGAAGTGCTGTTGAATGCGCAACTCAAGCATGGCGCTGATCATACCCGGGCCCGCATCGTTCGCAGGGCTGTGCAGGCTCGATTTTCCCTTTGTCACGCGGCCCAAAGCTTCAGCCGGCGTCAAAAGCGCCAGGCAACCACTGCGGCCCGGCGTCCTCGATCAGCACCACATCGAAGCGCACCGGCGGGCAGCTGCGCCATCGCATCAGGTAATGCTGGGCGGCGCGCACGATGCGCTGGCGCTTGGCTGCGCCGATGCTGGCCCCCGCCCCACCATGGTCTGTGCGGCTGCGCTGGCGCACCTCGACAACGACCACGGTGCCGTCGGGCGATTGCATGATCAGGTCGATTTCGGCCGCGCCGCGCCCGGGCATCCGATAATTGCGCCTGAGCAGCCGCAGCCCCCGAGCCTGCAAAAAGGCCAGGGCCTCGTCTTCGGCCGCATCACCGCGGGCCTTGGTGCTGGCCTGCGCCGTCCCTCTGCCCCCCTGGAACACTGGCATGACTTTTCCTCCCTTGAGCAGCCCCTTCGCGGCCGCCGTGCAGGCGGCCGAAGCGGCGGTCGGATCGCAGCAATACCCGACCCATGCACTGTATGTGGTGGCCACACCGATTGGCAACCTGGCCGACATCGGGCTGCGCGCGCTGCATGTGCTGGGCCTGGTGGATGCGATGGCCTGCGAAGACACGCGCCACACCCAGCAGCTGCTGCGCGCCTACGGGCTCGAACGTCCTGCGGCCCAGTTGCTGGCTGTGCACCAGCACAACGAAGCCGAGGCCGCCCAGCAGGTGCTGCAACGCCTGGCGCAGGGCGAGCGCGTGGCCTATGTGAGCGATGCCGGCACGCCCGCCATCAGCGACCCCGGCGCGCGCCTGGTGCAGGCGGTGCGTGCGGCAGGCCACCGCGTGCTGCCTCTGCCAGGGGCCAGCAGCGTGACCACCGCGCTCAGCGCCTCGGGCATGACCGGCGAGGGCTTTGTCTTCGCCGGCTTTCTGCCCAGCAAAGCGGGTGAGCGCCAGCAGGCGGTGCAGGCGCTGGCGCAAGAGCCGCGTGCGGTGGTGCTGCTCGAAGCGCCACACCGCATCGTGGCGCTGGCCCAGGCCCTGCAGGTCTTGGGCGCCCGGCGCGTGACGGTGGGGCGCGAGTTGACCAAGCAGTTCGAGCAGATCGAGACCCTGGCGGCGCAGGACCTGCCGGCCTGGCTGGCCGAACGGCCCGAGCGGCAAAAGGGCGAGTTTGTGCTGGTGCTGCACGACGCGCCGGTCACGGCGAGCGGCGGCGAGGGCGAGCGCGTGCTGCGTTGTTTGCTGGCCGAGCTGCCGCTCAAAACCGCCGTCCAGCTCGCGACCGAGATCTGCGGCGAGCCGCGCAACACGCTGTACGCGCTGGCGCTCAAGCTCAAAACCGGCGATTGAGCCGGCCTTGTCGTGCCCCCGCTTGGCCCTGGCCTGTCATGGTCCGGCTTGACCGGGCCATCCAGAACGCATGGGCCCTCGGGTCAAGCCCGAGGGTGACAGCAAAACAGCCCAGCCTCTTCTTTGTCATCCCCAAGCGCTTGCTTTGTCATCTCCGAGCGCTTACTTTGTTATCCCCCAGCGCTTGCTTTGTCATCACCGGGCTCTTGCTTTGTCATTCCCCGGCTTGACCGGGGAATCCACACAGCCCCATGGACCCTCGGGTCCAGCGCGAGGATGACGGTATCAAGCAAGCGGCTTGAGAAAGTGGGGCCCGACGATGGCACGATCCCTTGGCCTCAGCCAAAGATCAGATCTCGATCTTCGAGCCCAGCTCCACCACGGCGTTGGTTGGCAAATGGAGGAAATCGGCCGCTGCGCTGGCGTTGTGGTGCATCTGGGCGAACAGCTTTTCACGCCAGGTGGCCATGCCGCCGCCAATGGTTGGGATCACGATGTCGCGCGAGAGGAAGTAGCTGGTGCTCATCGCGTCCAGCGGCTGCCCCAGGCTTTGCAGCTGGGCCAGGGCCGTGGGCAGGTCGGGGTCATCCTTGAAGCCATAGTTGACGATCACCTGCCAGCAATCGTGTCCCAAGGGCGTGAGCTCCAGCCGCTTGTGCGGGTCCATGCGCGGAATCTCGTGGCTGCGCACCGTCACGAACAGGTTTTGCCGGTGCAGGATCTTGTTGTGCTTGAGGTTGTGCAGCAGCGCGTTCGGCACCGTGCCCGGCTGCGCCGACATGAACACCGCCGTGCCGTCCACACGCGCCGGCGGCAGCACGAACACCGCCTCCAGAAAATCGGGCAGGCTCAGGGCATCGGCGCTCATGGACTCATTGAGCAGGCGACGGCCGTCGTACCAGGTCAGCATGAGGGTGAACACGGCCGCGCCGATGACCAGCGGAAACCAGCCGCCGTCTGCCAGCTTGAGCAGGTTGGAAGCCCAGAATGCCAGATCCACCACAAAGAAGAAGCCGGTGGCCGCGATGCACAGCGCCAGCGGCAGTTTCCAGGCGTAGCGGATGACGAAAAAAGTCAGCACGGTGGTGATCAGCATGTCGGTGCACACCGCGATGCCGTAGGCGGCCGCCAGATTGCTCGAGGAACGGAACATGCCGACGGCCAGCACGATGGCCACGAACAGGCCCCAGTTCACAAATGGCATGTAGATCTGCCCGGTGTCGGTCTCGCTGGTGTGCAGCACCTGAAGACGTGGCAAAAAACCCAGCTGGATGACCTGCTTGGTCACGCTGAAAGCGCCCGAGATCAGGGCTTGCGAGGCGATCACCGTGGCCATGGTGGCCAGGCCCACGATGGGCAGCAGCGCCCACTCGGGGGCCATCATGAAGAAGGGGTTTTTCACCGCCTCGGGGTCGGCCAGCAACAGCGCACCCTGGCCAAAGTAAGTGAGCGTGAGCGCCGGCATGACGACGGAGAACCAGGCCAGGCGGATCGGCTTTTTGCCAAAGTGGCCCATGTCGGCGTACAGCGCCTCGCCGCCGGTCACGCACAGCACCACCGCGCCCAGGATGATGAAGGTGGTGCCCGGGTGGTGCCAGATGAAGCCCAGCGCATGGTGCGGGCTGATGGCCCACAGGATTTGTGGGTGGTGCACGATGTGAGAGACCCCGAGCAAGGCGATCACCGCGAACCAGACCAGGGTGATGGGACCGAAAAACTTGCCAATGCCCGCTGTGCCGCGCTTTTGCACCGCAAACAGGGCCAGCAAGATCAGCAAGGTCAGCGGAATCACGGCCTTTTTGAAAGCGGGCGAGACCACCTCCAAGCCCTCGACCGCCGACAACACCGAAATCGCCGGGGTGATGACACCATCACCGTAGAACAGGCAGGTGCCGAAAATGCCGACGATCAGCAGGATTTTTCTCAGCTCCGGCCGGTCTTTGACCGACTGCGAGGCCAGTGCCAGCATCGCCACCAGGCCGCCTTCGCCGTGGTTGTCGGCACGCAGCACCAGCACCACGTACTTGAGCGAGACGATGGTGGTCAGCGTCCAGAAAAAGATGGAGAGGATGCCGTAGACGTTGTCCGGTGTGAAAGGCACATGGCCGGAACCGAAAACTTCTTTCATGGCGTACAGCACGCTGGTGCCGATGTCGCCATACACCACGCCAATGGCCCCAAGGGTCAGGGCGGCGAGGGAGGATTTTGCGTGGGACACAAAAAACGGCCCGGCGGCAGCCAGGCTCCAGAACGAACAAGGGCCTTATTGTGCGCCCGCCCTGCCCCGGTGTCACCCGAGGCGGGCCAAATGTTGCAGTGCAGCAACTGCCGCGCCGGCCTTCAGTCGTAGACCTCGGCTTCGGGGTCTGTGGCTTCGAGCTCGTAGCTGGCGGCCAGCATGGCCAGACGCGCGACCACACCGTACATGTAAAAGCGGTTGGGCACGCTGGCACCGGGCTTGACCCCGGGCTGGGGCAGGTGCGCACTTTCCTCGAAGGCCAGAGGCACAAAGCTGGCGCCAGGAGCGTTGAGGTTTTCGTCGACGCCGCGCTCGGCATGCACACGGTAAAAGCCACCGACCACATAGCGGTCCATCATGTAGACCACGGGCTCGGCCACAGCGTCGTTCATGCGCTCGTGGGTGATCACGCCTTCCTGGATGATCACGTCGCTGACTTCCTGGCCGTCCTTGATCACGCTCATCTTGTTGCGCGTCTTGCGGTTGAGCTGGTCCAGATCGGCCACATCGCGCACCGTCATGATGCCCATGCCGTAGGTGCCGTTGTCGGCCTTGACGACGACGAAGGGCTTTTCGTTGATGCCGTATTCCTTGTACTTGCGGCGGATCTTGGTGAGCAGCGCGTCCACATTGCTGCGCAGGCATTCCAGGCCCGTGCCCTCGGCGAAATTGACTTCGCCACACTGGTTGAACATGGGGTTGATCAGCCAGGGGTCGATGCCCAGCATCTTGCCAAAGCGCTTGGCCACCTCTTCGTAGCTCTGGAAGTGGCGGCTCTTGCGGCGCACGCTCCAGCCCGCGTGCAGCGGCGGCAGCAAAAACTGTTCGTGCAGCTCTTCCAGAATGCCCGGCGCACCGGCCGAGAGGTCGTTGTTGAGCAAGATGGTGCAGGGGTCGAAATCCTTGAGGCCCAGGCGGCGCTTGCTGCGCACCACGGGCTCGAGCGTGATGGTCTCGCCATTGGGCAATGTGATCGGCGTGAGCTCCTTGATCTCGGGGTTGACCGAGCCCACGCGCACATTCAGACCCGCCATGCTGAAGATGCGCTGCAGCTGCAACACGTTTGTCAGGTAAAAGGTGTTGCGGGTGTGGTTCTCGGGGATGATCAAGAGGTTCTTGGCCTCGGGACAGATCTTCTCGATCGCCGCCTGCGCGGCCTGCACCGCCAGCGGCAGCATGGCCGTGGTCAGGTTGTTCCAGCCACCCGGAAACAGGTTGGTGTCCACCGGCGCGAGCTTGAAGCCCGCGTTGCGGATGTCGACCGAGGTGTAGAAGGGCGGCGTGTGCTCCATCCATTCGAGGCGAAACCAGCGTTCGATGGCCGGCATCGAATCGAGGATGCGCTGCTCGAGCTCGTTGATCGGGCCGGTCAAAGCGGTGACGAGGTGGGGAACCATGGGGAAGCCTTCACTTGTTGGTTTTGACCCACTATATGGGGTCAGGTCTGCGATTCACAAGAAACTGACAGGTTGGGGGCAGTGCTGAAGATCTGTCCCGAGGCCAAGAACCTCTTGATCATCCCCGAGAACCACACCCGCAACACCTTTTAC
>JACCDW010279935.1_pt1 | contig 23977 bp, 16 predicted proteins | sample 7449781 | NCBI WGS metagenome assembly JACCDW01 (sample SAMN15323449, study PRJNA562643) | freshwater metagenome | isolation source: river surface water | place: USA:Blue River Watershed | collected 2017-08-18
GATATGCAAAACAGGGTCGCAAATAACACCAACTTCGTACCGATTTATCAATCTGCAGGTTATTTTAAATCGCAAGTATTTTGTTTGGACGATGTCATCGGTTATTTCGAACCTGGAAAGGGGAATCCAGAAACTACCAATTCAAATAAAATGGCAATTTCTGTGGGAAGAATCCCATGCAGAACATTGGCTGAAGCTCAAGGCGTTGTTGCAAAAATAAAACGCTATGAAAGTCCAAAGGCCTTAGGTGCATGGAGAAATAAGATCACATTTGTAACAGATGACATAGATAAAAACTGGGAATCTATTTTCACAAATCAATCTGAAGGATATGCAAAAAACATTCTCAAATTATTCCCAAATTTAAGAGTGAGTAAAATATATTCCGATGCCTACAATCAAGTTACAAACGGTAACAACCAAAAATACCCATCGGTGAGTTCAGCTATCAACAATACAATTTCAGAAGGAACATTGTTGATGAATTACCAAGGACACGGAGGAGAGAGAGGTTGGGCACAAGAGGCATTTTTAGATATTCCAATGATTAATAGTTGGAGTAATAAATATAATATGCCTATAATGTTCACCGCAACATGTGAATTTTCTCGTTTTGATGATCCAAAATTTCAAAGCGCGGGAGAGTTAACACTTTTAAATCCGAATGGGGGTGTCATTGCATTAATGTCAACAACTCGATTGGTCTTTGTTTCTGGAAATTCGGATATAAACAATGCGTTTTGGACAAATTATGGTTTTCCAAAGCCAAATGAACCAATGCCAACTTTGGGTCAAATGTACTCGAAACTCAAAAATAGACCGAAAACACAATATGAAACAGAAGATACCAAATTTGCATTACTCGGCGATCCGTCGATGAAATTAGCTTTTCCAAAGAATCTAATTCTCATCGATTCTATCAATAGCAAAGATGCTGCTAGCTTCACCGATACAATTAAAGCTTTTTCAGTGGTTAAATTAAAAGGCCATATCAATGAAAGATTAAAAGGTAAAATGGTTGATTTTAATGGTTCTTTGGATGTAGAGATTTTAGATAAGCCAATTTTAAAATACACATTAAACAATGACAAAGAGGGTGGCGAATTGCCATTTTTGTCGGAAACAGGAGTCATCTATAAAGGAAGCGTTTCTGTGAGTAATGGAGAATTTAATTTAATATTTACCGTACCAAAAGACATTTCTTATAATTTAGGGGAGGGACGTGCAATCTTTTATGCTCAAAATGGAGTGACAGATGCCAGCGGATCTTGGATATTTACAATTGGTGGAAGTGAAAACATTAAAGAAACCGATACCATTGGTCCCGATGTTTTTGCATTTATCAATGATACTACGTTTAAAAGCGGTGGTAAAGTTTTTAAAAATGTGAAATTTGTAGGTAGAGTCTTCGATAAAAGTGGAATCAATGCAACTGGCACAGGTATTGGTAGAGATTTAGAAATAGTGTTAGATCCAGAAACTGAAAATGAGCAATCATTTGTTGTGAATGCTTATTTTCAATACGATAAAAATTCTTATCAAAAAGGGACAATTATGTTCCCATTGGAAAATTTAACTTCTGGAAAGCATAAAATCAAATGTAGCGCTTGGGATATTTATAATAATTCTGGTAGAGGTTTTGTGGAATTTGAAGTTGTTCCCGGCAGAACATTTGAAATCAACGAATTTGGTGCGAAACCCAATCCTGCCGTTGGCGAAGATGTCAATTTATGGATCAACCATAATTTGGCGGGTGAAGATCTTCAAATTAATTGGCATATTTACACCATAAATGGAAGTGAAATTGCTTCAGGTAACCATACAGAATATGCGAGCACCTCTGTATTCAATGCTGTTGTTTGGGATGGAAGAGGGCAAAATGGAAATTTCGTTAACGACAATATGTATTTCTATAAAATACAAGTAACAACGGCCGATGGACTATCTAAAATAGTGAGTGGTAAATTTATAAAATTGCGATAATTACAAAAAAAAATATAAAAAAATGATCAACTCTTTGAAAAAAAATTATAATTCTCTGATTCCAAGTCCTATTTTTGCCTTCACACATATGAGAAGACAAATTTTATTTTCGTTATTATCATCTTTAAGTCTGTATAGTCAAGCTCAAACCCAAACCCAAAGCATTTCTTCTAAAGATTTGGCTGGTCAGTTGAATACGGTTACAACTATGGTGCCTTTTTTGACTATCACTCCAGACAGTCGTTCTGCGGGTATGGGAGATGTAGGAGTGGCGTTGTTTTCACCTGATGCAAATAGCGGATGTTGGAATAACGCAAATTTGTTAAATGCAGAAAAATCTTCAGGATTTGCAATTTCTTATGCGCCATGGTTACGCCAATTGGTTGATGATGTAGGGTTTTCATATTTGTCGGGTTACCAAAAAGTTGGTAAAAGAGGTGTAATTAGCGGTTCTTTTAGATACTTTTCATTAGGAAATATTCAATTTACGGATTTTGAAGGTGCTCCACAAGGTAGTTTCAATCCAAATGAATTTGCAATCGACGGTGGTTATGCCCTTGGTTTTACGAAACAACTATCAATGGGTGTTAATTTAAGATATATCTATTCGAACATTGTTGGTAGTGGAATTCGTAATGGTATAGATTATAATGCCGCTACTTCAATTGCCGGTGATATCAGCTTACTTTATAAAACCGAGTTTAGAGTAGGTGGCAAAAAGAGAAAATTCAATCTAGGATTAAATATTCAGAACATTGGTTCTAAAATGACATACTCTTCAAAAGAGAAGTTAGACTTTATTCCAACAAATTTAAAACTTGGTGTTGGTTACAATACTGAAATTGATAACTACAACAAAGTCAATGTGTATCTAGATTTCAACAAATTACTTGTACCAACCCGACCTTATTATCTTCAAAAATGGGATAATTCAGGCGATAGCTTTATTGGCAATATGCGTCAATATGTTGGAACAGATCCCAATGTTGGTACGATTCAAGGAATGTTCCAATCTTTCACAGACGCTCCTGGTGGATTTGCGGAAGAAATGAAAGAATGGATTACCAATGTTGGTGTCGAATATATTTATGATAATGCATTTTCGGTTCGAGGTGGATTATTCTATGAGTCTGCAACTAAAGGTGGTCGTCAATATATTACAACAGGTATAGGATTGAAATTCCAATCATTAACTGTTGATGCGGCTTATTTAATACCATTGGCAAATCGTCATCCATTGCAAAATCAAATGCGTTTCACATTGTTATTTGATATAAATTCACTGCAAGACGCGCCTCCAACTACCAATTAATGGTTGAATTGATAAAAGATTTTAAAATAGCTCCAAAATTGGAGCTATTTTTTTTAATAGTTTCTTAAATTTGCAACAATGTCTGAGTCAAGAGAATTATTAAATCAGAAAAGAGCTGAGTCGCTATTAGGTGGTGGACAAGCAAGAATCGATTCACAACATAAAAAAGGGAAGTTAACTGCAAGAGAGCGTATCGCTTTGTTGTTAGATGAAAATACCTTTTGTGAAATTGGTGCTTTTGTGACACATAGAAGTTCCGATTTTGGAATGGAAAAACAAAAACTGCTAGGAGATGGCGTGGTTACTGGGTATGGAAAAGTAAATGGCCGTTTAACCTATGTATTCAGCCAAGATTTTACTGTTTTTGGTGGTTCACTGTCTGAAACACATGCTGAAAAAATTTGCAAAGTCATGGATATGGCACTTCAAAATGGAGCACCATTGATTGGGCTTAACGATTCAGGTGGAGCAAGAATTCAAGAAGGTGTAGTTTCATTAGGTGGCTATGCAGATATTTTTTATAAAAATGTGAGAAGCAGTGGTGTTATTCCGCAAATTTCTGCCATTATGGGCCCTTGTGCCGGTGGTGCCGTTTATTCTCCTGCATTAACTGACTTTATCTATATGGTTGAAAATACCAGCTATATGTTTGTTACCGGACCTAATGTGGTAAAAACTGTCACCAATGAAGATGTTACTTCAGAGGATTTAGGCGGAGCATCAGTTCATGGTTCAAAAAGTGGAGTGGCGCATTTTACAGTTGCAAATGAGGTATTATGTATTCAGAATATTCGTAAATTACTGAGTTATATCCCTCAAAATTGTGAAGAAAAACCAGCGAAACTTGAATATCATTTGTCGAATGAAGTTCGCGATTCCCTAAAAAATATTATCCCCGACAATCCTAACCAACCTTATAACATTAAAGATGTCATTGAGAATGTTGTTGATGAAACATCGTTTTACGAGGTACATACAAATTTCGCAGAGAATATCGTTGTAGGATTTGCGAGATTGGCTGGCAGAAGTATTGGTATTGTTGCCAATCAACCAGCATATTTGGCTGGAGTATTGGATGTGGCAAGTAGTCAAAAGGCAGCTAGATTTGTTCGCTTCTGCGATGCCTTTAACATTCCATTATTGGTATTTGAAGATGTTCCAGGATTTTTACCAGGTACAGATCAAGAATGGAATGCAATCATTACGAATGGTGCAAAACTCTTATACGCGTTTAGTGAAGCAACAGTTCCTAGAATTACTGTAATTACGCGAAAAGCATATGGTGGGGCTTATGATGTAATGAATTCAAAGCATATTGGTGCAGATATGAACTTTGCATGGCCATCAGCAGAAATTGCAGTGATGGGAGCAAAAGGAGCTGCTGAAATTATTTTCAAAAAAGAAATTGAAAGTGCGCCAGATAAATCGGTTGCATTAAAAGAAAAAGAAAAGGAATATTCAGATCTTTTTGCAAATCCATACAGAGCTGCTGAAAGAGGATTTGTAGATGAAGTGATTTTTCCGGAAGAAACAAGAATGAGATTAATACAAGCTTTTGAAATGCTTGAAAACAAAGTATCAAATTTGCCGCGTAAAAAACACGGAAACATTCCATTATAAAAGTACGGATTTTATCAAATTTTATCGAAAAAAGGGTGTTTTTGAATAAAAATGCCCTTTTTTTATTCATTTTTGGACGTTTTTTGGCGTTTTTTAGCATTTTTTCGTTTTCTTTGCCTACCCAATATAAATATATATGGACTTAAGAGAGATTCAAGCATTAATAAAATTCGTTTCTACCAACGCGGTTGATGAAGTGGAAATTAGTCAAAAAGACTTTAAATTATTAATTCGTAAAAACCCAGCACAAGTTGTAACTGCAACCGTTGCGGCTCCAGTGGCACAACAAGTGATTGCGGCGGCTCCTGCTGCGCCAGTAGCTCAAGTTTCAGCACCTGTTGCACCGGCTGCTCCTGCAGTTGCGCCAGCTGCTGACAACTTAATTACCATTAAGTCACCAATGGTTGGAACTTTCTATCGTTCAGCGAACCCAGAATCACCATCTTTCGTAAATGTAGGCGATGAGGTTAAACCTGGTAAAGTAGTTTGTATTATAGAAGCAATGAAGCTTTTCAATGAAATTGAAAGCGAAATTAGTGGTAAAATTGTGAAAGTATTGGTTGACAATGCTTCTCCAGTTGAATACGATCAACCATTATTTTTGGTTGAACCTGCTTAATTAAAAACTTATGTTTAAGAAAATTCTTATCGCTAATCGCGGTGAAATTGCTTTGCGCATCATTCGCACCTGCAAGGAAATGGGCATCAAAACTGTGGCAGTTTATTCAACCGCCGACAAAGAAAGTTTACATGTTCGTTTTGCTGATGAAGCTGTGTGTATTGGTCCTCCGCAAAGTAGAGATAGCTATCTAAATATTCCAAGAATTTTAGCTGCTGCTGAAGTGACCAACGCCGATGCAATCCATCCTGGTTATGGTTTCCTCTCTGAAAATAGTCGTTTTAGCGCAATTTGTCGCGATCACGGCATTAAATTCATTGGGGCTACTCCAGAACAAATTGATCAAATGGGCGACAAAAGCAATGCCAAAGACACCATGAAAAAGGCAGGTGTGCCTTGTATTCCTGGTTCTGAGGGATTGTTAGAGAGTTTTGAACAAGCAATTTCAATTGCCAACGAAATTGGATTCCCTGTGATCATGAAAGCAACTGCCGGTGGTGGTGGTAGAGGTATGCGTATTGTTTGGAAAGACGATGAAATTGAAGCTGCTTGGAATAGTGCCAAACAAGAAGCCGGTGCCGCTTTCGGTAACGACGGATTGTACATGGAAAAATATATTGAAGATCCACGTCATATCGAAATTCAAATTGCTGGAGATCAATATGGTAAAGTTTGTCATTTGTCTGAACGCGATTGCTCTATTCAACGTCGTCACCAAAAATTACTTGAAGAAACACCTTCTCCATTCATGACACCTGAGTTAAGAGAGAAAATGGGTACCGCTGCAAAAGCTGCTGCTCAAATTATCAATTACGAAGGAGTTGGAACAGTTGAATTCTTGGTAGATAAACATAGAAATTTCTATTTCATGGAAATGAACACCCGTATTCAGGTTGAGCATCCAGTGACTGAAGAAGTAATCAATTACGATCTTGTAAAAGAACAAATTTTAATTGCTGCTGGTGTGCCAATTTCTGGTAAAGATTATATCCCAACAAAAGCGGCTATCGAATGCCGTATCAACGCAGAAGATATTCATAATAATTTCCGTCCTAGCCCAGGTAAAATTCAAGTTTTACATAAGCCAGGTGGTCACGGGGTTCGTGTAGATTCACATATTTATGCTGGATATACAATTCCTCCTTATTATGATTCTATGATTGCAAAATTGATCGTTTCTGCCCAAACAAGGGAAGAGGCGATTGTGAAAATGGAACGTGCTTTGAGTGAGTTTGTGATTGAAGGGATTCACACAACCATTCCATTGCACCAACAACTAATGAAAAATGCTGATTTCCGTGCAGGTAACTTCACAACAGCATTCATGAATACTTTCGAAATTCAATAAGAAAACGTTAAACGAAACAAAAAAGGCACCCTAGGGTGCCTTTTTTGTTTCGAGTTTAGTGTTTATAATTTACAGATTAAAATTTTACTCCGTGAGCTCTAAATTTGGTCGTAATCTCCACTTTAGTGCTATTGGAACTATCTTTTAAATCATTTTTTACAGTGTCTTTGTAGAAATGACCAACTGCATACATATCTTTTCTCTTGATGTTTTTTGGAACTGTAAATTCATTGTTGAAATCAACCGTTATTGTTGAGTCAGCCAATTCATAAGAAAACCAACATCCTTCCGCTTGACAAACTTCTGCAATTTTGCCATAAATCACAATTTCGTCAGAATTATTCGATTCATTAAATTGCTTCAAACCTTCTTTTACAGAAATTGCACTTTGAGTATCTACTGGTTTTCCAATATGGTTCGAATGATCACCGCACGACATAGCAAAAACGCCTAAAATGATTGAGAAGAATACCTTTTTCATAACTCAAAATTACAATTATTTTTTGTCTTTTTTACCAATAACTCCCAATTCGTTGTCGTATGGATACAATAAATACGGTAAGCGTTGAACTTTGAATTTTTGCAAACCAGTTTGCCATGATTTTCGAATTTCTGTGGCCGTTTTACCCTCTTGAATTTGAATTCTAAATGATTCTGTTCCTGCGAGTTTATCGATGAAACTGTTGAAAAATGCAGGTTTGTTAGGACATTCTTTATACAGTAATACAAACCATTCTATATACAATTGTTTATAGGTAATGATATAATCGTTTGCGAAATCTGTCAATAAAAATCCTTTACACGTTTGATTTACAAATGGTGGATTCACCGCTTTCCCCGGAATATTTTGTGGAGTGAATGTATAATTTCCAGTTTTGAGCCATGGCGCTCCAAAACACTCAAAAGGTTTGTTGGTGCCTCGGCCCATACTCATTTCTGTTCCCTCAAACAATCCTAAAGTTGGGTATAAGTAAATCGATGTTATTGTAGGTAAATTAGGAGAAGGTGCAACGGGCAATTCGTAATATTGATTGTGATCGTAATTTTTCAACGGAATGACATCTAATTGACATTGATTGCCACCCGTAAGCCATTTCTCGCCGTTAATCATCCGTGCAAGCTCGCCAAGTGTCATTCCATGCACTAGCGGAATTGGGTGCATTCCAACCATACTTTTATATTTCTCCTCAAGAATTGGTCCATCAATAAAATAACCGTTAGGATTTGGTCGATCTAACAAGATAAGTGGCTTTTTAAATTCAGCACACGCTTCCATCACATAATGTAAGGTTGTTAGGAAAGTGTAAAAACGCACTCCAACATCCTGAATATCAAAAACAACAATATCTACATCTGATAAATCTTTTTTAGTAGGTTTGATGTTTTTGCCATACAACGACACAATGGGAAGTTTCGTTTTAGGATCAATAGAGTTATGGATTTTATCGCCATTTGCCGCTTCACCTCTAAATCCATGCTCTGGAGCAAAAATCTTCTTGATTTTTATTTTGAGGGAAAATAGACTATCTACCAAATGTGTCTTTCCAATGATGGAAGTGGGGTTGGCAACTATGGCTACACGTTTATTTTTAAGTTTTTGTATGTAAAGTTCAGTTTGATCTGCACCCGTCAGTATTTGTGCAATACTAAAATTTGAAATAAATAATAGAAAAATTAATCCAATTGTACGAAAACTATAAGTTTCCGACTTAATTTTGAGGGTAATGTTAAATTGGCCTTTTTTCATAGCTAAAAGATTCATTACAAAGGAACAACAATCTAAGTCAAAAAGTGTCTTTTTTTTGGCAATTTTATCGGTTTCTTTAAGTGTTTCTGTCATGATATTGGCATTTGCTACTGTGCGTGGTTTTAGAGATGAAATCAAACATAAGATTTCACTGGTACACGGTGATTTTGTGCTCGATGCCGCTACAAACGTTGAAAATGGTGACCCACAGCCATTTCACGATTCTCTTGAACAGTCAATTCTGAAGTTAAAGTCCCTCAAAAGTATCAAAAATATCATCTTGTCTTCCAGTAAAGCAAGTATCATTAAATCGGATGAAGAAATTGAAGGCATCATTGCGAAAGGCATTAAAAGTGATGATTTGAAGGGATATTTGGGCGATTTTGTTTTGAAATCTGAACTTTCCGAAAACCAGTTTTGGGCTGGAATTTCAACTGTGCTTGCAAAGCGACTGAATGTGAAACTTGGCGACGATCTAAAATTGGTGTTTTTTGTGCAAGATTCAACCGGGAACACAAGGCCTAGGGCAAGAAAACTTACAATTACAACCATTTTTGAAACAGGAATTGAAAGGGTAGATGCCAGTATGGTTTTGCTCGATCAATCCGTGGTGAAAATGATGCTTCCCGAAGGCTACGGTTTTACACAGGCCGAAATATGGGTGAATGAAAATGTTTCTTTGAAGGATGTTAAAAAGGAAATAGCCACCAACATGAATTTTCAAGCGCTGAGATTGAATACTGCCGAGGAATATAACCGACAAATTTTTGATTGGTTATCAATTCTTGATTTAAATGTAATCATTCTTTTGTTACTCATCACTGTGGTAGCAATTACCGCTACATGCACAACGCTATTGATTTTAATCACCGAAAAGACATCGTTTATTGGTTTAATGATGACCATGGGCGCAAGAAATAAATCCATACAGCGAATTTTCATCTATCAAGCGAGTATGATTGCATTTTTTGGTTTGTTGTTGGGGAATATCATGGCATTGTCGCTTTGTTATTTTCAAAACAAGTTCAAGTTTCTCACATTGAATCAAGAGGTTTACTTTATTAAATATGTTGCCATGAAAGTCAATTTATCTGAGGTAGTCTTGGTGAATATAGGTGCGTTTGCTTTGATATATTTATCGTTGTATTTACCTGCGAGGTACATCCGAAAAATCAATCCAATTAAGGCGATCAAGTTTAAGTAGGTCAATGATATATAATAAAAAAGGCTGCAAATGCAGCCTTTTTTATTATGATTTTCGCAAAAGTTTTATGCGTCAATTTTTGCATATTTCGCGTTAGCTTCAATGAATTCTCTTCTAGGAGGAACTTCATCGCCCATGAGCATGCTAAAGACTCTATCAGCTTCAGCAGCGCTATCTAAGGTAACACGTTTAAAGGTTCTGCGGGTAGGGTCCATTGTAGTCTCCCACAATTGCTCGGCGTTCATCTCACCTAAACCTTTATATCGTTGAACGTTCACTGAATCTTCTTTACCTCCTGCAATTTCTCTAATTGCAGCCATACGTTGGTCTTCTGTCCAACAATAGCGTTGTTCTTTACCTTTTTTAACCAAATAAAGTGGAGGAGTAGCAATGTATAAATAACCATTCTCAACCAGTTTTTTCATGTATCTGAAGAATAAAGTTAAGATCAATGTACGAATGTGACTACCATCTACATCGGCATCTGTCATGATAACAACTTTATGGTAACGTAAATTATCGAGGATAAGTTCTTTGTTTCCTTCTTCGTTTGTTCCAATGTGGACACCCAAAGCTGTGAACATATTTCTAATTTCTTCGTTGTCGTAAATTTTATGTTCTAAAGCTTTTTCTACGTTTAAGATTTTACCTCTCAAAGGCAGAATGGCTTGGAATTCTCTATCGCGGCCTTGTTTTGCAGTTCCACCCGCAGAATCTCCCTCAACCAAGAATATTTCACAAATTTTAGGATCTGTTTTAGAACAATCAGAAAGTTTACCAGGTAAACCCATGCCCGACATAGCGCCTTTTCTTTGCACCATATCACGGGCTTTGCGGGCAGCAGCTCTTGCTTGTGCAGCCAAGATCACTTTATCTACAATGATTTTCGCTTCTTTAGGATTTTCTTCCAAATAAGCTTCAAGAATTGCGTTTACAGTAGATTCTACAGCACCCCCAACATCATTATTTCCTAATTTTGTTTTTGTTTGTCCTTCAAATTGAGGCTCTTGAACTTTCACAGAAATCACACAAGTGATACCTTCTCTAAAGTCGTCACCAGCAATTTCAATTTTCACTTTTTCAAGTAACTTTTGTTTGTCGGCATAGTTCTTCAAAGTACGTGTTAACGCTCTTCTAAAACCACCAACGTGAGTACCACCTTCAATGGTATTGATGTTATTTACATAAGAATGTAAATTTTCAGCGTAACCAGTGTTGTATTGGAAAGCAATTTCCACAGGCACACCATATTTATCGCTTTCACCATAAATAGGAGTTGGGATTAATGTTTCACGGGTACCGTCGATGAATTTAACGAACTCTTTCAAACCACCTTCACTGAAATACGTTTCAGTTCTGAAAGTGCCATCTTCAAGTTTTTCACGCTCATCGGTAAGAGTTAATTTGATTCCTTTGTTCAAGAAAGCCAATTCTCTCAAACGATTTTGAAGGGTATCGAAATTATAAACGTGTGATTCTTTGAAAATGCTTCTATCAGGGAAGAATGTCACTTCAGTTCCACGAATATCAGATTCACCAACAACTTTAACATCGTACATTGGTTTACCAATTTCATATTCCTGTTGGTGAACTTTGCCATCGCCATAAACGCGAACTGTCAAATGTGAAGAAAGTGCATTTACACAACTAACACCCACACCGTGTAAACCACCAGAAACTTTATAAGAGTCTTTGTCGAATTTACCACCGGCGTGAAGTACTGTCATAACAACTTCAAGCGCACTTTTTTGTTCTTTTTGGTGCATTCCAGTAGGAATACCTCTACCATTATCGAGTACTTTAATGCCTTCGTCCTCAAGAATTGTAACATGAATGGTGTTACAATGTCCTGCCAATGCTTCGTCAATACTATTGTCAACGACTTCGTAAACCAAGTGATGAAGACCTTTTGGTCCAACATCACCAATGTACATTGCGGGTCTTTTTCTTACTGCTTCTAATCCTTCTAAAACTTGGATATTATCGGCACCGTAATTTCCTTTATTATTCTCGTCCATTTACAATTGGGTAAATTAATATTTGGTAAATTTACTAAATATTCATGGGCTTGTGAATAAACTTAATGGCTAATTTTCCACATAATAACAACGTTTTGTTATCTCGGTGTAACGAAATCATCAATATGTCCGTTTACCGTTAAAAATTCAGCAATAACCGTCATTAATTTTCCGTATTGTTCAACTGTTTTAATTTTTGATTCTAAATATTTCGCTTCTCTCGAGTTTAAAATGAAAATGGTTCCATCACCATTGTTAAACTTCTGAATTTCCATCTGATAAAGTTGGAAATAACCACTTTCTACCTGCTTCAACATGTTGTATATCTTTCTGTAAGACACAATTTGATTGAATAAAGCACTCGATTTTAACTCCAATTCTCGTTTTTTATAAATGAGGGACAATTGGGTCTCGAATAATTTCAGCTTGTATTCTTTCACTTCAGCCCTCGAACTTCTAAAAAACAAAGGTGTCGCAAATGCAATCCCAAATCTTTGGTTCTCAGAAATATTGTTGAATTGATTGAATGCAGTGTTTAAATATTGGTATTTTAAATCGAGCTTCGGTAAGACATAATTTTGCTTTAGCCTTAAATCCAAATTCAATCCTTCTATTTTTTTTGCGTAGAGCTGTAAATCAGGCTGATTGACGTTGAAACTATCAATCGTTGGTATCATTTGTTCTAATTCTATAAAAAACAGATCAGTGGGCTCAATATTCTGTTTGAAATTAACGGGTATGAATTCCAAATCATTTATTTTTTTACCGTTGTTGCTCCATAAATGAGCATTCAACATGATTTTAGATTTTAATGTAAAAATTTCAGTTTCATTGAATTTAGCCTCGAATTGTTGTCGTTGTACCGCTATTTCTAAAGTATCAAAGCCACTGCATCCCCCCGAAAAATATAACTTTCGTTGAGCAATTTGACGATTATTTGAAAGGTCTAAGGCTAACTTCAAGGTCTTTGTTTGCTCATGAAAAACATACCATTGAATATAATTTTTCCATATGTTTAAATGAATTTCCTGAATCAATTTTCTTCTTTGAATTACAGATTGATCCTGAATCACCGATGCTTGTTTTAGTTGAGTTCTTCTTTGATCGGTGATTAAATTCTTAAGTAGAGGTAGTTGTAATCCTATATATCCCAAACCTCCATTTGGGGTTAAAGACTCACTGTTGGTATAAATTCCTCCCGTGTTTTCAATTCCAACATTTGCACTCAAAGGGGAGGCTGTAAACACATCCAATTCGAAAAAATTTTGAGTGTAATAATTCTTGCCATCGAAAGTTTTCTGTCTTGAATCGAACGATAAATATGGGTCGAAATTTCCTTTTGCTTTGAGTTGATTTGCATCTGCATAGTTCAATTGCAAGTTTGCTGCAGTAACCAATGGGTGATTCTTTTGAAGGTGTAATAAAAGATCTTTTATGGAAAAAGCTACGGGTGATGTACTCGAATCTTTGAAAAGATTGGTTTGAGCAAAGATTTGCCCTGCAAAGAGTAAAATGAAACCAAAGACAATTTTATGAAATCTCATTTTTTCGATTTTTCAGATTTGTTAGGTAGGTAATAATCGGGAGAGAATCCACTAATAATACGCCATAATTCATACCAAATAGGTACTTTTTTAAGCAATAAATAGCCTCTAGCACCAACACCAATTCTCAATTCTCTTGGCCATGCTTTTAATTTGGTGTTTTGCTTCACTAAGATTCGGTATTTCCCGTTTTCATTTGGAGATGAATTAATGCCATAAACTTCTCCGGGAAATGTACCATAAGTTAAATCTGGCCAGCCAGAAAAAACCATAGTTGGCCATCCATCAAAAATAAATTGAACATTTACACCATCATGTACCAAAGGCATATCAACAGGGTTAACATAGAGTTCAACAATGTGGTTGTAAGCCTCTGGAATAATTTTACAAATTGTTTCGCCTTCTTTAATATTTTCGCCTAACCCGCTAAAGGTGGTTCGAGTGATATAACCTGATTGAGGTGCCTGAATGATGTAAAATCCATTTCTTATTGAATAATTGGCCAAAGTATTACGCAATTTAGAGACTTCAGCCTCTGATTCCATTTGAGCCGAAATTGCTGAATATCTGTCACTTTCGCTTTTTGACAGTTTTTCGCCATATTCAGATGATAAATTTTGAAGTTCAATTTTTGCATTTGCAATGATCGACTTTGCTTGCTTTAATTTAGATTCAGAAACAAATAATTTAGAAATCGTTTCCTGATATTTTACGCGCTTGTTCTCAACGTCTATTGGGCTTTTTATCTTTTGATTGAGCAAGATACTATCGCGTTCGAGTTGTTGTTTGGCAATTCGAACATTCAATTTTGCTGCTTCATAATCGGCAAGTTCAGCTTGTAATTTCAAAGATTCTTGCTCAATTTTATTTTTGGCCTTTTCAATCGATAAATTACGATTGGTTTCGAGTTGTTTAATTTGATTGTTAATTGCTTGAATTTTCGAATTGTAACTCAACAGAGAATTTTCTTTAGCTTGAATTTGAATCTCAGTTTGTTTGAGCAATTCTGGATTCAAGTATTCACTTTTTATTTCTGTAAGGATGGCAATGGTATCGCCAGTTTTTACGAAATCACCTTCTTTTACACGCCATTGACTGATTTTACCGGCAATAACTGATTGTATTTCTTGCGGACGTTCTTCAGTATTGAGCGTGGTCACATAACCATTCGCTTGGATACTTTGGGTCCATGGTAAAAATAAAATCACAAGAAAGATTAAACACAAGGTAAAGATAATTTTACCAAATTTATTTGAAGCCCAAGGACTATCTCTAAGTATAGGTGCGTTTTGCATTTTAGTCTTCGTTAATTTCATTTAATTTCTCAATAGAAATGCCACAATCATATAAATACTCGACTGTTAAAATTAGTTTCTCAATGGCATCTAATAGTGTAATGATTAATATTTCTGAGGCTAAAAACTGTCCAAGGCTAATGTCTTGATTTACCAGCAAATAACTTCCTATGACCAACATAATGAATGTTAAAATGACCTTTATAATCACTCCAAGCCAAGCTTGCCTGTTTAAAATTACAAAATGTTGATTTCGTGCATTTGCATAGTTTGCAATATTTGAATTTAATTTTTGTTCTGCTTCTAACGAATAAGAAATTGCCATTGAACGAATATTCTCAGCTGTTTTGAATTTAAAATTGCTTTCTTCCCTTGCGGTTTGAAAACCACTGAGCCATGTGAATTTTAGCGATAAATAAACCAATAAAACTACAAGTACACTGAATACAATAAACATTGGATGATACATGGCTAATAAAATTAAGCCAGCAAACGCTTGTAATAGTTTACCTGTAAAGTCAGTGATAAGTTTTGATAAACTCTTTTGAAGGGTCACAATATCTAAAAACTTTTGACTTTTGTTCATCAATGATTCTGTGCCCAATTCTGTTTTTTGCTTTATTGAATCGCGAAATTTGTATGCATATTGTACAAATAATTTACGTTGCAATGAATCAATAATACTTAGCTGTGCAATTCGAGTGATACCCAGTAAAAAAACCGCAAAAGTAATCAATGCTACTAAAATGACCCAGCTCGTAGATAAACGGCCTGCCAAAACATAATTAATGATTGTTTGAATGCCTAACGGAATTGATAAACTAACGATTCCGGCCAAAGCAGCATACAAATACAAATACTTGATGCTCTTTTTTTCAATCTTGATAAATGTGAATAGGATACGAATCGCATTTTGGATTTTGCGTTTTGCCGCATCCTTGCCGTTATGATTTTGTGGGGACATTGGTTTCATTGGAGGAGTTAGGTAGAATTAATCTAAATAACAACAAATTAAATGAAAAAAAGTTTATTTTCCTCGCCCTTGTATCATAATTAATACAGTGTTGAACATGATTTTGATATCTAGTCCGAGTGACATGTTTTCAAGGTACAAAATATCGAACTTCATTCGGTCAATCATTTCAGACACATCTTCAGCATATCCGTATTTAATTTGACCCCAACTGGTGATCCCTGGTTTAACTCTATGTAAACGTTTATAAATAGGTGATTTCTCTATAATTTGGTCAATAAAAAATTGACGTTCAGGTCGGGGCCCAACAAGACTCATTTGTCCCAAAAGAACATTGATAAATTGGGGTAATTCATCCAATCTTGTTTGCCTCAAGAAAACACCCACCGAAGTTCGTCTATCATCGTTATCGTTACTTAATTGCGGGCCACTTTTTTCAGCGTCAGCGCGCATCGATCTAAATTTTATTATTTTGAATGGAATGCCTCTCAAGCCAATTCTTTCTTGAGTGAAGAAAATGGGACCTCTGGAATTTAATTTAACCGCAAACGCAATGAGAATAAAGATAGGAGAGAGAATGATCAATGCAATTGTAGAACAAAAAATATCCATCCCTCTTTTAATAAATTTTTGCCAATATGGCATGACCTCAAAATCAACTTCCGCCAACATAGTACCCAAAATATTATTCATTTTCACCATTCCTAAGACCAAGTTGTAATCGTTAGGAAGCATTTTTAAATGAATATCTTCATTTTGAATGATATCAATAATTTGTGGCACAAATTCAGATTCATTGGTTTCATTACAGAGAATAATATCTTCTATTTTATGCTTTTTGATTAAATGTGGTAACTCTAACCAATGACCAATTGTTTGCTGTTTATCCAATGTGTTTTGCGGTGTGATTTCCACAAATCCTTGAATGATAAATCCTTCACATACTTTTGCATTATCTAAATCTTCTTTGAGTTTATGTGCTGTTTCACCGGTTCCAATTAATAGGGTATTGTAACCCCAAATTTTATTTCTAATTTTGGTAATGGTGTAAGTTGAATTAATAAGTCTTAAAAATAATGTTGTTCCAAAATGAAAGCTAAATAAAACAGCAAGTGAACTGTAGTAATCATAATAGTTAGATACGCTATCATCTAAGATTAAGACAAAAAACAAGATTATTACCCCGAGAACACTATTTCCAAATGTGTTTTCAAGTTCAACCAATCTAGATCTTCTTAGAATATGTTGGTAATACCCCGACATTGAGTAAAGTATGATCCAAAATAGAGGAATGATCAATAAACCAGCGTATAACTTAATGTCTTGATTCACAGGAATCACATAACCGTGTTTAACGGCTTCAACATAGTTTTTTCGATATAAAAACAATGCCAACCAACTTATTGATGCAGCAATCCAATCAAAAAATACATGCCAGAAGATCCTGAAATTTTTACGCATTACTTGTTCAAATGAGATAAACGAAGATTGTCAATTAATATTTCATGAGAGCCTGTAAAATCTTTTCCTTTATCGGTACTGAAAAATATTTCAAACGTTGTTCCCGTGGGTTGTCCTTGGGTTTCGTAAACGAAATCGATATAGAAACGTTTCCATTTTCCTTTGGTGGGATTGATTAACAAATAATTCACAAATTCGGTACCTTTCGTTGGACTCGTGCGTCGCAATGAAATTTGCAAGGGCAAATCTGTTTTTATGTCTAAATCTAAATAGACGTCTGTTCCATCTACAGGGATCGATTTAAAAGTAGTAAAACTAGCCAAATCCATAGATTTAAAAGTATCAATATTTTGAAATTTGGCTACAAAAACTTTGGATTTCCCGATGAACCTGCCATCTAAGTCAAAATCACGCAAATCCATAAAAGTAGTATCACCCTTTGCAACGGCAACAGGAACAAGCGTTGAAGAAACATCCTCGAAATCTTCTTGCCATAATATTTTCGCCGTTTGGCGATATTTAAAAATTGGCACAAATTCAGTCACAGAACTTCTAGCCACATTTAAAGCAGTATCTTGAAATTGCAAACTCAAATATGGCGCCAATTGAGAACTATTTCCATTCATTCTTACATAAGGTGCAAAAGAAAATACATTCTTTCCTTCAGCATTGATTGGTATTTTTGAAGGAATAGGGTATGTGCCTAAAAAGGTTTTATTTTGATATAGTTGAATGGCTGCAATTTGGTGAACATTATTTCCTGAAATCGACTTTGCATCAACTAAAACGCTATCAATCTTTAGGTAAGAAGGAATAAATGATTTCTCTGTTTCACATCCCTCAAAAATGAAAATGAAAAGGCTCAGAAAAGTGACGTAGATAATATGCTTTCGCATACTTACAAAAGTAGTGATTTTTAACTTAAAATCTAAACCGCTTGGTATTTGCGCTTTACCTTTTCGCAAATTACTTCGCAAATATTCGCCACAGTTTCAAGGTTATCGAGGTGATTTAACGGTGTCAATTTTTTGTCAATATTTTCAAAGAAATTTCGAATTTCCATCTTTTTGACATCATATGGCATGATATTTCTTTTAATAGAAATGAACTGCTGATGGTCGTGTTGATGATGAGGCACTTCAATATCTAACGACAATTGTTCATCATTAGAGGTTAATCTAAATTCAGTTAATTCATTTTCATGGAAATCTATATGAAACAATTTTTCATGTTGAAATACACGAATTTTATGCGTTTTTTCTTCAATTGCACGACCTAAAGAAATCTGGCAAATGGCGTCATTATCAAATTCAATATGAATATTCAATAAGTCTGTATGTTCTCCAAATAAAAACATTGGACGCGCGGAGATACTTCTAATGTTACTATCTACAATGCGGTTAATCAAATCTAGTTCTTGAGCCAATTGATTGAAAATCCATCGGTTAAATTCCCCAGTTTTAGGCGCTTGGCAATGTTTTTCTAATTTTACAAATCTCGGTTTTTTTAGATATTGGAGGGAAGTCGTGAAAAGTGGCAAACTGTAAAGAGTGTTACCAAACTGAAAAATAGTTTCAGATTCCCTTCTGAGTTTTTGAAGAATTTCGATTTCATGCGAAGACCAATCGCGATAACCATCAATGAAAATGTTCTTTCCAAATTTCATCATTTGACAAATTACATCAAATGATAAGTTGTTGACTTGATTACCTATGATAAAAGAATCACCAGTTTGAATGATTTCAAGAATTTTGATAAAATCACCAAACATATTGTAATTTAAAGAATCATCTGGGTCGATATATCCTTTAAGTGTTACATCACTTGAGTCTTTCAATAAGGCAGCATATTCGTCGACCGATTTGTTGGATCCAAGAATGATTATTTTTTTCATTTGATAAGTTGGTTATTTTTGCAGCGCCAACAAATTTTTAAATAATATTTCATTTAAGACGCATGGCATTCTTAACAACATGTTTACAAAGGAAAACTTAATAGATACACTTGTTCATCAAGGAAAGCGTAAAAAACTAGCTGAAGAGATGGCAAAACTAGGCATACATCAGCCCTCTGTACTTGATGCCATTAGGAAAATACCTCGACATTGGTTCTTTCCAAAGGATTTTGAACAGTTTGCATATAGGGATGCAGCTTTTCCTATCGATCATGGACAAACTATATCAACCCCTTACACGGTAGCATTCCAAAGTCAATTAATTGATATACAGTCTAATAGTAAGGTATTAGAGGTTGGGACAGGTAGTGGATATCAAGCCGCAATTTTATCGGAAATGGGTGCTGAATTGTATAGTATAGAATACATCAAGCCATTATTGGAGGAAGCAGCGAAAATTTTAACCCAAATCAACCCAAAAATTAAATTATTTCATGGAGATGGTAGTTTAGGATTGCCAAAACATGCACCTTTTGATGCCATTATTGTAACTGCTGGTGCTCCTATAGTTCCGGATGCTCTTAAACTACAACTTAAAATTGGCGGAAAATTGGTGATTCCCGTTGGTGTAGAAAAAGAAAATCAACAAATGATTCGTATCACACGAATGAGTGAAATGGAATTTTCTCAGGAAAAATTTGGTGATTTTAAGTTTGTTCCCCTCAAAGGAAATCAAGGTTGGGAAATCTAATTATGAATTCATGATGGATTCAATTTCATCAATTTCAATTGGATATCCATCCATCAAATCAATGACGCCGTTATCGGTTAAAATGACATCATTTTCAATTCTTACACCGATACCTTCAGCTTGAATATAAATTCCGGGTTCAACCGTTAAAACATTTCCAACTTGCATTGGTTCGAAACGATGCATAACATCATGAACATCTAACCCTAAATGGTGCGAAGTTCCATGCATGTAATACTTCATAAATGCTTTAGGATTCTCCTTTAATTCACTGGTAGTTAACAAGTTGATCTCGAGCAGTTTTTCAGTCATAAATTCACAAACCTGGGCATGATAAGTGGGTAAGTTTACACCAGGTTTCATTACCGTTTTTGCAAATTTTTGTACACTCAAAACAGCATTATAAACTTCGGCTTGGCGTTTCGAAAATTTTCCATTTACGGGAATACAGCGCGATAAATCTCCGTTATAATTTGCATATTCAGCACCAAAATCTAGGAGCAACAAATCTCCATCTTTGCATTGTTTATTGTTTTCAATATAATGTAAAACACAAGCACTACTTCCACTGCCAATGATGGGATCAAATGCAAATCCACGACTTCTATTTCTGATAAATTCGTGAATCAATTCAGCTTCAATTTCATATTCCCAAACACCAGGTTTTACAAATTTCAATAAACGTTCAAATCCAAGTTTGGTGATGCGAATCGCTTCCTTTAATAATTCAATTTCTTCTGGTTCTTTAACCATTCTCAGATTTGCCAGAATTGGCGCACTTCTAAGAACATGATGTGCTGGATATTTCTCAATGATTTCTTTTGCAAATCGGAGGTTGGCATAGGAAACTTTATCGGTAAATCGATCATTTTCATTCAAGTTAACATAAATGTTCTCTGCCAATAAAAATGCCGCATGAATGGTTTTCCAAAATTCATGATACCAAAATACATTTTGAATTCCAGAAACTTTGTATACGTCGTTTGGCATCAAACGGGCACCATCCCAAATCGCAATTTGCTCCGATGTTTCTTTAACAAAAATCATTTCTCTGTATAGAGGATTAGGACAATCTGGAAATAAAACGAGAATCGTGTCTTCTTGATCAACACCTGTTAAATAGAAAATATCTGATTGTTGCTTAAATGCAAAATAAGCATCTCCATTTCTAGGCATTTCATCGTTACTGTGAAAAATGGCAATTGAGCCAGGTTTCATTTTACTGCTAAATTTGTTGCGGTTTTTTACAAATAACGTTTGTGGAATTGCATTGTATTTCATAGAAATGTCAGATTATCTGATACAAAAATACATAAGTCAATGTTTAAAAAGATAAAGTTTCTGCATGTTTTGAAAAAATAATTGCAATTTGATTACTTGAATGAGAACATAAGTGAATGTATTTGAATCTTTTATGATTTATTATTTGAGGGACAGTTGGTTTCGATTTTGCCTTGTTTTGAACGCGTGATTTGCGTGAAGATTAAAATAAAGTTGAACAAAATCAGTATTTTTAGGAGTTATTTTGGAATCAAATATGAAATTCCATATTTTTGAGGCAACACAATTTAATATAGGTGTGTCAATACTAACAAACAAATACAAAATCAGTCAAAATATGAAAAGACTATTACAATTATTTCTCATCTTAACAACATTGTTTTCTACAACAACAGTGAAGGCCTCACACATGATGGGTGCCGACATGAGTTACAAATGTTTAGGAAACGGTAAGTACAAAATTATCGCTAAAGTATACCGAGATTGTCAAGGTATTGGTATGGGCGTAGTGGGTTTTAAAGCTTACGCTGGTCTAAATGGTGGTAATGGCTGTGGAACAGTTTCTCCATCAGGTTTTGCACGTACTAACATTAGAGACGTAACCACAAGATGTTCATCAGCTGGTAGCCCTTGTAGTCCAAAAAATACCTATGGTACAGGAAAAGGAGTAGAAGAGCATACTTTTGAAGTAACGGTTGACTTTAATGCTTCGCCATTAAATACATTCGTAAACAAAAGTACTTGTTGTGAAGTTACTTTCTATGTGAACGAGTGTTGCCGAAATGGTGCAATCACAACTGGTCCTGCAGGTAATGACTTCTATTCAAGTTGTATGATCAATATCTGTAATTTGAAGAAAACGGTGAATAAATGTAATAGTTCTCCTCAATTAACCAATGAACCGGTTGGATTTTTATGTTGTAACATTCCTTGGTACTATAATAATGGTGCATTAGATACAATTGATTTTGACTCAATTTCATACAGATTGGTAAAAGGATTAAATGCTGTTCCTTCGAATTCAGTGAGTTACTCTTCTCCTTTCACCGATCAATATCCAATGACACCTTTTTGTATTCCTCCAACTACAATTAAGTGTGCTCCAAACCCAAGTACAAACCCTCCTAGAGGTTTTTATTTTGATACTGCAAATGGTGATATCATTGTAACGCCTACAAAATGCGATGAAGTCCCCATTATAGTCATTGAACAAACTGAGTGGCGACCCGATAGTGCCACGGGAAAATGGATTGTCGTCGGGAGAACGCGACGGGATATGCAAATGTGGGTACTCAATGATTGTGGATATAATAAACCACCGGTTATTAATGGTCCATATAGTTGGATTATTTGTGAAGGAGATAAAATTTGTAAGAAAATTAAAATTACCGATGAAACTTTTACTCCATACCAAACTATTCCAGATACAGTAATTGGTAAATGGAATGGTGGTATCCCGGGTGCAACCTTTATTGTCGTTGATAAAACTAAGCGTGAAAAAGAATATGAGTTCTGTTGGCAAACCAAACGTGGTCAAGCCTCAGATGTATCATACTCATTTACAGTGAATGCTTCTGATCAACATTGTACTCCTCCAGTTATTTCTATCCGAAGCTTTAAAGTTAAAGTGAACCCAAGAGCAGAAGATCAAAGAATTTATACTGGTGTTGATAATACTGTTCTCTTAGGATATGCCGGAGCTTCTTTGGCCTCAGGTAAACTAAAGTGTGGAAGATTTGCATTTGCAGCAAAACCACCGGCAAGTTTTAAAGGTACTGCTTCTTACCAATGGAGTTTAAGAGATTCAACTGGTAAAAAGGAGTTTTATTTCACAACAAAGAAATCTGATACAATTACCTTCTACAAGGGTGGTAAGTTTGTAATCATTCATACAGTGAATAATAACTTCAACTGTCCTACGATTTATAGAGATACTGTAATTATTCCTGAACCTCCAAAAGTAATTATGGCAACAAAAGATACATTTGCCTGCTTTGGAAGCACAATGAAAATATTGCCTAAAATTGTAAATGGTAAACCTACCTACAAATACTATTGGACAAGAATTTCTGTTGATACTGCATCAAAAACTTGGAAAAATGAGCAACATATCTCTGGTGATACTCTTGACTACCTTGTAATTCCTAATATTAACCGCGATAGTACGATCAGAATTAAAGTAAAAGATGGTGATGGTTGTATTTTCTATGATACAATGGCTATTTACAAAAAACCATTGCCAGTGATTGGTTTGGGTCCAGATCAAGTCATTTGTACATATGAAAAACAAATGTTTGATGCTCAAAACAACGATACTGTAAAATATCTTTGGAATACAGGCGACACCACTCAAAAGATTTATGCCAACGTAAAAGGAGATTACATTGTAAAAGTCACTGAAAAAACATTCAAATGTTCTTATTACGATACAGTTAAATTAATTGTAAATGATACAGTAACCTCAATAGCAGGTCCAGACTTAACCATTTGTAATTTAAAATCAGCTTTGATAACTGCCCAACACCGTCCAGTTGCTTATACCGGAACATATGAATGGAAGGATTTGACAAAGAATACAGTTTTAGGAAGTAATATGGGTTATACCGTTTCACCGAAGAATACCAATGCTCCTGGGCAACCAGCTCAATTCTTTGCATACAGATTGTATACTTCAGTGAAACAGAATGGACATACTTGTGAAGACGATGATACAATGGTGTTGAAAGTGAATTCATTGCCATTTGTGAAATGGGATCCAAAACCTTTGAAAGCACAGTGTTATGCTTATGGTGATATTGAGTTAAATAGTTTCTTCAATAGAGGTAAACAAAGTGGCGTTAGAATTTGGAGTGGAAAGCGCTTTGCTGCAGATATCTATGTAGATAGTATCAACCCAACGCGTCACATGTTTAAAACAACAAAATTGA
>JACCDW011440014.1_pt1 | contig 23975 bp, 24 predicted proteins | sample 7449781 | NCBI WGS metagenome assembly JACCDW01 (sample SAMN15323449, study PRJNA562643) | freshwater metagenome | isolation source: river surface water | place: USA:Blue River Watershed | collected 2017-08-18
CGCATATCGGCCAGCACCGCGTCGATGCCCAGCTTGTCGATGACGCGGATGCCCGCGCCCGAAACGGTCAGACGAACCCAGCGGTTTTCCGACTCAACCCAGAAACGGCGGTTCTGCAGGTTGGGCAGGAAGCGGCGCTTGGTCTTGTTATTTGCGTGGGAGACATTGTTGCCGACCATCGGCTTCTTCCCGGTAACTTCGCATTCACGTGCCACAGCAGACTCCTTGTTGATCCAGAATTTGGCAAAGACCGCGATTGTACAGAAAAAAATACGAAGATTCAATGACTTGCGAATAAAAATTGTGACATGCTGCTGGGGTCGATATTTAACAATTTCCCGCGCCAATCCACAGCTTTGCAACAAATCCCGGGCGCAATCGCTCAGCCAGCCCCCTCAGCACAGCCCGTGCTCATGAAAAGACCAGGTCGCCTTGCCGGCGACGATCAGGTGGTCGAGCAGCCGTACCTCGATGCAGGCCATTGCCTGTTTCAGCTTGCTGGTCAGCGTCTTGTCGCGTTCGCTCGGCAGTGCACGGCCGCCCGGATGGTTGTGCGAGAAGATCACCGCTGCCGCATTGAGCTTCAGGGCCAGCCGGATGACCTCGCGCGGGTACACATTGACCCGGTCCAGCGTGCCGGTCGCGAGTCGGACGGCCTCGATCAGCCTTCCCTGCGTGTCGAGGAACAGGCCGACGAAGCATTCCGTCTTCATCCACGCGAACTGGTGCTGCAGGTAGCGCCGAACGGCTTGCGGTGAATCGAGCAGGCAGCCCTGTTGCAGATCGGCTTCCAGCGCGCGTCGCAGCAGGACGTTCACGCTCAGCAGGGTGGCGCGCTTGGTGTCGCCCAGGCCGCGCAGGCCCTGCAATTCCTCCGGCTCCGCGCGCAGCAGTGCGCCGAGCGAGCCGAAGCGCTCCAGCAGCTGGCGCGCCAGATCGATGGCACTCTGGCCGCCGCTGCCGGTGCGCAGCAGGATGGCGATCAACTCGGCATCGGCCAGTGTGTCCGGGCCCTGGGCGATCAATCGCTCGCGTGGCCGCAGCAGTGGCGGCAAATCGGTGATGCGCATGCGTCCCCCTCGCCAGGCTGGAAAAGGAGGGAATCTAGCGGGGAGTGCGTCAACAGGGTGGCGGGCAGCGGCCTCCGGCTGGCTTACAATACGTGGTCCCTCTTTTGTCGCGCCATTTATGTCGAATTTGCCACACCCCGTCGTCGCCGAAGGCGCCTTCCTGACCCTGCACTACCGGCTGTCTTCGGCCGACGGCCGCGATATCGTGACCACCTTCGACGACAACCCCGCCACGCTGCAACTGGGCGCCGGCCAGCTGGCGCCCGCACTCGAGGCCTGCCTGCTGGGCCTGGCCGAGGGCACGCACCAGACTTTCGACCTGCCGGCCGGCACCGCCTTCGGCCCGCGCAACCCGGAGCTGTTGCAGCGCGTGTCGCTGGCGACGCTGCGCGAGAACTCCGATGCCGACGAAGACTACGCGGTCGGCGACCTGGTCGATTTCAATGCGCCGGGCGGCGGCAAGTTTGCCGGCGTGCTGCTGGAAATGGGCGAGCGCGATGCGCTGTTCGATTTCAATCATCCACTGGCAGGCCAGCCGGTGAAGTTCGAAGTGCAGATCATCGGCGTGCTGTGACGCGCAATTGACCAGCGAAAATCGAAAATCGAAAGGCGAAAAGCCATGAGCAATGAAATCCTGCTAGCCCAGCCGCGCGGCTTTTGTGCGGGTGTCGACCGTGCGATTGAGATCGTCGAGCGCGCGCTTGCGCAATTCGGCGCACCCGTCTATGTCCGTCATGAGATCGTGCACAACGCCTATGTGGTGGCCGATTTGCGCAACAAGGGCGCGATCTTCATCGAAGATCTCGACGATGTCCCCGCCGGCAGCCATCTGGTGTTTTCCGCGCACGGTGTGTCGCGCGCCGTGAAAGCCGAGGCCGAGCAGCGCGGCCTGAAAGTGTTCGATGCGACTTGCCCGCTGGTGACCAAGGTGCATGTCGAAGTGGCCAAGATGCGTGAAGAGGGCCGTGAAATCATCATGATCGGTCACCAGGGTCATCCGGAAGTCGAAGGCACGATGGGCCAGAGCGAGGGCGGCATGTACCTGGTCGAGACGGTGGCCGATGTCGACCAGCTGCAAGTCAGCTCGCCCGACAATCTGGCCTTCGTGTCGCAGACCACGCTGTCGGTCGACGATACGATCGAGATCATCGCCGCGCTCAAGCGCCGCTTCCCCGGCATCGCCGAGCCGAAGAAGGGCGACATCTGCTACGCGACCACCAACCGCCAGCAAGCGGTGAAGTTCATGGCGCCGCAGGTGGAACTGGTGATCGTGGTCGGCAGCCCGAACAGCTCGAATTCGAATCGCCTGCGCGAGGTCGCGACCAACCATGGCGCCACTGCCTACATGGTCGACAATGCCGCGCAGATCGACCCGGCCTGGCTGCAAGGGGTGTCGCGCATCGGCGTGACCGCGGGCGCATCGGCTCCCGAGATCCTCGTGCAGCAAGTGATCGAGCGACTCAGGGAACTTGGCGCGGGCAGCGTGCGCGCGCTCGAGGGCGTCGAAGAAAACGTGACCTTCCCGCTGCCCAAGGGGCTGTCGGCCAAGCCGGCGGCCTGACGCTTCGGGACCACGCATGGATATCCTCGTCCAGCAACTGATCAACGGCCTGGTCCTCGGAAGCATGTATGCGCTGGTGGCGCTGGGCTACACGATGGTCTATGGGGTACTGAACCTGATCAACTTCGCCCATGGCGAAATCCTGATGATCGGCGCGATGACCAGCTGGACCTTGCTGCAATGGCTGCAGAAATTCGCTCCCGGCTTGCCGGGCATCCTGCAGTTGATGATCGCGATTGCGGGTGCCGTGCCGGTGTGCGTGGTGGTCAGCGTACTGATCGAGCGCATTGCCTATCGCCGGCTGCGCGATGCGCCGCGGCTGGCGCCGTTGATCACCGCGATCGGCGTCTCCATCCTGCTGCAGACTTTCGCCATGATGATCTGGGGCCGCAATCCCTTGCCCTTCCCGCAAGTGCTGGCCACCGAGCCGCTGCATGTGGCCGGCGCGCTGATCACGCCGACACAGGTGCTGCTGTTGATGCTGGCCACGATCTCGATGATGGGCCTGGTGCTGCTGGTCGAGCGTACCCGGATGGGGCGCGCGATGAGGGCGGTCGCGGAGAATCCGCGCGTAGCGGCGCTGATGGGCGTCGATGCGAACCGCATCATCGTGTTCACGTTTGCGCTCGGTGCGGCGCTGGCGGCAGTGGCCGGTGTGATGTGGGCTGCGAATTACGCATCGGCGCAGTTCGCGATGGGCTTCGTGCCCGGCCTGAAAGCATTCTCGGCGGCGGTACTGGGCGGCATTGGCAACATCTATGGCGCGATGCTGGGCGGCATACTGCTGGGCCTGATCGAGAGCCTCGGCGCCGGCTACATCGGCGACCTGACGGCGGGCGTGCTGGGCAGCCATTATCAGGACATCTTCGCCTTCGTCGTGCTGATCCTCGTGCTGACCCTGCGTCCCTCCGGACTGATGGGCGAGCGCGTCGCCGATCGCTCGTAAACCTGCTTCCATGCCATGAGCCACGCGAACAACAACAAGATCAACGCCGGGCAAACCAGCACTGCTACCACCGGGACTGCAGCCGCCACGGCCGCCGGTGACCGGTCCGCCATGTACAGGGACAAGCTCGGGTGGGCCGTGCTGGCGCTGCTGGTGCTCGCCTTCCCGTTTGTGGCCGCGCCTTTCGGCAACTCCTGGGTGCGCATTGCCGATGTCGCGCTGCTGTACATCATGCTGGCGCTGGGTCTGAATATCGTGGTCGGTTTTGCCGGCCTGCTCGACCTCGGCTACATCGCCTTCTTTGCCATCGGCGCCTATCTCGCGGGACTGCTGGCATCGCCGCAGCTGGTGGCCATCATCGAGTCGCTGCAGCTCGAATATCCGGCGGCCGGCGAGTGGTTGCTGCATGCGGTCGGGCCAGACCTTGCGACCAACGGCATCCACTTGTCCGTGTGGCTGATCGTGCCGATCGCCGCTGCCGTTGCAGGACTGGCCGGTGCATTGCTCGGTGCGCCGACGCTCAAGCTGCGCGGTGACTATCTCGCCATCGTCACACTGGGCTTTGGCGAAATCATCCGCATCTTCATGAACAACCTGAACGGCCCGGTCAACATCACCAACGGTCCGCAGGGCATCAACCTGATCGATCCGGTGAAGCTGGGCGGCGTGTCGCTGGCCGGCGAGGCTGGCTCGGGCGGCATCGTGCATGTAGGCAGCCTGGCGATGCCGTCGGTGAATGCGTACTACTTCCTCTTCCTGGCGTTGTGCGTGGCAACGGTGTTCTTCTCTCAGCGCCTGCAGCATTCGCGGCTCGGTCGCGCGTGGATCGCCATTCGCGAAGACGAGATTGCCGCCAAGGCCATGGGCATCAATGTGCGCAATGTGAAGCTGCTGGCCTTTGCGATGGGCGCCAGCTTCGGCGGCGTGGCCGGCGCCATGTTCGGTGCTTTCCAGGGCTTCGTGTCGCCCGAGTCGTTCTCGCTGATGGAATCGATCGCCGTGCTGGCGATGGTGGTGCTGGGCGGCATAGGCCATATCCCCGGTGTGGTGCTGGGTGCGGTATTGCTGGCCGCCTTGCCCGAGCTCCTGCGGCATACGGTCGAGCCGGTGCAGATGGCGCTGTTCGGCACGATCTGGATCGAAGCCGAAGTGCTGCGCCAGTTGTTGTACGGGCTGGCGCTGGTGCTGATCATGCTCGCGCGGCCTTCAGGCCTGTGGCCGTCGCCGCGCCGTGAAGACCGGCTGATGGCGGCCGCCAACGGAGGGCTGGCATGAGCGCGCTGCTGTCCGTCACCAACGCATCCAAACGCTTCGGCGGCCTGCAGGCGCTGTCGGGCGTGAGCCTGTCGGTCGCGCAAGGCCACATCCATGGCCTGATCGGTCCCAATGGCGCGGGCAAGACCACCTGCTTCAACGTCATTACCGGCCTGTACCAGCCCGACGAAGGCAGCTTTACCCTGGCCGGTCATGCGTATTCGCCGTCGGCGCCGCATCGCGTTGCGCAGGCCGGCATTGCGCGTACCTTCCAGAACATACGTCTGTTTGGCGACATGAGCGCGCAGGAGAATGTGATGGTCGGCCGCCATGTGCGCACCCGTCAGGGCGTCCTCGGCGCGATCCTGCGTCATCGCGCAGCGCGCGAAGAAGAAGCGGAGATCAAGCGCAAGGCATTGGCACTGCTGGACTTCGTCGGCATTGCGTCGCTGTCGCACCGTACTGCGCGCACGCTGTCCTATGGCGACCAGCGCCGGCTGGAGATTGCGCGCGCACTGGCAACCGAGCCGAAGCTGCTGGCGCTGGATGAACCGGCCGCCGGCATGAACGCGACCGAGAAGGAAGCCTTGCGCGAATTGTTGATCCGCATCCGCGACAGCGGCACCACGATCCTGCTGATCGAGCATGACGTGAAGCTGGTGATGGGCCTGTGCGACCGCATCACCGTCCTCGACTACGGCAAGGTGATTGCCGATGGCACGGCCGAGGCGGTGAAGAGGGACCCGGCGGTGATTGCCGCTTACCTCGGCAAGGAGGCCGCATGACGAACGGCGTTCCGCTGCTGCAGGTACGCGGCCTGTCGGTGGCTTTCGGTGGCATCGAAGCCGTGCGCGGCATGGATTTCGACGTGCACGCCGGCGAAGTGGTGACGCTGATCGGTGCCAATGGCGCAGGCAAGAGCACGACGCTCAAGGCCATCACAGGCACCTTGCCGCGCGCGCGCCGCAGCGGGCAGGTGAATTTCGAGGGCGAGGTGATCGATGCCGTGCCGGCGCATGCGCTGCCCGGGCGCGGACTGGCGATGGTGCCGGAGGGGCGCGGTGTCTTTGCGCGCATGACCATCCGCGAGAACCTGCTGATGGGCGCCTATGTGCGCAACGATCCCGAATCCATCGAAGCGGACATGGCGCGCTGGTTCGGCATCTTCCCGCGACTCAAGGAGCGCGAGTCGCAGCTGGCCGGCACCTTGTCCGGCGGCGAGCAGCAGATGCTGGCGATGGCGCGCGCGTTGATGAGCCAGCCCAAGCTGCTGCTGCTCGACGAGCCGTCGATGGGGCTGTCGCCGATCATGGTCGAGCGCATCTTCGAGGTGATCCGCGATATTGCCGCGCAGGGTGTGACCATCCTGCTGGTCGAACAGAACGTACGTCAGGCACTGTCGGTGGCCGATCGCGGCTATGTGATGGAAAGCGGGCGCATCGTGCTCGGCGATGCATCCGAGCGCCTGCTGATGGACGAAAGAGTGGTGGCCGCCTACCTGGGCGGTTGAAAAGGATGACAATGAAGCTCTACACCTATTTCCGCAGCTCGGCTTCGTACCGGGTGCGAATTGCGTTGAACCTGAAGGGTTTGTCTTGCGAGATGGTGCCCGTGCATCTGTTGCGCGGCGGCGGCGAACAGTTGAAGCCCGAATATCGCAAGCTCAATGCGGATGCATTGGTGCCGTCACTGATCCTGGATGACGGGCGCGTGATCACGCAATCGCTGGCCATCATCGAATACCTGGAAGAGGTCCATCCCGAGCCGGCGCTGCTGCCCAAAGATGCGCTCGACCGCGCATGGCTGCGCAGCCTGGCCTTGTCGATTGCCTGCGACATCCATCCGGTCAACAATCTGCGCATCTTGCGCTACCTGACCGGCGAGATGAAAGTGTCCGAAGACGACAAGGGACGCTGGTACAAGCACTGGTGCGAGCAGGGGCTGGCTGCGGTCGAACAGATGCTGGCCCATGACAAGCGTGTCGGCCGCTACTGCTACGGCGATTCCCCGTCGCTGGCCGATTGCCTGCTGGTGCCTCAGGTGGCCAATGCGCAACGCATGAACTGCGACCTGTCGGCAATGCCAACGGTGGTGCGCATCAACGACGCCTGCCTGCAACTGCCGGCCTTCATCGACGCTTCGCCGGCCAGACAGATCGACGCCGAATGACAAAGCGGGATGCCGGACCCGGGGCCGGTCATCCCGCTTTGGCAGGTGCGTCGAACGACCAAGCGTAGTGATCGCGATACGCGACACGCGCTGCACGAAGCAGCGCGTGTCGCGTTCATATCATCTACCGCCGCATCGGCTTCAGGTCTTCTTGAAGCGGATCACCTTCTGGCGCTGCTCGCCCAAGCCATCGATACCGAGGTGCATTTCATCGCCCGGCGACAGGAATTGCTGTGGCTTCATGCCCATGCCCACGCCCGGCGGCGTGCCGGTGGCGATGATATCGCCCGGCATCAGCGTGATGAAGCGCGACACATAGCTGACGATCCTGGCGACCGAGAAGATCATCGTCTTCGTATTGCCGGTCTGGCGGCGCACGCCATTCACGTCCAGCCACATGGCCAGGCGCTGCGGGTTGGCGATTTCATCGCGCGTCACCAGCCATGGGCCGACCGGGCCGAAGCCGTCGCAGCCCTTGCCCTTGTCCCAGCTGCCGCCGCGCTCGAGCTGGAACGCGCGCTCGGACACATCATTGACCACGCAATAGCCGGCCACGTGCGACAGGGCCTGACGCTCGCTCACATGGTGCGCGCGCGTACCGATCACGACACCAAGCTCGACTTCCCAATCCATCTTGGTCGAGTCTTTCGGCTGCATCACATCGTCGTTCGGGCCCGACAAGGAGGTGATCGCCTTGGTGAACAGGATCGGCTCTTTCGGAATCGGCATGTTCGACTCGGCCGCATGGTCCGAATAGTTGAGGCCGATCGCGAGGAATTTGCCGACGCCGTTGACGGGCACACCGAAGCGCGGCTTGCCGCGCACTGCCGGCAGTCGGGCCGGATTGATGCGTGCCAGCTTTGCCAGTGCCTTGTCCGACAATTGTTCCGGACCGATGTCGTCGATGATGCCGGACAGGTCGCGCAGCTTGCCTTCGGCATCGATGAGTCCGGGCTTTTCGCGGCCGGGCCGGCCGTAGCGTACGAGTTTCATTGTTCTTGTCTCCCACAAAATTTTTCATCATCGCCAGTCGATGCAGCAGTGGCGTTGTGGGAATGATTATCGGTGATAATCCCGAGAGTGAATTTTATTGGTTTATTGTTTTCTTAAAGGCCCCCTTATGAAAACCGGATTCCGCTTCCTTGCCCTGGCATCGGCCCTTGCGTCGGTGCTTGCGATGTCGCCGAGCTTCTCCGCCAACAGCGACAAGGACTTCATCATCGTGCCGCCCGAAAAAATCGTCTGGAAAGATGCCGGTGCCGGAGCAAAGGTCGCCGTCATCCATGGCGATCCGTCGCAGCCAGGCATGTACGTGATCCGCGCCTTCTTCCCGGCCGGCATCATGAGTGCGCCGCACTTCCACGGCGAAGACCGTCATGTAATCGTGGTCGAGGGCACCTGGAATGCAGGCACCGATGACAGCTGGGATCCGCAGTCGACCACGCCGCTGAAGGCGGGCAGTTACATGTTCCATCCTGCCGGTGCCGTCCATTTCGATGGCTCGATCACGGACAAACCCGCGATGGTGCAGATTGTCGGCATGGGCCCGAGCAAGACCACCTTCCTGTTCCCGAAGGAAGGCAACTTCGGCAAGCCGCGCAAACTGAACTGAGGTAAGTCGATCTTGAAAGCAGATACCAGCATGTCCTTGCAGCGTTCATGGCCGACGCTGTTCGCTGCGGCCGTGATGGCCGTGGCCACGGCCGCCCCGGCACACGCTGCATGGGTGTCGTACCAGAAGCGCGCCGATGCCGACGAGCTGTATGACAGCGCCTTCCTGTCGAACGAGCAGGGGCGCGTGAAGCTGTGGACACTGACCAACTTCGCCAAGCCGCTGACCAGCCTTGAAGCGAAGGAGTATGCGTCCGAGAAGACCCTGACCACCATCGATTGCGCAAGCCGCAAGGTCGGCGCCGAACAAGTGGTTCGCTACACCGGCAAGGATGGCCAGGGCGCGGTGGTCGGCGACATGCAGACCCCGCTGCGACTGACGGCAGTGCGGCCGGGCAGCACCGACGAGGAGTTGGTCAGCAAGATCTGCCAATGAATGGACGGCGTCTTCATGTGGCGCCCGCCGGCCGGCCCCCGGCATGACAACGCCCTGTGCTCAAACGCAGGGCGTTTTCTTTTTTGAATCAATTTCATTTTCCAGTCTGGGTAGTTCAGAAAACAACTCCAGCGTTTATACTTGAACCCTCAATCAGCCGCGCATGGCCATGCACGTGTTTGCAGGGGGCGCGCCAAGTCGTCGAAAGCAATCCGGATGAGCACACAAACCATGGACCTGGCGGCCGATGCGCTGCATGGCTGGCTCGATGAGGCCAGCGACGAAGCGCTCGACGCGCTGCCTTTCGGCGTTGTCGGCATCGACCGGGAAGGACTGGCCTGCCGCTACAACCAGTACGAAGTGCGCATGGCGCATTTCCAGCCGTCCGATGTGATCGGCCGCAAGTTCTTCGAAGATATCGCGCGTTGCATGGACAACGGCATGGTGGCCGGGCGCCTCGCCCAGGCGGTGCAGCGCAACGAAGCGCTCGATGCGAGCATTGATTACGTCATCGCCTTCCGCTCAGGCAGGACCCGGGCCCGATTGCGCTTGCTGCATGCGCCTGCGTCGCCGACCAGCTATCTCCTGCTCGAGCGCCTGGGCGAGACCTCTGCATGAGTGCGGGAGATCAGCCATCGTATGAACACCTGATGGAGTATCTGTATCAGTCTGCGATAGGGCTGATACAGACTGACCTTGATGGCAAGGTCCAGCTGATCAATCCGGTGGGGGTGAAGCTGCTGATGCCGCTGGCGAAGCAGGGCGATACGCTCGACAACCTGTTCGAGACGCTCGACCCTTTCGTACCAGACCTGCAGAAAATGGCAATGGCTTTCCCGCACCGGGAAGGCATGCTGCTCAAGTCACATCGCATCTCGCTGCCGACTGGTACGCGCGGACACGCCGAGGCTGTGCATTATTCGCTGACCCTCATCAAGGTTGCCGCCGGCTGCCTGATCGCAAGCCTCGAGGACGTGTCTGTCGAGGTCAGGCGCGAAATGCTGCTCAACAAACAGGATGCATGGATCAACGCGATGATGGCAAGCGCCAGTCGCCATGCGCTGGTGCAGCTCGACAGCGATGGCCTGATCCGCGCCTGGCATCCCGATGTCGCCGAACTGATGGGCGCAACCGCCGACGACTTTGTCGGCCAGCCGTATGCAAACCTGTTCCCGAGCGATGCGATCACGCCGGACCGCATGTATGACCGGCTCGAAGAAGTCCGGCAGACTGGCCTGAGCTTCACGGAAGGCTGGATGCAGCGCAGCGATGGTAGCCGCTTCTGGGCGCATACCTTGCTGACGGCCAGCGAGCCTGGCGCGCAACCCGCGAGCTTCAACCTCGTGGTGCGTGATATCTCCGAACATCGCGAGAGCATGGAGTCCCTGCTCAAGCAAGCGACGTCCGATCAGCTGACCGGCGTCGCGAACCGGCGCGCCTTCAACGAGGCGGCCAACATGGAGCTGGCACGCCATACCCGCAAGCCGCGCGACATCACGCTGCTGCTGGTCGATATCGATCACTTCAAGCAGGTCAACGATACGTACGGGCATCCGGTCGGCGACCAGGTGATTCGCAACCTCGCCGAAGTCATGTTACGCAGTGTGCGCGGCATCGATGTGGTAGCGCGACTGGGTGGCGAAGAATTTGCCGTGCTGCTGCCATCGACGGATAAAACGATGGGGCGCCAGATTGCCGAGCGTATCCGCGCCAATGTCGCCCGGCAGGCGGTGCGTGCGGGCCAGCTCGCCATCAGTTATCGCGTCAGCATCGGCGTGGCGTCCGTGGGCAAGGACATCGGCACTCTGGACGATCTGATCGCCGCCGCCGATCAGGCGCTGTACGAAGCCAAGCGCCATGGTCGTGACCGCGTCTGCGTGCACACGGCGGAGGCCGAAAAGGCGGATCACTGACAAGGTTCAATGACCGCTGCGCAGCTGCTGCCTTATTTCAGGATCTTGAACAAATCATTGGCGTCGTCGGTCCAGACGCGCAAGCCCGGGATGTCGGCCGGCGTGACGGCGACGTCGGCGATGGACGGCGTCTTCAGCAGCTTGTCGCCGGCCGCCACCAGCACCCAGTCCGTCCTCAGCAGCGGCGCTGCCGGCGTGTCGGACACCAGCACTGCCTGCATGCCCTGGTCCTCGGCCAGCCTGCGCACCACCGGGGCCAGCGACAGGTAACGATTCGACACGTGGAAAGCGATCACGCCGTCCGGCTTCATGTGGCGCCGGTATGCGCGCAGCGCTTCGCGCGTGATCAGGTGCACGGGTATCGCATCGCCGGAAAAGGCATCGACCACCAGCACATCGAAACCGTTCGATGCCTCGCGTTCGAGGTTCAGCCGCGCATCGCCCAGCACCAGATCGACTTTGGCCGATGTCGAACGCAGGTAGCTGAACTCGGTGCGCGCGACCTTGATTACCGCCGGGTCCAGTTCATAGAAACGGAAGCGGTCGCCGGCCTCGCCATAGGCGGCCAGCGTACCGGTGCCGAGACCGATCACGCCCACATGGCGCGCCTCCTGCATGGACGTCGCCACCATCAGCCGGCCAACCCCTGACGACGGGCCGTAATAGGTCGTGGGCTTGTTGCGGTTGCTGCCGTCGAGATATTCCTCGCCATGCAGGATTGCACCGTGCGTCAGCCGCCGCACATGGATGGTGCCGTCACCGACGTCGCGAGTCAGCAGCCGGCCGTAGAAATTGCGCTCCATCAGGCGCGACGATTTCAGGTCCGCCCCCACTTGCTGGCCCAGGAAGATGGCACAAGCCACGCACAGCAGCAGCGCGGACGCCATCAGCAGCCGGGATTGCCGTAGCACGATCGCCGCCAGCACGGCGACCAGCACATAGCCGATGCCCAGTTCATAGTAGGCCGGCAGCAGCCGGGGCGCGCCCAGCCCCACCAGCATGCCGCCCAGCGCGCCACCGAGAGACAGCGCCAGATAGAAGCGCGTCAGGTGGCGCGGCGCGGGACGCAGCAGCGCCAGCTCCCCGTGCACGAACATGCAGGCAGCGAACAGGCCGGCGCAGTACAGCGGTAGCGCGATCTTCAGGTTCAGCCCGACCTTGCTGTCGGCCAGTCCGTAAGCGCAGGCAAACAACAGGATGAATACGGGCGCGATGAAGCGCTTGCGTGTATACCAGCGGTCACTCTCGAAGCAGAGCACGAAGCTGAACAGGTAGATCACCAGCGGCAGCAGCCACAGGAAGGGAATGGCGGCGATATTCTGCGTCAGGTGGTTGGTGACGGCCAGCAGCAGCCACGAGCCCATCGCCGCCAGTGCAACCCAAAGCAGCTGCGTGGCGGCGCTGGGGACGGCAGCGTCATTGCCCTCAGGAGCATCGGGGGCAGCGATGGCCTGCTCGAACACCCTGTCGTTGGCCGCAGCGAACTGCGACAGGCCCGCGCTGCGCAACAGCACCAGCCCCGACAGGATGCACAGCACGACGAAGCCGACATAGATCGCCGACCACACCGAGGATTGCCCTTGCAGCGGCAGCCAGGGTTCGATCAGGAAGGGGTAGCTGATCAATGCGACCAGCGATGCGAGGTTGGACAGCGAGAACAAGCGGTACACGCGCGCGCTGTCGCCACTGCGCGCCGCCCATGACTGGATCAGCGGGCCGGTGGTGGACAGCATCAGGTAGGGCAAGCCGACGGTGGCCACAAGCAGCAACAGGATGTAGCGGCTCGGATCTTCGTCGCCGACCGGCTTCCAGCCATCGCCGGCCAGCACCGGCAGGCTGGCGGCGCTGGCGATCAGCAGCAGCGCATGCAGCGTGACTTGCGCCCTCGGGGCAAGTCGGCGGCTGACGACATCCGAATAGGCATAGCCGAGCAGCAGCAGGGTCTGGAAGAACACCAGGCACGTCGCCCAGACTGCGGCCGAGCCGCCGAACCAGGGCAGGATGTGTTTGGAGACGATGGGTTGGACGAGGAACAGCAGGAAGGCACTGGAAAAGATGGTGCCGGCATAGACGGCACGATGGGCGGCACGATTCACGTAGGCCTTTCTCTGCAGGGGGACTTTGCGGCAGGAACAGAGACAGGGCACAGCCGTCCGGCGCACCCGCTGCGGTCACGCGCCTGACCACGCGCCTGAGCTGCTTCTGCCGCGCGATCCCGGTTGGGGGCGCTTGTTATCGGTCTGATTTTACGAAAGGATTCGAAGATCAACAATCCGACCTGTCCCGGGGATCGCAGGCGACCTGTCAGCCGACAGAGACCTTCACCAGCAGGAAGGTCGCGGGGATGCTGGTCCTGTCCTCCCGCCCGCTGCGGTTCTGCTGCGTGAACAGCGCTTCGAGTTCGGCGGCCAGCGCATCGCTGCGCCCTTGTTTTTCGGCAGCCTCGAAGGCATTCATGGTCGGGCCGTAATAACGCCGGAACGCATCGAGGAAAGCGGAGGGAGAGCCGTCGAAGTTGAAGGTGTAGGTCTGTTCCGAGCAGCTGATGCTGGTAGCCGGAATGCCAGCCGCCGCAAAGCGCTCGTCGACATGGCTCCTGACGCCCCAGGTGATCGGGCTGATGAATCCTTCCGGCGGTGGTGGCGAGTAGGCCGAGCTGATCTTCAGGATCTGCGCAACCAGGGTCGGGTCATTCGGTATCCAGTTGCCCATCGCAATACTGCCGCCAGCCTTCGTTACACGTACCATCTCCCTCGCCACGTCAAACGGCCTGGGGGCAAACATGGCACCGAAGATGCTGACCACGCGATCGAAGCTTCGATCGTCGAGGTTCGCCAGGTTCGATGCATCGCCATGTTCGAAGCGGCAGTTGGCGAGACCCGCCTCGGCCGCACGCCGTCTCCCGGCCTCGACCAGGTTGCGCGAGATATCGACGCCGAGCACGTCGGCGCCCAGCTTCGCCGCCGGCAGGGCCGTCGTGCCGTCACCGCAGCCCAGGTCGAGCACTTTCTCGCCGGCCTTGATGCCCAGCGATGCGACCAGTGCCTCGCCGCTCTCGCGCATCGCCGCGGCGATGCGCGTGAAGTCGCCTTTCTCCCAGAGGGCCTGGTTGGGATTGGACGTGGCTGGTGCTTGCTCGGTCATGGCATTGCTCCCTGTCGTGAGGTGATGTCGCGAAGCGGACGTGGACTAACACGGCGCCAACGGCAGGCGGCCTGTGTCGTTCGCTCAACAGTAGAACAGGCTTGATTCAGATCGGTTTGCGATTGCGCAATGCCATCCGTCGGGAATGCATCGGCGCTGGGGAGGGCGGCAAAGTCCCGGGGACTCGGGAAGCAAGGTGCAAGGAGGAGATTGGTCCCGCCGACAGGAATCGAACCTGTATCTAGCGCTTAGGAGGCACTCGTTCTATCCATTGAACTACGGCGAGACACTGCCGCGCTGGCTTTACAGTGCGGCACGCTGCGGATTATAGCCGAGCGACCGGCGCGGCCTGCGCTGATCGTCGTGTGCCTGTGCCCGACACTGACGAATATGACGGAATCCAACGGACCGGGACGGCATCCAACGGAATGCGACGGAAAGCGATGGAATACGGCGACGCTCGCGCCCGGTCGGTAGAATAGCGGCCTTGTTCTCAGCAGCGGCGCTGTTCGCGCCCACCGTTTCCCCGCCATGGCAGTCATTTCCCTTTCCGATGCCCAGCTCGCGTTCGGCCACGTGGCCCTGCTCGACCATGCCGAACTGTCGCTGGAAGCCGGCGAACGCGTCGGCCTGATCGGCCGTAACGGCACCGGCAAATCTTCACTGCTGAAAATCATCGCCGGGCAGGGCAAGCTCGACGATGGCCAGCTGGTAATGCAGCAGGGCTTGCGCATCGCCTATGTCGAGCAGGAGCCAGCTTTCGATGCCGACGCACGCATCTTCGATGCCGTCGCCGCCGGCGTGGCTGACATCCAGGCCTTGCTGTCCGAATACGACAGCCTCGCTTCCAGCATGGGAAGCGGTGACGATGCGAAGCTGATGGAGCGCATGCACGAGGTGCAGGCGCAGCTGGATGTGGTCGATGGCTGGAATCTCGCCAACCGCGTCGAGACCACGCTGCAGCGGCTGAACCTCGACGGCCAGCGCGTGATCAGCACGCTGTCGGGTGGCATGAAGAAGCGCGTGGCGCTGGCGCGCGCGCTGGTGGCCGCGCCCGATGTACTGGTGCTCGATGAGCCGACCAACCATCTCGATTTCTCGTCGATTGCGTGGCTGGAAGGCTTGCTGCGTGAATTCCGTGGCAGCCTGCTGTTCATCACGCACGACCGCAGCTTCCTCGACAACATCGCTACCCGTATCGTCGAGCTCGACCGTGGCCGCATGCTGTCCTACCCGGGCAACTTCAGCGCCTATCAGGTACGCAAGGCCGACCAGCTGGCCGTTGAAGCGATAGAAAACGCCAAGTTCGACAAGGTGCTGGCGCAGGAAGAGGTCTGGATCCGCAAAGGCGTCGAGGCACGCCGGACGCGTAATGAAGGGCGCGTGCGACGACTCGAAGCGCTGCGCGAGGCGCGCGCCAGCCGGCGCGAACAGCAGGGCCAGGTCAAGATGGAAGTGGCCGCCGGCGAGCGCTCGGGCAAGATCGTCGCCGAACTGATCGACGTGAACAAGGCCTACGAAGGCCGCGCGATCGTGCGCGACTTCAGTGCCATCCTGATGCGCGGCGACAAGGTCGGCCTGATCGGCGTCAACGGCGCCGGCAAGACCACGCTACTGAAACTGATCCTCGGCGAGATCGCGCCCGACAGCGGCACGGTGCGCCAGGGCAGCAAGCTGCAGGTGGCTTATTTCGACCAGATGCGCGAGCAGTTGAATGAGGAAGCGACACTGGCCGATACCATTTCGCCCGGCAGCGACTGGGTCGAGATCAATGGCCAGCGCAAGCATGTGATGACCTACCTTGGCGATTTCCTGTTCGCGCCCGAGCGCGCCCGCTCGCCGGTGAAGTCGCTGTCTGGTGGTGAGCGCAATCGCTTGCTGCTGGCGCGCCTGTTCGCCAAGCCGGCCAATGTGCTGGTGCTCGATGAACCGACCAATGACCTCGACATCGATACGCTGGAATTGCTGGAGCAATTGCTCGAGGATTATCAGGGCACGGTCTTCCTCGTCAGCCATGACCGTACTTTCCTCGACAACGTGGTCACGCAAGTGATCGTCGCCGAGGGCGGCGGCCTCTGGCGCGAATATGTCGGCGGTTACAGCGACTGGGAGCGCGTGCGCAAGCCTGTGTCCGACGAAGGCGCTGGCAAGGCGGCATCGAAGTCGGACAAGGCTGCCGCCGACAAGGCAGGCAAGCCGGAGACTGCGGCAGCTCAGGGTGCGCAGGGTGCATCGAGTGCGCAGGGGGCGCAAGCCGTAGCGTCTGCATCGGCCAGCAAACCGAAGAAGCTCAGTTTCAAGGAACAACGCGAGCTGGAGCAGTTGCCGCAGCAGATCGCCGACCTCGAAGCTGAGCAGGCTGCCCTCTCTGCGCGGCTCGCCGATCCGGACCTGTATCGCAAGGAGCCGGGCGAAGTGCAGCGCCTCAACCAGCGCTATGCGGAGATCGACGACGAGTTGATGGCGGCGCTGCAGCGCTGGGAAGAGATCGAGGCGCGTAGCAAAGGCGCGTGATCGTCAACACGACCTGTGAGCAGTGCGCGGGTCCACGCAAATCGCAAATCGTTAACGGGGCGTATCGGCTGGCGATGGGTGGCGATTGATACAGGCTGGCCGGTACACTGCGTGAGCCCCAGACTCAGTTCAGCTTGCGCGTCGCTGCCCGCAGCTCGGGCAGGCGCGCACGCAGCGACTCGGCATCGGTCGCGCGCGGGCAGCGCTCCAGATAGGCTTCGATGTCCTGCAAGGCCGCTTGCGGACAATCGAGGCTGGCATAGGCCAGGCCACGGTCTCGGCGCTCGCTGATTTCATCCGGCAGCAGGATCACCAGGCGCTGCTGCACGTTCAGGAATTGCTTCCAGTGCGGATGCTCGGCAAACAGCGACTTCAGGTTGCGCAACATGCGCACCAAAATTTGGCGTGGCGTGGCATCGGCAAGGTAACTGGCCAGCGGCGGGTCACCGGCATCGCGGCCGTTGATGAACCAGGGCTCCAGCCTTTCCTCGATGTCTTCGCGCGACAGGCTGGTGCCGTTGAACGGGTCGAGGATGATGTCGCCATTCTTGACCGAGATCTTCATCAGGAAATGACCGGGGAAGGAAATGCCCTTCACGTCCAGCCCGACTTGCTGCGCCAGTTCGATGTAGATGACTGCCAGTGAAATCGGAATGCCGCGCCGCGTGGCCAGTACCTTGTGCAGGTAGCTGTTGTCGGGGTTGTAGTAGTCGTTCAGGTTGCCGGCGAAGCCGAGCTCCTGATAGAAGAAATTGTTGAGCATGCGCAGCTTCGGTATCTGCGCAATGTCGGCCGGCAAGCGGCGGCGGAGGCGGGCGGCGAGCTTGTCGATCTCCAGCTGGCAGGCCGTCAGGTCCAGGCCCGGGTCATCGTCCTGCGCAATGCTCAGCGCTGCCTCGAACAGCGGAATCTGTTCATCGTCCTGCACCAGCGAAGCGAAGTAATCGAGGGGCTTGATCATCGTCGTGTCATTGTCCCTGCCGCCATGTATTGCCTGGTCGTGCCCTTTGTTACCGTATCACTTGTTTACCGCATTACGGGTCTTGTGTTGCCCGGTGATGCTTTGTAACGCACGTCGTTGCCTTGTCGTGCCTGGTATTGCCTTGGGTCGCCCTCGCTTTTCCCGGTCCGCGTTACCGGTCTTCAGTGCGACTCGCGCCGGAAGTCGCGGAAGCGGAAGCCCATCGCCAACAACGCCCCGAAATAAGCGCCGCCGCACAGAAGCATCACGCCGGCCAGCGTCGCTATGCGCCACCAGGGTGTCGCGCGCAATGCGATCCAGTCAAAGTGGCTGCCTGCCCACAGGCCCACGCCCGCCAACAGCAGCAACGCGCCGGCCAGCTGCACGAAGAACATCATCCATCCGCGGCCCGGAACGTAGATGCCCTTCTTGCGCAGCATAACGTAAAGGAAGGCTGCGTTGGCAGTCGCGCCCAAACCTATCGACAGCGCCAACCCTGCATGCGCAATCCACGGCACGAAGGCCAGGTTCATCAGCTGGGTCGCGATCAGGACACCGACCCCGATTTTCACCGGTGTGCGTATGTCCTGCTTTGCATAAAAGCCCGGTGCGAGGATCTTGACCAGGATCAGGCCCATCAAGCCCACGCCATAAGCCACCAGCGCACGCGCCGTCATCGTGACGGACTGCGGATCGAATTTCCCGTAATGGAACAAGGTCGTCGTGATCGGCTCCGACAGCACCATCAGTGCGATGGCGGCCGGCGCCGCCAGCAGGAAAGTCAATCGCAGTCCCCAGTCCAGCAGTGACGAATACTCCACCGTATCGCCTGTGGCATGCGCTTTGGACAGGCTGGGCAGCAGAATAGTGCCGAGCGCGACGCCGAGCAGGCCGGTCGGCAATTCCATCAGCCGGTCCGCATAGGACAACCAGGACACGCTGCCATCGGCGAGGTGCGAGGCGATATTGGTGTTGATGATCAGGCTGATCTGCGCGGCTGACACCGCGAAGGTGGCAGGCAGCATCTGCTTCAGCACACGGCGCACCCCCTCGTCCGACAGCGCGCGGAGGGGATTGAGACTGATGCGCGGCAGCATGCCGATCTTGCGCAGCGCCGGCACCTGCAGCGACAGTTGCAGCACGCCGCCGACGATGACGGCAATGGCCAGCGCATAGACAGGCTGCGCCATCCACGGCGCCAGCAACAGGGCGGCCGCAATGAAAGCCAGGTTCAACAGTACCGGCGTGAAGGCCGGCACGCGGAATTCGCGCCAGGTGTTCAGGATGCCGCCGGCCAGTGCCACCAGCGACATGAACAGAATGTAGGGAAACATCATGCGCGTCATCGCGACCGACAGCGACATCGCCAGCGGGTCGGAGGCAAAGCCGCTGGCCATCAGCAGCACGATGGCCGGCGCGAAGACCACGCCCAGCGCCGAGGTCGCCAGCAGCGCCCAGAACAGCACGGTGGCGACATGGTCTGCCAGCAGGCGGGTCGCGCGGTTGCCGCGTTGGTTCTTGTACTCGGCCAGGATGGGCACGAAGGCTTGCGAGAATGCGCCCTCGGCAAACAGCCGGCGCAGCAGGTTGGGGATGCGGAAGGCGACGAAGAAAGCGTCGGTATAGACCGAGGCGCCAAAGGTGCGGGCTACGAGGAACTCGCGGATCAAGCCAGTGATGCGTGAGAGCATCGTCATGCCCGAGACGGTTACCAGCGTTTTATGCAAGTTCATGGGCGGGGATTATAGCCGCAGGGGGGAGAGCGGGCTTCGAACTGTTGTCGCATTGAAAATTTTGCTGCCGCCCGAAGGGCCAGCCCCGGTGCAAACCCGCAGAAACACGGGGTTTCCGGATATTTGCTGCCTCGACAAAAACCGGCTATAATCGCGGTCTTTCGAATTCCGCCCGGGGCATGGCCTCGTGCCCCATTGTCAGGAAATAAGTCATGGCCAATACCGCACAGGCGCGCAAGCGCGCTCGTCAAGCAGTCAAGCTGAATGCTCACAACTCGAGCCAGCGTTCGACCCTGCGCACCGCTATCAAGGCAGTCCGCAAGGCGATCGAATCGGGCGACAAGGCAGCCGCAGCCCAGGTGTTCCAGGCTCAAGTCTCGATCATCGACCGCATCGCCGACAAGAAAATCATCCACAAGAACAAGGCCGCTCGCCACAAGAGCCGCCTGTCCGCTGCACTGAAGGCCCTGGCCTGATTCAGTTGCGCTGGCCGGCACTGCCGGCGGTGGAATCTCTGCAAGCCCGCCCGACCTGAGGTCCGGCGGGTTTTGTCATTTCTGGTTTCGGGCTTCTGACCGCAAGCGATTGATCCCGATCTGCTGATCCCAAGCTATTGATCCCGGGCTATTGATCCCGGGCTGTTGATCCCGGGCTCGGGGCCCCTCGTGCGCGGGCTTTACTTCCCCAGCGCCGACAAGCCTTCAATCGCCGCGCCCGGCTTGATGTTCTTCTTGCGGAACCAGCCCTGATTCATTTCCAGCGCGTAGCGGGCGGAGCGTTTCGCGCAATGCGCGACTTCGGTTTCAGGCTGCATGTCTTCGATGTTGATGATCTTGCCGTCTTCATCGATAAACGCTACGGACAGCGGCAGCAGTGTGTTCTTCATCCACATGCAGACCTGTCTCGGATTGGGGAAGCGGAACACCATGCCTTCGTTCGGCCCCATCTCGCGCCTGAACATCAGGCCCACCGAGCGCTCTTCATCATTCACGGCCATCTCGGCTTTGACCAGGTGCATACCTATCGTCAGCGTCGTGACCGGCAGTTTCTGCTGGGCGGCAGCAGGCGCAGACGTCAGCAGCGTCGCCAGCAGGGTGGACATCAGCAGGGTCGGATAGCGGGTGGCGTTCATGAATGGGGCGGCAGGGAAGGGGCGTCAGGGCGGCAATGGCAGGGCAGCAGCGTCAAAAAAATCGAGGCACCGGCGATGCCCGCAGGATATGCGTCGGGAGGCCGTCGCTGATGAAGTGATGCGCGATTGTAATCTGCACAACCCGCAAACTGCACCTGGCAGCCCACAAGCCCACAAGCCCACAAGCCCACAAGCCCACAAGCCCACAAGCCCACAAGCCCACAGCATCAGCCCTTCACCTGCGCCTGCCATTCTGCCGTCGATACTTCGCGCCATTCGCCGGGCAGCAGCGGATGCGAGGCCAGCGAGAATGGCCCGATCGCACTGCGCACCAGTCGCAGCGTCGGCAGTCCCACGGCGGCGGTCATCCTCCTCACTTGTCGGTTCTTGCCCTCGGTGAGCGTCAGGGCGAGCCAACTCGTTGGTAGGTGCTTGCGTTCGCGCACCGGCGGCTCGCGCAGCCACAGCCAGTCGGGTGCGGCAATGCGCATCGCCTCGCTGCCGCGCGTCGTGAAATCGGCGAGCCGCAGCGGCTCGCGCAGTTGCTGCAGTTGTTCACGCGTGACCTCGCCTTCGACCTGCACCAGATAGGTCTTGGTTTTTTTGCTGTCGGGATGGCTGATCTCGTGCTGCAGCGCGCCATCGTCTGTCAATAACATCAGGCCTTCACTATCGGCGTCGAGTCGACCAGCCGGGTAGATACCGGGGATGTCCAGATATGCCGCCAGCGTGGGGCGCGATGGGTGGGATGAAAATTGGCTCATCACGCCAAAAGGTTTGTTGAAAAGAATCAAGGACATGGCTGGTTTTGCGGGTTCGATGCCTTCTTCAGAATGGCACTTCGTAAAATTTTAGTGCATAATGCGAAATGCTGTCTTATGTCTTATATAAGACCCCAATGCAGAGGCCAGGTCGCGAAGCACGTGCTCGCTAGCGTATGCGCGCTGATGTTGCAGCAGTACTTTGCCGTTCACGAGACGCAATTTACAATCCCATCTTTCCGCCATTCTTCGGAGATTAAACGATGTACCAACATATCAAGGTGCCCGCCGAGGGTCAGAAAATCACGGTCAACGCCGATTTTTCCCTCAACGTGCCGGACAACCCCATCATTCCTTTCATCGAGGGTGACGGTACGGGCGTGGACATCAGCCCGGTGATGATCAAGGTCATCGATGCGGCAGTCGCGAAGGCCTATGGCGGCAAGCGCAAGATCAGCTGGATGGAAATCTACGCCGGCGAGAAGTCGACCCAGGTCTACGGTCCGGACGTGTGGCTGCCGGAAGAAACGCTGAAAGTCCTGAAGGACTACGTGGTGTCGATCAAGGGCCCGCTGACCACCCCGGTCGGTGGTGGCATCCGCTCGCTGAATGTGGCGCTGCGCCAGGAACTCGACCTGTATGTCTGCCTGCGCCCGGTGCGCTACTTCAAGGGCGTGCCGTCGCCGCTGCGCGAGCCGGAGAAGACCGACATGGTCATCTTCCGCGAAAACTCGGAAGACATCTACGCCGGCATCGAATGGCAGGAAGGCTCCGACGGCGCGAAGAAGATCATCGATTTCCTGATCAAGGAAATGGGCGTCAAGAAGATCCGCTTCCCGCAGACCTCGGGCATCGGCGTGAAGCCGGTGTCGCGCGAAGGTACCGAGCGACTGGTGCGCAAGGCGATCCAGTACGCGATCGACAATGACAAGCCGTCCGTGACTCTGGTTCACAAGGGCAACATCATGAAGTACACCGAAGGTGGCTTCCGTGACTGGGGCTATGCACTGGCGCAGAAGGAATTCGGCGCGCAACTGATCGATGGCGGCCCGTGGTGCTCGTTCAAGAACCCGAAGACCGGCAAGGACATCATCGTCAAGGATGCGATTGCCGACGCCTTCCTGCAGCAGATCCTGCTGCGTCCGAACGAGTACAGCGTGATCGCCACGCTGAACCTGAACGGCGACTACATCTCCGATGCGCTGGCTGCACAAGTGGGCGGCATCGGCATCGCGCCGGGCGCCAACCTGTCGGATTCGGTGGCAATGTTCGAAGCGACCCACGGTACCGCACCGAAGTACGCCGGCAAGGACTATGTGAACCCGGGTTCGGTCATCCTGTCCGCAGAAATGATGCTGCGTCACATGGGCTGGACCGAAGCGGCCGACTTGATCATCAGCGCGATGGAAAAATCGATCACGTCCAAGCGCGTGACATATGACTTCGCCCGCCTGATGCCGGGCGCGACCCAGGTGTCGTGCTCCGGTTTCGGCGATGTGATGATCGAGCACATGTAATTCACCGCGCACCGGTGTCAGATGTTGTCGGCAACGGTGAACGTGACTGCATGAAAACAAAGGCCGGATTATTCCGGCCTTTGTTTTTTATCGACAGAAAGTCGCCGTGACCGATCGTCAGCAATGCAAAAGTTTTCTCACGAGAAAACCTCCGGCGGGAATGAAACTTCACGGCAAAGTGGTGGTCGATAAACTGTTCAAATAATCGAGAAGTAAAGCAGGGGCAACAATACGACAAGCAACAAAACAACGGGCAATAAAAAACCCCCGGTGTTAAGCGGGGGTTCAGGAGCCTGAGGGTAATCAGGCGATACTTTTTTAAGCGACTGCCTGAATGTTCGAGGCTTGCTTGCCTTTCGGACCCTGGGTCACATCGAAGGTGACTTTCTGGCCTTCTTTCAGGGTTTTGAAGCCGCTCATCGTAATTGCGGAGAAGTGAGCGAACAGATCTTCGCCACCATCTTCCGGAGTGATGAAACCGAAGCCCTTGGCGTCGTTAAACCACTTGACGGTACCGTTTGCCATAATAAAAAACGTCTTTCCAATTTTGACCAATCACACGAGCCCTAAAAGCAAGAAGCCCGCAGAATGCTGCCCCCTCTTATATTGCTCCACCATTAATCAATCGGTGCTAAATAGCACATATTGATATTTTGCATTGTTCAGTCAAAAAATAGAAAAGTCAAGGTTGTTGTCATAAGTGCTACACTCATTGAAAAACAGGGGATCGGCCCCAACTTCACCGGGCAACCGGCCCCCCTTGCCGCTCTTTACACAGCGCCGTCTGCGCGGCCTCAGGAAAGCGCGTAATATCGAATTGAAGGCGGATCCCGTGATATATGCGGGTTACGCACCGCGACCGGCGCATTAGAATAGAAGCATGGCAACGAACAGCGACAACGGCACACTCATTGTTCCCAAGGAGCAAAAGGCGGCAGTCAAGCCGCCGCCCATGTATCAGGTGGTATTGCTCAATGACGACTACACCCCGATGGAGTTCGTGGTGGCCATCATTCAGGAGTACTTCAACAAGGATCGCGAAACGGCGACTCAGATCATGCTCAAGGTGCATCGTGACGGCAAGGGCATGTGCGGTGTCTATCCGAAGGACATCGCGAGCACGAAAGTCGAATTGGTATTAACTCACGCAAGGAAAGCTGGACATCCGCTCCAGTGCGTGATGGAGGAAGCATGATCGCTCAGGAACTGGAAGTAAGTTTGCATATGGCCTTCGTCGAGGCGAGGCAGGCCAG
>JACCDW010040881.1_pt1 | contig 23970 bp, 18 predicted proteins | sample 7449781 | NCBI WGS metagenome assembly JACCDW01 (sample SAMN15323449, study PRJNA562643) | freshwater metagenome | isolation source: river surface water | place: USA:Blue River Watershed | collected 2017-08-18
GCCCCGTTCAGCTCGATGCGCAGCAACGGCTTCCCGTCCGCGCCCGCCTCGCGGACGATGCGCGCCTCGCGGGCGTGCACGGTCTGCACCAGCCGGCCGCCTTCGTCCACGCGCCAGGCCCAGAAGTCGGTCAGGACCTCGCCTTCGCGTCCGCCCGCGCGGATGACGAGGCCCTTGAAGCTGCGGTTGAGCTGGCCGGGCACGATGACCGCGGCGGGATTGTCGTTGGCCGCCCCCATGAGGAGCCGGCGGAACTCGGTGTTCGCCCAGGGCGCCACCTCGAGGTTGAGCCAGGCGCTCAGCAGGGCGAGGAGTCCGGCCAGCACGAGCGCGGGACGGGCGGCGCGCGCCAGGCTGACGCCGCCGGCCTTCATCGCCGTGATCTCGCTCTGGGCGGACAGCCGTCCGAAGGCCAGCAGGACGCCCGTCAGGACGCCGAGCGGCAGCGCGTAGGGCAGCAGTCCCGGCAAGAGCAGCAGGATGAGCTCGGCCCCTTCCCATCCGTCCACGCGGCCCGACGCGACCGCGGCCGACACCTGCTTGAGCACGTTGCCCGCGGTGAGCAGGAACAGGAGCACGGCGCTCGAGCCGCCCACGGCGACGGCGGTCTCGGTCAGCACGAGGCGGTCCAGGATGCGCACGTCGGCATCCAACCGCCGGCCCGGCCGTCTGTCGACGGCGAAAGGCTAGGGCTGCTCTTCGCCGCTGCGGGCGGGAAGCCCCGAACCCTCGACGCGCTCGATCTCCCCGGCGCGCACCCAGCCGACGCGTCCGTCGGCGGCCCGCACGCGGACATGGCCGTTGAATCCCCGTCCGGCGCGGATCACGTCGCCTTCCGCGAAGACGGACACGGACTCTCCTTCCGCCGTGGGCGTGAGACGCAGCTGGGTCTCCGCGCGCCGCACCACGGCGCGGTCGGAACGGGTGCGCACGCCCCACAGTCCGGGCAGGGTCAGGACGAGCGCGGTCGCCGCGACCAGCAGGACTCTCTGGGAGAGCCTCCCGGCCGGAACCGTGCGCAGTCTCGGGATGAGCAGCGCCGCGACTGCGGTCCAGAGCGCGGCCGCGGCGATGAGCGCCCAGACGCCGTCCGGGAGCAGCGAGGCGTAGTCTTCGGTCCAGGTCGCGGCCGGCCGTTCCGCGCCGCCGGCGTTGCGCGCATGGCGCACGCCCGCGAGCGCCACCGGATCCTCGGGGTCCAGCAGCAGCGCGCGTTCCCAGCAGACGACGGCGCGCCCTTTGCGGCCCAGCCGCCACTCGGCGTTGCCCAGCGAGGAGAGCAGGGCGGAGTTCACGCCCTCCCGGGCGGCCCGTTCCTCCCACAGCCGGACGGCCTCGGCGTATTCGCCGCGGTCATAGGCCGCCGCCGCGGGATCTTCGGCCGAGCGCAGGCAGGCGGCGGCGAGGAACAGGCAGAGCGTCGCGAGGAGCTTCCTCATGGCGTGCGGGCGAGGGCCTGGAGCGCGGCGCGCAGCGCGTCGGCATCCGCCTCGAGGGCAGGAAGTCCGGCGGCGCCGAACTTGGAGCCGTCGGCGCGCAGGAACGCCCGCGTGACCGCGTCCGCGTCCGCGTCGGGCAGGGCGCGGTGGACGTCGCCGGCCGTGAGGGCTTCCGCTTCGGCGCGCAGGATGAAGGCGCAGCCGGCGCGCAGTCCCCGCACCGCGGCGCGCGCGTAGGCGTCCCAGTCGCCCCTTGCGCGGGCCGCTTCCGATTCGCGGAGCGCCCGGGCGGCGGCGCGGCGCGCGCGGAGGCGCGGGATGAAGCGCGGATTCCGCGCGAGGAAGGCGATGACGCCCGCGCAGGCCGCGCCCACCGCGGAGAGCGCGGCGAGGGCCGAGTTGGCGCGCCAGAAGCCGGCGGCGCCGGCGATGCCGTGCAGCGCGGAGGGCGTGCTGCCTCCCGTGGCCGCGGGCCGCAGCAGCCCCGCGACGGCGCCCGGCGCGGTCGGGTCCGCCGTGCGCGCCACGGGCGTGAGCTCCACCTTGGCCGGAGCCTCGCCGCTCACCACGACCTCCTGCGGCGAGAAGACCGCCTCGGTGAACTTGCGGGCCTCCGGGTCGAAGACGCTGATCCGCACCGGCGGCGTCAGCAGCCGGCCGGGCAGCCGCGGCACGAGGCGCCAGGTGAAGGCGCGCTGCGTGTCCGCGCGCCGGCGGCGTTCAGGGGCCGGGAGCACGTCCCACTGCTCGCCCCCGGCGAGTTCGGGCGGGATGATGCGGTCCAGATTGCCGTCGCCGGAGAGCAGCGCGCGGAACTGGATCGGTTCGCCCACCTCGGGGGTCAGGTTGGAGATCTGCACCGCCTCGGGGATGAACTTTCCGATCGCGCCGCTCCATGCGGCCGGCCGGCCCTCCGTCGGCACGCGCTCCACCTTCAGCTTGCGGGAGAAGACGAACGGGCGGTCGCGGGCCGCCGCGCTGAACGCTCCGAACCCGCCCGGCTGGACGAGCATGATGCCGCCCATGGTGAAGTCGCCCGGTCCGGGGCGGATGGGGGTCAGTTCGAAGCGGACGGCCCGGCCCAGTCCGTCGGGCAGGTCCTCGTCCTCCTCCGTCACCGAGAAGGAGAATCCTTCGGCCGAAGTCTCCAGGCCGAAGGCGCCCGTGACCGGTTCGGTCTCGCTGCCGCGCATCAGCACGGCGCCGCGGACGCGTTCGCCCACGAAGAACGGACGGTCGGGCAGGACGAGTTCCGCCCGCGCCACGCCCTCCTTGCGGAAGCCCGTGCCCTCGCGCACGCGGACCGTCACGCCCGTGACCGTGAAGGCCTTGCCGGTGAACCGCGCCAGGAAGTCGGGGATCACGTGGTCCCCCGTCTTCTCCGGCGCCACGCCCGAGAAGTTGAGCAGCGCCTCGTTGGAGCCGGCGCGGAAGATCTGTCCGGAGAAGCGGAGCGCCATGCCCTCGGGGGCCTTGAGGTCCCGGCCGATGCGGTCGGCCGGCCCGAGCGCCGTGCTGGACTCGATGCGCACCTGCAGCCGGAAGGGCTGGCCGGGACCGCAGACCGGCGGACTGATCTCCCAGCTGACCACGTCCTGCTGCGCGCCCAGTGCGGACGCCAGCAGGCAGGCGAGGGTGAGCAGCAGCGCGCGCACGGTTCAGTAGTCGCGTCCTTTGCGCTCCTCGGGGCGTCCGCCGGCGCCGGGCTGTTCGCCCGGACGGCGGCCCGAGGGCATCTTGCGGCCGAATTCGTTGCGCAGGCCTTCGAGGGCGCCGCGCGCCTCCTGCTCGTCCATGCGACGTTCCTCGCCTTCGCGCTGCTCGGTGCGGCCGCCCTGCTGAGGGCGAGGGCGCCGGCGTTCGGGCGGCATGAGGTCCTCGTCGTCCTCCCCGTCCTGCGCCTGCGGCGGGAGCTTGTCGTCGGGCATGCGGCGGATGAGCTCCCGGATCGTCTCACGCAGCTCCTCCAGCTTCTTGCGCTGCAGTTCGACCGTCTCCTCGAGCTCGGCCGACTCCTTGCGGAGGGCGCGGAGCAGCTCCTCGATCGCCTCGGCGTTGGACTTCGCCGCGGCGTCGGAGCCGTCGAGCTCGTGGGCTCCGCGGAAGTCGGCGATGGAGCGCGTCCAGGCGGCCACGGCCTGGCCGCGGCGGCCGAGCATGGCCTCCTCCTTGGGGATGAGCTTGCGGATCTCCCGGAACGTCCCGATCCCGCCGGCGAGCGCGGCCTGGGCCGGCACGTAGTCGGGTTCGACTCCGGCCTGCTTGGCTTCGTCCAGGTGCTGGATCTGGTCCTGCATGTCCGCGATGTCGGCGTCGGCGGCCTCCAGGTAGGAGCGCGCGACGGAGAGTTCGGTGACGTCCCCGGCCGTCCGGCCCTTGAGCGCGGCGCGGCCCTTGCCGAACCGGACGTGGCCGAGGTTGTGCAGGGCGGGCGGACGCAGCGGGTCGTCGTCCCGGCCGAGCGAGGCGCGGAGGGCCTCCTCGGCGCCGGCGAGGTCGCCCGCCTTGAGCCGGGAAGTGCCGAGGTTGTGGAGCTGGCGGGCGTCGAGCCCCTTGAGCTCGTCCTCCGCCGCGGCGGCGGCCGCGGCGATGAGCAGCGTGGCGAGGAGTGCGGTGTTCATGAAGCTTGCGCCGCGTCGCGGCGGCGGGTGGAGAGGAGCGTCTCGGCCACGATGAGCAGCAGGGCGAGGGCGACGAACCATTCTTCACGCGGCACCCCCTGGCGGCCGGCGTGGGCGGAGTCCGTGCCGGCCTCGACGGCCAGACGCAGCGCCTCCATGCCTTCGCCCGCCGCGCCCAGCAGCAGGAACCGTCCGCCCGCGGCCTCGGCGACCTTGGCGAGCGTCGCCTCGTCGAGCCGGCTGACCACCGGGGCCCCTTCGGAGTCCTTGAGCGTCTCCAGCGTGCCGAGCGCGCCCACGACCGAGATCGTGCCGCCCGCGGCGGTGCCGACTCCGACCGTGTGCGTCACCATCCCCTTGCGCGCCAGACTTTTGGCCGCGTCGACGCCGCCCGCCTCCAGGTCCTCGCCGTCGGTGATCAGGATGACCAGCTTCCGGCTGCGGTTGGGAGCGAAGGCCGCCTCGGCCTCCTCGAGCGCCCGTCCGATGTCCGTGCCGGGGACCTGGATCACGCCCGTGTCGGTCTCCTCGAGCGCGCGGTGGAAGGCGTCGTAGTCGCGGGTCAGCGGGCACTGGAGGAAGGCCTGGCCGGCGAAGGCGACCAGCCCGACGCTGCCCGTGCCCTTCGCCTTCACGAACGCCGCGACCGAGGACTTGGCGCGCGCCAGCCGCGAAGGCCGCGCGTCCCCGGCCATCATCGACTTGGACACGTCGAGCACGAACACCACGTCCTCGGTCGAGGCCCGCGCCGCGGTCGTGCGGTAGCCCCAGCGCGGTCCCGCGGCGGCGAAGCCGAGGAGCAGCACGGCCGCGGCCACGGCGAGGTCCTTCGTCAGACGACGGCCCGCGGAGTGTCCCGAGAGGAGGCGGTTCAGGAGGCGTTCCGCGGCGAAGCCGGCGAGGCCGGTCAGACGCCGGTGTTCCGCCCAGCGCAGCCCCGCGAAGGCCAGCCCCGCGACCAGGAGGGCGGAGAGCAGCAGCGGACGTTCGAAGTGCGGGTCGGAGAAGTCCATCGTCTCAGGGCGCGCGGGGCCGGATGATCGCGAGCGCCAGCTCGACGAGGAGGAGCAGCAGGCCGGCGGCGATCCAGGCCTGGCGGTGGCTGTCGTAGGTCACCGTCTCGCGGATGCGCACCTCGGTGCGCTCGAGCCGGCCGATCTCGTCGTAGACCTTGGCCAGCTGGTCGCGGTCGAGCGCGCGGTAGAAGCGTCCGTCGGCCGCCGCCGCCATCCGCCCGAGCATCTCGTAGTTGGCGGGGTTGATGGTCTGCATCGGCGAGGTGCGTCCGAGCACGTCGCGGTAGACCTTGCCGGTGCTCACGTCGAACTGCGGCAGCACGGTGGGCTCGTCCTTGCCCAGGCCGATCGCGTAAAGGCGCACGCCCAGGGCGTGGGCCAGCTCCGCGGCGGGCAGCGGCAGGATCGCCTTGCTCATGTTGTCGTCGCCGTCGGTGAGCAGGATGATGACCTTCGAGCTCTTCCGGGGGAGCGACTTCATCCGGTCGACGGCCATGGCGACCGCCTCGCCGATCGCGGTGCCGGTCTCGCGGATGGAGCCGATGTGGAGCCGGCCGATGCCCGCCTGGATCCACTCCTTGTTCACGGTGAGCGGGCTGAGCAGGTAGGGCTTGCCGGAGAAGACGACCGCCCCGAGGCGGTCGTCGGGCCGGTTGGCGATGAACTCGCGGATGACCTCCTGCGAGACCTCCCAGCGGGTGACTTCCCGGTTCTGCCCCCCCATGTCCATGGCCATCATCGACCAGGAGAGGTCGACCACCAGCATGATGTCGACGCCTTCGCTCTCGCGTTCGATCTCGCGGTTGGGCGTGCGCGGTCCGGCGAGCGCGACGATGAGCGCCGCCGCGCTGAAGAGGCGGAGGAACAGCCGGAGCGCGCCGGCGCCGTCCTGCACCGGCCGCGAGACCGGGGTCAGCAGCGCGGCGTCCGGATAGAGCAGGGCCGAGGAGCGCGAACGGCCGCCCCGCAGCCAGGCGTAGAGCGGCAGCAGCGCGAGCAGCAGCAGCGCCCAGGGCGTCTCGAATTCGCCGAGGAACTCGGTCATGACGGCCGGCTGAAGGCCCCCCTGGCCGCTTCCGCCCGACTGAGCGCCTCGCGCGCCGCCGCCGCGATCAGCGCCGGGTCGGCGTCCTGGCCGGCGAAGCGCGCCGCGTCCGCGGCGCGGAGCGCGGCGATGAGCGGCTGGCGGGCGGGGAGGAACGCGGGCAGGGTGCCGAGGCGGGTCTCCAGTTCCGCGGTCGAGAGTCCGGCCGGTACCGCGGGTTCCACCGCCGCGAGGTAGCGTCGGAGCGCGGCGGTGAGCGCGGCGCAGCTCTCCTCCCGCGGCAGCGCCAGCGCCGCGTCGATCGCGCGCGCGGCCTCGGCCGCCGGATCGGCGGCCGACCGTCCGGCGCGGGCCAGGCGGACCGCGCCCCACACGGCGGCGCCGAGCAGGATCAGCGCCGACCACGTCCAGGGCGACTGCAGCAGGTTCGGCGGCACCTCGGGCAGCGGCCCGCGGAGCGCGAATTCGGCTGGAGCCTCGGCGATCATCGTCTGCGGCGGCGGCGTTCGAAGAAGCGCGTGAGCGCGGGGGCGGCGTCCTCGCCCGGCTCGAGCCGGAGGACGTCGGAGCCCGAGCGTCCGAGGGCCGTGCCGATCTCGGAGAGCCGGGCCTCCGCGTGGGCGGCGAACCGCGCCCGCACCGAGGCGTCGGAAGTGTCGACCTCGCGCACTTCGCCCGTCTCGGCGTCCTGGAGCGCGACCACGCCCACGTCGGGCAGCGCGCGCTCGCGTTCGTCCACCAGCATGACGCAGGCCGTCTCATGGCGTGAGCCGAGCTCGCCGACCGCGGAGACCATCGCGTCGGCGCCCTCGGCGCCGGGCAGGAAGTCGGAGATCACGGCGACCAGCGCGCGGCGGCGGAGCGCGCGCGCCAGCCGGCGGAGCGGGGGGCCGAAGGCCGTGCGCCGTGAGACCGGACGGAAGGAGAGCACTTCGCGGATGATGCGCAGCGCCTGCCTCCGGCCCTTGCGGGGCGGCACCCAGAGCTCCTCGCGGTCCGTGAAGAGCAGCAGTCCGGCGCGGTCGCCCGCGCGGAGGGCGGAGACCGCCAGCGACGCCGCGACCTCGGCGGCGCGTTCACGCAGCGTCGCGCGGCCCGAGCCGAAGTCGCCCGAGCCCGAGACGTCCACGGCGAGCACGAGCGTGAGCTCGCGCTCCTCGCGGTGGAGCCGGACGAACGGGCGTCCCGTGCGCGCGGTCACGTTCCAGTCCATCGTGCGGACGTCGTCGCCCGGCACGTATTCGCGGAGCTCCTCGAAGTCGGTGCCCCGTCCCTTGAAGCGGGACAGGTAGGCCCCGCTCATCGCGTCGTTCACCGCGCGCGCCGCGACGATCTCCACGCGCCGCGCGTCGCGGAGCGCCTCCTGCGGGGACGTGGGGAAGTCGGCGGCCACGGGCGGCTCAGGGCACCGGCACGGCGTCCAGCACGCGGCGCACGATCTCGTCGGCGCCCACGCCTTCGGCGTCGGCCTCGTAGGTGAGGATGAGGCGGTGGCGGAGCACGTCGGGCGCGACGTCCTTGACGTCCTGGGGCGTGACGTGGTCGCGGCCCTGCAGGTAGGCCCAGGCCTTGGCGGCGAGGGTGAGGCTGATCGTCGCGCGCGGCGAGGCGCCGAACTGCACCAGCCTGCCCAGGTCGGGCCCGCCGGGCTGCTGGCCGCGCGTCGCGAGCACCAGGGAGACCACGTAGTCACGGACCGCGTCGGCGACGCGGACCGCGTCGACGGCGCGCCGGGCCTCGAGGATCTCGGCCGTCGTGACCACCGGCTCCACGTCCAGCCGGGGGGCGGTGGTGGCCATCGCGTCGAGAATGCGGCGTTCCTCCTCGCGGGACGGATACCCGACGTTGAGCTTGAGCATGAAGCGGTCGACCTGCGCCTCGGGCAGCGGGTAGGTGCCCTCCTGGTCGATCGGGTTCTGCGTCGCGAGCACGAGGAAGGGGGAGGGCAGGGCGTGGGTCTCGCCGCCGAGCGTCACCTGCCGCTCCTGCATCGCCTCGAGCAGCGCGGACTGCACCTTGGCCGGCGCGCGGTTGATCTCGTCGGCGAGGATGAAGTTGGCGAAGACCGGCCCCTTCTTCGCGGAATACGCGCCCGTCTTCGGGTCGTAGATCAGCGTGCCGACGATGTCCGCGGGCAGGAGGTCCGGCGTGAACTGGATGCGGGAGAACTCCGCGGTGACCGCGCGCGCGAGCGTGCGGACCGAGAGCGTCTTCGCCAGGCCGGGCACGCCTTCGAGGAGCACGTGGCCGTTGGCGAGCAGGCCGATGAGGAGGCGGTCCACGAGGTACTGCTGGCCGACGACGACGCGTGCGACTTCGGCTCGGAGACGTGGCACCCAGGTGCCGGCGGGATCGGGGGAGGACATGACGTGGGGGTAAGGGGGCTTGGCGGACCTCCGCCGGCTTGACTGTAGCGGCGCCGGAGGCGCCTTCCGTCCAAGGAGTTAGCAGGAGCCCAGCGACTTCTCAACCGCCGCCTTCACAAAAGCGGCGAAGAGGGGGTGCGGCCGGTTGGGCTTGGACTTGAATTCGGGGTGGTACTGGACCCCGACCATGAAGGGGTGGTCCTTGACCTCGACGATTTCGACCAGCCCCGTCCCGGGATTGGTCCCGCCCACCGTCAGGCCCGCCGCCTCCAGCCGATTCCGGTAGGCGTCGTTGTATTCGAAGCGGTGACGGTGCCTTTCGCTGATGAGGTCCTTGCCGTAGGCCGCCCGGGACTTGGACCCCGGGGTCAGGGCGCAGTCGTAGGCCCCGAGCCGCATCGTCGCCCCCTTGTCGGTGACGCCCTTCTGGGCCTCCATGAGATGGATGACCGGGTCGGGCGTGACGGGGTCGAACTCGGTCGAGTGGGCCTTCTTGAGCCCCAGCACGTTGCGGGCGAACTCGATGACGGTGATCTGCATCCCGAGGCAGAGCCCGTAGTAGGGGACCTTGCGTTCGCGCGCGAACTTGGCGGCGATGACCTTGCCTTCGACGCCCCGGGTGCCGAAGCCGCCGGGGACGAGGATGCCGTCCAGCCCCTCGAGCCTGCCGGTGCCCTCCGTCTCAAGGTCCTCGGCGTCGATGCGCACGATGTCGACCGCCGCCTCGTTGGCGATGCCTCCGTGCACCACCGACTCGTAGACCGACTTGTAGGCGTCCTGCAGCTCGATGTATTTGCCGACGACGCCGATGCGCACGCGGCGCTTCGGCTCGAGCAGCCGGCGCACCACCTCGCGCCAGGGCGCGATGTCGCAGGGGCCGCACTGCAGGCCGAGCCGTCGCACGACGACGTCGTCCATGCGCTGCTCCGCGAGCATCAGCGGCAGCTCGTAGATCGAGTTGGCGACGTCGCGGCACTCGAACACGCAGTCGGCGCCCACGTTGCAGTAGAGGGAGAGCTTCTGGCGGTTGTCCTCGCCGATGGGGCGGTCCGTGCGGCACACGAGGAGGTCGGGCTGGATGCCGATCTCGCGCAGCTTGGCGACGGACTGCTGCGAGGGCTTGGTCTTGAGCTCGCCCGCGGCCCGGATGAAGGGCACCAGCGTGCAGTGCAGGAACGCCACGTTCTCGCGGCCCGCGTCGTGCTGGAACTGGCGCAGCGCCTCGAGGAAGGGCAGGCCCTCGATGTCGCCGGTGGTGCCGCCGATCTCCGTGATGAGCACGTCGACGCCTTCGCCGCCCGCGCGGATGCGGGCCTTGATCTCGTCGGTGACGTGCGGGATGACCTGCACCGTCTTGCCGAGGTAGTCGCCGCGCCGCTCCTTCTGGATGACCGTCTCGTAGACCTGGCCGGAGCTGAGGCTGTTGAGCCGGGAGAGCGTGCCGGAGGTGAAGCGTTCGTAGTGGCCGAGGTCGAGGTCGGTCTCGGCGCCGTCGTCGAGCACGTAGACTTCGCCGTGCTGGTAAGGGCTCATGGTCCCCGGGTCGACGTTGAGGTACGGGTCGAACTTCTGGATGCGCACCTTCAGTCCGCGGCACTCGAGCAGCGCGCCGAGGGCGGCGGAGGTGAGGCCCTTGCCCAGGGAGGAGATCACGCCGCCGGTGACGAAGATGTACTTCATGGAAAGGTTCGGGAGGGGGTGGGATTCCGGTAAAAAAGATAAGACCGGCGGTCCGCGGAACGGGCGCCGGTCTGGACTTTCGGATTTCATCCCCGCCCGAAACTCTGGCAAGCGGTTTTTCCCGCCCCGTCCCGGGCCGCTTATGAGCGATTGTGAGGCCCGGCCGAGGCCGGGCTAATACCTCCCCTCCGACCGGGGTCCGGGGTGGAGGACCGTCGGGTCCCGCTTTTGATGGGCAATCGTCCCAGTCCAGCCCTTCACGCGCATGTCCGACTCCACCTGCCAGGCCTGCCGACCGTCCTCCATCGGGAAGAAGGTCGTGATGGCGATCACGGGCCTCGTGCTGGCCGGCTTCGTGCTCGGCCACATGTCGGGCAACCTGCTGATGTTCAAGGGTCCGGCCGCCATCGACGCCTACGCCGCCTGGCTGCATGCCAACCCGGCGCTGGTCTGGACGGCCCGCCTCGTCCTCCTTGTCAGCACGGCGGCCCACATCTGGGCCGGGGTCACCCTCACCCTGGAGAACCGCGCCGCCCGGGACGGCGGTCCTTCGGTCGAGGCCACCCGCCGCGCCTCCCTCGGTTCCCGCACCATGCCGTACACCGGCCTCGTGCTCCTGGCCTTCATCGTCTTCCACCTCCTCCATTACACCTTCCAGGCCGCCGCGCTGGGAGGGCGGAAGTTCGACAGCGTCTACGCGATGGTCGTGGCCGGCTTCACCTCCGTCCCGGTCTCGGCCTTCTACATCGTGAGCATGCTGCTGCTCTGCCTCCACCTCGGGCACGGCTTCAGCAGCCTCTTCCAGACCCTCGGCCTGCGCAATGAGCGCTGGCGCAACCGGCTCGACCGGCTCGCCCTCGCCTACGCGTGGATCGTGGCGCTCGGCTTCGTCTCCATCCCCCTCGCCGTCCTGACCGGCTGCCTGAAGTAAGCCCCGCCATGAACCTCGACGCCAAGATCCCCGCGGGCCCGCTCGCCGACAAGTGGGCCAACCACAAGGCGAAGCTCCGCCTCGTGAACCCGGCGAACCGCCGCAAGTACCACGTCATCGTGGTCGGCTCCGGCCTGGCCGGCGGGGCCGCCGCCGCGACGCTCGGCGAGCTCGGCTACCAGGTCTCGTGCTTCTGCTACCAGGACAGCCCCCGTCGCGCGCACTCCATCGCCGCGCAGGGCGGCATCAACGCCGCCAAGAACTACCAGAACGACGGCGACAGCGCCCGGCGACTGTTCCTCGACACCATCAAGGGCGGCGACTACCGCGCCCGGGAGGCCAACGTCTACCGTCTCGCGCAGCTCTCGACCTCCATCATCGACCAGTGCGTCGCGCAGGGCGTGCCCTTCGCCCGTGAATACGGCGGCCTCCTCGCCAACCGTTCGTTCGGCGGCGCCCAGGTCTCCCGCACCTTCTACGCGCGCGGCCAGACCGGCCAGCAGCTGCTGCTCGGCGCCTACTCGGCGCTCTCGCGCCAGATCGGACTCGGCGCCGTCAAGATGCACCCGCGCCACGAGATGCTCGACGTCGTGCTCGTCGGCGGGCACGCCAAGGGCGTCATCACCCGCGACCTCGTCACCGGCGAGGTGAAGGCGCATTCCGCGGACGCGGTCGTGCTCTGCACCGGCGGTTACGGCAACGTCTTCTACCTCTCGACCAACGCCCAGGGCTGCAACGTCACCGCGACGTGGCGCGCCCACCGCCGGGGCGCCGGCTTCGCCAACCCCTGCTACACGCAGATCCACCCGACCTGCATCCCGGTGCACGGCGAGGACCAGGCCAAGCTCACGCTCATGTCCGAGTCGCTCCGCAACGACGGCCGCGTCTGGGTGCCGAAGGACGCCGCCGACTGCGGGCGCGCCCCCGCCGACATCCCGGAGGACCGCCGCGACTACTTCCTCGAGCGCAAGTATCCGAGCTACGGCAACCTCGCCCCGCGCGACATCGCCTCGCGCGCCGCCAAGGAGGCCTGCGACGAGGGCCGGGGCGTCGGCCCCGCCGTCGACGGCAAGCGTCTCGGCGTCTACCTCGACTTCTCCGCCTCCATCGCGCGCCTCGGCGAGGGCGTGATCCGCGAGCGCTACGGCAACCTGTTCGACATGTATGAGAACATCACGGGCGAGAACGCGTACCGGCAGCCGATGCGCATCTTCCCCGCGGTGCACTACACGATGGGCGGCCTGTGGGTGGACTACAACCTGCAGTCGACCATCCCCGGCCTGTTCGTCGGCGGCGAGGCCAACTTCTCGGACCACGGCGCCAACCGCCTCGGCGCCTCCGCGCTCATGCAGGGCCTGGCCGACGGCTACTTCGTCCTGCCCACCACCGTCGCCGACTACCTCGCCGGCGTGGGTCTCTCCGGCCGCCCGTCCGTCGACGCGCCCGAGTTCCGGGCCGCGCTCAAGGACGTCAACGACCGCGTCGCGCGGCTGCTCGCGGTCAACGGCACCCGCACCGCCCGCAGCTACCACAAGGAGCTCGGACGCATCGTCTGGGACCGCTGCGGCATGGCCCGCGACCGCGCCGGACTCGAGCGCGCGATCGCCGACATCCGCGCCCTGCGCGAGGACTTCTGGCGCAACGTCCGGGTGACCGGCGGAGCCGACGGCCTCGCCCCCGAGCTCGAACGCGCCGGCCGCGTGGCCGACTTCCTCGAGTTCGGCGAGCTGATGTGCCGCGACGCCCTCGAGCGCGAGGAGTCGTGCGGCGGACATTTCCGCACCGAGCACCAGGACGACGGGGAGGCGCGCCGCGACGACGGACGCTACGCCCACGTCGCCGTCTGGGAGTGGCAGGGCGAAGGCGCCGTCCAGCGCCGCCACGAGGAGCCGCTCCGCTACGAGGAGGTCCAGTTCTCCACCCGTTCCTACAAGTGACCGCCATGGCCGCCGACACCCCCGAACGCACCCTCCGCCTCAAGCTGCGCGTCTGGCGCCAGCGCGCCGGCCGCCCCGGAGCCTTCGAGGAGCACGAGCTCCCCGCGGTGCCCGTGTCCGCCTCGTTCCTCGAGATGATGGACATGCTCAACGAGCAGCTCGTCCGCCAGGGACGTGAGGCCTTCGCCTTCGACCACGACTGCCGCGAGGGCATCTGCGGCATGTGCTCGATGACCATCAACGGCATGCCGCACGGCCCCATCCCGGGCGTGACGACCTGCCAGCTGCACATGCGCAACTTCCGCGACGGCGAGACGATCACCGTCGAGCCCTGGCGCGCCCGCGCCTTCCCGGTGCTGAAGGACCTGGTGGTCGACCGCTCCGGCTTCGACCGCGTGATCCAGGCCGGCGGCTTCATCACCGTGCGCACGGGCTCGGCGCCCGAGGCCAACAACACGCCGGTGCCCAAGGCCGTCTCCGACGAGGCGATGGACGCCGCGGAGTGCATCGGCTGCGGCGCCTGCGTGGCCTCCTGCAAGAACGGCTCGGCGATGCTCTTCGTCGGCGCCAAGGTCACCCACCTCAGCATCCTGCCCCAGGGACAGCCGGAGCGCGAACGTCGCGCCCTCGCCATGGTCAAGGCGATGGACGAGGCGGGCTTCGGCAACTGCACCAACTACGGCGAATGCCAGGCGCACTGCCCGAAGAGCATCACGCTCGACGTCATCGCCCGGCTCAACCGCGAGTACGTGCGCGCCCGGGTGAAGGAGTTCTTCTCCACCACCGGCAAGCCCCGCAAGGGCGGGGACTGAGTCGGGCGAAGCCCGACAGGGCTAGGGCCAGGGACAGGGCCAGGTAAGATAGGCGGGCGCCCTTCCTGTTCTTCCCGGCCGGCGTCTTCCCGCGCTTGCGAGCGACCGGGCCTCAGTCGGCCTCGCTCACGTCCCCGGAGCGCAGGATCACGCGGTTGTTGCCGGTGGCCTCGCGGACGGCGGTGACGAAGGCGGTCGCGCCCGCCGGGTCGCGCAGGGTGACTTCATACGTCGCCTCGAGCTGCAGGCCGGCCTGCACGTTCTCCAGCGAGCGCAGCTCGTGCCGCGCGAGGTGGGCCGCGAAGGCGGCGGCGAGGACCGTCGCCGGATCCTGGTCGGCGCCGAGCCGCACCCGGAGCCGCAGCGGCGGAGGCGGCGCGGCGAAGAGGTTGCCGCCCGAGAGGAGCAGGGCGAGGCCGCAGACGGTCGGCACGGTCACGACGGCGAGCACGTACTGGCGCGCGCCGACGGCGAGGCCGGCGCCCATGGCGAGGAAGACGAAGGCGATGTCGCGCGACTGCCGCACGGACCGGCGGAAGCGGATGATGGAGAAGGCCGCGAACATCCCGAAGGCCGCCGCCGCGTTGCCCGAGACGACCATGATGGTCAGCGTCACGACGGTGCCAAGGATCACCAGCGTGTGCACATAGTCCTGCGAGTAGCGCTCCGGCTCGCAGACGGCCCGGTAGGTGCGGGCCACGAGCGCGCAGAGGGCGAAGCTCAGCAGGACCGCGAAGAGGATCTCGAGCACGGCGGGCGAGGGCGCGCCGAAGGACTTCGGGATGAGGAGCGCGTGCAGGCGTTCCTCCAGGTTCGGGGTCTGGGCGAGGAGGGCTTCGGTCAGTTGCATCGTGAAAGGGCGGGGAGGGCGGCCATGCCGGCGGCGTACTTGCTGTAGGGGCGGGGACGAATCCCAAGGCGCGAGAGGAGGACGGCAATCTCCAACGGCACGGCGCCTTCGCCCTTGAGCTCCAGCACCCGGAGGTCCGGAGGCAGGGCCCGCACGTCGAACGCGCGGTCGTCAGGCGCAGGCCGCAGGTTCTCCCCGCGCACGAGCAGGTCGCGGTCGAGGGTCAGCCGGAGGCCGGCCAGGGACCACGCCTGGCGGTCATAACGCATCAGGCAGGCGGGGCGGAGTCCGCCGCGGGCGGCGAAGGAGGCGATCTCCGCGGCCGCGGCCCTCTCCCCGGGGGCCACGAGCGTCACGGCCGGCAGGTCGCCCCGGGCCAGCGCGGCGCACGCATCCGGCGCCCCGCGCGCCCGCACCTTCGCTCCCGCCCCGCCGTCGCGGCGCTTGAGCTCGACGAAGGTCGTGGGCGCGATGCGTCCGTCGGCGCTGCCGTAGCAGCGCACCCGCACCTTCGAGCGGAAGGGGGCGCCGCGCCGCTGCGCCTCGAGGGCCGAGCGTTCGGGGCAGTCGTGGTAGAGGGTGATGACGGGGTAGGATCCGCCCGCGGTCTCGTCGGGCGCCAGGGCCTCACCCAGCGCGCTGACGAGCGATTCCGCCTGGGCGTCACTGATGACGAACTTGTGCTCGAAGCGCGCGGACATCGTTCAGGGGAGCCGCGTGAGGGACACGCTGGAGCGGTCGATCCAGGCCTCGCCGCCCGCCGCCTTGAGCTCCATCACCAAGGTCGGCTCGGAGTCTTCCGCCACCGCGAAGTCGGCCGTGACGGAGCGCCAGTTCTGCGTGCCCGTGAGCGCCTTGACGGCGGGATCCTCGCCCTGTCCGGACAGGCGCAGCCGGAAGCCCGGACCCTTCGCCGGATCCGCCTGCACCTCCTTGGTGCGGACGAAGGCGGAGATCCGGTAACGGCCGGCCGGCAGCGCGAGCTGCAGCCTCCAGTCGGCGCCGCCTTCGGCGTCGATGCCGAGACGGAAGCAGCCCCGTCCGTCGAAGTCCGGCTCGTTGGCCTTGGCGTCCTTGTCCGTGGAGCGGTTCCAGTGGTAGCTCCCGAGCGCCGCGGTTCCGCCCGCCCGGCGCAGCCGGGAGGCGTCCTCCAGCTGCTGCCGCACGTAGTCGAGCCGGCGCGCGATGCGTTCGGAGGCCTCGCGGCCCCGGTCGGTGAAGCGTTTGGACTCCTCGGCGGAGACGGGCCGCAGGCGCAGCTGCACCGCCTCCGCGGCGACGAGCGCCCGTCGCGGCCAGTCGATCGGCCGCAGCGCTCTCTCGTACACCTGGACGAACTGCTCCCGGTAGCGCGCGCGGATGGCGGGGTAAGACCAGAGCGCGTCGGGCACCAGCCCCCCGGGGCGGCGGAAGACGTACCAGCGGTCATCGCCGAAGACCTGGTCCATGCCGTGGAGGATGAAGTGGAAGCGTCCGTCCGCCCGGTTCTCAAAGAGGCGGTAGTTGTTCCGGTTGAAGGAGTATCCGTCCCAGTGGCTGAACACCTGCTCCATCGCGAGGTGCCGCAGGTAGGCGTCGACGTCGAGGACGGCGTTGAGCCGCTCGGCGCGCTTCGCGGGGTCGGGCTCCTGGCAGGCGCCGATGAGCTCCTTCAGCCGCCGGCTGTCCTTCGGATCGCCGCGGTCGACCTCCATGTCGGGACGTATGTCCGCCACGAAGCCGCCGTCGTAGAGGTGGCCCTTCGTGTCCTTGAAGAAGTAGCTGAGGAACTCCGAATTGAAGCCCTCCTTGAGCACGTAAGGCCCCAGGGGCTTGCCGTTGAGGGACACCCAGGCGTGCGTGCAGCGCGAGGCGGGGACGCCGGCCTTGCGCGCCATCTCGCCGGCGAGCATCTCCAGCAGCATCGTGCCGTCCTGCGCGCAGTTGTTGAGCTGGAACTTGCCGAGTCCGCGGAACTCCTGCTTCTTGAGCGTCTTGTCCGTGCGGATCGAGAAGCCGGGCCGGGGATCGGTGATGGGGCGGAAGCTGCCCGCGGACCCCTTCAGCTTGATGTGGCAGTCCTTGAGCGTCGCGCCTCCCGCCTCGACGAGGACGAAGTCCGCCCATTCGCGCGGATCCTTTTCCAGCGCCTTCAGCGCGGCGGGTTCGAGGCGCAGGTCGAGACGGGGCAGGGCGCCGGCGAAGAGCGCGTCGGGCGAGACCTCTCCCGGCACCTGCGCCGTCGCGCAGGCGGCGGCGAGCAGTCCGCTCAGGACGGATGGACGGGGCGCGCGCACGTCCCTTCAGTCTGCGGCGCGGGCGACCGCAGTCAACGGCGCTCCGGTTCCCCGAACAGCAGCGCGCAGCTTTCCTCGAGCCCGCCGGGTCGGCAGCGTCGCGACCAGGCCGCGCGATGCCGGACGAGGAGGTCCGCCCGTTCTTCGGGCGTGTCCGGCTCGCCCTTGGCGCGCCGCAAGCCCGCCGCGGCGAGCGCGACGCCCAGTGCAAGCTCTTCGCGCACCCGTCCGTCGGTGATCCGACCGGCGGCTTTCCGGCACGCCTCGAGATGCGCGAGCGAGGCCTCGATCTCGGCCGGCGCGACGCCCGCGCGGTGCCCCGGCAGCGCTTCAGGCGCGCAGGTGAGGAAGTCCCAGGACAGACTGCGGTTGCGCGTCGACTTCGCGATGAGCCCGTCGAGTCCGCCCATGAGCCGGAGCGTCTCGGCGGCCGCGGCCCCGTCCTCGGCGGAGAGCCCGCCCAGCGTCGCGCAGCCGCGGGCGAAGTCCGGCGAAAGATTCGCGGTGAACCGCCAGGCCATCGCCAGTCCGGCGGTCAGCGGCAGCCATGCGGTCGGCCAGGGCTGATGGTGGCCGCCGTCCCCCCAGGTCGTGACGAGCGTTCCGCGCGCGCCGTGCCGGAGCGCCGCCGCGCAGGCCTCGGCCTGGTTCGTGAGCGCGTTGTCGAGCCGGCCCGTGAAGCTCTGCCACGCCGAGGTGCCGGGTGCGGCGATGAACTCGCGTCCGAGCTCCTTCAGCCGTCCGCACTGCGTGTCGAAAGGGTGTCCGGCGTCATAGCCCCAGACCACCGGCGTGGCGTCGGCGGGCGCGTCCTGCGCGAGCGCCACGTCCTCCATCAGGATGTCGGCCCAGAACATCGGCCGTCGGCCGCGTTCCGCCGCGAGCGCGCAGATGCGCCGCAGGTGGTCGAGGTACACGCGTCGCTTGCCGTGCGCGGCGACGGCCTCCCTGCTGCGCCCCTGGCCGAGCTCCCACGGCTCGTCGCCGCCGACGTTCACCTGCCGGCTGCGGAAGTTCGGCAGCAGTCCGTCGAGCAGTTCGCCCACGAAACGCAGCGAGGCGTCGTCCGGAAAGAGCGTGCCCGGCACCGGCTTGAACTGGCCGGTGAGCGGATGCGTCCAGCCGTCGGGACATTCCGCGAGCGGACGGTAGCGCGGATGCCGCAGCCACCGCTCCATGTGGCCGAAGGTGTTGAGGTTCGGCACCAGCTCGATGCCGCGGGCCGCGCAGGCGTCGTCGAGCTCCCGCACCTCGTCCGGCGTGAGCGGCGACGATTCGCGCCATGCGTCCTCGTGCCCGGGGAAGGCGAACGCGTGCTCGACGTAGAGCTGCAGCTGGTTGGCGCGGAGCGCGTGCAGGCCCTCCACCAGCGCGAGCAGCTCCTCCTGGCTCGGCACGCGGGCACGTGAGACGTCGAGCATGAAGCCGCGGACGGGGAGGTCCGGGCCGTCGAGGATCTCGAGCTTCGGGAGCGCGTCGGGATTCTGCGCGTGGATCTGCCGGAGCGTCTGGGCCGCGTAGAGCGCGCCGCGCGGACCGCCGGCCCGGACGTGCACGCCGGCCGCGCCGATCTCGATCCGGTATTCCTCCTCGCCGAGCGAGGCGTCCTGCTCGAGCCGGCAGGCCCCGCCGCCCCACGATCGCGCGGCTTCGGCGACCGTGCGCGGCAGCGACTCCAGGAAACGCCGGGTGGCGTGCGGCGCCGGCGGCACGGGCAGGAACCCGCCGAGCAGGGTCAGTTCCCTCGGACGGGGCAGCAGCACGGGCAGGCTGGCGCGCATGCCGGCAGGGTTGGGCAGGGCGACCCGACGGGCAAGCCGCCATCGGCGGTTCCCGCTTGGAGTCCCGCCCGCCTCCGCCTAATCCTCCCTTCCCACCCCGTCCCCCATGCTCCGTCATCTCAGTCCCCTCTTCCTTGCGGCCGCCGCCTGCGCCGTGCCCGCCGGATTCACCATCCGCGACTACGTGGGCACGCCCCAGGAGCCCGAGCTCTACCCCACCGCCGTCTCGGCCTCCTACGACGGAGACCTCTACGTCTCCTCCGACAAGAACGGCTCCCTCGGCCACATCAAGGACATGGGCCGCATCCTCGTGGCCAAGGACCGGAACCTCGACGGCGTCGTGGACGCCATGGTCGAGTACGCCCGCGTCGACAGTCCGCGCGGCGGCCACATCGTCAACGGCTCCTTCTACCTCGTCCATCCGCCCTTCCTCAGCGTGCTCCGCGACAAGGACGGCGACGGCAAGGCCGAGGAGCGCAAGCTGCTCGTCGACGGACTCGGCGGCGGCATCGAGCATCCCCGCGGCGCCGACCACACCACCAACGGCTGCCGCATGGGCATCGACGGCTGGCTGTACATCGCCGTCGGCGACTTCGGCGCGGGACTCGTGCGCGACAACGACGGCGCGGTCGGCACCGGCGACGGCAAGCGCGTCACGCTCTACGGCGGCGGCATCATGCGCGTCCGTCCGGACGGCACCGAGCTCGAGGTCTACTCCGAGATGACCCGCAACAACTGCGACGTCGCGATCTCGCCCACCCTCGACCTGTTCACCCGGGACAACACCAACGACGGCAAGGGCTGGAACACGCGCTTCCACCACTTCACCTCGCTCTCCAACCACGGCTATCCCCGCCTGTACAAGAACTTCGCCGAGGAGGCCGCGCCGCCCCTCGCCGACTACGGCGGCGGCTCCGGCACGGGCGCGCTCTGGATCTCCGAGCCCGCCTTCCCGGCCCCCTTCAACGAGGCCCTGCTGACCTGCGACTGGACCACCGGCACCGTCCACCATCATCCCTTGCGCCGCTTCGAGGCCACCTTCGTCGCCCAGCAGGAGACCTTCGAGAAGCTCACCCGCGCCGTCGACGCCGACGTCGACGCCCGCGGCCGCCTGTATCTCGCCGACTGGCGCGACGGCAAGTTCAGCTACTCCGGCGCCGGCAAGCAGGTCGGTAAGGTGCAGATCCTCACCGTCGACGGCGCCAAGCCCGCGCCCTACGTCGACGTCGCCAAGGCCGCCGAATCCGACCTCCCCGGCGTGCTGCGTTCCGGCAGCGCGGTGCTTCGCCTCGAGGCCTCGCGCCGCATGGTGGACGCGGGCCTGACGAAGCTCGCGCCCGACGTGCTCGCGGTCGCCGCCGACGCCAAGGCCCACCTGCACTCCCGGGTCGCGGCCGTCTTCACCTACAAGCAGCTCCTCGGGGCCGCGGCCAACGGGCCGCTCGCCGCGCTCGCGAAGGACGCCGCCGTGCGCGAGTTCGTCCTCCGTGCGATCGCCGACCGCACCACGCAGCTCGAAGGCGCTCCCGTGCAGCTCTTCGTGGACTGCCTGAAGGACGCCGACCCCCGCGTCCGCCTCCAGGCCCTCGTCGGCCTCCAGCGTCTCAACGCCCAGGGCGTCTCCGGCGCGATCCTCGAGGCCGCCTCCACCTGGTCCGCCGACGAGTCGAAGCTCGGCCAGGGCGAGCACTACCGCCTGCCGCACACCGCCGTGAACGCCCTCGTGCGCCTTGGCGACGCCCGCGCCTGTCTCGCGGCCGCGACCAAGCCCGCGACCCGCGCGCTGGCCTTCCGCGCCCTGCAGGGGATGCACACCGAGGAGGCCGTGAAGGGCCTGTCGGCCCTGTCCCTCGCCGGTGACGACGTCCAGCGCGCCGGCGCCGTGGCCGCGCTCGCCCGCCTGTACTTCACCGAGGAGCGCTGGAACTACAAGGACTGGTGGAGCACCCGTCCGGACGACCGCGGGCCTTACTTCAAGCCGACCGAGTGGGCGCACACCGCCAAGGTCCACGCCGCCCTCGAGGCCGCCTACGCCAAGCTGCCGGGCGGACTGCGCATGGGCGCGCTCGACCTGATGGCCAAGAACCGGATCCCCGTCGTGAGCCTCAAGCTCGAGGGCGTCGACCCCCTGCGTCTCGTCATGGCCTCGCTCGCGCTGCGGCCGGCGGACGTCACCCTGCTGACCGAGGCGGCCCTCCAGTCCTCCCGTCCTTGGCCCGAGCGCGTCGACTGCTACCGCGCCCTCCTCAAGGCCGAAGGCGACGAGGGGCTCACCGCCCGCGTCAAGGTGCTCGCCGCCTGGAGCAAGGATCCGCAGGCCCCCAACGCCGCCCTCCAGGCCGTCGATGACTTCATCAACGAGGCCGAGCGCGGCAACCAGGTGGACAAGCTCCGCTCCATGGCCAACCGCGCCGATGACGCGACCTCGACGCTCCTGTGGAAATCCCTCTTCACGGTGCTGCGCAGTCCGCTCTCCAAGGACCAGTGGAGGAAGAAGGTCCAGGACCACGTGAACAAGAACCCGCGCGACCTCGGCTTCTTCCACGCCGTCGCCGAGATGGGGCTCACCGGCTTCGACAAGCAGCTCAAGGCCGGCATGACCGGAGACAACGTCCTGCAGATCAACGCCGCCAAGGCCGCGCTGGAGTCGTCCCAGAAGGCCGCCGCCCGCAAGGGCAAGCGCGTCGCGCAGCTGCCTTCGGCCGAAGTCGCGGCCGCCGCGACCAAGGGGAGGGGCGACGTGAAGCTCGGCCAGAAGCTGTTCACCCAGCAGGGCTGCATCGCGTGCCACAGCGTCGATCCCGCCGCCGAACAGAAGGGGCCCTACCTCGGCTCCGCCGGCGCCAAGTTCTCCCGCGAGTACCTCGTGGATTCCGTCCTCGAGCCCGGCAAGGTGGTCGCCCAGGGCTTCCAGACGGTGGTGTTCACGATGAAGGACGGCGCCGTGCACAACGGATTCGTCACCGGCGAGGTCGACGGCCGCGTCACTCTCCGCAACATCGCCGGGCAGGTCACCCTCCTGAAGCGCGATGACGTGAAGGACGAGAAGCACCTTCCCCAGTCGATGATGCCGGCCGGCCTGGCGGCCGGACTGACCGTCGAGGAGTTCACTTCCCTCGTCGAGTACCTGGCCTCCCTCCGCGCCGTCGGCGGCTGAGCGCTTCGCGGCGACTTGGATCTCAAGGGGCGCCTCCGGGCGCCCCTTTTTCTTTCCCTCATCCCAGCCCCAGCCCCAGCCCCATCCCTGGCCCTGCCCCTATCCCTGTCCCTGCCCCTAGCCCTGGCCCTAATAAATAACGCATCTTCCCATCCTGATAAGATGATGGATGCTTGATTTATCCCCTTTTGCCTCCATGGTGCCTTCACCATGGCGAAGTCCTCCTCCTTCATCTTCTCCTCCGAATCCGTCGGCGAGGGCCATCCTGACAAGGTGGCCGACAGCATCTCGGACTCGGTCCTCGACGCCTGCTTCGCGCAGGACCGTTTCTCGCGCGTGGCGTGCGAGACCCTGGTCAAGAGCGACCACGTCGTCATCGCCGGCGAGCTGACCACCAAGGCCCGCGTCAATTTCGAGGAAGTCGTCCGCGCGGCCATCCGTGAGATCGGCTACGTCAACGACGACGACGTCTTCCACGCCGAAAAGGTCTTCATCACCAACCTCCTCACCAAGCAGTCGCCCGACATCGCCCAGGGCGTCGACGAGCGCAAGGCCGAGGGCAAGAAGCACGCCAAGATGGGCGCCGGCGACCAGGGCATCATGTTCGGCTACGCCTCGAAGGAGACCCCCGAGCTCATGCCGGCCCCGGTGATGTTCGCCCACCGCCTCAACCGCGCCCTGGCCCGCCTCCGCAAGTCCGGCGCCCGCGGCACCGAATGGCTGCGTCCGGACTGCAAGTCGCAGGTCGCCGTCCGATACGAGGACGGCCGTCCGGTCGCCATCGAGAACGTCGTCATCTCGACCCAGCACACCGCCGAGGTCTCCCATCGTCAGATCGAGAAGTTCTGCGTCGACCAGGTCATCCGCAAGGTCCTGCCCGCCTCCCTCCTCTCGCGTCGCACCGAGTTCCTCATCAATCCCACCGGCCGCTTCGTGGTCGGCGGTCCCCAGGGCGACTGCGGCCTCACCGGCCGCAAGATCATCGTCGATTCCTACGGCGGCATGGGCCGTCACGGCGGCGGCGCCTTCTCCGGCAAGGATCCCACGAAGGTCGACCGGTCCGCGGCCTACATGGCCCGCTGGGTGGCCAAGCACATCGTCGCCTCCGGCGCCGCCGAGCGCGTCGAGATCCAGGCCGCCTACGCCATCGGCCATCCTGAGCCGACCAGCCTGCACGTGGACACCTTCGGCACCGGCAAGGTCTCCGACGAGCGCATCCTCCGCGCCGTGAAGCGGGTCTTCCTCTTCAACCCCGCCGAGATCATCCGGCAGCTCGACCTGCGCCGTCCGATCTACCGCGCCAGCACCCACTACGGCCACTTCGGCAAGAAGGGCCTGCCTTGGGAGACCACCTCCCGTCTGGCCGCCTTCCGCAAGGCCCTCGCCCGATGAGACGTTCCTGCGCCCGGCGTCACGCCCCCCTCGTCCTTACCAACATGACCAAGAAATTCACCGACTACAAAGTGGCCGACCTCTCCCTCGCGGAGTGGGGCCGCAAGGAACTCCAGGTCGCCGAGCATGAGATGCCCGGCCTCATGGCGCTGCGCGCGAAGCACGGCCGCCGCAAGCCCCTCAAGGGCGTGCGCATCTCCGGCTCGCTGCACATGACGATCCAGACCGCCGTCCTCATCGAGACCCTCGTGGAGCTCGGCGCGGACGTCCGTTGGGCCTCCTGCAACATCTTCTCCACCCAGGACCACGCCGCCGCGGCCATCGCCAAGGCCGGCATCCCCGTCTTCGCCTGGAAGGGCGAGACGCTCGAGGAATACTGGGAGTGCACCATGCAGGCGCTGACCTGGCCCGATGGCAGCGGCCCCGAGCTCATCGTCGACGACGGCGGCGACGCCACGCTCCTCATCCACAAGGGCTATGAGCTCGAGAACGGCTCCAAGTGGGTGAACACCGCCTCCGAGTCGGAGGAGGAGCAGATCATCAAGGACCTGCTCAAGAAGGTCGCCAAGAAGCGCCCCGGTCACTGGCACAAGGTCGTCAAGGACTGGAAGGGCGTCTCCGAGGAGACCACCACCGGCGTCAAGCGCCTCTACCGCATGCTCGAGGA